>Ga0209232_1000373_pt1 | contig 27651 bp, 27 predicted proteins | sample ETNvirenome_2_60_FD_184066 | JGI IMG/M metagenome (GOLD analysis project Ga0209232, IMG submission 184066) | Marine viral communities from the Pacific Ocean - ETNP_2_60 (SPAdes) (version 2) | ecosystem: Environmental > Aquatic > Marine > Oceanic | place: Pacific Ocean | collected 2013-06-22
GAACTGCTAGCCATTCGTGATGCAGCGCCAACAGTGGTTGAGCCAATCCAAACACCGGAAGGAGGGGCGCAGGTGCATCTACGTGGCGACTATCTTGAGCAGCACACGCTTTACTTAGATAACCGTATCGTTAACGGTCGCCTAGGCGTCGCGGTGTTGACACCGATGAAAGACTCTCATGGGCAGCTCTGGTTAGTACAACGTGGTTTTATTGAAACAGGTACAAGCCGGGCGTCTCCTTCGGTATTTACCCCTCATGGCACGGTTGAGGTGTCTGGCGAGTGGCAGGCGGAGCAATCGCAAGGGCCGCTTTATGGAGCCAACCAAGAAGGCGTCAGGCTGCAACAGCTGAGCTTGGCTCCTTGGGAAGAGGCGTTGGGCGTCTTCAGCCATAATGGCTGGCTTCATGCCCAGCAGGGTGCAGGTGTTTTTACCCCTTGGTGGGAGGCAAATGTGATGCCGCCAAGCCGGCATCTTGGCTACGCTTTTCAATGGTGGGGACTGGCGCTGGCAGCGTTGGTGATCATGCTATTGGGTGGATACCGTCTAGTGAGCGACTTTCGAGAAAGCTACGAAGGAGGGCGTTAACATGCACCACCGTCGTCCAGTACGTTACGCAAGGCTTAAGGTGGTTCTCTTGTTTGCCATTTTTGCCGCTCCTATTGTGACGGCCTGGGGAATGGTGACTTGGAATGTGGGAATTCCTCAGGGCCATACTGCCCACGGAAAAGTAACCATAGATGTGCCGCCGCTTGAGGATTGGCCGCTGATGGCTTCCATCACTGCCTCTGAACAATGGACGCTGGTATTAGACTGCGGCGCAAACTGTGTGCAGCAACAGGATGAGCTGTGGCGGTTACACCGTGCATTAGGGCGTGAAGCCACTCGACTAAAGCGATTAAGAGTTGGTGGTGACGATGCCACGCTGCCTGGGGAGACGGTGACAGTTTGGCAAAGCGTACCCTCTTGGAGCATTGCGCACAGCGTTTGGTTATTCGACCCTATGGGAAGGCCAGCACTCGCGTTTACTCAAGAAGCGGCAACCGCCGAGATTCTTGATGACATCCGGCACCTATTCAAAGTAAATCCTATTTAGCTTATGTTCGGCTAGCAATAGCCGTAAGGAAACTTAATGAAGACCTATCGAGAGTGCCGTCTTCGTTGGCTCATGAGGGTTACGCTGGTGGGAACCCTGTTGACTGCGTTCGTCATATTGGTAGGCGCATGGACTCGGTTAGTGGATGCTGGCCTAGGCTGCCCTGATTGGCCTGGCTGTTATGGGCGCCTAATTGTGCCTGATAGTGAGCATGTTGCCCTTCACCATCCAGATGCTCCGTTAGAGCCCTTTAAAGCGTGGGTGGAAATGGCTCACCGATATGTGGCGAGCTTTCTAGGGTTGATAGTACTTAGCGTTCTTGCGCTGGGCTGGTCGGTACGTAATCAAGCGGGTTATCCATGGCGATTAAGCATGGTTCTGTTGGCCGTTATTCTGTTACAAGGGGCGTTTGGTGCTTTTACTGTGACATTAAAACTATGGCCGCAGGTGGTGACACTTCATTTGCTCGGAGGATTGAGCGTTTTAATGCTGTTTTTTTGGCTACATCTTCGCATACGCCGTTCATGGCGTGGGCAAATAGGGCAAGCTAAAAAGGGTGGCGTACTGTGGTACTTGGCAGGTGGGGTTTTATTGTTGCAGCTTGCACTGGGTGGCTGGGTCACAAGCAACTATGCCGGTATTGCTTGCCAAGGATTTCCTACCTGTAATTCACAATGGTGGCCAAGCATGGACCTAAGCGAAGGCTTCCACCTAACCCAAAACGTTGGCCCTAATTATCTCCATGGTCAACTAAACGCAGATGCTCGCACCGCTATTCATATGGTCCATCGTATGGGAGCACTGTTGTTGGGTGCCGCTTTACTAGCGTTATGGTGGCGCTATCGGGGCATCAAAGTAGTCAGCATCGCCTTGAGTCTCGCATTAGGAGCTTATTGCTTACAGGTGGCGCTTGGGGTCGCTAACGTTCTGCTCTGGCTGCCGCTTTGGTTAGCCTTGTTGCATACGGCAGGGGCTGTATTGCTAGCGCTGAGCATGGGATGGGCGTGGTGGTGCTGGCGGTACCAAAAGGCGGGGCAGGTTACTGTTCTTTGCCCATCAAATGCAAGCAACCTGAAGGCGCATGAATCAGATTGGTCTACTTGAGGCAATTAGGTGTACAATTCTCGTTAAGCATTTTATACGTTTCAGGGGCTTTATGAGTTCAACGGTTGCACTTTTACTGTTCGTTGTCGCTGTGCTAATCATCGCCGGGTTGGTCGTCTACGCCCATAAATTGCGAAGCGAAGTGAAGCGCCGTGAAGCGTTTAGACTGGAAGAAGAACGGCGTGCTCAGCAAAACAGCCTAGAAAATCTGGACTACGTGGTGAGCGCTCTCGTCCAAGAGCAAGTCGACATCACCGAGGGTTCCTGGCGCTGTAAAGTGCTGCTTGAAATCGTCGATCCAAGTCTTTCTGAACGACCTGAGTTTCAGGCGTTCGCCGAGGTTTATAGCCGTACGCGTCATCTCAAGACGCACTCTGCGCGCAAACAGTTGACCCCACGGGAAAGAATGCAAGAGGACAAGGAAAGGCTAGCTGTGGAAGATGAGATGCGCCCTGCGGTGCTCGCAGCCGCCGCAGAGGTAATTAAATGGCGCGCTAAAGGCCCTTCCGCTCTTCATTAAAAATTTTTAATGCCATCGATGTGAGCTTTGCTATGCTGGTAAGGTCGGTATTGGCAAGAAGTTGATATCTCGGCATTGTTGCCTTCTAACGCTGAAGCGTTAATGATAGGCACCACGTTCAGTTTCAGGGGCAGGGGAACCCCGTCCTGGATCAGAACAGCGAAAAATGGATGCTCTCGCCATAAGAAGCATTGGATAGATTTGGTCTCTAGACCATGTCAGCATTGGATCAAGAAGGAGTCTTGCATGAAAAAATCAACGACTGGCTTGCTAATCGGTTCTGCTCTAGTCGTCGGCCTGTCAGGTTGCGCTAGCTCAGCCTCTCAGTCTTCTGGCCAAGCAGGCGCCAACAGCGGCCAAAGCTGGTACCAGCACCCCGCGGTTTGTGGTTTGGCGGGCAGTATCATCGGCGGTAGCATTGGTTATGCCACCAGCAGCAGCTCAGATGAAGATGCGGGTGCCGCAACCGGCGCAGCGGCTGGCGCAGCTATCGGTGGTCTGCTGTGTGCAGATCGTACACCTGAGCCGGTAGCACCGCAGTGCCCGAGCTACGGCGAAGTGCCAGCTGGCGTTGCTGTTGATGCCGAAGGCTGCCCGCTGGACTCCGACGGTGACGGCGTGCCGGACTACCGTGACCAGTGCCCGGGCACGCCGGCTGGTGTAGAAGTTAACGCCAACGGTTGCCCGCTGGACTCCGATAACGACGGCGTGCCGGATTACCGTGACCAGTGCCCGAATACCCCGGCAGGCGTTGACGTAAACGCACTGGGTTGCCCGGAAAGCGTTGTTCTTCAGGATGTGAACTTTGAGTTCGATTCCGCCCAGCTAACACCGAATGCACAAAATGTTCTTAACGGCGTTGCTGAGCGTCTGGTTAACAACCCAGATGTACGTGTGAGCATTGAAGGTCACACCGATTCTCGTGGTTCTGACCAGTACAACAAGGATCTGTCTCAGCGTCGTGCTGAGTCCGTTGCAACCTATCTGAACCAGCGCGGCGTCGAAGCTAACCGTATGCGTGCTGTGGGCTACGGTGAAGAGCGTCCCGTGGCAACCAACGATACCGAAGAGGGTCGTTTCCAGAACCGTCGTGTAGAACTGGATGAGTGGAAGTAATCCACTTAGCTGATTAATCAATGGGTAGAGCCAGCATGCTGGTTCGTTAAACCCTTTGACAAAGAACGGGAGGCTTATGCCTCCCGTTTTATTTTACGCAGTCATAAATTCTGGTAGGCTGAGCAGCCTTCAAGATGTGCCCAATACCCCGACCATTGATAGCGAAATGTGATCCTTGGTATGGATCACCACTGCGCTCAAGGAATACCTGAATGCCTATTGTGACACTGCCCGATGGCAGCCAAAGAACGTTTGAAGCACCACTCTCTATTATGCAGCTAGCAGAGTCCATTGGCCCTGGTTTGGCCAAGGCCTGTGTGGCAGGCAAAATTAACGGGGTGCTGGTTGATGCTGCCGATATGATTGAGCAGGATGCGGACGTCTCTATTATTACTGCCCGCGATGAAGAAGGTTTGGAAATTATTCGTCACTCGTGTGCTCACTTGATTGGTCATGCGGTGAAACAGCTATATCCCGATGCCAAAATGGCCATCGGTCCGGTCATTGATGATGGCTTTTATTACGACATTGACTTTGGCAAATCAGTCACGCCAGACGATATGGAAGCCATTGAAAAGCGCATGCAGTCGCTCATCGATCATGAGTACGATGTTATTCGTGAGTACGTCAGCCGCGACCAAGCGATGGCAACGTTTGAAAAGCGTAATGAGCCGTATAAGCAAGAGATCATCCGTGATATCCCGGAAGGTGCGACTATCCGCCTTTACCACCACGAAGAGTACACGGACATGTGCCGTGGACCCCATGTGCCTAACACAAGACACTTAAAGGCATTTAAGCTGACGAAGCTGGCAGGTGCTTACTGGCGTGGTGACTCCTCCAATCCGATGCTGACGCGCATTTATGGCACGGCATGGGGCGATAAAAAGCAGTTAAAAGCTTACTTGAAGCGGCTGGAAGAAGCTGAGAAGCGAGACCACCGTAAGCTAGCGCGGAAGATGGACTTGTTCCACCTTCAAGAAGAAGCGCCTGGGATGGTTTTTTGGCACCCTAACGGTTGGACGATGTATCAGGCGTTAGAAGAGTACATGCGTAAAATTCAACGTGAGCATGGCTACCAGGAAATCAAGACGCCGCAAGTAGTGGATTTGTCACTGTGGAAGAAATCAGGCCACTGGGGACATTACAGTGAATTGATGTTCACCACAGAGTCGGAAAAGCGCGAGTATGCGGTGAAGCCGATGAACTGCCCATGTCACGTGCAGGTCTTTAATCAAGGCCTTAAGAGCTACCGTGACCTTCCGCTACGTTTGGCTGAATTTGGTAGCTGTCATCGAAATGAACCTTCAGGCTCGCTGCATGGTCTGATGCGGGTTCGTGGGTTTACGCAAGATGATGCCCATATTTTCTGTACCGAAAGTCAGATTCAGGCTGAGGCTGAGGCGTTTATTGCTCTAACGCTGCAAGTCTATAAAACGCTCGGTTTTGAAGACGTTGAGCTCAAGCTCTCCACCCGTCCCGAAGACTTTCTGGGTGAAGTCGAAATGTGGGATCGGGCAGAGCAGGGCCTTGAGGCCGCGCTGAACACTACTGGCTTGGCTTGGGATCTGCAGCCGGGTGAAGGTGCGTTTTATGGGCCGAAAATTGAGTTTGCGTTAAGAGATTGTCTGAATCGTGTTTGGCAGTGTGGTACTCTTCAGCTAGATTTTAATTTGCCAGGGCGTTTAGGGGCGCAATACGTCGATGAAGACGGCACGCGTAAAACCCCTGTAATGCTCCATCGTGCTATCCTGGGCTCATTTGAACGATTCCTGGGTATACTAATTGAGCATTACGCTGGTGCTATGCCACTATGGTTGGCCCCGCAGCAAGCTGTGCTTATGACCATTACCGACGCACAGCGTGATTACGCGCTTGATTTGGAGCAGCGGCTGCAAAAAAATGGCTTACGGGTTAAGGCGGACTTGAGGAACGAGAAGATCGGCTTTAAAATCCGTGAGCATACGTTACAGAAAGTTCCCTATCTCCTTGTGGTGGGAGATAAGGAAGTCGAAGCTGACTCAGTGGCCGTGCGAACTCGTAGCGGCGAAAACCTCGGCACCATGACTGTCGATGAATTCATCGAACGTTTTAATGCAGAGCGAGCAGCCCTGGCGACATCGTCAATTGCCTAAGGAGACGGAGCGATCAAGCGAAGCAATCAGCGCGGGCGTCCACAAGACAAACGCCCACCAATGAACGAGCGTATTACCGAAGAAGAAGTACGTCTAATTGATGCCGAAGGTGAGCAGTTGGGTGTTGTGCCCACCACTGAGGCTCTTGAGCGTGCGGAAGCTGCCGGTTTAGATCTCGTGCAAATTTCGAATGCCGATCCGATTGTTTGTAAAATCATGGATTATGGCAAATTCGTTTTTGAGACCAAAAAGCAGAAAGCGGCTCAAAAGAAAAAGCAGAAGCAAATCCAGGTTAAGGAAGTTAAATTCCGTCCTGGCACCGACGAAGGCGATTATCAGGTGAAGCTAAAAAACCTGATCCGCTTCTTGGAAGGTGGTGACAAGGGTAAGGTCACATTGCGCTTCCGTGGTCGTGAAATGGCGCACCAGGACATTGGCCGTAAGCTAATGGAACGGATCGCGGCAGACCTGGAAGAGATCGGAGTGGTGGAGTCTTTCCCGAAAATGGAAGGCCGCCAAATGATCATGATTCTTGCCCCGAAAAAGAAGTGATCCAACGGCGAAGTTAACGGGCCAGTGCGAAGGCGCTGGTCGGCCCTGGGTTTTCTAAAAAATATCGAGCGGAGTTCTCTCATGCCGAAAATCAAAAGCAACAGCGGCGCTGCTAAGCGCTTCAAAAAGACCGCTAACGGCTTCAAGCACAAGCAGTCTTTCCGTAGCCACATCTTGACCAAGAAGTCGACCAAGCGTAAGCGTCAGCTGCGTGGCATGAAGCAGATTCATGCTTCCGACAAAGCGCTGATCCAGCGCATGCTGCCGAACCTGTAAGGTCGAATTTTCTTATCTGAGTGCATTTAGCCTCAGTCATAAAGTCAGGAGTGTGTTATGACCCGTGTTAAGCGTGGCGTAGTTGCCCGTCGTCGCCATAAAAAAGTACTGAAGCAGGCCAAAGGTTACTACGGTGCCCGTTCGCGTGTTTTCCGCGTAGCCAAACAGGCTGTCATCAAAGCCGGCCAGTATGCGTACCGTGACCGCCGCAACCGCAAGCGCCAATTCCGTGCGCTGTGGATTCAGCGTATCAATGCTGGTGCGCGTATCAACGGCATGTCTTACAGCCGCTTTGTTGGCGGTCTGAAGAAAGCCGGTATTGAAATTGACCGTAAAGTATTGGCCGACCTGGCAGTACACGAAAAAGCGGCATTTGCTGCTATCGTGGAAAAAGCCAAGGCTGCCCAATAAGGCAATTTGCACTGAGCTAAATTCAGTGTGAAATGTCGAGGTCATTTCAGTGTGACCCATGCAGGGGAAGAGCAGCCGCTCTTCCCCTGTTTTTTTGTCACCTTCAACATGCCAGCCATCTTGAAAGATGGAACCGCTTAATTCGGAGTAAATCGGATGGACCACCTTCCTACTCTGGTGTTAGAGGCCCGCGATGCTATTCAAGCTGCGCAGAGTGTCTCAGCGCTAGATGAGTTGCGCGTACGTTACTTGGGTAAAAAAGGCGAAGTGACGGCCTTATTGAAAGGGCTGGGCAAGCTATCGGCAGAAGAGCGTCCTGCGGCTGGTGAGCAAATTAACCAAGCCAAGCAAACGCTATCAGTCGAGATAGACGCCAAACGCCAGCAGCTTGAGAGTGAAGCGCTGAATGCCCGCTTGGCAGCTGAGCGGATCGATGTAACATTGCCGGGGCGTGGGCAGGAGAGTGGTGGCTTGCACCCTGTGACACGCACGCTTGAGCGCATAGAGGGTTTGTTTACCCGCGTTGGTTATGATGTGGCGGTAGGTCCTGAGATTGAGGATGACTACCATAACTTCGAGGCGCTCAATATTCCCGCGCATCACCCGGCGCGGGGGATGGCAGATACGTTTTATTTCGATGCTACACGCTTGCTGCGCACTCATACATCTCCTGTGCAAGTACGCACCATGAAGAGTAGTGAACCGCCCATCCGTATCGTCTGCCCGGGGCGCGTCTATCGCAGCGACTCGGACCTGACGCATACGCCGATGTTTCATCAGGTAGAAGGTCTGTTGGTCGATGAGGGCGTGAGCTTTGCTGATCTAAAAGGCACCATTGAAGACTTCCTTCAGGCGTTTTTTGAGCGTGATGATCTATCGGTCCGCTTCCGCCCCTCTTACTTCCCATTCACTGAACCCTCTGCTGAGGTCGATATTCAGTGCGTGATGTGTAGTGGTAACGGTTGTCGTGTTTGCTCACATAGCGGCTGGCTGGAAGTGATGGGCTGCGGGATGGTGCACCCTGAAGTTTTCCGGCACTCCGGCATTGATACCGAACGATACACCGGCTTTGCCTTTGGTATGGGCGCAGAGCGTTTGGCGATGCTGCGCTACGGCGTTAATGACCTGCGCTTGTTCTTTGAGAACGACCTGCGCTTTCTTCGTCAATTCACCTAAGACCGCTGCCAGCGACGGGAATCAACATGAAATTTTCAGAACAGTGGCTGCGTGAATGGGTATCCCCGCAGCTTGATACTCAGGCCATTGCCGATCAGATCACCATGGCGGGCCTTGAAGTGGATGCCGTTGAAGCGGTCGCCGCTGCCTTTAGCGGTGTGGTCGTGGCTGAAGTGCTGTCCAAAGAGAAGCATCCTGATGCCGATAAGCTCAACGTATGCACGGTGAACGACGGTACTGGTGAGCCGGTGCAAGTAGTATGCGGTGCGCCCAACGTTGATGTGGGTCAGAAAATTCCCTTCGCCCAAGTGGGTGGCGTGCTGCCGGGCGATTTTAAAATCAAAAAGGCAAAACTGCGTGGCGTTGAGTCGCGCGGCATGATCTGCTCGGCATCAGAGCTAGGGTTAGAGGAAGAAACCTCTTCTGGTATCCTGGTGTTACCGGCGTCGGCCCCCGTGGGCACTAGCTTTCGCGAGTATATGCAGCTCGACGATATGACCATCGAGGTGGATCTTACCCCTAACCGCGGCGACTGCCTGAGCATAAAAGGCCTTGCGAGAGAGGTAGGTGTGCTTAACCGCCTGCCGGTAAGTGGCCCTGAGATCACAGTCGTTGAAGCGAGTATCGACGATACTTTCCCCGTCACTATTGAGGCGGCTGAGCAGTGCCCTCGCTACTTAGGGCGCGTTATTAAGGGCGTGAATGTAGAGGCTGAAACGCCGCTGTGGATGGTTGAGCGGCTACGTCGCAGCGGCGTACGCTCGATTGACCCTGTGGTGGATGTCACCAACTACGTCATGCTAGAGCTTGGTCAACCGCTGCATGCGTTTGATCGGGACAACCTGCAGGGTGGCATTACTGTCCGTTTGGCACGAGAGGCGGAGCGTTTAAAACTGCTGGATGGCCAAGAGGTAGCACTTCGCCCTGAAACACTGGTAATTGCCGATGAGCGTGGCCCCCTGGCAATGGCTGGCATCATGGGGGGAGAAAATTCAGGGGTAAACGAAAAAACGCACACGATTTTTCTTGAGTCGGCCTTTTTTGCTCCGCTTGGCATTGCTGGGCAGGCGCGTTCCTACGGTCTGCATACCGACGCATCGCATCGTTATGAGCGTGGCGTCGATCCAGAGCTTCCTGCCATGGCGGTTGAGCGTGCTACAAAGCTCCTGATGGAGATTTGTGGGGGGCAGGCAGGGCCCGTGGTTGAGACGGTAAGCGATGAGCATTTACCGGCACCGCGCATCATTATGCTTCGCGAGGCTCGCTTTGAGAGTGCGCTCTCCAAGCGGCTGCAGCCGGATGATGTCACCGATATCCTTCAGCGTTTAGGGCTTGAGGTTGATAAACAGGCGGAAGGTTGGTCAGTGGTCGCCCCTAGCTGGCGTTTTGACGTTGCCATTGAGGAAGACCTCATCGAGGAAGTGGCGCGTATCCATGGCTACAATAACCTTCCGGTTCGTCGCCCAGCCGCTCGACTAGCACTTCGCCCAGCTAACGAGGCACTCCTCACTCAGTCTCAGTTGCGCAACCAGATGGTTGCTCGCGGTTTCCAGGAGGCGGTGACATACAGCTTCGTAGCGCCGGACCTGCAGGCAGCAATGCTGCCAGATGCTGTGTCCCCCGTGCTTGCGAATCCGATTTCGTCGGACCTCTCGGTAATGCGCGCCAGCCTTTTCCCGGGTTTAGTGCGTGCCCTAGAGTATAATCTCAATCGCCAGCAAACCCGTGTGCGCATTTTCGAGACAGGGCTGGTATTTAACGGCCACCTCGATAACTTAACCCAAGAGCCGATGATGGGCGCCTTAGTGTGCGGTGGCCGTGAAGGGGAGGGGTGGAACAGCACTAAGGCTCAGGTAGATTTTTATGACCTGAAAGGAGATCTAGAGAGTCTTTTGGCAATGGGTGGGGCCCGGGAGGCTTGGCGCTTTGAGCCGGGCGAGCACCCCTCTCTGCATCCTGGGCAAACCGCCCAGCTCTTTTACAATGGCGAACCCGCCGGCTGGATTGGTACACTGCACCCGCAAGTGCGTGCCAAGCTGGGGCTTAAGGTTGATGCGGTGCTGTTTGAAGTTCGCCTAGATGTATTGAGTCAGGGGGAAATTCCCGCCTTTGAGCCGCTTTCACGCTACCCAGAAGTGCGACGCGATTTGGCGTTTATGCTCAAAGAAGCAACGCCTGTGCAAGCGCTACTTGATTGTGCAAAAGCTCAGGCAGGCGATTACTTGAAAGACATTAAGCTATTTGATGTCTATGCTGGTAAAGGCGTAGCCGAGGGCTATAAGAGTATTGCATTGGGCTTGACCTGGCAGCACGCTTCGCGCACGCTAAATGATGAAGAAATCAACCAGTTGGTCGACTCGATCATCACTAACGTGCGAGCCGAATTAGATGCCGAACTTCGCGGCTAACTAAGCTATGCCATGACACGACGCTTATCACGTTCTTGGCAATGCGTATGCTACATGGAGGAGCCCTATGGGTGCGTTGACCAAAGCAGAGCTAGCTGAGCATTTGCATACTGAGCTGGCGCTGTCGAAGCGAGAAGCAAAAGCGATGGTGGAGGCGTTCTTTGAAGAAATCCGCGCCTGTTTGCGTGAAAACGAGCAGGTGAAACTGTCGGGGTTTGGTAACTTTGATCTGCGTGATAAGCGCGAGCGGCCTGGTCGAAACCCTAAAACTGGCGAAGAAATCCCTATCTCTGCCCGGCGTGTGGTGACTTTTCGCCCCGGGCAAAAGCTAAAGCAGCAGGTAGAACGCTACTCAAGTGGTCAGTAGCGAGTACATCAAGCTGCCCAACGAAAAGGAGTGCCTAATGGCACTCCTTTTTTATAGGCTACAAATAGGGCGCTATCTGGCTAAATACCTCCACCCTCAATCAGCCAAGTGATCACCACTTTAATGACGTAGCCCAACATTCCGGCACCTAGTACCACAAACAACATAATCGTGCCAAATTTGCCTGCGTTCGATTTTTTTGCGAGATCCCAAATAATAAAACACATAAAAATGATCAGGCCGCCAATCATAATGGGCGTGATCCATGTCTCAAAGGTCTGCTGCATAAGCGCTCCTGTTGGACGATTGTCGGTAGCCCATGGTGGGGCGTGCGTCATTTTTGTCAGTCGTGTTAATATTTGAGCAAATTCATCAGGTATTTGTCGACTGAACTTTGCGGACTTAACAAAGCGCAGTACGACAACTTTGCCGAGGAGTAGGCCAATGCCTAAGTTAACCATTCTGGTCGGCACCATGTATGGTGGTGCGTTAGACGTTGCTGAGCAGGTAAAGCCGCTGTTTGAGCAGGCGGGCTATGACGTTGATATTTCAGAACAGCCCTCTGTAGACGATGTTTCCCAAGCCAGTGATCTAACGCTTTTCTGTGTGTCTACCACGGGGAGCGGTGATTTTCCCGGTAACTTTGTGCCCTTTGTTCGCAGTCTAAAAGATCAAAGCCCCTCGCTGGCGGGACTGCGTTATGGGTTGATCGCGCTTGGCGATAGTTCCTACGGTGATACGTTCTGTGGCGCGGGGAGAGCCTTAGATGAGTTGCTGCAGGATCATGGCGCCCACCGTTTAGGTGAGCGCCTTGAAATCGACGCGATGGAAACCTTCATGGCGGATGATGCAGCGGTGCCGTGGGTAGAGGAGTGGATTGATGCTCAGAAGCTAAAGGTAGCATAGCCATGCAGCAAACGGTTTACTCTCCCAAGCGAGTGAGCGTAGCGGTTGGCTTATGCATCGTGATGCTCGCTGCGCTCCCGCGCTATATGGTGGGAGGGCATGAGACGCGCCAAACCCTTCTGCTGATGGCCTTGGTGCTAGTGGCTGGCGCAGCCGCGTTCCAGTGGAGGATGCTGTCTCAAGAGGCTCGTCAGGCGCTACCAGCACTAATAAAGCGTCTAGCGATCATGCTAGTGCTCGGGGCGCTGGTGATGGGGGCTTGGCACGCCATGTTTACTGATTGGATTAGCTGGCAGGTCTTTATCTCTCACGCGGCGACGTGTGGTCTGCTGCTGCATGCGGTTTCCCTGTGGTGGTCTGCGCGGGAGTAACGATTTTTGTACCTTTAAACCCTTGTAATTGGTGCTTGCGCCCCCATCTTGCGAGCATGGCGCTTGCCACCATGCGTCAGGGTTCTTAAAATTGCCCCCTTGAACATATTTTACGCAATCAACACAACGCCCAGCCGCTAGAGGACAATTCATGCAAGTTTCCGTCGAGACGACCTCCCAGATCGAACGCCGTATCACGATTCAAGTGCCGGCAGCAGAAATCGACGAGGCCGTCAGCGCTCGCTTGAAAGACACCGCGAAAAACGTTCGCCTGAACGGTTTCCGCCAAGGCCGGGTGCCAATGGCCGTCGTGCGTCAGCGCTATGGCGACAGCGTGCGCAGTGAAGTGGTAGGCGAAGTGATGCGTGAACGCTACGTTCGCGCGATCACAGAAAAAGAACTCAACCCTGCCGGTTTCCCGCAGATTGAGCCAAAAGTTAATGAAGAGGGTAAAGACCTTGAGTTCGTTGCGGTAATGGAAGTTTACCCGCAGGTTGAGCTGACCTCTATCGAAGGTACAGACGTTGAGCGCCCAGTTGTGTCTGTCAGCGAAGCAGATGTCGATGAAATGATCGATACCTTGCGTAAGCAAAACGCCGCATGGGAAGAAGTTGACGCTGCCGCTGCTGACGGTGACCAAGTCACCATCGATTTCCAAGGCTTCCTGAGCGACGAGCCGTTTGAAGGTGGCAGTGCAGAAGGCCACGCGTTGGTCATCGGTTCTAACAGCTTCATTCCAGGTTTTGAAGAGCAACTGATCGGTGTTAAAGCAGGCGAAGAAAAAACCATCTCCGTCACTTTTCCAGCGGATTACCAAGCCGAGCATCTGGCCGGTCAAGACGCCACCTTCAAGGTGACCGTTCACAAAGTAAGCAGCCAGAAACTGCCGGAAGTTGATGCTGAGTTCATCGAGCGTTTCGGTGTAGAAGACGGCGATGAAGCCAAATTCCGTGCTGAAATTAAAAAGAACATGACCCGCGAAGCGGCTCAGGCTGTTGACAACCGTGTTAAGCAGCAGGTGCTGGATGCGCTGAAAAAAGCGAACGACATTCCCGTGCCCACCGCGCTGGTTCAGCAAGAAACGGACGGCATGAAGCGTCAAGCCGCTCAGCAGTTTGGCCTGGGTGAAGATTTTGACGTTAGCCAGCTGCCGAATGAGCTGTTTGAAGAGCAGGCGAAGAGCCGTGTTCAGGTTGGTCTATTGCTAGCTGAAGTGATCAAAGCCAATGAACTGGACGCAGACGACGCGGCCATCAAAGCCAAAGTAGAAGAGCTGGCTGAGCAGTATCAAGATCCATCCGAAGTGGTTGAGTACTACATGGGTAATGAGCAGCTGAAAACCCAGGTAAAATCTGCCATTCTCGAAGAGAAAGCCGTTGAGAAGCTGCTTGAGCAAGCGAACGTCAAAGACGTCGAAATGTCTTACCAGCAAGCGTTGGCTGCTGCTCAGCAGCAGGCTGAGCAAGATGAGAAGGCCGAAGAGGGCGAACAGGCAGGCGCCTGATCTCATCGCGTGGCGCACCCTATCTGGGTGCGCTTTTCCCTTACCGGACGCAAGGAATCACCCGAATGAGTGAGTTTGATATTCAAAACGCCGGCGGTTTAGTGCCCATGGTGGTTGAGCAGAGCGCCAAAGGGGAAAGAGCCTACGACATCTACTCGCGCCTTTTAAAAGAGCGTGTGATTTTCCTGGTAGGGCCGGTAGAAGATTACATGGCTAACCTTGTCGTGGCGCAGCTGTTGTTTCTTGAGTCTGAAAACCCCGATAAGGATATCCATCTTTACATCAATTCACCCGGTGGTTCGGTAACGGCGGGTATGTCAATTTATGACACCATGCAGTTTATCAAGCCGGATGTTTCCACCGTATGTATTGGTCAGGCTGCCAGCATGGGCGCGCTCCTGCTAACAGCAGGCGCTGCGGGCAAGCGTTACTGCTTACCTAACTCCCGCGTGATGATTCACCAGCCGCTAGGTGGCTACCAAGGTCAAGCGTCGGATATTGAGATTCACACCCGTGAAATTCTCGGTATTCGTGAGAAACTGAATCAAATTCTGGCTCACCACACTGGCCAGGATGTTGAGAAAGTGGCTCAGGATACTGACCGCGACAATTTTATGAGCGCCAATAAAGCAAAAGAGTATGGCTTGATTGACGCAGTGCTGGATAAGCGACCTACATCCTGATAGCGTGATAGGATTCTGCTTTTCTAACGAGCTTTTCAGGCGGCGTCAGCCGCCGCAGTGACAGAGGTACGCGAATGGCCGACGGCAAAGGCAAGGACGAAGGTGGCAAACTGCTTTACTGCTCGTTTTGTGGTAAAAACCAAAACGAAGTTCGTAAGCTGATTGCCGGCCCGTCCGTGTATATCTGCGATGAGTGTGTCGACTTATGTAATGACATCATTCGCGAAGAAGTTCTCGAAGCCGATGCCGAGAGCGATGAGGAGCGTTTACCTACGCCCCGCGAAATACGTCATACATTGGACGACTACGTCATCGGACAAGACCGCGCCAAGATGGTGCTGTCTGTAGCGGTTTATAACCACTACAAGCGTCTGAAGTCAGAAGTACGTGAAGGCGATGTGGAGCTAGGTAAGTCCAACATCCTGCTAATTGGCCCGACGGGTAGCGGTAAAACGCTCCTCGCCGAGACCATGGCGCGGCTATTGAATGTACCTTTTACTATTGCTGATGCAACGACGCTGACCGAAGCAGGCTATGTGGGTGAAGATGTTGAAAATATCATCCAAAAGCTGCTGCAAAAGTGCGACTACGACGTTGAGAAAGCCGAGCGCGGCATCGTCTATATCGATGAAATCGACAAAATCTCGCGTAAATCGGATAACCCGTCGATTACCCGTGATGTTTCTGGCGAAGGCGTACAGCAGGCGCTGCTGAAGCTAATTGAAGGCACAACGGCGTCCGTTCCTCCCCAAGGTGGGCGTAAGCATCCCCAGCAGGAGTTTGTTCAGGTCAATACGGCCAATATCCTGTTTATTGTGGGTGGTGCTTTTGCTGGCTTGGATAAAGTCATTCGCGACCGTGCTGAGAAAGGCGGTATTGGTTTCAATGCCAGCGTGAAAAGCAAAGAGTCTTCGCGAGGCGTTGGCGAGCTACTCGCGGATGTCGAGCCAGAGGATCTGGTCAAGTTTGGCTTGATTCCTGAGTTTGTGGGTCGCCTGCCAGTGATTGCAACGCTGACTGAGCTGACAGAAGACGCACTGGTTCAGATTTTGACTGAGCCGAAAAACTCGCTGATCAAGCAGTATGCCAAGCTCTTCGAGATGGAAGGCGTCACGCTTGAGTTTAGAGACGACGCCTTACGGGCTGTGGCTGTGAAAGCCATGGAACGTAAAACCGGTGCTCGTGGGCTGCGTTCTATCCTAGAGTCTGTGCTGCTGGATACCATGTATGAAATTCCTTCCTTGGAAGGGGTGAGCAAGGTCGTCATCGATGGTTCCGTCATTGCTGGCGAAAGCGAGCCACTGTTGATCTACTCGCAGCAGGAAGAAGCGCGGGTCGACGGTACTGACGGTTAACCCTTCGGTACGTGCCACGGCCTAGCTTTCACCGCTTGTGCCAAACCAAGGGGTCGCCTAGGCGGCCCCTTGTTGTTCTACGTTATTGTTGAAACGGCTGGCCAGCACACGGTGATGTGTCGTGTCATGCCCTTTCATACTGTGAGGTACTTGGCTAAGTACCCTTCAAGTACTCATCCGAATTTGAGGAACGTCTGCGATGCAGCAGAACGCCGATCAGACACAATGTCTACCCCTGTTGCCTTTGCGGGATGTGGTTGTGTATCCGCAAATGGTTATTCCGCTTTTTGTTGGCCGTGAGAAGTCCATTCAAGCCTTAGAGGCAGCGATGGAAGCCGACAAGCGTGTACTGCTGGTGGCTCAGCGCGAGGCCTCACAGGATGATCCTGATAATGCGGACCTCTACGCGATGGGGACCGTCGCTGACATCATGCAGCTGCTTAAGCTGCCTGATGGCACTGTAAAGGTGTTGATTGAAGGCAGCTTCCGCGCTGATGTTATCGATATCGAAGAAAATGAAGCGGGCTACACTCAGGCGCACTTAATCCCACGTGAAAGCGAGCCGCTTACCAGTCGTGAGCAAGAAGCGCTAGTGCGTGTCCTGCTCAATCAGTTCGAGCAGTACGTCAAGCTGTCTAAGAAAGTGCCCAACGAAGTGCTTAACTCGCTGTCGGGCATCGAAGACCCTAGCCGTTTGGTCGACACCATCTGCGCCCACCTGTCGCTGAAAATTGGTGACAAGCAAGAGCTGCTCGAAATGGATCGCGTACGCGACCGTATTGAACACCTGATGGCGCTGATTGAGTCTGAGATTGATCTGCTCCAGGTCGAGAAGCGCATCCGCTCGCGTGTTAAAGAGCAGATGGAAAAAACGCAGCGCGAGTACTATCTCAATGAGCAGATGAAGGCCATCCAGAAAGAGATGGGTGAGCTGGATAATGTACCCAACGAAGCCGAAAAGTACGAACAGGCGATCAAAGAGTCTGGGATGCCCAAAGAGGCGTCTGATAAAGCGACTCAAGAGCTTAATAAGCTCAAAATGATGGCTGCCAATTCTGCTGAGGCGACCGTAGTGCGCTCATATCTGGACTGGCTAATTGCCGTTCCATGGAAAAAGCGCACGCGCGTTAAGCACGATCTGGTAAAAGCCCAGCAGGTGCTGGATGAAGATCATTACGGCCTGGAAGAAGTGAAGGCGCGCATTCTTGAGTACCTAGCCGTACAAAAGCGCGTACGGAAAATGAAAGGGCCGGTGCTCTGCTTGGTAGGACCGCCTGGGGTAGGTAAAACGTCCCTTGGTCAATCCATCGCCCGCGCGACAAATCGTAAGTACGTCCGCCTGGCGCTGGGTGGTGTGCGCGATGAGTCGGAAATCCGTGGCCATCGCCGCACCTATATTGGCTCGCTGCCAGGCAAGCTGATACAGCGTATGAGCCGTGCCGGGGTGAAAAATCCGCTTTTCCTGTTGGATGAGGTGGATAAACTAGGCATGGACCACCGTGGTGATCCGGCGTCAGCGCTTCTAGAGGTATTGGACCCCGAGCAGAACGACAGCTTTAGTGATCACTACCTTGAGCTGGATTACGACCTCTCTGAGACGCTGTTTATTTGCACCGCGAACTCAATGAATATCCCAGGCCCGCTGCTGGACCGTATGGAGATTATTCGTCTACCGGGCTACACCGAAGACGAGAAGCTCGCCATCGCTAGGCGCTACCTGCTACCCAAGCAGCTAGAAGCTAATGGGCTTAAGGAAGAAGAGCTAGCGCTGAATGACGACGCGTTGCTTGAGTTAGTGCGCTACTACACTCGTGAGGCGGGTGTGCGCGAGCTTGAGCGTCAGATCGCTAAAGTGTGTCGTAAAGTGCTGCGTGAGCGCTTAGAAGCTGAGCGCACCTCGAAAGATAAGGCAGGCAACAAGCTGCAGGCGCAGCAAGTGCTCTCCGCTGATCAGATTGAGACTTATGCCGGTGTGCGCCGCTATAGCTATGGCTTGGCGGAGCAGGAGGACCAAGTCGGTCGTGTAACCGGCTTGGCTTGGACGTCCGTAGGTGGGGAGCTGCTCAACATTGAGTCGGTAGTGACGCCAGGTAAAGGTCGTATTAACAAGACCGGTTCGCTTGGTGATGTCATGAAAGAGTCGGTAAGTGCAGCACAAACCGTCGTGAAGGCGCGTGCTCAGGCCTATGGAATTGACCCCCAGCGCTTCGAAAACGAAGACCTGCACATCCATGTGCCCGAAGGTGCCACACCTAAAGACGGGCCCAGTGCTGGTATTGCCATGGTAACGGCGATTGTCTCCGCCTATACTCAGCGGCCAGTAAGGTGCGATGTGGCCATGACAGGGGAGGTAAACCTGCGTGGTGAAGTATTACCGATTGGGGGTCTAAAGGAGAAATTGCTGGCGGCTAGGCGGGGTGGTATAAAGACCGTCTTAATCCCTGAGGAAAATCGTCGAGATCTCAAGGAAGTACCGGAGAATATCAAAGGAGCGCTTGATATTCGCCCCGTACGCTGGATAGATGACGTGCTGGCCGTGGCGCTGGCAGAGAATGTTGCCGAAGGCGCTTCATTAAAGGGCGCAGATAAGTCTTTCAATGCAAATGCTGTTGCAAGTACCCATTAAGCGTTAAAGCAGTTTTGCTTTAATTTTACTTAATAAGTTTGCCCAATGCCTTGAGCAGCGGGCATTTCACGGTCCGGTCGCTTGACAGGTGTTTCAAGGCATTGCTATAAAACGCAGCTATGCTTTGAGGTTGATGCACTTGGTGGCCGTGCCGTTCAGAGCCATTTTTTGAAACAGTTAAGGGGTGAAGTGTGAATAAGTCCGAGCTGATTGAAGCTATTGCCGCATCTGCAGATATTCCTAAAGCAGCGGCAAGCCGCGCATTGGATGCCATGGTGGAGTCTGTCACCGATAGCCTCAAAAAAGGCGAGAGTGTTTCTCTGGTAGGTTTTGGTACCTTCGCTATTAAAGAGCGTGCTGCGCGTACTGGTCGCAACCCCCAAACGGGTCAGCCAATCGAAATCAGCGCAGCAAAAGTGCCCAGCTTTAAAGCCGGTAAAGCGCTGAAAGACGCCGTCAACTAATTGGCTCGCGTTTGCTGTAACCTAATGGGCGCATCGCATCCGCGATGCGCCCATGTTCTTTTCTGGCCCGATGGTTTGGGCAATAGATGGCTTTGATGATCTGAGGCTAGCATGCTGCAAAGTATACGAGATGGCTCCAGAAGCTGGGGTGCCAAGATAATCATTGGTGTCATGGTCGCGGCCATGGCGCTTTTTGGTGTGGAGTCGCTGTTCAGTGTCTTTGGTAGCGACCCCAATGAAGTGGCGAGCGTTAATGGCGAACCCATTATGCGTCAGCAAGTTGAGCTAGAAGTGCAGCGCGCGCTGCGTTCTGGGCAAGTGCCTCCTGAGCAGGAGCGGGCACTGCGCAACGATATGCTCGACCAGCTCATCACTCAGTCTTTACTGCGTCAGTATGCTGAGGACGGCGGTTTTTACGTCTCCGACGCTCAGCTTGACCAGATGATCGTGACACTGCCTGAGTTTCATGATCAGGATGGGCGCTTTTCTGCAGAAATTTTCCGGAATCGTCTGGCAGGAGCGGGTTACACGCCGCTCTCGTTCCGTGAAGAGCTGCGGATGGATATCAAGCGTCAGCAACTGCAGCAGGGCTTGGTATTCAGTGACTTCAGCTTGGCCAATGAAGAGCAGCGTCTGGCAGACCTGCAAGGCCAGCAGCGAGATTTCCGCTACGTGATGCTGGATGCCAATGATGCTGCTTATGAAGTAGAGGTCACCGAGGAGCAGATGCAGGCCTACTATGACGCCAACCAGGAACGCTTCGAGCGCCCGGAACAGGTGCGCGTCGAGTACGTGGTGATCGACCGCCAGGCCATGGCTGAAGATATTGCTGTGGACGAGAGCGAACTCCGCGCTGCCTGGCGTGAGCAGAATCGCGATGCCAACCGTCGTGTTTCCCATATCATGGTGACCTTTGGTTCCGAGCGTGGCCGTGAAGAGGCCCAGCAGCTAGCCAATGAAGCGCTGGCTGACCTGAGCCGTGGTGAGAGTTTCGCCGATACCGCCGTGCGTTTTTCGGATGACACCGCTAGTGCCGAGCAGGGTGGTGATCTGGGCGTGATCAGTCGCGGCTTCTTTGGTGATGCCTTCGATGACGCAGCGTTTGCCCTTGGGGTCGGTGAGACGTCCCAGGTCGTCGAAATGGACGGTGCTTTCCATATTCTGCAGGTTACCGAGCTGGATGCGCCTTCTTTCGAAGAGCAGCGTGACCGTTTGGCTCAGGAAGTGGCGCTGCGTGAGGTCAATGATGACTTCAATCGTCAGGTGCAGCGTCTGATCGATGAGAGCTTCGCGGCAGACGATCTGCAGTCCGTTGCGGATGACCTCGGCCTGACGCTCAACGAGAGCGACTGGTTGGCGCGTGGGGAAGGTGAAGGAGCGCTTTCCGAGCCGGGCGTGCTGGATGAGGCGTTCAGCGCTGACGTGCTGGAAGAGGGCTACAACAGCGAAGTGATTGAGCTCGACAACGACCGCCGCTTAGTGCTTCGTGTCGCCGAGCATCGTGATGCGACTGTTCTGCCCCTAGATGAAGTGCGCGATGAAGTAGAGCAGGCTGTTGCTGCTCAGCAGCGCCAAGAAGCACTTCAGGAGCAGGCAGCAGAATTGATCGCCTTGCTCCGTGCGGGCGATGCCGTTGAGCTGGAGTGGCTGGAAGCCAATAACGTCTCTCGCCAGTCTGACAGTACGCTGCCTCAGGTGCTGATCCGTGAAGTGTTCCGCATGCCACACCCTGAAGAGGGCGACAGCGTTTACCGTGCCGTGACCTTGCCTCAGGGCGTTGCTGTCGTTGCATTGGACAGTGTCAACGAAGGGCAGGCCGACGAGCAGATGAATGCTTTCGTGTCACAAATGGCAGAACAACTGCGGGCTCAGGCGATCATTCAAGGATTGATCGATGACCTGCGCAGTGATGCCAGGATAGAGCGCTAAAACTAAAAAGCCGATCCATGTGATCGGCTTTTTCATGACGGGGCCTGTGCTCAATGGCTCAATGCGATTCGCTGTCGCTACCAGGCGGCTGGATCAGCGAGAACTGGCGCAGTACGGGCTCTGGGTGGCGCTCGCTCGAGTGCTCCACGACAATATCCCAGCCGTGTTCGCTATCCCAATCGCCTAACACAAAGCGTTTGGCAGGCACGTCTTCGACGGTGAGGTCATGGACCTTGGGGCGATGGGTGTGGCCATGGATCATGATGTTCACCCCATGGCGCTGCATCGTGGTCACGACTTCTGCGTGGGTCACATCCATGATGGCTTCGGCCTTGTTGGCGTTGGCATCCCCAGACTGCATACGCAGGCTCTTGGCCAACTCTAGCCGCTGCTCCAGCGGCATGGCCAGGATCTGCGCCTGCCACTCAGGGTGGCGAGACTGGGCGCGAAACGCCATGTAGGCCTCATCTTTGGTGCACAGGCTGTCACCGTGCAGAATGACGGCGGCTACGCCCTGCAATTCCACTTGCTCACTGTCGGGCAGCAGGGTGGCCTGACAGGCGTTGATGAAGCGTTCGCCGATCAGAAAGTCCCGGTTGCCGTGAATGAAAAAGATGGACGTGCCCGCATCGCTCAGTGCCCGCAGGCGCTTGATCACCTCATGGGCCACCCCGCTGAGGGGGTGAGGCGTATCCAGCAAGTCGTCTCCGATCCAGGCGTCGAACAGGTCGCCCAGAATGTAAAGATCCTCGGCCCCTTTGGCGGTATGCTCCAGGTAACGATAAAACCCCTGATTGAGCTCAGGGGTGTCGTTACTCAAATGCATGTCAGCGATCAGCAGCGTACGCATAAGACTCCCGACGGTTATTCCGCATCCTTCAGGTAGGCGCGCTCGATGACCACGTCTTCGGCGGGCACGTCTGCGTGCATGCCACGGCGCGTGGTGCTCACGGCCTTGATGGCGTTGACCACGTCCATGCCGTCCACTACTTCACCAAATACCGCGTAACCCCAGCCTTGCAGGCTTTTGCCGCTGTGGTTCAGGAAGCTGTTGTTACCGACGTTGATGAAAAACTGGGCGGTGGCAGAGTGGGGATCCTGGGTACGGGCCATGGCCAGCGTGCCGATGGTGTTCTGCAGACCGTTGTCGGCTTCGTTTTCGATGGGGTCGCGTGTCGGCTTCTGGTTGAACTCCTGGTCGAAGCCGCCCCCTTGAATCATGAAACCATCGATGACCCGGTGGAACAGCGTGCCGTCGTAAAAACCGTCGCGCACGTACTGCTCGAAATTGGCTGCCGTAACCGGGGCTTTTTCATGATTGAGCGCGATGGTGATGTCACCGTAGTTCGTCTGTAATACGATCATGGATAAATTCCTGTTCAATAAAAGCGTTCGCCTTGGCGCTGTGCATCGGCGTCACGTTATAATAGCGGTTTTGCTCGGCACCGCGAAGCGCTAACCCTGATTGCCTTTGCATCGTTTGCCCAGCACGCCATCCACCATGAGGTTATCAACACCACCATGACCAACGAGACCACCCCAGCGCCGAACTTCATTCGCAACCAAGTACGCGACGAGATAGCGGGCGGCCAGGTCACCAAAATTGTGACGCGCTTTCCTCCGGAGCCCAACGGCTTTTTGCACATCGGCCACGCCAAGTCGATTTGTCTGAACTTCGGGTTGGCAGAGCAGTTTGGTGGTGAGTGTCATCTGCGCTTTGACGACACCAACCCAGCAAAAGAAGAGCAGGCGTACATTGACGCCATCAAAGAAGACGTTAGCTGGTTGGGCTTTGAGTGGGCAGGCCCGGTACGTTTTGCCTCCGACTACTTCGACCAGCTCTACGCCTGGGCGCAGCATCTGATTCGTGAAGGCAAAGCCTATGTGGATGACCTGTCTCCGGATGAGATTCGCGAGTATCGGGGTACGCTGACCGAGCCCGGCAAGCCTAGCCCCTACCGCGAGCGCAGCGCCGAAGAGAGCTTGGACCTTCTAGAACGGATGCGTAACGGTGAGTTTGGTGAAGGGGAAAAAGTGCTGCGCGCCAAAATCGATATGGCGTCGCCCAACATCAATTTGCGCGATCCGATCTTGTACCGCATTCGTCATGCGCATCACCACCAAACAGGTGACAAGTGGAAAATCTACCCCTCGTACGATTTTACCCACGGTCAGTCGGATGCCATCGAGGGTATTACTCACTCCATCTGTACGCTGGAGTTCGAAGACCACCGCCCGCTATACGAGTGGTTCTTGAACAATCTGCCGGTGCCCGCCAAGCCGCGCCAGATTGAATTTGCCAGACTGAACCTCGACTACACGCTGACCTCCAAACGTAAGCTGAAGCTGTTGGTGGATGAGCAGATCGTCGATGGTTGGGATGACCCGCGAATGCCGACCATTTCCGGTATGCGTCGCCGGGGCTATACGCCCGCTTCGATTCGTAAATTCTGTGAAATGATCGGCGTGACCCGTTCCGACGGTGGTTTGGTGGATATCGCCATGCTGACCCACGCCATTCGTTCGGACCTGGAAGATAACGCACCCCGGGCGATGTGCGTGCTCAAGCCGCTAAAAGTGGTGCTGACCAACATGCCGGAAGATCACGAGGAAGTGTACCAGGTGCCAGGCCACCCGGCGCGTGAAGACATGCCGATGCGTAAAGTTCCTTTTGGTCGTGAGCTCTACATCGATCAAGACGACTTTATGGAAGACGCGCCGAAGAAATTCTTCCGCCTAGCACCGGGCAAAGAAGTGCGCCTGCGCAACAGCTACGTAATTCGCTGTGATGACGTGATTAAAGACGATGCAGGTGAGATTATTGAGCTGCACTGCTCCGTCGATTTCGACACCCTGGGTAAAAACCCGGAAGGCCGCAAGGTGAAAGGCGTGATTCACTGGGTCAGCGCGGCCCACGGCGTGCCGATGGAAGTGCGCCTCTACGACAACCTGTTCATGGTCGAGCAGCCCGATCGTGATAAGGACGTCGACTTCCTCGAGCATTTGAATCCCGAGTCGCTGGTGGTGTGCCATGCCATTGGCGAGCCAAGCCTGGCCAGTGCCGCGCCGGAAGATCGTTTCCAATTCGAGCGAGTCGGTTACTTCTGCGCCGATCGTCACGCCTCCACTGCCGACCACCTGGTGTTCAACCGCACCGTGGGCTTGAAAGATAGCTGGGCGAAAATCAAACAGAAGGGATAAGGAAACGTCATATGCATATTTACAATACGCTGACTCGCCGCAAAGAGCCTTTTAAGCCCCTTGTCGATGGCAAGGTCAGCATGTACGTTTGCGGTATGACGGTGTATGACTACTGTCACCTTGGCCACGCCCGGGTGATGGTGGCCTTTGACGTGATTACCCGCTACCTGCGCCATCGCGGCTATGACGTGACCTACGTGCGCAACATCACCGATATCGACGATAAAATCCTCAAGCGGGCCGAGGAGAACGGCGAGCCCATCGACGCGCTCACCGAGCGCATGATTGCCGCGATGCATGAGGACGAAGCTCGCCTCAACGTGCTGCCACCCAGTCAGGAGCCCCGGGCAACGAGGCACATCGACGACATTATCGCGATGATCGAAACGCTCATCGACAAAGGTTTTGCCTATGCCGCGGCCAATGGTGATGTCTACTACCGAGTGCGCAAGTTCACCGACTACGGCAAATTGAATAACCGTCAGCTGGATGACATGCGCTCTGGTGCACGGGTCGACGTGGATGTGCACAAAGAAGACCCGCTGGATTTCGTGCTCTGGAAAGCGGCCAAGCCCGGTGAAGCTCACTGGCATTCCCCCTGGGGAGACGGGCGACCGGGTTGGCACATCGAGTGCTCCGCGATGTCGACCTGCTGCTTGGGCGATACCTTCGATATACATGGCGGCGGGCCGGATTTGACCTTTCCCCATCATGAAAACGAGATTGCTCAATCGGAAGCGGCGACAGGTAAAACCTACGTCAATACCTGGATGCATGCTGGAGCCGTTCGCGTCAACCAAGAGAAGATGTCCAAGTCGCTGGGCAACTTCTTCACCATCCGCGACGTGCTAGCCGAGCACGATCCAGAAGTGGTGCGCTACCTGTTGGTGGCAAGCCACTATCGTAGCGCTATTAACTACTCAGTGGATTCGCTGGTCGAAGCGCGCAAATCGCTAACGCGGTTGTATACGGCGTTAGACGGAGTGAACGCCGACGAGCAGGCAGCCGCCAGCGATGCCGCGGAGCGCTTCACAGCGGCAATGGACGACGACTTCAACACGCCCATCGCTTTGGCCGCGCTTTTCGATTTGGCCCGCGATCTCAACCGAGCGAAAAGTGATCAGCCAGCAGAGGCACCACGCTTGGCTGGTGAATTAAAGCGTTTGGCCGGTGTGCTGGGACTACTGCAGCAAACGCCACAAACGTTTCTAAAAGGCGCCCAGCAGCAGGTAGCGCTGAGCGAAGAAGAGATCGAAGCAAAAATCGCCGAGCGACAAGCGGCGAAAGGAAGTAAGGATTTTGCCCGCGCTGATGCTATTCGTGATGAGCTGGCAGCGCTTGGCATTATTCTCAAAGATTCTCGGGAAGGAACCACCTGGGTGATCGAAGCGCCTTAATCGTTGTAAACAGTCAGGCGTCGTTACTGCGGCGTCTGACTTCAACGCAGCAGGCTCTTATACTGAAACGATACGCCCCAGAAGTTCATTGAAAAGGACGACTCCATGCGCTCATTGTTCACACCTGCCATGGCTGCCTGTTTATCAACGGTGCTCTCCACGGCCAGTGCCAACGACCCCATCGTGGTCTCTTCTAAAATCGATACCGAAGGCTCGGTGCTAGGCGAGTTAATTATTCAGACGCTGGAGCGCAATGGTATTCCAACGGAAGATCGGCTTCAGCTTGGTGGTAGCTGCGTGGTACGCAGCGCGTTGCAGGCGGGTGAGGTTGGTCTGTATCCCGAATACACCGGCAACGGTGCTTTCTTCTTTGATATGACCGATAGCCCGGTATGGAACAGTGCTGAAAATGTCGTTAATCGACGCCTTGCCCTCGCCATCGTTTAAACGACGCCCATGGCACCCGAATGTTGTGCTGTTGTGCCTAAGCGGTGCCATGCTGGCTGCCGCTTGGTTGTTAAGCTTTGTCAGTGTTGCTCCTAATCGCATTGTTTCCGGCACGGCTTTTGGCATGGTAGACGCCATTAGCTGGCCGGGCGCGGCACTGGTATCACTGCTCTTTATCGCCATGGCGGCGTTGTCGTCCGTGCCTACCTCAAGGCACTACCGGGCGATGCTGGGCATCATCATACTCATCTTGCTGTTGATGCCGTTTGGCTTAATGGTGGCAGGCCACTGGTTGGTCGACCCCTCGTTACCCCAGGCGCGACTCGGCATTGGCGCAGCCTACTGGACCGTGCTGTTCGTACTGTTGCTCTGTTTGGTAGAGCTACGCCTACGCTTAGGGTTATCCCGCTGGTGGCCCACGCTGCTGCTGGCAGGCGTGGGCATTGCTTGGTGGGGATGTGCCGCGCTGTGGCCTGCCAGTGGGCGAGTTTGCGCATAAATATCCCCATCAGCTCTCAGGTGGTCAAGCGCAGCGGGTCGGGGTGGCCCGTGCCTTAGCCGCAGACCCCGATATACTACTGATGGATGAGCCGTTTGGTGCTCTGGACCCCATTACCCGGGAAAAGCTTCAGGATGAGCTTGCCAAGCTACAGGCACGGTTACACAAAACCATTGTGTTCGTGACCCACGATATGGATGAAGCGCTGAAGTTAGCCGACCATTTGGTCGTCATGCGTGATGGCCGTATTGTCCAGCAGGGCACGCCGCTGGCACTGCTTCAACGGCCCGCTGATCCGTTTGTGGAATCCCTGCTCGGTGGGCTTGAGCGGGGGTTGAAGCAGGCAGCGTTAACGCGCGTAAAAGATCACATGACATCGCTTGGGCCTACTTTGCCGGCACAATCTCGAATTCCCGCCGATTTCTCGCTGCGCCAAGCGCTTTCCATGATGCTGCGGGACCACTGCGACCGCTTAACCGTGGTGGATCAAGGCGATGTGCCAATAGGGGAGCTTTCGCTGCGCCGCATCGTTAAAGAGGCGCAGTTGGATAAGGTGAGCCAACGTGACGCGTAACTCTGCCACCGTCAGCTTGCCGAACGCACCGAGCATTCAATGGTTTCTGCCGCTTATTTGGGTCGCGCTACTGGCGATTTGCATCGTCGGCATGCCGCTCCTCGAGGGCCTGTTTCGTTGGGTAGAGCCTGATGCCCGACAAGTCGTCTATGATCGCGCGGCGTTTTACGAGCTGCTGGGCCGCCATGTGTTAGTTGTTAGCGTGGCGGCAGTGGTCACCATTGCGGTTGGTGTAGCGGCAGGTATTGCCGTTACCCGCGAGCGAGGGCGGGATTTTTTGCCTCTGGTGGGCCAGTTGGCCTCTTTAGGGCAAACGTTCCCTCCGGTAGCGGTGCTGGCGCTGGCGGTGCCCGTTCTGGGGTTTGGTACGCTGCCTATTATTGTTGCGCTAATGCTCTACGGGCTGCTGCCAATCGTACGCAATACGCTGGCGGGCATTAACGATGTTGACGCGACCATCAAAGAGGCGGCCCAGGCCATGGGTATGACCCCTTGGCAGGTGCTGCGTCACGTGGAGTTGCCCCTGGCCGCCCC
>Ga0209232_1000374_pt1 | contig 27620 bp, 10 predicted proteins | sample ETNvirenome_2_60_FD_184066 | JGI IMG/M metagenome (GOLD analysis project Ga0209232, IMG submission 184066) | Marine viral communities from the Pacific Ocean - ETNP_2_60 (SPAdes) (version 2) | ecosystem: Environmental > Aquatic > Marine > Oceanic | place: Pacific Ocean | collected 2013-06-22
CCCCAATAATATTATCAGTATTTGCACCAGAAAAATGTGGATAATTATTAATATATATTGTTCCACTTTGAATGTAAAATTTAAATTGTGGATATGCCTCGATAGTGTTTAAAAATAAATCGTCTTGGCTAAATTTATAAAAAGTCATTTGTTAACCTCTTTGTTAAATAGTTTTATAGAGGTTTATTGATTATATCAGTAGTCCAATCTGACACGAATTGTAAATTCATTATTTGGTGTCTTTTTAAGTGGCTCTGAGAGTTTGGCGACAGCCATCAATTCATTCGAATCACTATACAAACCAACAGTTGTAATATATGAGACAGGCACATCAGTAGATTGTTCTTTTACTCTAATTTTACTTCCAGTCAAATAAGTGGGGTTAGAAGAGAAATTAAATTCATTATTGTTCACTCGGCAAAAATAAACTGTTGAATTAAGTTCAACGGTGTTATTGAATTGAAGATTGAAAATGCGATTGCGAAGGTTGTCTGCAAAACCAGCAATATTGGAGCCAGTCATAACGGCACGAACATCTTCAGTCTTGCTAGAAGGGCCTGACATTGATATATTGCTGTGTGCATTACTCAAAATTCCACCCTTATGTACTGAGTTAAAAATAGAAGAAGTTACGACTGCTATACCAGCTTGATAAAACAAAAGTCCAACAGGATAGCTTTTGTTAACAGCTAATACCTGACTACTACCAGCGCTCTGTGTTGCATAGAGAATACCATATTCTCCAACTGGTGAATTTACCAAGTATCCATTTGAGCCACTTACATCTGTCAATTGAAGTCTAGAAGCAAAAACAGCTTTATTTTGTGTATATGCTGGTGTCATTCCTAATTCTAATTTAAAAGAACCTTTTTTGATTTCATCTTTAGATAATAGACGAGAAAAGTTTATAAAAAAGTTTTCTTTTTGCTTTGTGCCACCAGCAAGCAAATCACCATCTTCATCAAATTCTAAAATTTTTCCGTTTTGGTCATATCCCATTAAAACTTGTGCCATTTGATTATAAACATTTATTTTCTTTGAATTCTGATTTGCTGCTGCTCCAGATAAAGATGAATTACTTGCATAGCCCATCGTTATATCAAAAATATGATTTGCAGAGGAACTCATATAAGGATAATCATAAACCGATTGAAACATGCCATGGGCATAGTTTTTAATATTTTCAACACCATAAGTACCAGAAATTATTGTTCCTGTGAGTGGAATGGCTTCATGAAGAAGGGTTTTGGTGTTAACCAAATCATTTGTTAAGTTTAAGTTTTTATAAAAAGTGGACATATATTACTCTCTTACTATATTGTTTTAATGAAGCGTACTGGAACATCTATCGAGTATCCCGTTGTTTTTCCCGTAACCCTTACCATAGTATCAATAAATCTATAATTTGAAACAGTACCGCCATTGTTTTCCATCGTGGCTATGCCGCCGAGCTTAGTGAATAAAAAGGTACTTGTTTGTAAGTTTTGGGTTGCACCTATTTTAAATTGGACAATACTACCCCTTGGGCCAGCAATGACTTCGGCGCCACCGGGTTGTGTGTTCGTATTTTGAGAAACAATGCTTCCGGCTCCACCGCCCGTATTATCAACTGTGTAAAAAACTATTTCATCATCGTCTGTGTAGTCCTCGGCGATACCGGTGCCTTGATCATTTGTTATGTAACCCAATCGACCATCAATTTGAATTATATAAGAAGTATCAGTCATAGAACCAATAAGAAGGGTTTGATTTGAAGGTGAAATTTCATTTGAATCGAGACCAGAATCAATTCTTATTTTATTACTATCGGCAAATGTTAGACCAAACATGATACCATCAACCATGACACCGTTATTGTATCCAAGTGCATTAGCATTCATTGAACCCCCAGAAGATTGTTGACCTTCTGTGTCTGCATCAACAGCGACCATAAAAGCACCAGAGGTGTGCATTTTTGTATCAGTCTGTAGTGTGTTTAATTTCATGACTGGTAAATATAAGATATTGTTTGTTGTCATTTCCCTTATTAATTTTGTTTTCATTGAAGAAGCATTATTTGTAAACGATTCAAGAACGGGAGTTTGTAAGATTTCTAAATCATAATAGGCCGAACCTGAAGCATGATTTATATTGTAAAGAGAATAATTGATCTCCTCATCTCCCAAAGCGAATTTTGAAATATTGAAAGACCCGTTAGCTTCAGCGAGCAATTTTCTTCCATTGTCTGTTAATACGGCGTCAAGTATAATATCGCCACTGTTGTCTAAAAAAGCCATTAAAAAACTCCTAAAATGTGTATCATTTCCATAATAAATAGATTATATCGAGAAATGTTCTTAACTTTTATCCCTTACAATGTTAACTTTAACATTAAAATCAATAATTTTACCACTATCGTTTGATCGAACTCTAAATTTAAATTTTCTTCCCCAAATTTGATTTTCAAGTTTCATCCCAGTTTCGGGTGAAAGTGATAATTTAATATCATCAAGCATTTGTTTTGTGTAACCGGGAGATGGTGTAGGCCCTGGCATATCAAATCCTAACTGAGATTCTGCTACTTCAATCTTTAATAAACTTTTGAAATTCATACTTTCATGAAGAATATCAGAATTATCTTCTTTAATTAGAACCGAATTTACTAAAACTTTAGAATTATCTGCATCTCTTATTAATTCAACTTCAAAAATTGGTGTGGGGTTTGAAAGTGATCCATAGTAATTTACAGCACGGAAGGTATAATAATATGGTGTATTAGGAATCACAGTGTCCATAACAATCATATTCTCTAGTTTTGTTTGGTTTTCAAAAAAACCTATTTCTTTGCCTTCAAAATCATTATAAGAGTTTGGCTTCTCCATTGTTCTGTATATTTGAAAACGTGCTGGCTCTGATCTGTGTTTAAATCTAATTAAGCCGTCTTCTGTTAATATATCACCTTCAGCAACTTTATTTTCTTCCCCTTCAACTATGTCTTGAAAATAGGCATGTTCTTCGCCAGCCTGAGATTCTAAATAAATCCTTATTTTATTTTCTAAAAAATCTTTAGTGTGAAAAGAAACTATAGGGGTCATGGGCGGTGGAAACACATTCATAACTGTCTCTTCCATGAAAACATGCTGGTGAAAGGTTATCTTTGGTCTACTTTCAACGATGGCTTCGGAGAGATATGCACTTATTTCTCTATATTCAGAGAAAAAATATTCTATTTGTGTTAAGGCATAATATGCTGTGGCTCGGTAAGAATAGTTCTTATCCTGCAATATTTGTGTGTCTATAAGATCAAAATATCCTTTTGATGCTGGTATTATAAATACTTGATCTGGTTTACTTGGATTATCAAATGGTATTTTTCTAAACCACTTTTCTACTTTATAAAACAAAAGTTCAGATTTGGTTGCTTCTCCATTTAGAACATCCTTATATGACTGGCATGTTTTTGAGATTTGTTTTTTTATCGCTCTTAGTGATGCCTGTTGTACTAAGTCGGGAGTTAAAGAATCATAAGAATAACTTTCAACATGATAAAGGCTTTCATCAATTGATAATTGATAGCTGTCTGTTAACATGTCCCACTCAATTATGCTAGATTGGGCTCTTTCTTGTATTGCATTAGAGTAATCACATAATAAGACTTCCATTCTTTCATATACATTAAATAAAATATTACATTCCAAAAGAAGTGGAATTATTTGTGCATTATAATTAATATTTTTCAACCCTATTGAATTGTAGTAATCAAAATCATCTCCATTATTTAAATTAAATTGAGAAGATATTGGAACATCCGCATCACCTGCTCGAAATATGATTTTTTGATTATCTAACACAGTGCCATTAAAATTATAATAAGAAGGTATTTCATATTCTGATTTTTTCTTGGTCAAATTATCATTATTTTTAATTGTTCTAAGTGTATATGAATCTACAGCACCAACAGATATCTCTTTGTTATTAAGGCCATTAACTGGTAATTGAATTTTGCAATTTAAATAATCTCTAATGCCGGGATCAAATGCAATTTCTAATCTTGAATCAGACATGTGTTCTATCATGATTTTAATTCGCTTGTGGTAAATATCGCCCACATCTTGTATTGTTTCGCTCGATAAGCTGAAATTAGTTATACCATAAGATTCCGGGGCCATAAGCGGATCGTCAGGTTTTATTCTTTTAAGTATACTAGGCATTTTAATATCCTCCACCTGTTGAGCCGCCACCGCCTGTTATTCTATTTATGTTTCCAACTGCTTCATTAAATCCAGTTGTGCCAGCATTATCAGCATAGCCACCACTTCCGTCATTTGGTTTAGTATACCCTTGAGTTTCAGCAATACCGCCGCTTCCGTCATTTGGCTTGGTGTAGGAAAGTGCTCCAGTTTGAGAAACAATGTTGCTTGTGGCACCACTTAAATCGTATCTTTTTGTTATATTATGACGAAGTGAAAGGTTTTCTATCTCGGTTCTTATATATTCTTCCGTGCCGGGAGTGTTTAGATTATATAGATCCGAAACAGCCCTTAGTGATTCTGTTACAGAAGCATTGTTTAAATTTATGATAAAAAATTGATTTTCCAATGGAAACGAATAGAGATCTCTTTTGATTTTCAGCTCTGGGCTATAAAATCTCTTTAATCTGCAAAGTAAAAAACCACCGGAACTGGTTAAGTCTTTGTTTGTAAGTAATCTAAATTTCATCTCTGATATATTATCGTTATTATTTCTGTTTTTTCCAAAACCCTCAAAAACCTCAATGCTAGCAATTTGCATGTAGTTCATGTTAACTGCGGCTCTTGCAAAAACATTTTCCGCAATGTTTAAATCTGTGGGACCTTGTAATTTTTTAACAAATGAAAAGCGATATAAAAACAATGCTCTTATTTGATTTGGTAAAGATTGAAAAAATTTATTAAATTTCTGTACATCGAGAATTTCCTTTGCTATATTGATTAAGTTTCTATTAAAAAGAGCATTATATTCATTCACATTGGCTGTTTCTAAATCTGTGTTTAAAATTTCTTGAATTTGATCTTCTATTTCTTGCGGCAGATTTTCTTCTGGTGAATTTAAATCTGGTAGTTCACTATATCTAACAAATAACGAGTCATCGCCCAAATATTCCGATGAACTTAAAAATTCATCTCCCTCTTGGCCTGTAGATACAACAGATCCGGCTGGCACCGTTGGCGAGGAGCCGCCAAGTGTATTAAAAGCAGACCCACCAGACATGCCAGTTAGAAATGATAAAACATCTTGCATTGCTTGTTGTACAACTTCTGACGCTGGTGGTGTAGCTTCATCTTGTTGATCTAAAAGAATATCAATTACATTATTTAATGAACCAACTGATGCTCCAAAGGGAGTGCCGAGTAAGCTTGCAAATATATTTTTACTTCCTGTGTTTTTATTTGTTTTCTTATTAAAAAATTTGTTTACCTCATTAATGTCTATTTTTGATATATCGGTTAAATGCAACATTAAGCCTGAGTTATTCAATGCAACGGGGCTTAAATAACTGCTTTTATTTGTTTGTAAATTTATCAAATCTCTATTATATTCTAAATTACTTATATCGCTTGGTTTTGGTTGACTTTTGAAAAACTTATTAATTTCAAGATTTGTCCGGTCGAGAAGCTGTTTCTTCGAAAATATCATTATATCGCCGGGATTATTTATATGATTAAAATATTTATAAGAAACATTGAAATTCATTGGTGTGATAGCTTGTTTATATACATGTTCAATCGTAATAATATTTCTACTATTGGGGGTTTTAACAAATGTTTGCTCTGTTGTTGGATGTAAAATATTATTTGATAAATTAAATATTCTTTCAAAGTTGGATGATAAATTTAATAACTTATTATTAAAATCATTTAATGAGAATAAATTTGCATTTCTAGGATCTATTTTTGAAGCATTCGAGAAGAGCATTTCCCTCTTTTTTGTTGCTCGTATATTATAGATATAACACATTCCACGTACATAGATTTCATTAGCAATTATCCATGGTGGAGTTGTAGCACCAGCATCGGCTCTGCTAGTATATTGGTTTTGATAAAAATTTTCTTTTGTTTGCTTTGTATCGTAGTTATAATTTCTATGTGCTTCAAAAATATTAATATATTCTCTCATGTGGCCCGCTGCATTTCTAAGGCTAGATATATACTCTTCTATAAAGGATACTGTTGGGTCTAAATAGTTTATTCTAATTTCATAAGTATATGTTCCTAATGTTGTTTTATCAATCGTTTGATCAATAAAGTAAAACATTTTTACACCATTATCACCCGAAAGAGGTATTTCTGCGAATGATAGATTTTCCGTTGAACGATCAGATGCATTCAAAACTCCACTGTAGTCAAAACGAAACCCTTTCACAGCATCAACAAAAACCAATTCTTGTGTATCCTCTCTTTTCCTAAAAATTTCAAAATTCTTTATTTCCATTCTGTTTAATATATTTCTTATTGCATCTTTTGATAGCATATTCATATAAGAACCATATTTTGTATCTCTAAAAATTATTTCTTTGAAATTTATTGCAAAAATACCAGAAATATTTCCTTGTGAATTCACAGAGTAAGATATTTTACTAAATTTAGAAGTCTTCATGCCGCCCTTAACATTACTCATCTTTAAATCTGCATTTCTATAGTCTTTTATTTTATAATTTTGAACCTTTATATCTTGAAGTACAGCATGGGGAGTATTTGTGTGTGCTCCACCAACCATATATCCTTTTTTAGGATGCTGATGAACTGGTCCGATATATTGATTGTTATCAGGCAACAAAAACACATTGGTTTGTTTATTAACTTTTCCATTTTCTAAAATAATTTCTGATCTGATTGAACCATACATTCTTTCAACACCAGATATCTCGGTGTTTAAACCGCCCAATATCCCCGGCATATCAAGATAAACAGCACAAAAGACTCTAATATCTTTTTTAGAAGAATCAAATATAGTATCATATTCACCCATGAATAATATTTCTTCTCCGAGGTTTATTCTTCTATTGTGTGCAACAGACTGATTAAAGATTTTGATATTTTCACCAACGTTGAAGTTTTTTCTTATGACAGACTCATTAAAAATTATGCTTCCATTTTCCAACACTGTATTTAATGATTTATCTGAAGATATAACCATCAAAACTTTCATGTTTTCAAAAACAGATAAATCTGACCATTTTTCTCCAAATTGGTCTCTGATAGCTGTTGTGATACGAATACCAGTGTTACCACCCGAACCATCGAATACATCGATTTCTTTTATTAAAATGTTTGGAACCATCAGTTTCATTAATCGCAATCCTCAATGTCCATATCTGTGACATCTGTTTGGTATATATTTATTTCTGGGTCTATGATATCATCACATTGGATATTTAGTCCTAAGTAAATATTCGTATCTTTTAATTTTTTTAACCCCTTGCAAAGATCCGAGTTTGGTATTTGCCTATCGAATGAAATATTAAAAAATGTTTCAACTATATTTTCATCATCAAACTCTAAATGAGTTTCTATACTATTGTTGGGATCATGTTCATCAAAAAACATTATCTTGTTCATATTAACTTCATCATAATCATATCTGAAAACCTCAAGCGATAATGAGTCTTTATATAAAAATCCATTTTTTTCTAAAATATATAAAATATAATCTTCTTTTTCAAGTTTTATAAAAGTATCATCTGGGGCCAAGTCAGAGGATTCGTAGTCCTCATCAAAATAAACATCTTCATCTATATTGGTAACCGACATTGTAAAGTTTAATTCACATTCAACTTGAGGCACATTATACATGGGACTTGTTGAGGAAGATATATATATTTTTGAAGAAACAAATTCACCATCCAAGGCTGATATGTCCCATCCGTTGGCATCTTTAGAAATTGTTTTATTGGTTCCAATTGGGTTTATTAAAACATTATATTCATCAGTTGTTTTTTCATTAAAAGCATTGCTTTCAATTCCTCTGTGTGTTACCTGTGGTTTTATACTTGGTGTTTGAGATAATATTCTTATTTTCGTATCTGCATTGTTTTCAGTAAAACCAGCAGCTTCAGAATCATATAGAATATCATCATCAAAGAAAGAGTAGTATTGTGGTTTTAACTGTCCTTTCATTAATAAATATCTTCCATGCGGAGTCAATTCAATTTTCATTACATCTTCTTTCTTATTAAAAAATGACATTCTCTAATCCTCTAATTTGTAGCCGCACTTACACAAGCATCGTATTGTTGTTGGTGAGTTGGGAACAATGTTAAACCAGCATTAACAAATCCAGCTAACTGGGCACATGTGTAAACAAAACTTTCACCCCTTGCATCATATACACTTTGAGCCGCAGCTAATGCTTGACCCGTAAGGTTTGTTGCCTGATTCTGGGGTGCTGCCATATTACCTCCACCAGTACCTCCACCAGTATTGGTAACAGGACCGACATTTGTAGTAGTTGCACCTTGTGGCACAGTGACTGATGTTGATGAAGTTTCAGCAGGTTGGCCAAGACTAACTTCAGTTCCTAGTTTTACTAATTCTATAAGCGAAAAGAAATCGTATGGCCAATTATATGTATTTCTTGGAATTTCGAATGCGGAAGCTCCCGTGACGGGACCTCCACCGCCACCAGCAGCATTATTAGCTGAAGCCGCTGATGTCTGTTGTCCAAGTATTGTATCATAATAGCTTGTTTTAGCTCTTTGTTTTGCTTTGAATACCATCCAGCGTATTCTATGAGGCAATGGAGTTCCCGGCGACCCATTGTCTATAGTTATTGTCTGTCCATTTTGTGTTAGTACTGCACCACCACCGAGAAGTTCTTTTGCTAACAATTTATGAGATATGGTAACAGAAGATTTTTCTGCTTTAGTTGAAACCTTTGGATACAAACCTTGCCATATATTCGCCAAATCGCGTTTATCCAATGTATGTGTGAAAGGAAATATATACATTGCAAAAGGTTCGATTTCTGGTGTTATAATAAAGTCCATACTCGGCGGTAAAACAAAATCTAACATATTAGCAACCATTTTAAAAACTGATTGTCCAACCAAATCTTGCTGTCCACTTAAAGCATTATTAATATCTTCTCTCGGTATGTGAAAATATTTTCTTTCACCCTGCTCTTCAATATAAGGAACCGCCACAACCGCTTCTTTAATTTCTTTACTATCAGCAATTTCTCCCAATCTAGATTCTGAATTAGCAAAACCTAAGTGCTCTTTTAGCGGTAAAACATTTGTTGTTGTTTTTCCCAATATATTGGTAATCCAATCTTCATCAAGGTCTGTAATTTGCATAAATACTCCCTTTGATGGGTTTGGCTCAAGGCGTCCGTATTGGTGCCACATGCCTCTTGGGGCCGAAGCTGATCCGTTGGTTGGTAAAGTAACTGAGCTTTTTGCTTGAAGTCTATTAAAGTTCAACATTGGGCACTCCCATTTGGATTGGATAACCCATCGAGCAGTCTCCTCAGTTAAATCTCCCGGTGTATCTCTTTTAAAATTAAACAAATTAACAGATGCACTTAATTGTAAGGCATTAACATTGTAAAGAAAATTTTCTCCATATGCAAAGCCGTTTGGTTTAGTATTGTCTGAGCGGCCAAATATATCTTCTCCTGTGCCTGTATCTTTGTGAACATATCTATAATATTTTACTTTTGATTGTTGTATAATTTGCGGAATTGTGTATGCTGCACTGGCGGTCGGTGTAAAGGTTATATCAGCCCAAGCTTGCCCATGATAATATGGCGGTGTAAAAGGATAGTTTTCTCCATTTAAAGGTCTGTTTCCTCTTATAATACCAGCACCTAAAGCCATGGGTGTAACTCCAACACTATAAGATAATTCATTTACACTAATGCCCACAGGCGGCCCAAAAGCAGTTGGACGAGAATACATCGTAAAGTTTTCAGTATTTGCATCAGCATATTGAGGGGCCAGGAAAGGTTTAGTAGTATTACTACCTGATACTTGCGGAACAACAGAATCTGATGATTTGAACATTTTAACACGCATAGAGTATTCTTTATTTGCTTCAAATAAAGGTATCTCGTTTGAAGGTTTAGAAACAAATGAAGTATATTTTTTATTCTTTAGGAAAAAATCTGCTGTTTCAGCTAAAAAGTTATTAATCATTAAAGTGTAGTTTGTTTGTCCTGAGTTTATTGCTATTTTTGCAGAAGAAGAATGATTAGAAAAATTAGATGGCTCATTACAATGAGTTAAACCTAGTTGATCTGGGTTTAATAATGTCTCAAAACTTACTCTATTATCAAAAACCACTCCATCTTTTTCATTATCGAGCATTTTGAATTTGCCAATGCCGCCATTAGACCCACTAAAGGCTAAAAAATAATTTGAATTAGTGTCTTTGAAAACTCTGGAATTTGATTTTCCTGATTCTTCTAAGGTTTTTGTTATAATAGGATAATCTACAGCAACACCTGATTTTATGGAATTGAACAAAATACCGGGTGCCATAAGAGGAGTTAGTACATTTTGCATCGCTACATGCGGTCTATCACTATTAGAACCTATCCAGCCATTGGAAAAAGAGCTAGAAAAACCTATTGAACTACTGTAGTCATTAAAGAATTGTTGTGCCATTTGAACTGTTCTTTGTTGAGGGTAAAAGCCCTCATATGGAGCAAGTTTTTTTATAATCTCACATGTCATTTTTAATTCTACTGGTTCTCCCATTTCTTCATGATCATTGAGAACAACCCTAAAATATTTCATGAAATCAGAATTTGAATAAGTTTCATAAAAATTTTGTTCATTTGAACCAGTTCTATTTAATAAACCACCTGTTAATTCAAAAACATTTAAATTTTCTTCAATTACAGAATTATTTCTATAGAATTCAACATGATTTGATATCTTAAACTCAGGCACGATTCCATATTCTTTTGCAAATTGCCTTGGACCTTGAATATAATCTTCATAAGTATTGTAGAAAGGTTTTAATCCAGATTGAGATGCAGCTTCCCACTTTGCTTCTCCACTTGGTAAATCTCTATTTGTAAGATTTCCAAAAGAAGAGCCGTAACTAATACCTTCAATGGGCATTCCATTAACATTTCTGCAAGAATCTTTATGTGTTAAAAAATGTTTTCTATTATATATTGGTGCCGCTCTTATAATACTATTAAGTGCCGATGAACTTAGACTTGCCTCTCTGTGCATATTGTGGTCAGCAAAAGAATATTGATTTTGTAAGATACCTTGATCAGTGAAGCCACTGTAAGTTGTAGTGCTATGGTTAGCGACAAGTCCATAATAAAGAGACCCAGTGGTTGTCCTAACTCCGGTATCAAAGTTTCTTTGAGCATCCATAACCCATACACTTTGTGAAACATTCGAACCAAGACCATTTGAACTTGCAACATTTGCAGTTCTTTCGCTTCTTAAGTCTTTCCATGGAAATGTAAATGTTGTTCTTTGTCTTCTAAAATTCTTATATGTATAAAGCTCTTGAGGATATACAATCTCTTTATATAACACCTTATCAAAAACATCTAATGGAGATTGGTTCGTAAATAAAACACCATTAAGATATCGACTCTTTAAAGCTTCGTAAGGATTAGAAATAAATCTTCTAAATCGCTCTGTTTTTTGATTTAGTTCTTGGTTTGTAAATTGATTAATATTATTTGCCATGGGGGCAAATATAGCAATAGCTTTTAATTGAGTTACGGCTGGATTGTTAGTAAGGGGAACATTTATACCGCCATGTACAACAACAGGGCGAAATTTTGACATAACGGGGAGTTCGGAATATTGCTTTATTGAGCCATATCTAGCCATTTGAGTTATTGTTCTGTTATTTCTAGTAAAAGTAAACTGACCACCGGGTTCTTCTATAATTGTTATAACATTGTTTTGTTTTTGTTTTCGGGTCAACGGATTTTCACTGACTCTTGTCTGCTTCCACATTGGATACCCATAAGGACCATTTCTATGAAGCATCAGGGCGGGAAAAAATGATGCTGTTGTTGGTAATTGATGAGAAAAACGAAAATTTTTAAATACAAAACCCGTATAAAGTGGCAAAACAGTTGAATTGGTCCCAAAAGCCAAATCAATACCAAAATGATTTAAATACACTTGTAAATTAACACGCCCAATATTAGTAAGTTTAGTTTCTCGACCTTCATAACTTAAAGCAGTGTACACAGCATTTTGATTTTCTGGGTCCCATCCAGTGGGTTCATATATAAATGTATTTAATCCAACATAATCTTGATAATATTTAGCCATTCTATACTCCGAAAATTTCTGATGCTGATGGGAAATGTATTGCTGGCACTTCAAAGCCAGAATCACCATTAATAATTACTGATGAACTTAAAATTCCATCGCGTGGGGCATAACCATAAATTCTTTGCTTACCGCTTGTAACTGAATAATTATTTCCTAAAGAAGAAGTTATCCAGTTATATTGATAATCTGATTGGGGTATTAGAGAAGTTATATATCCATTGTCAAAACTTGATGAAAAAACAGGAGCCAATACTGTTGATAAACCTGTTGGCTGTTTTCTACCGTTTCTCTGTTCCTTGTGGAAATTTGGAATTGTTACATAGCTAGCAGCAGTTATACTACCATGTTGTGAATCATAACCAAACTTACCCGTATGTCTTCTTAATAATGTTTGCAACCCCTCTCGTCTATTTATTTGACTATTTGCACACATTGTACCGACTTCGCCGCTTCCTGATGAGCGAACTGTATAGTTTCTATAATTAATATGATTATATGCCGAATATTCTCTTGCATAAACATCAAGATATCCTAAAGAATTTATTTCAACACCACCGGGAGCAGAAAAACGAGAGGTAATAATTGTATTTGTGGCAGATCCTGTGATGATTGCATTGACAATATCGTTTGCTTCAACAAAATTAACACCACCTGCTAAATTATTGAAATTAAAGAATGTCTGGAATGTTGGTGTTGATCCCGTTATAATTCCATTAAATTGTGTTCCAAATTGAGATGCAGTTAATGAAACAATGATTTGAGATTTTGTAACAGCAGGGCTCTTTAAAAATCTAATATTACCTTCAGCATTGATTGATGCAGTTACACTTTGTGTATCATATTTTACATCTAAAAATTTATTACCATCTACAAATTGATGCCCAATCACATTATAATCAGGATTAGTCAAACTACTAGTTAAAGGAAGATATCCTTGCAAGTTGCCTGTTGGTGCTACCTGTGTTGTTAAATAATCTACAAACACATGTCCACCATAAAGATCATTAACTTGAGCTTGGCTAAGAACAGTATTCCAAACACCAACATTGCACAAGCCGCCTTTGTGTTCAGCAGTGTTAGTTCTAAGATTACTTTGGTTATAAAGAAAATATTTTGTTGTCATCGGATTCATAGTGAAGCCAGTACCCATGGTGGTGTTACCGGCTCTAGTAGTGGAAACGTTTACACCATTTAAATACATTTTAACATCGTTGCTTGCTGTACCGGCATAGGATGCACCGGAATTATGGGTAATGACAAGATGAAACCATTGATCAAGATATGGTGTCATAACGGGGCCGACCCATTCAATATATTTTTTAGCACCAGAATCTACATAATTGTTGTAAAGTTTTAAATTTCTTGTACCTGAGTTATATTTTATTTGTCTTGAATGATCAAGACCTGCTGATGAGCTTTGACTGTAAACAACACCAGTTGACATGTTTGATTGAGAAATATACAACCAACCAGCCCAAGTAAACGGATTGTTGTGAGCCCAAGTTGATCTATATGTTCCTGACATAAAAACACGATGATTGACACCGGAATTTGGAAAAGCAACCAAGAAAGTCGCTGGTTTTACTGTAGAGGAAACATAAGTAGTTGCCGTTGTCATAGACGAACTTGTTTGTATGTGAGCTTGCAAATTGTCCATAAAATCAGAATCACTTGATCCAGTCAAAACAGTTGAATGACCAGCAGTAGGTGTTTCAATAACATAGCCTCTTTGGTTGCTTGATGTAATTTGAAGCTTTGCGCCTTTGGAAATATGATTAATTCCATAAACTGTGAACGAGCCACTTGCTTTTACACCAGTAACGCCGGTGATATCTGGCTGTCTGTTGTTGTTATGAGCCCCAAAAATATTCCCTGCTGCACCTGTGGTTTGGGCAATTAAAGACATGGGGTGTGTAGTGAGAGGCAATGCCTGACCAACTTGTGTTGGAAGATAAAGTGATTGATCTGGGTTGTCTCTTAGAAAAATATTATTTTCTAGTTTACCGAAACTTTCAACAATTTCATGATTTTCAGTAAAGTTCCCATGCGAAAAGAAAGGACTACTGCTTGTCACGGTTCTAATATTTTTAATATTAACTGGTCGCTTGGCTCTTTCTTCTCGATATAAAGTAGCAGCCTTTCTTGCAGGGTCAGGATAAGGACCACCATAATCGGCTCCAACAAAGCCAAACGCACCATCACCGCTGAACCATTCACTAAACATAATTTGCCATGCTTCTTCGCGAGTGTATTCGTTATGAAGTCCATTAAGGGGTGCAAGTCCCGTGTCATCATCTCTTCTCGATGCATCATAAAAATTTAAATCAACATGTCTATGTTGGTGGCCGCCAACCCAGTTTTGAGTAAATGTGCCCTGCATTGGAACTTCATTTGTAAAATCTGTTGTGTCAGAGTGTATATTTGTTATAACGGCTCCGCTGTTAAAGTGTTTTACAACAATGGAGTTATATCCTGTTTTAACGGCACCTGTGACAACATTGACAGGCATTTTTTCAGATCCAAAGGTATAAAAATATGAATCTACATCATCAACTGATTTTGAAGGATGTACAATTCCTTCTGCGAATTTACCTACAAAACCCTCTACATGTACTCGTTTCTTTAAATTTGGATCCAATACATCATCGCATCTTTTCTGTTTTATCACACCCTTTCCGGTTCCTTGGCCAACCAAAAAAGTATTTTGAGGTACACCACCGGAAACATTACCCGCTCGTTGTACAAAATTGTGTATTATATCTCTATCTTTATTACTTGGATAGTTAATTCCACCACCAATTGAGTGTTTTAAGAGTTTTTCTAATTTATAAGGCTTACTGAGAGTTCTAAAAATATATGTTGAACCCTCATATGTTGGTCCTCCAAATTTATATAACTTAGGAATGGGAACATCATCATGTTTGTTAATACTTTTCCTTAATGTTTCTCTATTGGCTATATCAGTTCTTTCTTTTCTATCTTTTTGCCACAAGCAATTATCATTATGATCACCAACAACCGGAGCGTGACCATGCTTCCAATCATAATTCATCTCAGCATGGCCTCTAATAGCAGCCTCTGGAATGTCTGGTTCTATTAGAAGAGGGAATTTATTTTGATATTTGTTTCTCTCTAAAATGTGGCTATCTATAACAGTGGAGATGCCACCAGAAAAACGAGAACTAATCGGAAATAAATCTTCAACAATTCGTGATATTGCTGTGTCTATCCATTTAAAATATTCTGAAAATCTATCAAAATCTAAATCACCCGTCACTCTTTCAAAAAACAACCTTCGAAGGTTATTTAAATCCTTATATTCCATTCTGTATTTGTCTACAGGTTTGCCCATTAAATTGCTAAACTCCGCAACAGAGGAAAACATATTTAACATTTCTTCAGAAATTACCTGATACATGCTTTTTTCAAGAGTGTAAAAATTATCTGATACATCTTCATCTCTTATAAAAAATTTCTGTTCTTCTCCTTTAATAATAATATTTGGAGAAGTTACAGATATTTCTGGTAGTTCTTTCTTTTGAGAATAAATGTTTTTATTTTTTACAAACGAAGTTTTGGAAGCTCCAAATTTATCTCCAACACCTTTATGTTCTCGACGAACAATATTATCAATCCAACCATACTTTGTATCGGTTGAACCACTTGACATATCCTCAACAATATATTTTCCCGATGCATCGGATCCAGTTACTGTATCAAAGTTCCAATTGATCGCTATCAAGTCACTACTTGGAATATCTGTCGATAAATTAAATGGAAATGCTGTGGCAAGACGATTACTTTCTTTTAATCCATAGTTTGAAGGATCAAGGTTATGTTGTCTTATAATTGTTTTGTCTAAATAATCCTCATACAGCCTAAAAGCACCCATCTGTATATCAGAATTTTGAATCAGTGCTCCTGTGAAGTTAGTATAATGGGCACCAACGAAGAAACGTTTTGCATTAGAAAGGTAACTTGAACCACTACTATAATTTAAACTAGCAGTTAGAGTAAATTCATTTGCGATAGTATCAAATGCATGTGTAACACCATAAAATTCTAATGCATAAGTTGGATTTGATGAAGAGACAACATTTCCAACCAGACCATACTTATCTGGTCTTACACTAACAGCCAAATTCCATCTTTGATTATCATAAATCTCAGGTATAAGACTTGTTGATAAATTTATTGTACCATCTTGATTTTTTAAAACGAATTTTGCATTTTTAGAATCTATTTTATCTCGAACCAAGTAAACTTGCAAATTTGCTATATTAGTAGAGAACCATGTATAATCGGCTGCACTAGAGGAGTTTGCTTGATGAAAGCCATATATCGAAGATGATAAAAATGGTGTTGAAAAATACCCTTCTTCATGAGCTTCTATTTTATATGGAATAACAATATCTGCTTCCGCTGTAAAAGCCGAGTATTTTTCTAACTTTTGAATACCAGAACCAGATATAAAACTTTGCGAGTTGTTGGCTGATGATGTTTGATATACCGTTGAAGCAAAATAATTTTGATCATTGAAATTAATATATTTCGTATTTAATGTGGTTTGTTTTGTTTTGTCAGAAAAGTAGTGAGTACCACCGTCTGTATATACATTTAATTTTACAAGCTCATCATCAAAGCCAAAGCATCTTAGCAAATTTCTTACAGACCTTTCTGTTCCTTTGGATTTATAAATAAATTCTAAATTATTATAGATATTTGTATAAATTAAGTTCTTTACTTCTTGTATATTTTTTTCATAAAGAGTCTTATTTGCATCTCTGTCTCCATATTTTTCTAATATGGTAGAATCCACAAACAAATTATTAACAGTAATGCCTTTTTCTGATAATAATCTATCGGCAAATGGAAGTGCTTTTTTATTTGTTTCAACATACCTTTTGTTTTTTAATTTTGGCAGTTCATTAATTTGTGCATGTAAAGTATCAAAATAATTTGACATAATTTGAAACAAATATTTAACATTGCTGTTACTCTCTTCATCTTCTTCTCTAATCCATTGTGGCAAAGTGTTCAGCAACATGCTACCGTTTTCTTCATCCCAATCAGAACCAGAATTTTGCATTTCAGTCAGCAAACTAATAACATTAGGATGTGTACTGTAGATAATTGGATCAGCGACTTCAGAGGAAACCAGTTCAGATTCAGTAAAAGCAGAATTGGTTGAACGTGCACCAGAAGAATACCCAGTCCAAGAACCGTTAGCAATTCGACCAGAATAATCCAGAACAACAGAATCTGTTGCTGATGTCCCGACTACACCTTCGTTAAATTTATAATAAACACCGAGCTTAACATTAGCATCGTCTGAGTTGGTTCCTCCACCGATGCCGCGATACCAATTATTATAAATCTCTTCTGAGGTTCTCCGAGTTTTCCAAAAACGGAAATCATCAAGAGAAGCAGAAAGCTTACCAGCAGCAGTTAAAGTGGTTCCATGAAATACATTACCAGATGGAGCAGTTTGAAGTGCACCTATATATCCATTTACAAGTCCATTAAAATCTCCAAAACCTTTTGTTCCAAGTGTTTTCTTCGAATTCAAATTACCGTTTTTATAAAATCTTGAAGTAATACCATTAGAAGCAGAAACCAAAGATAAGGCATAATGTGACCAACTAGAAAGTGAGGCAACCGTTACATCTGTTGTGCTAACAACTTGCTCAAATACCCCCGTAGAGCCCGATTGGAGGGTAACTCTGAATACTTGATTGGCACCGGCACCAGCGGTTGGTGACCCTGTAATATTGAGAGTCAAACGTCCATAGTCTGCTGAAGAAGAAAGTTTGCCATTCCATAAGTCAAGAATTACTTCTTTACCAGTTTTAGAGTGATTAAAACCTGCCTTCTTAAGCCAAAATTCAATTGTTACACCTTCAGATCCATTAATATCATAAGTGATTGTTCTGTTTTTTGCAGAATCATAAATGACTGATTTATCAAATGTTTCTCGTAATGGCTTACCTTCCATCCCGACAGAAGCAGTATGCATCCCACCGCGAGAATAAATATATTCATAATCTGTGGAGGAGTTTGGTAAACCATACCCTTGTGTTATAGAAGCAGCGGTTCCCCACCCTCCATGTGAAAAATTTATATAACCAGTTGATTTTGGATATTTATTATCAAAAACCCACTTATCAAGATAAGAGGAAGATAATTCAAAAAGTATTTTCTCTCTTTCGGAACCATCATATGGATAATCTCCATATATTCTCTCTATTGTTTGAGTATAATATTCATAAGCAGAGCCATATTTTGCAAAATTAGAAGCAGTTGCAAAATCAACACTTGGCTGAAATGTGTCTAATTTTTCTTTTTTAGTTTTTATAAACTCAAATGATTCAACATCGGAGCTACCACTTGTTGCATTTTCAAAAGTTGTTATTTTTGTAAATAAATCTTTAATACTCATCTTTTTCTACTCTAAACTTGAATAAATACGGCTGTTCTCTGTATGAAGAAACAGAGCCCTCATAAAAACTATATTGAAATCCGTAAGTGTAACCAGCTTCAAGCATAGATAAATCAAGATCAAAATAGTTGCCAGATACATCATAAGACAACATAGAGTAGTTATTATCACTAGAGCCAGTACCATAAGGGATAACAACTTTTTGATCCACTACTCTTGTAACTTGGTAAGAAGCACTTTCAATAATTAAAGTTTGTGGAGTAGCTTGTGCTTTGGAATAAATGTTTGGACTCCAATTTTTATTCCTTACATAAATCCTAAAACGTTCGGTTTGATTACTGGAATAAGAATCTTTTAGATTAGGCATTGAAACGACATATTTACCATTTGGATTAATATTTGATGCTTGCAGGGTTATTGGTTTTATTGTACCTGTATGGAATTGAATGGATGCAGCGGCAGCATTAGTGATTGTTGTTGATCCACTAAACCAAACATCGTAAATTGTTTCTAATGTTGATGATCCCGTGTAAGCGAATGAGCACTTATAGATACCAGTTGAAACATGGCTACCTGTGACTACAAACAAATTGCCCGCTACAACATTAGTGCCATCAACTGATAGTTTGAGTGCGGCGTCATCTGGTGTAGTATCATCAGATGAGCCGGAAAAAATACTAACATAAATTTTATCAGTACCAATACTTGGGATATTAGCTAACCTACCTCGAACATAATTATATAAAAATATTGTATTTAAATTATCCACCGCAGGGGCAAGTGAAGAACTATAATAAAAATTACCTCGTTGATCTTTTAAATTTGATTCCCATCTTGCTTCAAGATTTGGTCTATCGAAAAAATATTCACTACCTCTAGCAAAAAATTTCTTTGTGTAATAAGAGACAAGTGATCCATTAAGGTTGGAAGAGCTTGAAGCCTCATATGATGAGGATAATTTAATTAAAACACCGTTCCTATCTTTGTTTCCTAGACTACCACCAGTCATCCATTGCTCTACAAGCGGTGTAATATCAACAGATAAGTCTTCAGTTCCAAGAGAAAATGTTTGTTCAAAAGAAGAACTTGCATCTGTGTAAATGTCTCCACCAGCAGAAGACCAAGAAGTGTTACCTTGTCTTTTAATCCAATTTGAACCAATCTTATCGTATGTTAAATCAGTGTAATTATCTAAATCTAAGCCATATCCCTCTTCCCAAGCTCCATTAACAGCATTTACAGTTAGTTTAAAGTCTCTTGGTAGTGTTGTTGAATGCGGTGCATTATATAAATTTAGAAAAAATTTAACACTTCCAGAAGCTGGGATAGAGCCCGCTGTTCTATCGGACTGTATATCAGAAATTGGAAAATTAATTAATATTCTAGACAACTCTGTTGAAGTGGTAGATTGCTGTCCATAGATTGAAAATGTTTCCAATATATCAGCAGCGCCAGCATTAGAGCCAGTTCCTCTTGTCGATAAGTCTTCTTTAAATGCATTTGTGATTGAATTATCTGCATTGGCTATATATCTTTTAATAGGCATTATTTAACAGTTCCTTGAATATCTAAGTCTGGGAATTTCAATTCAGCTATACAATCTTGTGGGATTTTTATAAATGTACCATCTTTAGATATAGCATCTTCAAAGACTAAATTAGCTTTGGAATAATTTCCACCCGACAGGTTCTCTAAAACAACATTCTTAGTGTCAATAACACCTTGTATATTATTTAATAATTGATATATTCTTGATATATATATCGGCTCACCAATATAAGAAACTTCAGAAAAATGATCTTTTATTTTTGTTATACATTCTGCTAAAACTGAGTCATGATCATATCTTTTGTCAACATGAACGGTAAACGCAACTGAGAAATTTACTATTTTTGCATCAAATATATCAATCACATCATTTAACATTTTATAAAAACTTAACCAATTTCTTATATTATTTTTTATAACATTATTACAAATGGCTAATTTATTACTTGAATTTTCTGCTATAACATATAATGCTAGCCTTCTGTTCGTAGCGGAGGGATCGTTTATAATATTGGCTCTTTTGATGGCACCAAATTTATTTGGCATATTGTATATTAATGATTCATAGTCTTGTTTAGTTACTGCTCTATTTTGAGTTGCATAGTTGGAAATAGCCCTCCGCTTCAACTCTTCTAAAGAAATTCTTGAATTTACTGAATTAATTGGTAATAAATTTGTCACTTCTAAAGAATTTTCAATAATATTTCTCTGTTCTGTGGGTATATTTTGTCCAACTTCAAATACAAGTTCTCTGTTTGAAATGTTTATTATACTATTTGCCGCCACACTACTTCCCATAGAACTATTTGATCTATAATTTATTGTCAAAGTGGTGTTGTAAGGAGAAATTCCAAGTTTATTTGTAGATAACAGTTTTGTTGGATCAAAAGAATTATTAGAAATTGTGTTTTTTCCATGAAGGTTTAGTGCAATTTTAGAAGGTTCAACAAGACCAGTAGTATCTTCCTCTTCAGAGCCAAATCCAAATTGAATATAGGTACCAGTGTCATCTCTTTCTACCACAAACCTTCTTGTTGCCACAAAAGGTTTCAAAATTGATCTGACACCATCGGTAATAGCATCTTTGTTTGTTGTTTCGACAAAAATAACCTCTTGTGAGAGATTATCAACCTCATAATATTTATTGCCCTGTGAATCTACCACACTATGAATTTCAGTTACTGAAGGGTCGCCAACTTTTATTCTTTTAAATTTTTCAAAAACACTTCCTAAAACTATCTGAGACGAAAATAATAATCCAGATTGTATTTGTCCAGTCGCTCTTACAGCAAAGTAAGTTGTAGCTCCAGTTGTTTCATTAAAACGTGCTGCTACAAATTCACTTTGTGCATTGTTGAAAACTATATCCTCGGTCAATACAAAATTAATACCCTGGGCTGTCGCAAAAGATGAGCCTCTTTTTAATCTTGGCAAAAAATCTAAATCAGGGGCGGTTCCCTCTGCATTTGCAGGGCACAATATATATGCAGTTATAATGCCAAAAGATGAGGGTGTACCAGCATACTTATACCCTAATGATCTTGCATGTTTTCTAATGTTGTCAAACTCTATTGCCGTGTCTAAAAAACTTTCGTTTACACTATAATCTACATAATATGATAATACATCCCCAACATAAGAAACTGTATCTAAAACCAACGAACCAAATGAAGCATCTGTAAAATCCTTATAAGAATCAGGGTAGTATCTTCTTGCATAGTCTACTAAGTCTTGTTTTATAGACTCAAAATCTCTATTTGTATAATCTATATTGATATTTTTATTTTTTGGCATTAAAAGGAAACTCCGACAAATCACAGTAAATAGAATTTCAATTAAATATTTGATATATCTATTTCAATGAAATCAACTATTTCAGCAAATTCTATTTCATATTTTAGTTTAATATGGATTGATTGTTCACCAGTTGGCTCTATAACTAATTCTAAAATATCTATATAAGGAACATAAAAAGAAAGTTGTTGATTTATTCTATCTTGCATAGATTGTAATAAATCAATTGTAAAATTTTCAAACAATGCTCTTTTTATCCCAACACCAAAATCTGGTATCATTATTCGTTCGCCGGGATTAGTAAGAATGACATTCTTTACATTAAATCTTACAGCGGTCTTTATATCAGCTAAGTCATAACCAGCATTTGTTTCTGTAATATCTAAAGGAAACTGTATTCCCGGTGTTTCTTTTGGCATTTGTTGATTCCTCTTTATATTAATTAATCAATTGATTAAAAAAACTAATATTCTCCACTAAAACCAGAATCTCCACTACCGCCGGGTGATTGATCTTCTGGCAAGTCTGGATCGCCTGTGGGTTCTTCTGGCGGTGGCACTTCTGCTGTTCCCTTTGGTATTGTTGGATCAGGGTCAGGATCAAGATCAGGTTTATCGTCAGCTTTCGCAATTTGTAACCCATCGCCATCATATGTAAAATCAAACATTCCACCAAACTGATTTTCACATGGGGAACCATCTACATTAGTTTGAAGATTCTTTCTTATTCTTTTCTGTGTTAGCCAAGGAATTGCACTGTCTAATGAAAGTGCATTAAATGTTTTTGCCAATAGACTTTGTGTTAGCAAAGATAATTCATCAACATCATCCTCTTCATCAGGTGGATCAAAATCTTTTCTATTATAATTTGATACAAAGAGTTTTCTACAAACATGTTTTGAGTCATTGAATGTTTTTGAACGCTCATCTGAATCAGGAGGTGTTATTTCGCCATCAAGTAAATTAAAGACACCTCCTAATTCTGGCTCTCTTCTTTCATTTTCGCCAAGTCCCAAAGATGTTAAAAAGTTGACATCAGAGTATATTGAAAATATAGAACCAACTTTTTTCAAATTAAACACTCTATCAAATATCATCTTAAATTCATCTGTTGAAACTAGCCCATCAATATAGCACTTCAAATCTTGATTAAAATCTTCGTTAGCTTCTTTGAAAGAAACTAGTTTTTCATCAAGAATATCTTGTTCATATGATACGAGAGGGATGGTATATTTACCCCAAGTTTGATATCTTTGGTTTTGTTCTAAGGTATCGTTTTCATTAAAAAGCCAAGTTTTTTCTTTCAAAGAATTTGTTTTAATTTCTTTAATCTGTTCTGTATCAAAAGTTTGTGAAATATCAAAATTACCAGCAGGTATATAACACAATCTAACACCAAATTTTATACCAGTAGATCCAACATAGCCCTTATCTGCAAAAGATAATTGAGCGTTTCCAAATAAATCTGAAATATTAGTATCTTCTGTTATTTCCTGTGTTTTTAAAAATTCAATAAACTCTGTGATATTTTGAACCCCAGAAGGAAGTTCCTTGGAGGCAGCATTTGATGGATTTATTTCACTTTCTCTTTTGTTAAAATCTAATGTGCCTGATTCTCTGTAGTCCATTAAAGCCATCTCTTCATCGCTTAAAGGTGCACCCTTTGGAATGATTCTTAAATATTTTTCTAAATAAAATCCACCATATCCTTTAATATCGATCCAATCAAAATAACTAAGATCTGCTGATTCTAATGGATGAAAACCATCAGATTTAGCACAATGGTTAATTGTGCCATAATATTCTGGTGATTCTATTTCTGTGGGGATTAATCCCGAAGCTCCACCAATTGGAACCTCAACATCATACAGCCCTGCTCTAATATTTTTTCCATGAAGTATATTTGAACCTCCAATAAAATATTTATTAATATCATATATTAATGGCCTTTGAGAAGCATCGGATGCTATTTTATCAGAAAAATATTTTATTTCCTCGCGGATTAGCCTTTTCAAAAATACCTTACAGTTTTCTTCATATTCAGCAATATATGCAATTTTTGCCATGAAATTCATTCTATTTTGTGTAAAAAACGGACTCAAAAATGGTAGCTCTGCACCGGGATATATTATTCTTTGAGTCGCTTTGTCTTCTTCATATCCAGTTATTGGAATATCAGAAAAATCTTCCATCCAATCTCTATTATTTTTTCTCATTAAAATACCACCTGCAAACATATATGCCATGTCTCTTCCGACTTGCTCGGTGAATGAATTTATGAGGTCAAAAATATTTGCTGGTTTGTTTTTTCCAACTTCAAGAAAAACATTTATATCTAATTCAGCAAGATCATCTCTCTTTGGTTTTGTATAAGATATTTGAGCCTCATTTATTGCCATTGACATTTCGTCGGCTTCAATATCTGATTCTAATTCTCCATTAATTATTTTTCTATTATAAGTTTGAGCACATTGTTCTAAGAATAAAAGCCAATAAGCATACCCCTCATAAGTTCCAAAAATATTAAATGCAAAGAAAGAAGTTTGTTCACTTAAGCCTTCTTGCATTTTTTCGGAAATATATTCCATTAACAATTCATCAAAATTCTTGTCATTAAAAGCTAAATTACCATGAATTGGGTATGAATTCACCAAAAACTCTGTTATATAGATCCTTATTGTTGCTGAAACACATGCTTCCAAAGTAGCTAATGTCGCTGGTGAGCCTATTTTTGCAAAAGGAACTTCAACCACACACTCTGGTCCTTCTTCTAATCTTTCATCAAATGGAATCTTTTGTTGGGTTACGGCTATCTTATCTTCTAATTGTTTTAAGCCTAAGAAATTAGAAGTACCCCTGTCACATCCATCAAAATTTGGAACCAAAGTTTTGGAAAATCCTATCCATCCAACATTTGTTGCTGGTTCAATGTAAATATTCGGTAGAGTATAGGTGCCGCCATGGACCTTTGGGTCTAAAAATTTAACTCTTGGATTGTCCGTGAAACTTCTACCTAACACTTTTGCTTCATCAGTGTATGTATATTCAGTTGCACCCGGTGTGGGATCTACATATGTTAGATCGTCAAGTGTGATTGTGTTATTTATACCACCATGCTTAAAAGATTCAGCCATTAACCCATTTTGGTCACTTACGAGCGTTTCTTTAAATTGTTGAAACATAAATTGATTTATCATTTTTGTTATTACATGGCACCCTTCTATATCCAAATTAATATTGCCTATTTTGTCTTTCAAAATCTTTTCTATGTAATTTTTTAAAACATAGTTCCTAAAATTATTACTTCTATCGTTCACAGAAAATGATAGTTCGTCTTGAGAGGGAGCATATTGGTCAATAAAAAGTTTTTCTTCTTCTGTCATATAAGGTTCAACAATAAAATTGTTTTTTGCTGAAAGGGCAGTTTCGCCCTCCGCAGTAGATATAATTGTTTGATACATAAAATTAGAATTATTATATCTGTTTAAATCTTCTCCAAATGTTGGATAACTTTCCACTATTGAAATTCTAGACCTAAATTGATCACTTTCTTCCAAATTATTATTATATTCTAATCTAAAAGATGCTCGCTCATCGTATGAAGGAACGTTAGAAATTATTTGATCTCTCAAATATAGGCCCACAGTTTCTGGAAATGGAGCCTCACCGTCAAACACACCGAGCCAAACAAGTGCTTTCAAAAACCAATTATTTCTAAGTGAAAAATGAAAACCATAATTATAACCAACAACATCAGATGTTATCCTTAATAATACACCAACAGGGTCAGTAAATTCAAATGAGTTTTGTTGTATAGTATCGTCAAGATATGCTTTTTGTAGACCAGCAAACATCCCTTCAATAATTTCTGCTTTTAATTCTTTTACTTCTTCAGTGTCTTTTAATAATGATGGATCTAAGACACAATCAGGGTCTGGTGGTGCAAATAGTTTATCAATCTCTTTCTGTAAGGCTCCTTCTGGTCCTTCAACTAATATTTGAGCAATTTCTGTTAAATCATCAGCTAAATTTCTTTTTTGTTTGTTAACAAATTCTCTAGCGATATCAGGATCTCCAATTTGTTGTTCAAAAACATCCGTCAACTGGTTGTAATATTGTTCGGCTTCCTCGTTTGATAGACAAATACTAGGGTTTAAAGGAAAAAGTTGTGCTGGTGTTTGTGATAATTCTTCGGCATATTCTCTCTGTTCAGCAGTCAATTGATTACCGGCAGCAACTAAAACACTCTCTAGCGACTGTGGATTTCCAAGAGATTCCCATTCGGGGTGGATGACTGATAATGTTCTGGATACATTATTTAAAAATGATGTATCTCCATTACCAGTCATAGCAGATAAATATTCTTGCTCGGAACCCAATGTGGCCATTGTTTCTAATACATCTGATGCTGTGCTTATTGCACCGGGTGCAGATGCACCGCTCAAACTAAATAAGTTTTCCTTTGCTTTTTCTTGATCTTCTTCACTTAATTGATCACCGCAAACAATATCATCAAGCAACTCAGGAAAAGACCTTGGAAACCTCCAATTGTTATTACTAGCACTAGCCAAATCCTTTATTCCTTGTCCGACAAATGCTAAACTTTTACACAAAGCTGCTTCTAATGTTTGAAGAACCTTGTAGATTAGTGCGGCAACAACTCTCTTACATGTATTTGCTAAAGCATCAACAAAACTTTCACCAACTAATACGAACCAATCCCAAAGTTCCGGCAGTTTTTTCAATTTAGGAAGTATAAACGGCTTTGTATCGCCATCGGCGCAGCCACCAAGAGTAAATGTTCCTAAAAACTCATCTAGACGAGGAGTGAAAAAGGTATAACCGGGGCAATCAAAACCAGCAAATATTTGATTAAAAACTTTAGCTCCCGGTAGTGCATTTAAACCTTGAGAAATTTCCTCTATTGTTGCATTTTCTAAAATAACATCTACATATGCTGCCATCACTTCTTTTTGAAAAGAACCAACGGCCCTTCCATAAGTTCCTTGTTTTATTTTATCAGGATCAGCACCTGCGATGAAATTCATCTTTTGCTTTTCTGCTTCAATAACTTTTTCTTGCTCTTCGGGGGGCAAATCTGAGAATCCTACCGTAAGCGCATTCCTCTCTATCCCTGCATCTATCTCATTTAAGAGTTTTTCCTTTTGGGCCAATAGTGTCTTTTGTTCTTCTATTAGATCAAGTCTGCGTTTTTCCATTTGTTGATAATAAAATTCCTGTGAGTCGGGCTTTATACCTTGTTCGGCAGCGAGGGCTGCATCATATTTTGTTAATAATACTTGAAGCTGTTGTTGTAATATTTTTAGTTTTTCATTTTCCTCATTATATTTTTGCCATGCGGCTGTTTGCATATCTGAAGCAACACTAAGGCCGCTGACGGGAGCGGTGGGATTTTCTGCTAATGATTGGAAAAAATTTATTGCATCTTGTAATTCGTCATATGCTGCATTTTTATCTGCAATTTGTAAATCAACAGAAGCTTGTTTAGTATTTACATTAGATAAAGCCCGTGCTGTAGCTTCCTGCAATTGAACCATTT
>Ga0209232_1000375_pt1 | contig 27611 bp, 27 predicted proteins | sample ETNvirenome_2_60_FD_184066 | JGI IMG/M metagenome (GOLD analysis project Ga0209232, IMG submission 184066) | Marine viral communities from the Pacific Ocean - ETNP_2_60 (SPAdes) (version 2) | ecosystem: Environmental > Aquatic > Marine > Oceanic | place: Pacific Ocean | collected 2013-06-22
TGCTGCACCAGAGGGCAGGGATATGCCTGACTTCGCAAGCATGACTATTGGGAACGGCTACGAGAACCTACTAGACGAGGAGAGCGAAGAAGCCCCAGCCGAGGAGTCTAGTGAGGAGGAAGCGGAGGAAGAAGCTCCAGCCGAGGAGGAATCATCTGATGGCGGCGAAGAAGAAAGCTCAGAAGAAGCCGAAGCCGAGTAATCCTTCTCTTTGGTCAAGGGCGCAGTCCGAGGCCAAGAAGAAGTACAAGGTTCACCCTTCAGCTTACTCTAACTCTTATGCCGCTAAGTGGTATAAGGAAAAAGGAGGTAGGTGGTCGTAATGGCTTACTCTGGTGGTCTACGCCGCTGGCACAAGGAAAAGTGGAAGGACGTTAGGACGGGCAAGGCGTGTGGGCGTTCCAAAGGTGAGAAGCGTGGAACCCCATACTGCCGCCCGTCTAAGCGCGTAAACGCTTCCACCCCGAAGACTAGCGGGGAGATGTCGGCTGCTGAGAAGAAGAAGAAGATAGGGGAGAAGAAACGTCTTGGTCAGCCAGAGGGCAAGCCAAGAAGGGTTAAGAATACCAAGAGAAAGAAGGGCTGATGTGTGACAATAAGGACTGCTTTGAGGATACTTGCAAGGGTGGGTGCAAACCAAAGAAGAGAAAGAAGCCGCCTAAAGAAGACTGGCCTTGGTATCGGCAAGTCAAAGCGGATGAATAAGGGCCGACAATAACTTATAACCTTAGATTATAAGGGGGTTGTCAGGATCAGCTTCCTGCTGCTAGAGTAGCTTCCTCTTATGGCTGATACTGATAAGCAGCAAGTAACACAGGCGTTGCAAATTCTTGCAAACGCATCGGCTCAGGCTAGGCTAACTAGCCCGGAACATGATCAAGTTAGGCAGGCTGTGCAAATACTAGCACAAGAGCTTGGCATAGCTGAAGGACAACCAGAGCAATCTCCTGACATAGAAATGTCAGAGGTTGTGGGGGGTTGATATGGGGTGGGTTGACGATATTAAAGTTTGTTTTGCTAGTGTTCTCGGTGTGGGGAATTGGATGCTAAAAATTGATATCGTCCTACAAGTGGCAATTAGTGTTGCCACTTTAATTTACATTATCCTTAAAATCAGAAACCTTAGAAACTAAAAATGAAGTACACACACATAAAATCATACCTACTTATTGGAGTGTTTTTTGCTATTGCATCTAACGCTAACGCTGGGCTTTTCGGTGGAAGCTGGAAGCCCTCTCCTAGTCTAAAGCTGTTCGGGCAGACAGTGTCTTGGCCTATTCCCTCATTGTGTTTGGGAGCCAAGGCTGGAGTCCTGCCTGACGCTGGCATTTCCCCAGATGGAATCAATTTTAAGATTCCTTACTTCTCGGTGGACTTGCCATTCCCCAAGCTGACAATCCAAACAACTAACTCTGTGACTGACGTTAAGGTTGGGTCAATTGAGAAGTCTAAAAGAAAGGATAGCAAGTAATGTTAAAATCTAAAACTACTTGGACTGCAATAACTGGTGCGCTTGCTGGCGTTGCTGGCTATTTCACCGGAGAGCTTGAGCTTGGTGCTGCGGCTAACGTGGTGATTACTAGTCTTCTTGCCTTGTTTTTAAGGCACGGAATCAAGAAGACTGAATCTGCGGCCAAAGGAGAAGCTTAATACTGTGACAGTATAATGGGCATCCTCAAACTCATTTATGCTATATTAAAAGCCGTCCCTGTTTTGGGGCGGCTTTTTAATAAAGCCTCAGAAAACATAAAGGAAAAGAAAGCTTCAGATAGGTATGAAGAAAAACTCAACCTTATTGATAGTGCTGTTGATAAGTATCATCGGGCCGGGTTGCGCGACAACAGCCCAGTACAACAACACGAAGGAACTGATGTCTCACCCAGAGTTTCCCAAAGCGGCGTTCCATGCCCCGGAGTTCACAAGGGCAGCACTCAAAAGATTAGCAAGCCTAGAGTACGAGCTAGAAAGAAAGTAGCTAAGAAGAAATCAGTAAAAAAGAAAGTAGCCAATGCCAAAGAAAAAAGACCCACGGCTCGCAAGAGCAGGGGTAAGCGGGTACAACAAACCAAAAAGGACTCCGAATCATAAAACAAAGTCTCACGTTGTTGTCGCCAAGCAAGGAGACAAGGTAAAGACGATAAGGTTTGGGCAGCAAGGTGTTACTGGTGCTGGTAAAAACCCAACAAGTGCAAAGGATAAAGCCCGGAAGAAATCCTATTACGCTAGGCACAATGCTCAAGATAGCAGTCCCTCAAAATTATCAGCGCGTTATTGGTCGCATAAGGTTAAATGGTGATTGAAAAGGAGGTGATATAATAATGCCACACGTAGGTAAAAAGAAATACCCATACTCAGCTAAAGGAATGGCTCAGGCTAAAGCAGCCGCCAAGAAGTCAGGCAAGCCGGTGAAGTATGGAGCCAAGAAGAAAAAGAAGTAAGGTCTTTGCGTCCCCTAAAATCAAAGTGGGACGGAAGTTAAGCCGATTCTTCCGGTTGTCGGATCGCTGGAAATCTCAAGATCGGCAGACATTTCGCCAATTAAAGCATAGCTTAGTGAATCAAAGCTGTGCTTATTATCATCACTAGCCACATATCTGCCCACACTGCTGCCTCTTTTTAGGTATCTAAACATATCAATAGTTCCGATACAGTGGGCAGATATGTGCAGTCTGTTCTGCATTAGTAAATCTTTAAGAAGCTTCACCCTTTGTCTTACTGATCCAGCAAACTTGGGTGCGCCTATAAGGTTTATTCTTCCTCCGCTTGCGGCTGCCACAACCCTGTGGTCATAGGAGTTTGCGCTTGCTCTATACCTGACCATTGAAGATGTGTCAGACCAGTGAGTCCACCTAACTTTCTGCCCGATGTGTTCTTCTAGTTTCTCAATTCTTTCCATTGCCTCTCCGGTAAAGTCTTCAAGAGAGACATCTTGGTGAAGCACGATAAGTTCATCAAGCACAGTCCATCTGGTTCCGTTGAGTGTGTCTACCTTTTCTAAGATATGGAACGCATGGTTCCTGTCACCTAAATCCCACCCTCCAATAAGTTCAGTGCAGTTTTCTGTTGGCAGGATAACTTCCCAGTCGCTTGCTATTGGGCTGTCGGTATTACCGACAACATGGGTGTCATGCCTAAACACTTTTCCAAAGTGAGCGTTTGTTGAAGATGCAGTCCACTTCCCCAGCACATATCTGTCATACATTTCCGGGTCTCCCCTAAATGTGGCTATCAAGTCCTTCTTGTCATACTCGGAAAGATAAGGGTTATCATCAATCATGGACTCAATGATTGAGAATTGTTCGGCATACTCTGGGTCTGGGTGGTCTTCTTTGTTTGGCTCTTCATACCACAATTTGTATATCCAAGAGTTTGTTCCTTCTTCGGCAGGGTTGGTGTCACCTATCCATTGGTGTGCCTTGTAATCCAATCCGGGCAAACGTAGCTGGCCTTTTGATATGGAGAACACACACATATCTTTAAAGTTGGATAGCTCAGAGAAAAATATTAATGAGAACCTAGTTCCTTTAATCTTCTCCTCAATATCGTGGTCAACATCTAGAGAATGAAGCTGGATTTCTGTCTCATTGCCGTGCATATTGCTGACCCGCAAGTAGTGCATCTTAGTAACCCCATCAACTTTAGGAGGAACAGTTATCTTAAACCCGATTAAGTTGGCTTCCCACTCTGGCAATATAAGGTCTATAAGATCAGACCATACGCCAGACTTAGCGTTGCGTATGGTTTTACAAAAGATTCCAACTCGCCCTCCCTTTGTTTCCCAGCAGTGCCTTACTAATCGGTGGAGGACTCCTATTGTTTTTGAGGAGTATCTAGGCCCACTGACCAATAGGTATCTTTTGGAACAGTTGAATATCTCAAGCTGCTTAGGACTGATTGATGGATACCAACACCCACTAGCATCAAGCGGCATATCTGTGATATCTTAACGATTTGCAGGCTTTATGGCAAATGAACTGAGAATAGACTTAACAGACCCGGCAATGCAAGAGGCGTTTGCTGATTGCCAACCGGGAGAAACTCACACCATAACTATGGATATTCTGGTAAATGAAAACGGGGAGGAGTTAGTGGCTGACTTAGACCCGGATTCAGTTGAGAAGTATGGTGATGAATTTGATGAGGAGTATAACGAAGAAGATGCCCCAAAAGCTGTGGCTATAATTATGAAGGAGGATGCCAAGAAGGCTTAGTAAGAAAAGCATCTTGGTTAACTACAAGGAAGACGAAACCGTAGATGCAGTTATCCAGTTAAATGGGCTAAAGCCCAAGACGGGGCGTGGCTACAGAAGCGTTTTGTATTTTGAGGGCAGGGTTAAAGAAGCTGGTATGGTTGGATATGTTAAGCTTTGGAGGCCGGTGAGTAAGAAGAAGAGAAAGCAAATAATGGATCAGTTCTACAAAAACATGGTGGCCCAAAAGTCGCCTAAGATTATCTGATGATAGATTTAAATGTACTAACAAAGCGTGGGGTGACGGCAGAGGCCGCGAAGCAAGTTTTTGCTGGGGACGATTCAGACATATCCGATAAGGGTTTATATCTTCTGGACAGGATACAGGACAGGATAGACGAAGGGCTAAACCACTGCATACAGAACCATAAGATTTACCACGCACTAGATGTTGCGTGGGATGCCCCACTTAAACAAGTAAGCCATACCCTTGCCCATTCTCTTCAGCACGAAGACTTGAGTGAGGAGACTGTTCTTAATGCCGCCAGAGACTGGGGTCTTACTGGCATGATTGAGACAGTTGAGGACACAAAAGGACAGAAACAGAAGCTGAACCTTCCTGTGTTCTTTAATATTTTTGTCCCATTGGTGCGCTCATACGTTACAATTAGGTGGGCTAGAATTTACAATGACCGCAGGCAGTACCCATTGTTCAAGTATGAGATGGGTAAAAACACCACCACAAATAAACTGCGTTCAGAAATTTTAACAGATCGCGTACAAGTTATTTCCAATCAGTATGGTTACAGTGAGCTACTCAAGCAGTCTATATTCCATATGCTTCACTATGGTTGGGCGGCTCAATTCCCGCAGGAAGAGTGGCATTCCGAGAAGCAACTAGCTTTAGATGAGGCTGGGGAAGAGGTGGAGAAATACACCAAAGAGGGTATCCGTTATCACCTTCCTCACCCAAGTCGCGTATTCATAGACAAAGCCCACAGGCCCACCACTTTCAACTCTGACTCAGGATGTACGTATGGCGGTTACTGGAGGATAATGCGGTACAAGGATATCAGAAGTAATCCTAAGTTTTGGAATACAGATAAGATAACCTATGGAAGAACAAGTGATCTGCTTGGCCGAGCTAAAACTTATCTTGAGTTGGTCTCTCCTTGCACTATGGAGTTCCCTAAAAGCAGGGCTTCATTCGGTATTACTGACAGAGAGGCCAGCATCAACACGGTTTATAAGACCGCTGATGATGATAAAGCGGTTCTAGTTACCGAGTATTATGAGAAACTTATTCCAAGTGAGCATGGCCTTGGCGATTATGACCATCCTGTGTGGTTTCGTTTTTGTTTGGCTAACGACGACACTATTTTGTATGCTTCTCCTATCCCCTATTGCCCGGTTGTTTACTATGCTTACGATCCCCATGAAGGGAAAAGCATTAACTCGTCATTAAGCCTTGAGATTGTTCCGTTCCAAGATCAAGTGGGGAATCTATTGAGCCAGTACTTGTTAAGCGTTAAGCAAAACCTAGCCAACATGACCTTTGTTGACACTGATCAAGTGCCAAAGGACATGATTGATAGGCTACAGAACTGGGGCGAAAAGCTTTTCAGAAGCTTAAACTTCATGCCCTTTTCAAGCAGGCAGAACAAGTTTGCCCAGAGTGATGTAAGGGAAGCTTTCACTTCTGTCCGGTTCACGGCACTAGACACTAATGGGATAGTTGGGGCTATGCGCCAAGTGATAGATATGCTTGAGCGTTTGCTGGTCATATCAGCACAAGAGATTGCTCAGGTTGCCAGCCATGAGCAGACCGCCGAGGAAGTTAGGACGGTTGCAAATACTACTACCACGCGCCTCGCGTTTACTGCATCAGCAGTAGATGACGCCATGCTTGCATGGAAAGAGCAGATATACAGAGGTCTGATGGCGTATGGAGAAGATGAAGTTTATGCAGAAATTAATTCTGGTTATACGCCAGAGCAGATTAATGATCTTGGCTTCACGCTGGAAGAGGAAGATACGGATAGGGCTGGCCTTGTTGGAGTACGAGGACAGAAGACTGCACTTGGCCTTGATGTTATTGGCAGCTATCGCGATTCTACGGATCGTGTCTCTGATAACGCAATGGCTGCTGCGTTGACCCAGCTTTACCAAATTGTGGCAAGTGACCCAGAGATAAGACAGACTGTGGGCATTGACCAAGTGCTAGATGTTGTAAACCAGATCGGTGAGATGCTGGGATTACCAAAAGACTTTAAGCTGCAAAAGATAGACCAAGGAGATCAACCCCAAGCTCAGGGTGATCAGATGGCGGCAGTGGCCGAAGAGATACGGAACTCAATAATCTCAGAGGTAGGAGAGGCAATAGAGCCTTTAGCTCAAGGGACGCAGCAAAACGCAACTATGATTCAGCAGATAGTAGATGTGCTTCAGCGCGGGCCGCAGCCTCCTAGCCCTCAACAGTATGATACAAATAACCCAGTCCCCACTGGAGGCCCAGCAGATGTTGGAAATCCAGAACTGGCTCCAGCAGGGCCAGTGCGCTAAGTTAAAAAAACAAATAAGAGGATTGATTGCCTTCCATCAAGAAGCAGCTTCTAGGCTGTTGATTGAATCTATTTCTGACCCGCGCAAAGAAGCTGACGCTAAAGAGGAAGCTGATAAAGCTAGTCAACTGCTAAACTTTTTGACTATATTAACCACAATTGCTGCGGGCAAGATGGAGCTTCCAATAACTAAAATTTCTATAGAACAATAATCTTATGAGCGAAATAGCTGAAAGAGTAGAACAACACATGGCGGCTTCGGCTTTGCCACAAATGAAAATCCGCAAAGCCCCTGAGCCAGAAGGCTTAACCGGCAATGAGGACATTAATAAACCACAGCCTAAAGCTTCTGGTGTGGTACGCGCATTAGACGCCATATCTCCGAACATGGCAGAACAAGAAGAGCCAGCCCAAACTGAAGAGCCAGCTTCCGATGCCGCTCCCGCCACAGAAGAACCACAGCAAGCAGAAGAGGTTTCAGATGCTGTGGACAGCTTTATGGATCGCCTCGGTTTTTCAAAGCCCAAGAAAGCAAAAGCAGAGCCAGAGCAACCTTCTGAGGCTGCACCAGAAGAGGCCCAAGCGGAAGAAGTTGCTGGAGAAGAACCCGCAGAAGAACCCGCAGAAGAACCCGAAGAGGAAGCCCCGGAAGAGCCAGCAAAAGCCAAGCGTAAAAGGAGAAAGAAAGAGGGCATTGACGCTGAAGAGATTAAGGAAATAATTAGAGAGACCGCACAATCTGTGGCCCAGCAGCCTGCCCCGGCAGTTGTAGAAGCCGCCCCCACTGAAAAGCCAGTGAGCCAGATTGAAGCCAAGAACAGGGCCGACCTTGAGGTCTTTTCAGAAATGGAGAAAGACCCTAAGTATGCAGGCATTAAAGATAAATACTTAGGATACCTTACTAAACTGTCACAGTATAAGACCCAGTGGTTAAAGGATAATCCTTCTTCCGAGTTCAGCATGGATGACCTAGAGCATGAAGATTTTATTTCTGGTAACCAGCCCGGTTATGAGGCTAACGATTTCACTGATGCCAGAATCACCGTAAAAGCTAGAAGCTTAATCAAAGAGCAGGAGCGGGCTTACCGGAGTGAGATAGAAGAACTGCGCTCTTCTGTTGAAGAGGGGAACATGAAGGGGGAATTGCAGGAGGCTTCCAATACTAGCGTTGCTGAAATAGTAAAGATAGCTGACGAGAACTACTTAAAGGTAGTTCAAGACGGAGGGGGAGACGCCCTCAAGGAGGCCGACCCTGTGGCCCACGATGTACTTAATGAGGTTTTAGCTTCTAATGAAAAAGCCTTATATGAACTTGAAAAGCTTACTCACCCCTCTAAAAAGTTTAGGCTTAATGTGAACAATGACACCCACAAAATGCTTATTGATTTTGCAATAAAGAAAGAGCAGGACATCTCTAAGCTTCCTTTAGCTGACCAGATGCACGAAGGGCGTAGGTTCGCGACAACTAAACAGTGGTCAGAAATGAATGAGTCACAGCGTTTAGGGTACTGGCATTTACAGCCAGAGCATATAAAGGCCATGTATATATCTGACGTAGGAAGTGAGGCTAAAAGCCGCATAGATAAACAAAGGGATATATTTGACAAGTATGTTCAACATAAGTCCGGGCAAAAAAGTTCCCCAAAGAAAAACGGAGAAGTTAAAAACACTCAACAAAAGCGGGCTAAAACCAACCCTCCATCAACAGCGGGAGAGGCAGTAACTGCCACAGGGGGAAACCCCTCTACTACTGTAGACATGGGTGATAATAAAAAAATGCATAAGCGTCTATGGGGATGATACAATATGCTTTTCAGCCCAATTGTTGAAGGGCTTTTAAAAAGGAAACAATAAATTATGAGCGCAGGAGCAACTATACCGGGCGTATCAAGCGGCACGGTTTTTAAAGAAAACAATAATCCGAATAGTGTGGCTATTTGGAATAACTACGACACGTGTGGAACAATGACACGTGCTGATGTGGGTCTGGCAGAATCTGCTGATCTTGATGCAATATTCACAGACTCAGGTGGAACCAACAACATGGGTAACTTTGACAGATACCGCGACATGGAGAGCCTTCTGGTGACTCAGATGGAACTCAAAACTTGCGGTGGCCGTCAGTACGGTATGTATGATTGGTTGATGTCTGGTGCTAAGTCAATGGGTTCTGGTGTTACTAAGCGCAGTGTTGCGGGAGGGGCCAGTGAAATTGAGCCATTTATCTTGGCGGCACAAAAAGACACAATCAAAGACAATTACTGGATTGTTGATAGGTTACTAGACCACCAATACAAGTTTGAAACAAGTGCCAGCACTAGCTCACTTACTTTAGCACCGGGTGGGGCAATAACTCACAGCCCTGCACTCCACGCTAGTGCAGCAAATGCTGGAGCTAACTTTGTTATTCGGCTTAAAAGGTCAAACACCAACCAAACTAATAGCATAGGTTATTTCAAGCCGGGAACCACAATTAACTATTTTTCTAAAATAAGTAATACTGGGGCTGCATACCGGGTTGCTTTTAAGATAGTATCTGCTGTTCCCGCTACTGTTAGTAGTGTGGATTATGTTGATGTTGGTGTTAAGTACCTAAGTGGATGGGGTGCTGGCTCAGACATTGGATCAACATTTGCTTTCGGAGACGGAACTCATGCTTCTAAGATTGGCGCATATGACACAGGCGGTTCTGGCGTATGTGTTCTTGGTGCTAACAATGTTAACGATTTTGAGTATTGGTGCGAACAGCGTCCTGCTCTTAATACGTTAAAGCACGTTCCTTTTTGGTATCAAACATCTCGCCACTCTCTTTGTGTTTCTGAATTCTACAAAGAGTGGCTAGAGCGGATGATGAGAACAAACGCATTCTTCAATAAGTTTGGAGATGTATCACTTGCGGAGCGTAATGCTCAATTAGGATTAATGCACCAGAAAGAGTGGACTAACTCATTCTTCTGGGGTCAGCCTATTAGCAGCAAGCAAACACTTGCAGACTACAAGGAACTGGATGTTATCCAGTCAGTTGATAGTTCTACCTTCGCCGCAGGGTCTGATATTGAAGGAGCCGCAATTGGTTATCGCGCCAACGCAGTTGGTGTATACCGCCAATTGGCAGACACTGGCCGTGTTTTTGACAGCAGCGGAGCAACATTGAAGTTGGATGAACTTTTAGAGACTCACATCTTTAATATTGTTCGTTCGCGTAAGGATCAAGGCAAGCCTGCTGATTCTATTGACTTGTTCACGGATTCAAGAACAGCGAAGAACATCTTTAACGCAATGGTTAAGTACTACGCTGTAGAAGGCGGTGGAACTGTTGACGGTAACAACGCTCTGACTAATGCTGGCGCGTTACGGATGAACTACGACATCACCAACAAGAACATCTCTGATCTGGGATTCTATGCACAGTCTTACAAGTTGCATTACCCAGCCGGGGTGACACTCAACGTGATCACTAATGAGTTCTTTGATGACATGGTTACTGCAACTGAAGCAGGAACCGCTGAGACAGGAAACACTTCTAACGGTTCTATGGGAAGGTTTGCTATGGTCTTGGATTTAGGTGGCGGTGTTTATCCCGGCATCTTGGGTTCAAATCGTGTTGTCCATAAAACTGGAGACTTGGAAGACTTAGCTAAAGTTGACCCTTCATACAAATGCGTAATGAAGAATCCAACTTCTGAGACGACCTTAAACTCCACAACGTGGACAGCAATTGTTGAGTGTCCTACAGACAACTTAATAATTGAAAACTTTGCTGGAGACAAAGTAGACCAGACCTAGTTTCATCTAGGGAAAGGAATTCCAATAGGGGCGGTTGTCAATACCGCCCCTATTTTTATATACTGATCCGGTATGGCTAGTTCAAAGAAATACTATTGGAAAAAGGTACTACCAAACGCACGTGTCAAACTTTCAGCAGACCCTTTGATTTACTTGGATGTAGAGGATTTGGGGAGGTTTTCAAGCGAAGGGCATATAGGCTACTCTATTGTTGACGAGGCAACCAATAAGCTGATTGAACCTTTTGAAGGGGAATACGGAATATCAAAAGGCTCTAAAGAGGAGTATGATTCCTTAAAAAAAAACAATCAGTCATCAGCATCCGAGCCGCTATGGAGAGAGGAAATCAAAGGAGGCAAAGCCTCCCGATCCAAGACCGTGGCCGAAGCTGCTGTGGGGGCTAAAGAGCCTGCTGCTGCTGCTGTTCAAGAGCAAGCGCAAGCTGAACCTCTTCCAGAAGATTCCAAGCCTAAAGTAGGAAAGCGTAAAGCTACTGCTGATTCAGAAGACTAAGCATGAAATTCACCGAACTGGTAACAGAGTTACGTAGTGACATCTGGCCCGAAGGGGTTCCAGAAAACCTTGTCGCGCCCATCAATAAAAACTTTGAGGCAGCAGTAACTCATCTCCAGCGGTATATTCCATGTCTTCAGTCCAGAAATATCAACAGATACCCACAGTGTTCCACTTACTACCAAGGAGGGAAGACTGTCATTGACGCTCCTAAAGGGCGCATCAACAAGGTATACACAATACTAGATCAAGATGGGGACGAGGTTTATCCCGCCCTGTTTACCCAAGTAACACTAGACCAGCTTGAGTGTAACAGCCTCAAGCTGTTGTCTATGGTTTATCCTCCAAAGAATCTGGACAGGGAGCCTTTACCGATGGGCTTCAAGTACCCGGATGAAGATTCTGATTACAAGGTAAGCCGAAGCGGGACAACCAAAACCTTGCTAACAAAAAAACATGGCAGGGCTGTAATTGGTCAGTGGGCAATAGACCGTAACCGCATCTACATATCTCCTTGGATTAATTCTGACGAGATTGTTGTTGTTGAGTGGGACGGGGTAAAGACTAAGTACTCACCAGATGATGCAGTCATTGAAGACATAGACTTCAAGAGGGCTGTTAAGTTGTATGTCCAGCGCGAGTATGCCCGTGACTTTGATAACGACTATGAGCGTTACAAGTACATGAGTATGGACTTTGACACTGCAATGGGCGACTTGATCCATGAGTGCAAGAGGCAAACAGAAGTTAAGAAGACATTCTTCTGCCCAGAGGCTTATGACATTTTAGCCGTCAGGAGAAATCAGCGTTTCAATGAGGCGTTGAAAGCAACGATAACAACTGTCGCGGAAGCCGCCACAACAGAACTAGCTCCCTCTCAAGCAGTGGATGTTAGTTTTACGTTTGGAGTAATAGGAGATTACGGAGCATCAGTTGGAGGCTCTGGCTCTGCTTATGACGGGACTAATGCTAGTGCAGTGGCCACCTTGGTTAAGGGTTGGTCTCCAGAGTTTATTATTACAACTGGTGATAATAGTTATGGAGCAACCGGGGGTGATCAAAGCACTGTTACAGATTTAGATGCAAACGTAGGTCAGTGGTATTCAGACTTCATATTCCCATATGGCCAATCTGGATTGCATGGATACACAAGCACATCTAATGCAACAACTGGCAATAGGTTTTTCCCGGCAATAGGAAACCATGATATTACTGACGCCTACGGGACAACAGATGCAGGGTTGGCCCACTACAAAAACTATTTCACCCTGCCAAACAATGAGGAGTACTATGACTTCGTCAAAGGCCCGATTCACTTTTTCTGCTTATTCTCCAACAAGAGAACTGATAACAGTGTATATAACGCCAAGCTAGGTGTTGGCATTACTGGGGGGCAGCATGAGTGGCTGGAGTCAAAGCTTGGGAGTAGCACATCTCACTGGAAGGTGGTTTACTTCCACCATTCTCCATACACATCAGAAACCGCAAGTGGTGGTCACGGCCCCGGAGATACAGATATGCGCTGGGATTTCTCCGGTATGGGGGCTGATGTTGTTATCTCTGGTCACTCTCATAACTATGAGAGGATTAAGGATGCAAATGATTTTAGATACTTAGTGAACGGGGCTGGTGGTGCGCCTCTTCGCGGGAGCGGAGCAACCCTGCCTAGCGGGTACTCCTCAGAGAAATTTTACAGTACAGAAAACGGAGCTATTAAAGGAACTGTTGATGGAACTACTTTGAAGTTTGAGTTCATCAACAAGTCAGGAACCACAATAGACACATACACTTTAACTAAAGCTCTGTCTGATACGTCCACCACAAGAACAGTAACCAACTAATGAAGTTTGATAATATAAAGAATGTTCCCTGCATTGGGGAGAAAGCACCTGTGGTTATTGAAGACACCGAGGACGCACGTTGTTTATCTGACCCATTGTATGCAGCCATCATGGGTGAAAACTTCTGCACCAATGCTCCAGTTATTGACGGGCTATACATAAGGCCAGCAAGTGGGGTAACGATTGGTTCGTCAGGCAACGCTCAGTTTTCTGCTTATTTAGATTTAAAGTACAAAGACGGAACCAAGAAAGCTATTGATGTAACTGAAAAAGCTGCATGGTCTTCGGCCAACTCAGCTATTGCACGAAGCTTAGGAAGCGGAGAGTTTAAAGGCGGCGAGGCCACAAACAATTTAACTGTAAAAGTTACAGCCACTTACACTCCCTCTGTTGTTGTTGATGGTGTAACCAAAAACTACACAGACCAGTTAAGGTCAACCTCTTCTATCACAATTAAAGCTAGTTGCTATGGCAGTGCAATTGACATTGTTGTTGTTTTAGATAGAAGCGCATCAATGCTTAAAACAGATTCTGCTATCTCAGGAGAAGAGACCCGCACTGAAGCTGCCCGCGCAGCTTGCAGGCAGCTAATAAAAAACTCCAAGCTTTGGGACAGTGAAGACGAAAAGATAGTTACGTCTGGGAACACATCCGTTAACACCACTGTTGGCAAAGAAATAGATAGGATGGCGTTTGTTAGCTACGCTGGAGATGATGGGGAGAAAAGAGTTTCATTTGTTAGCGGTTTTGTTGACACAAAAACAGCGGCTCTAGGGTTGGTTGATGACGAAGAATTTTTAGTCTCTGAAGATTGTGATGGGGGGACTGGTAAACCGGGTGGCGGGTGCTGGACTAGCATAGGAGGAGGTCTTCAGTTAGCTTATGACATATTGAAAGGTGAGTCAGATGACTATGATTTAGAAGGAGAAGTTGGGGCTAGGGTTAACCCGGCTGGGGCAAATGCTTGGCCAAGAAAACTTATCATTCTCCTTACTGATGGTTATGAAAATGTATGTGATCCCGACCCCATAGCAGTAGCCACTGCTATACGCGCAGACAGGCTAGGACAGTCAGGCGCAACAAAAGCTCACGACACAATGATTGCTGTGGTTGGGTTCATGCTGGATTCAAGTAAGTCAATAAAGCGGTGTTCCAATAATTCTCCTAGCGGAGCTACTGTCACTGTAGAAAACTACTTAAAACTGATAGCAAACTGCTACGGCAACGACACAGCTAACGCAACCTCATTAACTTTCTTCCCCACAGACCATGACGGACTGAAGGGATTGTTTGGTGAAATCTTAAATACAATATGCCAAGACAACACAAAAGGGACTGGGGGTTCTAATAATTCCTGCCATTACATTTCTACAACAGGGCAAGGCAAAGGAGACACCCCTCAATTAAGAGATCAGTTTGGGATAAAGAGCGGGTTAAAGAGATGGAATGTATGTAAGAACAGTATAGATTTAAGAGGTAAAGACCTATGGAACACAGCGCACCCTAATGCTGGTATGTATGTCAGTTTGATAGGTAACACTGGGTATCCTCTGCTAGATGAAGCACACTCAGGAAGCCGATGGGAATTAAAAAGTGCTTATAATCTTAACTACACTTCAGAATGCCAAAGTGTAACAGTTCCATTTGACCACAACTTCGGCGGCATTGAAACAATAGATGAGTTCACCCTAATTAAAGATGCTCAATATAGGTTGGTATTAAAGATGGGCGGGAACAGGGTTAAAAATAAAGCAGCTTTTCAGAATCATCACGGCCTAGACGGGGCCAAGCTGGGTAGTAGCTTTAGGGTCACAATTGGAGGAACCCAAAAAGGAGAGCTTGAAGGAGTAAGGGCGACTGACCCTAGCGTAGACGGAACCTTGGAAACTGTGGATGGCATTCCTGTTTTAGTGACAAGGAAAATTGATGGAGCGTTCTATGAATTTGCGGAAGAGGTAGACCCGGAAAGCGGACTGAAAGAATACATACTACCTTTGCCCATTGGTAACGGAGGCTCTTACAAAATAAGAATAGAGCAGTTTCCTTATCGCTATGGAGAAGTTAACCGCAAGTTTGAGTATGTTATACCAGACGCAGAGAGAGTTAAAATTTTCTCAGGTAATAACTGCAAGGATATAAAAGGAACACAAGAGAACCCTTTAAAAATTTCTGATTTTAGTGGGTTCACTGACGCTTTTGGGGAAGTTGTGGCTGGAGACAGGAACCAAAGCCACAAGTTTTATACCAGCGGGGCAGATGAGTTCTTAACTCCCCTCCCTTACGGAATAGTTCTGGCAGAGGTTAAGCTACAAAAAGGAACCCAGTCAGGAAACACTTGGACTACAAGTGAAACTGTTTTTACAGAGGATTTTGAATCAGAAACTGGCGTTAACTAATGGAACTAAAGACTCAAGCGGATCATATAAAAAACCTTCCAAGGCAATCTGAAGAAGGCCCGTCTAATCTTGAGTCTTATTGCACGGTAGCAACTGGCAACCACGGCTATGAAGCGGCACTGCTTATGAATAGCATACGCCTTCATTCTGATAAAAAAATCTACCTACTGACAGATGCCTTTGGACATCAATGCTTGGAGGAAGATATCCCAGATAACGTAGAAGTCACTGTCATCCCAGATGGGTTCCTTGAAGAAAGGCGTAGTGAGTTCCCCGAAAACTTGGGAGACATATGGCCTGACTGTGCAAGCTGGGGCAGCTTGTGGAATCCTGCGGAAGGAAGCCTAAAGATGGACATCATGTCTAAGGCCATCAAAGGCAGTGGCAACACATTGTTCCTAGATGCGGATGTGATTATGGTGAACCCTATCACGTGCAACTTTCAGCACCCGGTATCACTAAGCCCGCACTTGATAACAGAGGAAGCCTGTCAGGCTTACGGTATTTACAACGCAGGATATGTGTACTCCAGTGACCCAAGCTTCCCAGAGTTTTGGGCTAACGCATTTAGAAGTGATTCTAAATTCTTAGAGCAGGAGTGCTTAGGGAGAATCTACAAACAGTATGACACCTCCTTATTTAGTGAGGCTCATAACTACGGGCTTTGGAAGTCATCCTTTTCTAACATAGACAGCAACAAAGACCAGCTACTTGCCGAGCTTGGTATGTCAGCAGGAGATGACATCTACCTAAACAAAGAGAGGATGGTTAGCTTTCACGCCCATTTAAAACCGAAAGAAGCGCAACGCCACATATCCTACAACCTAGTGAGGGCTTTTTATGAGTGCTTAATTAGATCAAGTAAGGAGTGCCACAACAAGTTAATGAATTTTATATCTGATGTTTTCCTTCCTAAAGCAACAATGCTTCGGTTAGGGGAGCCTTATCCTGTTACAGTATAACAATGCCTAGTAATATCAGACCCAAAGATTTTGAGAACCATCTCCCCAAGGAGACGGATACAGTAGCACAGGGTCTAGTTAAGTACGTGCAGTTTGCCATTTTGTTTTGGCGTTGGTTCCGCTCAGAGTTTAAGTCTGATGGGACATTTGGACATAACGTAAAGTATGAGATGTGTAAGTCGGGGTGTTTGGAGAAGGAGATTGTTAACCCCGGCAACAACAATGAAGAAGACATAGAAGGGGAAGATGACGAGGATGTTCTTCCCGGCCCTATTGCCCCAGAGCCAACAAATCCTGACGCAGGCCAAGGCGGGTGCTGTAAAAAAGTAGAGAACTATGGGGTTCCAGAAAATGATTTTGAGTTTCTTACCCTAAGTGAAAGAAGCCCTGACGGCACAACATCTAATGTTGATATACTGTGTGACGGAAACAATCATAAGTTTGTAGGCTTCACAAACAAGAGAGAGCAAGCCCTTACCCTCACCTCTAATGATAACTGGAGAAAGGCAACTGATAGGTACTTCTTTCACCAAGGGTATTCTGAAGGTGGACAAAAACACTTTGATGTAGGCAATGGAAATTATTCGGGAGACGCTAAGGTTGCTATCAAAACAAATACTTGGACTCAAGTTGAGGTTGTTTTGTACGGGAAGATGGATGAGCTTGAAATACCTAATGGGGTTTCTGATGACGCTCAAGTAACAGGGTATTTCCAAATCAACCCTACGGCTGACGGTAGAAAGTTTAATGTTAAGCTAGGGAATGGCGGCGACTGGTGTGTAAGAATTATAATCCACACATGGGAGGCGGTCAGGACAGAGCATACGGGATTAATGACAAGAGACTTTAAGTTTAAAATCCAAACAAAAGTTGATCCACAGTACATAACAGGCAGAAATAAAAATGTGTACTGGAGGAAACGCGCAGATAAGCCTTACTTTTTAAAGTTCTACGGGATGAGAATGGTACACCTTGGGTATGGTCAGGCTTCTCTGGCTACATCTCAGACAGGAAACCCTGTTCTTGTTGGGGTAGAAAACCACTTGCGCCCTGACTTTGTTCTTTATGATGAGCGTTGGCAGAACGATGGTGCAGAGCCGTGCTTCAAGCCAACAAGCGCATGGCTTAGAGGTAAGGCTCAAGCATGGACATTTACTTATGACGGACACCTTTCCGGGTACGCACAAATTTATCCTCACAGTACAGTGAACAACCTTAAAATAACATACGATAGTATCAATGGCTTCCCCAATTAGACCAAGTGACATAAAGGATACGCTCCCGTCTACTGACAGTAGTGCGTGTGCAAGATTGAAGAAGGTAATAGTGGACTTTCCGCGCCGAGTATATGATTGGTTCAGTTACATATACAATGAGGACGGCACATTCTCTGAAGCCTTTAAGAATGATTTCTGTGAGATTCAATGTGATGACGTAGAGACAGGCGAAGAGCGTCCTATTGACGTAACAAACCCCGGAGGAAATTTAGAGGCTCCTTTTGTAAAAGCTGGTGCAGCAATGAGGCATAACGGCAGCATTCCGATTGTGTTTAATAAAGTTGATGGAGCCACAAAGTATGACATCTATCGTGGAACTTCAGATAGCATCACGGCTGCAACCACAAAAAGAATTAGGAAGGACTTACGTGCGGGATTAAAGAATATGAATGCGCCAAGGACGATGCTTTGTGAGCGCAGGGATGGAACCATATTGTATTTAGATGTTAACGGTGGGCCTGTTTATAACCCTACAACAAGGCAGGATGATAAGAACTCTAACAGGGTGGACGGAACTACTCCTTATTATTACTGGGTTGTTGCCAAGAATAACAACGGAGCAAAGAGTGACTTTGCTGGGCCGGTGATAGGATTTAGCAGGAATGTTACTAACTATTCATCCATAGGAACACCTAAGCTATTGTTCTCAGGGCAAAGTGAAACCCCTACTGGAATGTCCTCAAAGAAAAGAATGAGAGTTGTTCTTCGTGGCGGCGGGGGAGGAGGGGGTGCTGGAGGAGATTATGCGCTGGCTACCTTTAATAGATTTCATATAACCAACATATCATACACAAGTGGTCAGCCAATAACTTTCACGCTGCACCAAGTTGGTGGCCAAGTTCATAACTTTGATGTGGGGGATCAACTTATTCTAAGCGGGCAGACTACAGCGGCTTGGAACACTCAAGTTTTAACTGTTAAAGAAATCTTAAACCAATCCAACCAATTTACGTGTGAGCCTATCAATGGACTTGCCGCCCCTGCTGCAAGCACGGCAATAGACATTCCAAACACCAGCACTAAAACATGGGGTGTAATTTACGCACTTGCTGACGCGCAGCCAACAAGGGTTCCGGGCGGCGGCGGTGGAGCAGGAGGAATACTTCAAGCTGTTTTTGACATAGACGGCAACAGTGTTACTGGCGTCAGGGTAAGGACGTTTGATTCTGCAAACACAGAAGTATTATTATCCAACTCATCTTCTTTTGGTTCCGGTTATCAAGGAGATGAGTTTACATATATACGTGGAGGGGTAGGCAGACAGTCTGCTTCGGCAGACCCTACAGCAGGAGAACCAAAAGCTAATGACAGTGTAGCAGGTAAAGCTGCACCTTACAGAACTCAACTTGAAGTTCAAAAAGGGGGATCGTGGTATTTAATTGCATGGGTTGCTAACGGAGAAGGAGGAGGCCACGCTGATGCGGACACGACTCAAGGAACGTCTAGCAATGGTGGCGGTGGCTCAAAACAAGTTTACTGGAAAGCGTCTGATGGCACATTTTCAGCAAGCACAGCCAGCGGTTATTCTTTAAGTCAGTATGGAACTAAAGATCACTCAGGCGTTGCTGCTCTTAGGACAGATTCCTTTGGTGGGAAAGGAACAATATTTTACCCCGGAGCCGATGGGGTTATGGGAGTTGGTGCTATAACAGCAGGAACCGCTGGATCGCCCGGAGTTGGAGGCCATGCGTGGGATAGCCTAGAGCCTAAAGCTCCGTCCATAGCAGCAGTAAATACAAACTCATACAAAAGGGTAGCAAACGCATTTGATTTCAACGCACCCGGAAGTGGGGCTTATGGGTCATTCGGTGATGCCAGTGAGATTCATGGGCCTTTTGCTAATGGCGGTCATGCTTTCGGGGGATGTGCATATATTACTTACGCAACATCAGACTATGATACAGCATGAGAACACCACCAGATGCAAAGCTTTATGAACTGCGCCCCCTGACAGGGCCGCTAGACCCTTCTTCTTCTCCAGATGCAGTGCTTGCTGGAGGACATAGATGGGTACAGAACTTTAGAATTAATTCTGCCGGTGCATTAAGCAGAGCCAACGGGTTCAGAAGGTTATTGTACACTGAAGGAGCAACTTACAATAACGCAGATTTACATTGGCAACTAGAGAACACATCTTCGGGCGCAGCGGTTGAAGACCTTAACTTTCTTTTTGAGGCAGAGATATCTAATGGTGTTACTAAATTACTGGCTGGCTCAAAAGGAAGACTGTACGCGCTCAATATAAAGACAAACAACTGGAAGCTTATAGGTGAGGGGCTTGCTACGGCAGGGCAATGGAAAGCTGCACAGTTAGGAGAGTTTATTGTTTTGGTTAATGAACACGCCAAGCCTGTTTACTACAAACTTGATCAACCGAAAGAGTCACAAAGAACTAACTCAGGTCTTGTTGACAAAGTTAACTCACTGAAAGAAATAGAATCATTCAAGGGGATCGGACTTAACCGAGTTAAGCATATTACCGAATGGCGTGGGCTAATGTTTTACGCCAATGTGAATGAAGGAAACGAATGGGTTCCTGACAGGCTTGTGTGGAGTGACTTTAAAAAGCCATTTGAAATTACACCAAACGTAGAAGATTCCCTAGCAGGATACCAAGACCTTGGCCAAGGTGAAGACATCATAGGAATGGAACCCTTGTCTAATGTCTTACTAGTCTACACGACTAAAGGCATCTGGCAGTTTGAGATTGCTGGGGGGACTGGGACTGATGTTCTCACGTTCCGTAAAAGATATTCAGATGATGATAGCGGGAACATGATTCCTAACTATCCGAATACAATAGTAGCGGCTGGGAATGAACATTTTTATTTGGGCCGGGATGGCATATACTATTACAGTATATACCGGAGTGAGCCTGTCCGTGATAACTGGCTTCACCTAGCATCCAGCATTATCTTTGACGACATAAACCAATCTAAGTGTGAGCTTCCTATAGCAGCATTCAATGCTAAGACAGACGAAATATGGATTAGCTGGCCAAGTAAAGGGGCAACAAAGAATGATAAGACACTAATCATTAATACTAAGTACAAGCACGTATCTTATATGGATGCGGGCTTTTCTGCTTTCACGAATTTTACCAACCAGAACTACACAAGCATTGCGGAATGGGCTATCAGTAATTGCGTATGTGCTGAAGGAGGAGCAACTCATGGAATCCACCAATACAGAGACTCGTCTGAAGGCTCTTCAGTTTGTTCCGGGTCTGAAAACTTTAGCACCACAAGGTGTTCGCCAAACATAAACAATTTATTTACCACATCTACTAAGACTTACTCTGACTCTGCTTTCCCAGATGACAACCTAGCTACGGAAGATTGGACTAGTTCTGCTGCGTCAGACACTCTTTATACAAAGCTTGGCCTTAACACGTTTGCTGATCTTTGTGATGAATCCTGCCCCGAAGAAGTAAGGTTTGTGATGGTGTGGACTAAAGACAACTGCATAAAGGAAGACGGGAATCATTTCAAAAGAGAGCGTTGCACAAGCACACACCCGGCTGGGACATCTTCATGTCCCACCTATACTGATGAAGACTTTAACTCAATACTAACAAGCCCAGCTTTAAGGCTTAATGATCCCACTAGAAATAAACTATTAAGGACATTTACCTTGGAGTTTGACCATGATCAAGTAGGAGGCCAGATTAGTTTGAGGATAGGAAACTCAGCACAGGCTGCTGACCCAAACAAGGTGGGATGCGGACTGGTGTGGAGTAAAGCTGGAACCAAGGAAGTCAAATGCGTCACTGACTTCAACCGAAACGCTCACACAGCAAATAACACGCGAGCTTCAGAGGAGCTTACTTGGCCTGTCTATGAACAAGGAAGAAACCTTTATTATGAGTTGTCTGTAAGCGGAACAGCGGGAGCGTTTGAGGCGACAGCTATAAGACTTTATGCCTCAACTAAAAAAGCGTAGTGATGAAGAAGGGCAAAGGGTAGATGAGCTACTAACCCAAGCCCAAAGCAGGACTCTTACCCCAGACGAAGTTAAAGAGATCATTTGGATTCTCATTCCATTTATTGATCTCCCTGCATTTTACCTAGACGGTAAGCAATTCTATTTTGATGCATACCTTGGCTTGCTGTATGAGTATAGAGATGGGGAGAGGCTGTACTTGCAAATTTCTCCAGACAAGTTGTCTTCATTAATCGGCACTGGCGGCGGGGCGAACAGGGGTAGCGGCCCCTTTGCAAGACTTGCTGCCGACCCAAGCAGATTGAAAGTACCCTTGCCAGAGTTCCCTAAAGTTCCAGCTAATGTGAAGTCTAAGTTCCCAGAATTAAAAGATGAGTGGGAGAGATGGGAGGATTCAGTTCAAGATTGGGTCAGAGTTGTTCAGAATCAATTAAGCTAAAATGCCAACAGAATCTGAATTAAGCTTATTAACGTGGCCGTTTGACAAAGATTTGTCAGATTTGGATAGGTATGATGACCTCTTGAGAAAGCAATCACAGTTTAACGGCATTAATGTAGGTGTAGTTTTCAGCTACTATCAGTACCCTAATACTAGGTTTTCCCTGCAAGACGGAGGTAGAGACAGGCCGTGGGTTGCGGTGTGGCAAGGGCTTTGTGAATTACTCTTTGCTTTGAGGAGGCCGTGGGAAAACGAAGACAGTGATACAAGCACACTTGGAGAAGGTGGTATTGTTAAATGGATTTGGGAATACGGGAAAGATGATGGCAATCGCCATGTCTTGCGTGACTTAAACGGGAATCAAACATCATTGCCATTGTACTCTTACTATGAAGAGCCAGATAAATATGGATGGGTTTTGTATTCTGATCTTGAGTCTTTAATAGCCAAGGGAATTGCCGGGATAACGACCGGCTCGACTGGTATTTTTTTAGGGGAAAGAGTATCTAGAACGGATATTGATAGTCAGATATTTAAAGCAGAAGGGCCAGAAAGCGGATCAACTGAAGCACAAGCTTCAGTTTCTGGTGGAATATCTCAGCCATCCGCTTCAACTCCTATAGATATACCAGTTTTCCCCAAGTGGTCTGATAAGATTAAGGAGAAGTTTCATAGGTCAGTTGATAGGGATATGTCTGAATGGGATGATTCTCTAGATAACTGGCAAATTGAACTGCAAACCACCCTTGCAAATTAGCCGATAATAACTCCCGTGTGGTATTATCCTCCGCATGGCTGTTAATTATTTTGATAGGCTTCAGAGCGGAAAGCAGAATACAAGGAGGTTTTCCGCTCCACTTGCTACCCCTCTAGGACAGCAAACTCAAACCCAGTCTCCATATGAGACTGTGGCTACCCCAAGGAATCAAGAGCTTGCTGATAGAGTTAAAGATATTATTGGAGGAATAGGCTCTCAACAGAAGAAAGACGCCACCGCTCTTAACCGATATGAAAGCGCATTAAACCGTGGCGGGGTAAAAGGATATGCCACGGAAGAAGCGGGTGCTTTATCTAATATTTATGGGGGTGGAATGGAGAACAAGCTTTCTGCTTTACGCTCTGAAAGAGCAGACGCAATGCGCCAAGCTGGTGACTTAGCTAGGCAAGGTCTCCGAAGAGACCTAAAGCTTGCAGGGTTTAGAAGCCGAGGGGGTGCTGGTTCTAGGTTGGACAAGATGGCCGCTGACAGGAGCCAGCAAATTGAGGTAGGGATTGCCAACCAATTAGCCGACCAAAGCAGGGCAGACTATGACTACCTAAACCGGCTACAGTTGGCAAACATAGGCAGGCGTCAGGGCATTATGGATTCTTTAGCATCCAGAGAATTAATGCCGATGCAAGCTAGGAACCAGATGATGGGACAACAGCTTAACAGGCTTGGTCAGTTAGGTCAGATTGACAGGACAAATCAGATATACCACCTAGCTGAAACCCCAGAGTACACGCAGGCCCGCGAGTACCAAGCAGCATTAGAGGCGCAAGGAATGGCTCCAATCCCTCAAGAGAATGCTGGCTTTGTTAATTATGACATGAGCCAGACAGAGCCTTTTGCAAGGTTCCCTAAACAGCCATTCATGGGGTACGGAGTTAATCCGCTTAATGGTCTTTACGGATATCAGTACGCTGCCCCACTTTACAACAACTACCCAAGGGTACTTGAGAGAGTTTAACTTTATACTGTGACAGTATTATGGCTACCTTTTACGATATAGCTAGGAAGACAAGGAATGCCCTCCCGTATATGCAAAACTATGCGGGCGGCATTGGTTCTGGGATGGCAAGAAACTCTGCGCCAGCGGGAATGGATCAAGGCTTTATCCAGCCAGACTATTACACCCCTCCGGGCATGGCTAATAGGACTGTGTTCTTTGAGAACGCTGATCCTCAGATGCAGTACTCAACCTTTGCTGATGCAGTTGCTGCTACTGGAGGCGACATAGATCAAGAAAGAAAGGTTGCCTACATGAACGCGCAAGAGGCTGAGAAGAGAAGGCAAGCGCAACAAAAGATGGCGTTGGCCTTAATGCAAGAACAGCGTCAGCGCGAAAAGAACCGTCAGCTTGCAGTTGGCAGGCAGAATGCGCTCATGGCAGACATAGCTAGGGCAAACAGAACCCAAATGAGTAAGGAAGAAGACCGGAAAAATGCTTCTATATATAGGGCTGGTCTTCTTGACCCCAAGAATGCAGACAGATATCTGCGTCAATACAAAGGGAACCAAGAGGAAACAGATTTGTTCCGTCTGGCTATGGCTGATGCTGCCAAAACAAACACTCAACAAGAGCTTAACAAGAGAAGGATTGAAGGGGGAAATCTGTATAGCCTCATCTCCCCTTCGGTTCAGTACGGAAACAGGGAAGGGTTCCGTAATTTTAATTTAAAACAAGGAGACCTACCAGAGCAGTATGAAAACGCTTTGCGGCTGCAAGCAGATCGGTATGATAATATTGCAGACGACAACGAAAATGTAGCAGCCGCTGGCCTTAAAAGGAGAGGCGAGCTTAAAGCATTAATAGCTAAAGCAAAAGCAGATAACAAAAGTGGCGAAGCAGATAAACTTCAAAGAGAGCTAGAAAGGCTGGACTTTGATTACACTGCAAAAGGTTTATGGGGACGTAGTGCAGACAACAACTTTGTTAACGTGTGGACTGAAGATAAAAGACCTAGATGGAGAGGGAAAATTTTTGAGGGATCAGCAGAGCCAGACCAAAGTTCATTTATAGATTTCAGCAACCAAACATCTGAAGCCGAAGTGGCTGCTGAGATTCAAAGGAGAAACGCAGCAAGAGAAGCCGCACAAAGAGAGCAGCTAGAGAGAGATGCGGCCTTCCGGGCGCGAAGAAGTTCTGAGCAAGTTGAGGCTGAACAGCGCAGAGAGTTTGCTGATCTTCAAAGGCAGCTTGATTACGCAAGAGCTAATCCCTACTCCCCGGCCACCGAAAGATTCTTTAGGGAAAACCCAGCACGAAGATCAGAGTCTGCTATTCAAATGCCAGATTGGGATGGGGCGGGTATGAGCAGTCCAGAAGTTAATCAGCCTAACCCATTAAGCCAGAGTCCTACTGTTACTCCCGCGCCAGTTGTTCCAACTGTACCAGTTCAGCCTCTTGCTGTTCCCGGCCCCAGTACGTTACCCGGCGGGCAGTCAATGGCAGATGCACTGAACTTAGCCACCACAATGACGCCGGGGCAGACAGGAGATTCTTTAAGACCAGAGCAAGAGGAATTAATTAGAAACACTAGGGCAAGAGATTTGATTGGTGTTAGCCCTAGTGAGTTCAGAGGACTTATTATAGGTGAGGCAGCAAACATAGCAGGAGTTTCTGTTGAGCAGTTAAATGACCCAGCCTTTCAAGCAACACTTAACATGAGAAATTTACTTGAAAGGGCTTCAGCAAAAGTAAGTAGAAATTATTATCAAAAAGACTAGTGAGCTACTTTGACACCTTAACAGATAGTGATTGGTCAAATCTTTACAAGAAGTATGACCCTTTAGATTTCCGCAATGATGAGAGGAGGCGCATATGGGAAGAGTCTGAAGAGGAAGATTTTCTTGAAAGCTCGCCGTTCCTTAGTGGGTTAGGTGGTGCTTACTCTTCTATTGCTGGAGACAGTGATGAGTTTTCAAACTTTATCTGGGAGCCAGAGTTTTACCAAGACTTCCCAACTGCCGATGGCCTCGGTGCTACTCTTCAAAAGACTGCCGCTGATATAGGGTCACTGTACTCAGGTGCTGGTTTAGCATTAACTGAAAGGCTTAAAGATTTACCGGATTGGATGGTGCTGGATGAGTCTCCAGTTACTGGTGAAACCGTAGATGAAGTGGCAGATAGGAAGCGTGAAGAATTTCAAGACGCTTTGGTAGAGAGAGATACCTACGCTCAGGTGCTTGGAGATGTAGTTGAAAGCCAGTATGAAACCATGCCCGACCCAGAAGCTGCTGCTACTGGAGGCATGATTGGAACTGCCTTAGCCCAAGAGCTTCCCTTTCTTCTTACGACAGCAGGAATAGGAAACGTAGCTGCGGCGGCAGGAAGGCAAGGTGTTAGGTATGGAGCGCAGCGTTTAGGTAGAGAGGTAGGCGAAGAAGCTGTAGAAAGATTAGCTGGCAGAGCAGGAAGAAGGCTTCAGAAGAAAATGAGTATCGGTTCTATGGCTGGCATACACGGCCTCCGGTCTGGTGCTGGAACTTATGCTTCTGCTTTAGATACCTATGCTGCCGAAAAGGTAGGACAACTACGTGAAAACAACCCAGACTTAACAGACGATCAGATATGGGATATAGCATACGCTAACTCAGCAGAAGAAGCCTTACTTCCAGCAACAATTGGAGGTGCTGCAACGGCGGGCATTGTCGGTTTATTTGGGTTAACTGGTATTGAAGCTTTATTAGCCAACCCTAAAGCCGCACAAAGCATTGGAGGAATAATTAAAGCTTCACTGAAACAATCTCAGTTTGAAGGGGCTGAAGAAGTTGCAGACTCTATTGCCCAGAGCATTGTCCAGACAGCAACTTACAACCCAGATAAACCTTGGAAGCAAATAGTTAATGAGGTTGTAACTGCCTATGGTCTTGGGGCTGCAATGGGAGGAACATACACAGGAGTAGGAAGTATTCCCGGCTATGTTGGAAGAAAGGCGGCTATCCGTAAATCAAACAAAGAGCTACGCAATGAGAGAAGTAAGCAGCGGGAAGAATTTAAGAAATCTGTTGCCACGCAAATAAAGTCTTTTAGGGAGGCGCAAGGCGAAGAGATCACAGAGGAAGAGGTTGAGCAAATAGCTGAACAAATGGCTGTTGAGATTATAGATAATAACCAAACAGTCCTTGCTGAAGCCGAAGCCGTTGAAACAGAAGAAGATTTACCAGTAGTATATGACGAAGATTTAGAAACAGAAGAAGACTTAGCGTACCAAGAGTATGAGGAGGCAAGGCAAGAACGTCAGTCCCAAACAGCAAGGCCAGAAGAGCGTGATATAATTTTTGAAAGGCTTGGGTTCCAGCGTAAAAGAGATGCATACATAGCTGAAGAATTAGAAAAACTAAAAGGGCAGATTGTCCCATCTTCTCAGCTAGAAGACGGGATGACTGTTGCTGAATTTCACCAAGCCATAGCAGAGCTAAGAGCAGACGAGCGTATAGAAAAAGAAAACAGGCAGGCTGTAGTTACCCAAGAAGATGGCGATGTAGGCATAAGTACAACCCTTCAGCCACAACCAAAAAGTGCAATTAAAGGCTTGGATGATTTTGAAAAATTATATCGGGCTGATGGTGTTAAGCTAGGAAAACGTGAAACTGAAGAATTAGATGATGGAACTTTTAGGGTAGGTGACAAAAGGGAAGAGACTTTTTCTGAAGAAAGGCAAGACGCTAACTGGTTGCAAGTTAAAAGAAAAATTCGCAGAGGAATAGAGGAAGGAAAGTCAGCAGATGAGATAGCCCAAGATGTGTATGGTTCTTTTTGGGATTTAACAATCGGGACGACATCAAGGGCAGATGTAAGCAACAGTTTTATAGATGCTATTCAAGCTGAGATCAACACACAAAAAGATGGTGATGTAGGCATAGGGACAACCACCCCGCCAGCACCACCGCAAGGGCCAAGACCTATCAAGAACAAGACTGTCTACGAGCTTGGTAAAA
>Ga0209232_1000377_pt1 | contig 27555 bp, 32 predicted proteins | sample ETNvirenome_2_60_FD_184066 | JGI IMG/M metagenome (GOLD analysis project Ga0209232, IMG submission 184066) | Marine viral communities from the Pacific Ocean - ETNP_2_60 (SPAdes) (version 2) | ecosystem: Environmental > Aquatic > Marine > Oceanic | place: Pacific Ocean | collected 2013-06-22
CTAGGAGGTATAATATGCTTGAAGGATTAGCTTGTTTAGCACTTAATATATATCATGAAGCTAGAGATCAACCGATAGAAGGTCAGGTAGCTGTAGCTCAAGTAGTACTGGAGAGAGTAAAGAGTGAAAAATATCCTAACAGTATCTGTGAAGTAGTAATGCAAGGCCCAACATACTCATGGTCTATTAATTATCCTATTAAACATAGATGCCAATTCAGTTGGTACTGTGACGGATTGAGTGACAGACCTAAAGATATGATTGCCTATTTAAATTCAGTAGATGTTGCAGAAAAGACTTTACATGGACTGAAAGATGTGGTAAAAGGATCTATATACTACCATAGTGTAAAAGTAAAACCTTGGTGGGCAAAGTACAAGATAAGAGTGAGACAAATTGGTGATCACATATTTTATAAGTGAGGATAATTAAATGGATTTATTTAATCACGCATACATAATAGGAATATGTTTCGTTACAGTTTTAATAATGCTATTTGCAGGAGAATAATATGAAAGATTATGCAATAATCGTGGACTTAGAAGTTGATTTAGGAGGGGATCGTAAAGATCCTTCTCCATACAACAAAGAGAATACATTAGCTGCTATTGGTTATACTATTAGAAATTTAGATGGATCTTTGATGTACGAGGATGATGAGGAAACTGTTTATATAATTAGAACTGTTGATGCATCCTCAACTGACTGGGCTACCTTTAAAGATGTACTTAAAGACGCTACTTATGTAGTTGCCCACAATGCTAAGTTTGATGTAGCATGGTTGCGTGAGGTAGGCATAGACTGTCGATCAAAGATTATTGATACTATGATTAACGAGTATATACTTAACAAAGGTATAAGAGATAAGCTAAGTTTGAAAGCACTAGCGGAGAAGTATGATGTCACTCGTAAAGATGACTCACTTGCCGATGCATTCAAGCAAGGTTTGAACTACAGTGATATGTCCAAAGAAGATCAAACTACTTATCTTTATTACGACATTGTAGCTACTGCTGAAGTATTTGAAAGGCAAGAGGCACTGTTCAAGAAAAACTCTAATAAGTCTTTGATACCAATACGAGATCTTATGTGTGAGTTCTGTGATGTTCTTACTGATATAGAACGAGCAGGTATGGCTATCGATACTGCTGAGATGCATAAGGTTGACCATGATTACCAAGTAGAACAATCAGAGTTGACTGAGTATCTTAATAGTACAGTTAAGAAACTGGTAGGTGACACACCAATCAATCTTAGTTCACCAGAGCAGTTGTCTCAGGTCATTTATTCATACAAGTTAAAAGACAAAAAGACTTGGCGTGATGTCATGAACATTGGGGTAGATACCAGAGGTAAACCAAAGCGTAGACCTAAGATGATGGAGTCAGGTTTTGTTAGATGTATTGATGAATGTTTTGTTCCCACTTTCAAGACTCAAGCTAAACGCTGTTTGTTTTGTAATGGACAGGGAACAATACAGAAGTATAAGAAGGATGGTACACCATATAAGAATACAACTAAGTGTGTGCATTGTGAAGGTACTGGATTTATCTACATAGAGCTAGGAGAGATTGCAGGACTAAAAGTTAATCCTACACTTGCTTTGGCATCAGCAGGAGGATTCAAGACAGACAAGCATACACTTGTAGAACTAGAGAGAGGACAGAGTAATACAGAAGTCAAGAAGTTTCTGAACTCTCTAATAAGATTATCTGCTATTGATACATACAGAAGTTCTTTTATAGAAGGAATATTTAAGAACATGGTTAATAGTACAGATAATATACTTCATGCCAACTTTAATCAGTGTACTACTGCTACAGGTAGATTAAGTAGTAGTAACCCTAATTTACAGAATATGCCCAAAGGGAAGTTGTTTCCTGTTAGAAAAGCATTTGTGAGTAGGTTTAAGGATGGACAGTTGCTTGAAGTAGATTATTCTCAGCTAGAGTTTAGGATAGCAGGTATCCTAGCCAAGGATGAGACAATTAAAAAGGAAGTAGAGGAGGGGTTCGATGTCCATTCTTACACGGCAAAAGTACTCACTGAAAACGGTGAACCAACAGATAGAGGGGCTGCCAAGGCATCTACGTTCAGACCTCTTTACGGAGGAACGCAAGGTACGTTCGCCCAAAGAGTATACTTTCAAGAGTTCTTTGGAAAATACTCAGGGGTATTTAACTGGCATGAAAGACTACAAGATGAAGCTATACAAAATGAAACTATTACTACTGCTACAGGTAGGCAGTTTAAGTTCCCTAATGTATATCGTACTAAGCAAGGGAAAGCATCTGTTAAGACACAGATAGTCAATTACCCTGTTCAGTCGGTAGCTACTGCTGATATAGTTCCTCTTGGCGTAATTATGTTACACAAACAGTTAAGAGAACGTAATTTAAAAAGCCTAGTTATCAATACAGTACACGATTCTGTTGTAGTAGATTGTCATCCTGATGAGATTGAAGAAGTCAAACAGGTTGCTAGTATATGTTTAGTTAAAGCACAAGATGAAGCTGAGAAACGATTTGGTTTAGATAAATTTATTCCTTTGGAAGTTGAAATGTCTATTGGAAAAAACTGGATGGAACAGCAAGATTGTGCTTGACAATTAGTGAAGTATATGTTATACAATCAGTCTACTTTGAAAGGAGAATAGTATGTCATTAGTCGAATTAGACTTTACGGAATCAACAGATTTGTTTGTTGTTCCAGAAGATACAGGGCCAGTAATTCCAAGAGCATCTATAAACAGGGATGCATTCTTTGGGGATGATATGGCTAGTGTACCTGTTCCATCAATTAAGTTGGAGCATCCAGATCACAGTACAGTCTTTGGTAAAGATGTGTCGATACGAGTGTTTGCTACTACTATGCAGACTTCTGTATTCGATAGTGATGAGGAAGAGTATACTAATATGTCTCAGCACTTTGTCAGGTTTGGTGACAAGGCGTTGGATTGGCAGGGTGGTAACAAGTGTGGTTGGATACCTTCCAAGCAACGTGAAAAGTTAAAGGCAGAAGATCCAGTTGCCTATGCAAGAGCCAGTAAGGTTAAATTGTATAGACATTTGTTTGGTATGATGACCATGACTGATGCAGTCAAGGCAGGTTCTGATCCAGTTGAGTTTGATCCTATACCATTTCGTATGCGTCTTGGCCCATCTAACTTCTATGAGATTGGTAAGGTTGTAGGAGAACTTGCTAAACAGAATAGGCAACACTTCAACTATAATCTAGAACTTTCTTACGGTGTTGAGAAGAGAGGATCTAATCAGTGGTTTGTGTTAAAGTACAAGCCTTTGTTGGATGATAAAATTGACATCAGTCAAGATGACAAGGATACTCTAGCAGTATTTCAAGAAGTCATTAAGAAGGAGAATGATTCTGTTACAGAACGAATGAGAGAAAACATGGGTAGTTCTAATCTTGGTTCTGAATTTATAGACATAACTCCTGCTCAAGAAGATGACTGATCTTCAATCTAAACTAGACCTATTTCTTGCAGGAACTCCAGAGATACCTCGTAGTGTCATCTATGAAGCTAGTCAGATGTTCAACGAAAAGTTATCTAGGTTTAACTACAAGAAGCTAGGTAGTAGTAATGGTTTACCGTCTATGTCTCAGATTGGTAAACCTATGTGTCAGCTACAGGCATCTAAACTTGGTTGGAAAGAAGCACCAAAGCCAGATCACTTCAAGATCATGATGGCTTATGGTGATATGACTGAAGTTCTAGCTGTTGCTTTATTGTTATCAGCAGGTATAAAGATTACTGATATGAACAAAAAAGTTAAACTTCCAACTAAGTCAGGTGATATGTATGGTGAATTGGATTTAGTTATACAATTAGAGGATAAGAGTGTATGGGATATTAAGAGTGCAAGTTCATGGTCTTATGACAAGCGATTTGCTTCCTACGAACAATTAAAAAGACAGGATGATTTCGGTTATTGCTGTCAGTTGTTTGGTTATGCTAAAGCAGAAGGTGTAAAAGCAGGAGGTTGGATCGTAGTTAATAAAGGTACAGGTCAGATGAAAGTAATTGAGGCTGATCCTGAAGATCAAGATCACTACATTGATTTGATTGAACAAAAGGCACTACAGATCTCTAAAACTACTGAAGAGGCTCATTTTGAGAGGCTTTATGATGATACTTTGGAAACTTATTATAAGAAATCTACTGGTAATCGTAAACTACAAATGCCATGTACGTTTTGTGACTATAAGTTCTCATGTTGGAAGGGTTTAAGATATGTTAAGAACCCTGTATCTAAAGCAGGTAACTATGAGTACTACACACAAATGGCTAATAGATATGAAACCAGCGTCAGCTAAAAACAAAGGAAGGTTATTACAACAATGGGTAAGGGATATACTACTATCTAAACTAAAAGGTGTAGAAGATGATGATGTCAAGTCTACTCCAATGGGTGTGAATGGCCCTGATATTAGTTTATCTCCTCTTGCCAGAAAGAAATGGCCTTGGGCTGTTGAGTGTAAATCTAGAGCAAAGTTTGCTGTATATGATATTATGTCTCAAGCTGAAAGTCATGTTACAAAGAATACTAAACCGTTAGTGATCATCAAAGCTAATCGCAAAGAACCACTAGCACTTGTTTACGCTAAAGACTTTTTGGAGATGTCATGTCAGATAAGCAAAAAATAAATCATATAGCTAATATACCTGATTGTAGTCTTATGATATTAGTTACTCATGATGGTGTAGAAATACAAATAACTTGTGGTGACTTCGCATCACCATCAGTTAAAAACAGTACAGAACATGAAATGATAAAGGACATTGGTTCTGCTGTAATGGAAATGGTTCAAGACATAATAGGTCATGCAGTAGAAGAAGCTGTAGAACCTAGTGAAATAGAAGTAAAGGGAAATGTTATTTATTTAAATACTAAACTACCACCAACAAAGCATTAGGAGATAATATGAAAGATATGGTTAATCACCCTCCACACTACAATCAACATGGAGTAGAGTGTATTGATGCAATTAAAGCAACTACAGGAGATAACTTTAAGGATTACTTAAAAGGAAATATAATGAAATACCTTTGGCGTTTTAATTACAAAGGTAAGCCTGAAGAAGATTTACAAAAAGCTAAGTGGTATCTAGATAGATTAATATCAGAAGTTGCTTTAAATCGTTATAAAAATACTCCAGATGTGCAAGATCTTTTAGATCAAGCTAGGGGAAGAAAACCAACAAGAAAGGAAGGTTAATATGGTGTCACTTACAGAAAATTTAAATGGTTATATACATAATGAGAGTGTGGCAGATAAACTTACTACAGGAGGAATGATACCTTTGGAATTACAAGCAGACTATCTAGGTTCTTTAGAAAATTTTCAAGATGAAGTAACAAATCGCTTGACAAATGCAGCAATATATGATAAAGTCCACCTCCAAAATAGAGGTAATTCTTTAACAGAAGTAAGTAAGGAAAACTTTGATAGACTTGACTTGTGTCAAGGATTAATTGAAGAAGAGTTTCAAGAACTTGTTGATGAAATTGATGCTGATAAAGTTAATCCAGAAAAACTTATGAAAGAAATGTGTGATCTATTATATGTTGTATTTGGTTTTGCTTCACGGTATAAGGAGTTAAAGTTTTTACCAGAAGCATTTTTAAGAGTACATCATAATAATATGACCAAAGTAAAAGAAGGTCATTTTAGAGAAGATGGTAAGTTGGTTAAACCTGCTGACCATAAACAACCCGACTTGTCGGATTTGATTGAGAAAGGAGTAAACTATGGAAGCTAGTCTAATTAAAGACCTTGAAGAGGATATCAAGGCAAAACAACAAGAGTTAAACCAATTAAAGTATAAAGATGTATACGATGCTCAAGATGCATATGAAGCTGCTCAAGTAGTTTATAAAGATGCAGAAAAGAGTATGGTTGAGGCAGCTAAGAAACTATCTCAAGCAAGAATAGATAGTGGTTTTAGTAGGGCTACTGTATTGCATCGTTCTTTTAGGTTGTAATGTTTAACTTAACTTTAACTGCAAAGGTAAAGGTAGAAGAAGATAGTCATTATGTCCCTGTAGATGGGGTTGACGGTCTTCTTCAGACCTTACCTAAAGATGTTAAAACAGTTCTTGAAGATTACTTTGAGGGTTTTGAAATTATTATTGAAGAGGTAGAAATAACAAATGAGTAGTTTTAAATCTAACATGAACCCAATGTTTCGTTCTAAATTTTCAGAAGACATCTTTAATTTAAAGTATTCTCATACAGGTTGTGACACTTGGGAACAGTTGTCTAGAGTACTCGTAGAAGATGTATGTGGTAATTTACGTTCAGGTGAAGAAGCTCTGATGCGTAAAGAAGAACGCAAACAACTACAAGAGTATATAACAGATCTCAAGTTCGTTCCTGGTGGTAGATACTTATATTATGCAGGAAGAGACAAAAGATTTTATAATAACTGCTTTCTATTGTCAGCAGAAGAAGATACAAGAGAAGATTGGGCTAACCTTAGTTGGAAAGCTGAGTCATGTTTGATGACTGGTGGTGGGATAGGCATTGACTATTCTACTTACAGAGAATCAGGACGTTCTCTTGGAGGTTCTGGTGGATTAGCATCTGGTCCTATTCCTAAGATGCAGATGATTAATTCTATTGGAGCCAACGTGATGCAGGGTGGATCTCGTAGATCTGCCATGTACGCTTCCTTAAACTGGAAGCATAATGATATCCCTAGCTTTTTAACAGCAAAGGATTGGGATACAATGCCAGTAGGTACTACAGGTTTTACATTTAAACAAATCAAAGAGCAAGACTTTAACTTTCGCGCTCCTCTTGATATGACTAATATAAGTGTAAACTATGATACAGATTGGCTTGTAAATTACTGGAACACTGGTGATGTTGGTGAAGTGTTCTTGAGTAATGTCAAACAGGCACTTCGTTCTGCTGAACCAGGATTTAGCTTTAACTTTATGGAGAATGAAAATGAAACTTTACGAAACGCCTGTACTGAAGTATGTAGCTCTGATGACAGTGATGTGTGCAATTTGGGCAGTATCAATCTTGGGCGTATTGACTCGTTATGGGAATTGGCCCATGTAGTAGAACTAGCTACTAAATTTTTAATTTGTGGTACTCTGAGGGCTGAGTTACCTTACCAGAAAGTTTATCAAGTAAGAGAGAAAAACAGAAGGTTAGGGCTTGGCCTGATGGGTATGCATGAGTGGTTAATTAAACAGGGAGAGAAATATGAAGTTACCACAAATCTTCACAGATGGTTATCTGTGTATAAAGGAATCAGTGACAAAGTTTCTAGAGAATTTGCAGACGAATTATCCGTATCTAGGCCAGTGGCAAACCGTGCTATTGCTCCAACTGGGTCTATTAGTATTCTTAGTGGTACTTCTTCTGGCATAGAACCTATATTTGCTGTAGCATATAAACGTAGATATCTAACTGGTGGTACTCGTTGGAAATATCAATACGTTGTAGACTCAGCAGCACAAGAGTTAATAGATCTTTATGGTATAGATCCAGAGAGTATTGAATCTGCACTAGACCTAGCAGAAGATTATGAGAGAAGGATTAAATTTCAAGCTGATGTACAAGACTATGTTGATATGTCCATTAGTTCTACAATTAATCTACCTGCTTGGGGATCTAAGAATAACAATGAAGATACAGTAAAAAACTTTTCTGATACTCTAGCTTCCTATGCTCATAGGTTACGAGGATTTACAGCATACCCTGATGGGTGCAGAGGTGGGCAACCACTATCGGTAGTACCTTATTCAGAAGCTGTTGATAAACTAGGAACAGAGTTTGATGAACACGTTGAGACACATGACATTTGCGAAATCACTAACTCAGGAGGTGTTTGTGGCGTTTAAAAGAAAAAGATTTTTTAGTGGAGATTTTTATCCTCTAAAGAAAATATACAAAGAGGGTATAGTGGGGTTCCAAGAGAACTTCATTAACCCTTATGTTTACGGAACTTCTCGATATAAAGAGTGGGAACGTGGATACAACAAAGGGTACTTCATTAATCTCAAAAGGATTAATAGAAATGCAGTTTAATCTATTTGGAGAAGACTGTAGTGAGAATGCAGACCTTGGAGCAGGGGAAGGTAAGGTCTGTACTAAGTGTGACACTTACCTACCTTTAAGTAAATTTGGTATACATTCTGGTGCAAACTTTCTTAGAGCAGAATGTAAATCATGTAGTACTCAACTTAATAAAATTAGAAAGGCATTAAAGAAAATACATGGTATGCCTCCAGAAGGATACATATGTCCTATATGCAATGGTGATGCTGAACACGTTAAAGGTAGAGGTAATACTAAAAACGGATCTTGGGTACTAGATCATTGTCATGATACGGATACATTTAGAGGTTGGTTGTGTCATAAATGTAACAGAGCCTTGGGTGGATTTGATGATGACATAGATTTTTTAAAAAGATCTATAAAATATATAGAAGATCATATAAAACGAACATTTTTAGTGTGATAGGAGATACTATGAACGTAAGAACACAGTTAGGACTATTTGGATTATTATTTGTAGCAATAGCATTAGTATTTACTGGTGTTAATGCAGAAACAAAAAAACCCCAAGAATTGGGGTGTAGAAGTATAGAAGATTTTAAGAGAGTTATTGTAGATGGACATAAAGAAAAGTTAATATTTCGTGGAATATCAGCCAGAGGTCATGTAACTTTTATACATTTGAATACTGATACCCAAACATGGACCGCAGCAATAGTTAAATCAAGTGATACACAATCCATGTGTTTAGTAGATGCAGGGTTTACTGGTGAAATTATAGATAATAAGGACTCAATTAAAGCATTTAAATGGTAAAAATAGGCTAAATCCCATATAAAGCATTTTAAGCTATGCTACAGTCGATGTAGGTATAATCTGGACACTACCTACCTAAGACTATCTCTAAGACCCTCTCTGCTTCATCCTAGAGGGTCATTTTTTTCTAACGCCTATAATTTTTAGTCTTTTTAGCAATTCTTTTAGGTTGTTTAGAAAATTGCTTACCTTTCTTGGTATCTTTTCTCTTTTTCCTAGTAGTAGCAGCATACTCAGCAGAACTCATAGATTTTATAGCTGATGAAGGTAGATATCTTTCTCCTGTAGCCTTTGGTCCTTGAGTAGATGGTTTACCTGATTTGGTTCTCCACTTCTGTCTAGTCCAGTTTTTAAGACTTCTTTGAGATTTCTTTAGGGCCATTATCCTCTATACCCTCCTCCTGCTTTTTTATAAGCAGATGCTAACATTTGAGCTTTTCTTGCTGACCATTGTCCACTAGCACCACCCTTACTACCTGCCTTAATACGACTAAATATTCTCTTTCTTAGTGCAGGTTTTGTATAGTTACCTGCTTCATTTACTTTACTTTTAGATTTTTTCTTTGTTGCCAAGTTATCCTCCTATAAACATTAATCGTTCATGATTTCTTCGCTTTATTAATCCTTTTAACTTTCTTCCCCCTGCAAATACCCAACGTGGAAATTCATCCGCTGCACCAATATAATCTCCTCTATTTATTTTACGTCTTAGAGTACTGCTTTGTAGAGAACCACTACCTAAGTTAAATACGAATGAGCATAGCGAATCAAACTGTCCATCCTCCAACGGTACTTTTATTAGTCGTAATACTGCTACTTGTGACTTCCTTACATCTCTCCTTAGTAATTGGTCAGCTTGATCTTTATTTATATCAGGATGATCTTCTGTTACTCTTTTACCATCTAAACCCCAGATAGCCCCATATCCGATTGTCCAATGTTGGGCAGGACACAGATAAGGGGATGAACTATACCCCTCGTACAACTTAATCAGGTCAAGACCCTCATCAGTCATATTTCTCATTTTTTAGTTTTCTTTATTCTAGCCTGTACAGTTTTAGATAAATCTTTAAAATGAACTACTGGTTTACTAGTCTTAGTATGTGTTTTACCACTATGAGTAGACCCATTAGGCATCTTGTGTGTACCACCCTTATACTCTTTACCATTTTTAAAGTAATGTTTTACACCTTTCATTATCTATTCCTCCTCTTTATGACAACCACATCTGCAAACCTTTGGATCACAATTACATTCTATACAACTGTCACAATTACATTGCTTATTAGTGTTATTATCTTCTTCTTTATTTACCATGATACTATTAGCTCCCCCATAAAATACTTTTCCACTGATCATTGTCTGTTTCTCCAGAACTCTTTATCTTTTAAATACTTTTCTTTATCTACTGGTTTTACTTTAATCCAATTATCTTCAATTAATACTTTTTCACCTTCATCCTTTATTAATGATCCTGTAGAATCAAACATAGGCTTATTCACTAAATACCTCCTTTGCATATAATATCTTCTGTAATAACCCATATTACCATTTTACTTTGTTAGCCCAATACGCTGCTGACATTTTACCCTTGGCAATGTTCTTACCATGTCTAGCTTTAAATGATTTTCTTCTAGCTGTTTGTCTTGACGATTCTCCTTTCTTTGGCTTACCAGCAGTTTTAACTCCTTGCTGACCAAACCGTATTAGCTTTACCTTAGTACCTTCTTTAGCTAGTACGGCATGAGATTTTTTAGGATGACTTGGTGTTCTCTTAGGTTTATTGTATCCAGAAAATGTTTCCTTACCTTTTTTGATTGCCATTATGAACTACTCCTAGATCTCTGCAAGGCTCTACTTCCAAACCAGAATGAGATAATAGCAGCAAATATTCCCTGAGTTTCTTCATCCCACAGTGTTTGTATAGCCATTTCCCATACAACTCCATCTGTATATATTAAACCATACATAGCTGTACCTTTTATTACTGCAAATAAAGTAAAGAATAGATATGTTATAACTGGTCTAACTGATGCTCTTAGAGCAGACATAAATCCTGTAGTCTTTAATGACTGATCGTGTTTGTATATTGCCTTAGTCTCACTGATATCAGCTTCTATATTTAGTGCTTCAATCTTCTGAACGTGTTGTAGCTTAGATGCTTCTAACTGTCGATCCATCATAGCTAACTCATGCTTACGATCTTGCCAATCATTAACCATGTCGAACACTTTAGGTAAAGCTGATCCAGCAAATCCAATTAATGATCCTAATATAGTAATCATTCTTTAGGCTCCTCTATTATCTTTTCTATCTTGAGAAACTTAATTCTCTCATTAGGTACAAATCTCCATACATGACCTCGACCATTAGTTATAGCAAATACACTCTCATATATACCTACTTTAACTAGTACGGCTCGATCCCCATCTACGATACATTTGTCACCTTCATTAAAACTACCATCAAATTTAAATCTAATACCAGTAATAAAGTTTGTTATTAGATCCTTAATAAAGAAACCAAGCCCTAAACTAAGAAATATTGCTATTAGTGGTACTAGAGCATTGGTAAGGTCTAGTGATATACTGTCCAGTGATTGCATTATAGTTAGTCTCCATATAGATCAGGTATTTTTTTAAGACCTTTTACTACTTCATTTAATAATTTTGCTTCATCTGCTGTTACATCTAATACGGTTTCAACTTCTGGTCTAATTGTTCCTATAGCTCTTTCTTGTTTTATAGCTCTAAGAACTTGTTTGTCAGGTTTTGATGCTATAGTTCTTATGACACCTAAAGGATGTAACTCTTTAAATTTCTTAGTTAAGTCTCTTTTCATTTCTGTAATTGCACTTTTAAGTTCTATGGCTTTATTTTCTTCATTCATTTTATTATAATTTTTATTTCTTGTTATAAATCTTTCAAGATTTCTAGTTAATAAACTAGAACCTACTAATTGTAAAGCCTGATCAAACTCAGGTAAACCTGTAGGTCTAAATAATTGGTAGTCTATTATACCTAATTTAGATATTTCTTCTTGTACTAAACCCATTTTTTGTTGTAAAACAATACCAGTAACTTGTTTATACAAAGGTGCAAAAGATGCTAGTGGTGTTTTTCTATATAACACATATCTTGTTGCAGGAACTTTAGGGCCATCTGGATCTTTAAGTCTATAATTTTCTAATGCTTTATATTCGATAGATATAGTACCATCTTTATTTTTTCTTAAACCATGATCTCTATAAGTAAGAAGTGATTTACCAAAAGGAATATCTTTTAAAATTTGATCTACAAAATTAGAATAAAATCCCTCACTGTTTTTAGCAGTTCTTAAAATTCTTACATTATCTTCAACACTGTTTTCAAAAGGATTAAATAAAAGTTCTTCTTGAACGTCTTTTAGTAATTTTAAAGGTGTAATTAACGCTGCAACAATAGTTCCACTTGCTCTACCTAATGCTTGTTTAAATTTTTCAGTAGACATAGGATCTTCATCAAAGAAAAAGTCAAAAGAATGGGCTTCAAGTTGTCTATAAATACCAGATCTTCCTGTTGTACCTAACAGTGCTTTAAGAAAATCTTCTTTTGTTTTATCTTTTATAGTTGTTCTTTCATCATCAACCATTTGTTTTATAAGCTCTGCTAGATATGCATAGGGAGCAAATGGAAACCAAGTAGATATATCTGCTTGATTATTTCCATCTCCTTTTAAAAAGTTCCATTCTGTACCTGCCATATCAGAGTTTCTTACAGCATATGCCGTACCTAGTAATGCTGATCCTGCAAGTCCCTTAGACAATCTTTTTATAGCTGCATCTTTTTGAAAACCTGTAGCATCGTTTCTCCACATATTTGAAAATTTATTCTGACTAAATGGTAATGCTGTAAGAGGACTATGTTCATACATATACTTATACATATTAATTAAAAACTTTGGAAATGGTATAAAGGCAGAACCAAGAACAGGTACATTGGATACCTTATATATAAGATCGGAAAATGACCTACCTACGGAGTTTTCTGCTATATTTCTAGATTGATAGTTATACTCTAATGCCCACTCCATACCATCATTTATAAAACGACTATCTATATCACCTATTCTACCTTCTTTCATAAAATCAAGTACATCTAAACCTTCTCTAGCCATAGAGTGTTTTAACCCTACCATAAAAGCAGTAGATTTCATGTATCTATCTTGTATGCTATTTAACATATTTGATTTCATTAGAACAAATTCTAAAGGATCAAATGGAATACCAATACCTTTTCCTAATGCTTTGCTAATAAGACCTCTTTTATTTCCTTCCATTTTAGAAGCTATGTTAGCTATCTGTGTCGCTTCATAAACTGCTTCAGGACCATCTAGTAGTTTCTTTACTTCTGGTTTTACTGTCGCTATAAATTCTGTCATAAGCCTATGTTCTTGAGGATTAAATAAAGCATTTACATGATCAAATCCATCCAGTAAATTAACAGGTCTATGTTTAGGTCCACCACCAAAAGCAGGTAATACAGAAGTTATAATATTATCAAAAGTTCTTGCTGTAGCATCTACAGGTGTTCTAATTAATCCACCCATGACGTTACGAACAGTAGTTGCAGGTTGGGCAATCATACCCAATCGAACCATTCTATTCCATTGACCACCCCTCTCTGTAAGAAGACTGTATGGGCCTCCCCAGTGATCTGTTCTTGCTCTTTCTGCTAACATAGAAGAATAGTATGCTTCTGTTTCATCACTTAACTTAGAAGTACCTAAAACTTCTTGAGCATATGCTAAAGGATTTTTTGCTGCTCCTATTAGATCAGCTTCGCTTTTTAATTCCCCTGTGATATGTTTAAATTGTTTTTGCATACCTTGGTTAAAAGATTGTAAAAATAACTTTCTTGCTTCTTTTTTTACTTTACTTGCGTTTGATAATATCTTTGCAGATTCTCTAGTAGTTCCTAAATAGCTACCTTGCATAAAAGATATAAACTCTATTTTACTAACTCCATTTGCTTTTAATATTTTAGTAAAATCCTTACTATTAAAACCATTAGCACTGTTTTCTAGTGCGTCAGATACTTGTTGAGATATACGTTTATTAGGATTATACATCATACTAGATTGTTGTAGTATATCTGTAAAAGCAGTGTTTATTCTTTGCATGGCATTACTAGATAGTTTAAAATCAAAGTCTATTGTACCACCCTTTTTTACAACAGGTATTTCTACACCCTTAAAATATTTTTTTAGTTGCTTTTGTAATTCTTCAAAACCTCTTTCTGCAACATCTTTGTTAAAAATTTCAGAATCTCTTATAATTTCTCTTTGTATTTTCTTTTGTATTTTAGCATCAAAAGGGTCCATGACATTTACTTCAGATGTTTTAACAATTTTCTGTATAGGATCACCTGTCTTTTCATCAAACCCCATATTTAATGTATAAGTATCATCTTTATTTTTACTAACTATATATCCTATATTCTTTTGACTTTTACTTTTACCTATAGTAACAAAACTTCCTTCAACAATTTTGTTATCTAAGAATGCTCTACCAGCTTCAGTAGACTCTAAGTAAACTTGTTTTCCTTGGGCAACTATGTCTACATAATCAGTGCTATTAAATAATTTTTTAGCACCTAAACCTACAGCACCTGAGATAGCTCCAGGAACTAATGCAGAAGCAATAGCTAAACCTGTTCCATACGGATTGTATCCTTCACTATACTTTATCTGATTTTCCATACCTTGAAGTGCTAAATCACCAACAACTGCACCAGCAGCATCTGTTGCTGTACCTGCTGCTGTAGAAGCTAAAATCTCTTTAGCAGTTGTGTTAGTTCCTACTTTTAAACTTGCTTTTAATCCTGCTCTTATACCACCATTTAGTGCTACTCTTGTTGCTATACCTGCTGCACCTCCAGTAAATACACTTAACCACGTAGAGGGTGCAGTAAGACCTGCAACTAAATAGTCAACAAATGCTGTAGTATTACTTGCAGTATCATCTTGCCAAAACTTTGGTAATGCTTTATACACAGAATATACATCATTTAAATCTTGTTTTTGTTGATCAGTAATATCAACAGATGCAGTAGTACTCCACAGTTTATAACCATCTAATTCATTTATATCTACTTCTCTAAATTTTTCATAAAAAGAATCTAATAGTTCTTCATCAGTATTAAAATCAGTTTCCCCAAAAGTATCAACCATTACGTTTGCTGCTTTTGACAAAAATTCAGGATTTTTTAAAAGACCTGCGTATGAGTTTTCATCTATTTTCATTTTATATCCACAAATAAGTATGGTTGCCAATTACCATCTTCCCATTCAACTTTTATTCTACCATCATTTGTAGGAAATTCTCTTTTTCCTTTACGAATAATTTCTTTAAGTTGGGTTTCATCTTTTACTGAATACATATTTTTAAACTGTTCTAAAGATATCTTTCTTCCTCCTTTTATTTGTCCTGAAGGAGTAACTGAGTTCATAGTTATAGTAGAATTACCTCCCTCACCACCTTGAGAAGTTTTAGGTTTTACAGACGTTGTTCCAGTAGTACCTGTAAAGATATTATTTTTTAATCTACCTTGGACAATATCTCTTGCTTTTTCATATGCAGACTGAGCATTTCTAGTATACCCTGTTGTTTTATATAAATCAGAAACAACTTCAGAAACTTCTCTAGCATATATTTTGTAATCATTAAAAATTTGTCTTGCTTGTACTAGTACCTGTTCTTTTTTAATGTCGTTTGCGGCTGCTAACTTTTGTAGATCTTTAGAACTAATAGTTTTTGTACCATCTTTTACAAAAGCCTCTACTCCAGGTAATTTTGGCATACCAATTTGTTTTAATTCTAATCTTAAATTTTTCTCTAACTCGCTTCTAACAGGTAATCTAGATGCATCTATTCTTTCTTCTATAGCAAGTTTATTATTCTCTGCCTGTAATAATCTTACATCAGCAGGATCTAAATCAGGCATCTCTGCTGGATCACCATCACTAGCTCTCTGGTTTCTGTAGTTCATTAATTCATTATATACTCTTTCACCCTGTTCTTTATTTTCAAAAGTATCTATGTATTTCTGTCGTACTGTTTCTGAGACACTTCTATTAGGAGCGCGACCTAGTAATGTACCTAATACCGTAGATGCAACTCTAGATCCCATAGTTTCAGGTGTTTCACCTTCAGTTCTTATAGTCTGTTCAGTGCTTTTTGCAAATGCCTGAGACATCTGTTGAGGACCAGTTAACGTTCCTGTTGTACTTGGCATTTCTTCAGCCATACTTTTTCCTGCATCAGTAGTACGAGATAAACCTTTTAAAATTTGATTTGTTTTTTCTGGATCTTTATCTGCAAGTTGATGAGCATAAATAGTAGCTTCCATAGAAGGTCTATATCCAAGACTAGTTTCAGCAGATATTTGTAGAGGACGAATTATCTTCTTTCTATTTCTAATTATCTCATCAGAATCTTTTTTTCTAGCACTAGCTTCTTCTAATATCTTTAGACCACGTTTAACATCATTGTCAAACTCTTCTATATTTTCTTCTCTACGTTCTTCTCTTCTTGTCAATGCAGAAATAACTGCTCTTTTAAAAAATGACATTCTACGCTCCCATCAAACCTTTACGCTCAGTTTCTTCCTGAACCTCTTCTTCCTCTTCTTCTACCTCTTCAGGTTCTTCTGAGCTATCTTCTTCTCCTGTTATTTTTTTAATTTTAGCTTCAACAAACTTTGTATTTATTTGTCTAGGAAGTTCTAAGACGTACTCTACTTCTTCTTTATTTGCTATAGCTTCTAGTACTCTAGCTACTTCTGGTGTCATTAGTAGAGCTACATCATAAGTTATTACACCTTCTGCTACCATGTTATTAACTATACTATTAGTAATACCTTCTATAGGTAATCCTTCTTCCATACAAAATACAACTTTATCATAGTTATCTCCTCTACCTAAAATTTCTATAAAGGTTTCAAAAGCCTCTACTGGAGAAACTATTTTAGGAGGTTTTTGCCATTTAGCTGTACCAACTTCCTCAGTAAAGGAAGAACCAGCAATAGGACCATCACCTAAAAATTCATTTAACATATTATATACCTCCTATTTATACCTTAAAAGTTCCAAACTCACCTACTTGCGTACCTTTTTCTGGATCTAATCTATCTGCTACTAACTTTGCCTTTGCTACCATCTGATAATAGTCATACATTTCTGCACTTTGTTTAGTTTTTACTACTCTACCTGAGTCAGGTTTTCCTGGAGTAGGACTTCTAGACTCTTTAAAACCAGATCTTGATAAATCTGAAGCAGCAATATCTAATGGACTTGCTTTTTTAGGTTTCTTTTTACCTAGTTTTCCAAGAATATTAAGTCCGAAAGATACTGCTTGACCTGTAGTAAACATAATGTACTCCTTATTAACTTGGTATTATAGGATCAAAGTCAGGAGCATCAAAAGATCCACTATCAAAAGCTCCACCAGTATCTCCTATAAAATCTCCAGAATCAATAGCTATGTCGCTTAAACCCATAGAAGGGGTATCTGGGCTACCAAAGAAACCTTTTGCAATATCTCCAAAATCTCCTGCAAGATCAGACACAACATCAAAAGCTAAGTTACTTACTTTATCTGCAAACATACCATCAACCTTTTTACCATAAATAAAAGATGCATATGCTATTTTCTTTTTATATTGATCATTGTCACGAGAAGTAGTTCTAGCCCAGAACTCATTATCTCTAAACTGTTGCCAACGATTGTTTAGTGCAGTCTGGCTCATGTTAAACCTATTCATGACATTCATCTGATTAGCAGCATTCTGTAGTGCAGTATTCTGAGTATTAATCTGTCTACGCCATACAGCATTAGATTGATCTATAAGTATACTATTCTTAGTATTAAACTGCTCTCTCTGGTTCTCTAGATTAGCATTGAACTGGTTCATAGTATTTGTCTGTCCAGCATTAAACTGAGCTATAGCATTTTGCTGTTGTGCATTAAACTTACTTGTCTCATTAAACAGTCCTGCAAAGAACTGGTCATTCTGTTGCTCACTAGATGCATTAAACTGTTTGGATGAGTTAATAGCTGACTGATCATTAAACAGAGCCTGTACTCTTTGCTGAGAATTAAATACTCTAGTCTGTTGTTCGTTGTTTAAGTTCTGTATATCTAGTTGTAATGTTTGTTGTGAGTTTAATACTTCTGCTTGTTGTCTGTTATTTAAGTTAGCTTGTTGAAATGCAGCAAATGTCTGAGCATCAGCAGCAGCTATAGGTGTAGCAGCTTCCATAGCAGCATTAAGTATAGCTTCTCCTGCCATTGTAGATGCACCCATACCTCGTGCTGCTAGTCTTTGTTCAGCTAAACGTATAGATGGTGCAGCCCATGACGGTATTTCACCACCATCAAACTGAGCAGTAAGAGATGCTAACTGACCCTGTACTGTTGATTGAGTGTCAACTTGTTCTTGTTGGGCTGTTACGAAATCTCTTAGATCAGTTTGTTGTGCTGCCTGTATATTCTGTTGCTGAACTTTATTGAACATTTCTTGAGCAGTAAAGTTAGCAGGTCCAGTTTTAGTAGGAGTAGTTGCTTGTTGTACATTCTGCACTGTTTGCGTAGGTGCGAATGTGGATCTAGGGTCCAGTTGATAATTCTGTTTATTAAGCAACTCCTCTGATTGTACTTGTTGAAATGTAGGTTTAAATATTGTACCACCTGTTGTAGGTGCTTCTCTTCCTTCAAATTTACCAAATTTATCATAATGTTCTTGAGCAGATGCAAAGTCTCCTCTTTGTACAGCTTGTGCAACATCTTGGTTTGCATCCATATAACCTTGTGCGTCTAGTGTTCCCTGTATTAATGTAGGATTAACTGCCATTTGTGCCTGTTGGCCTTGAGCAGTTTGTTGACCATAAGCATCTACGTTACCTAGATTAGTACCTTGAGCAGTTCTAAATGCAGTAGCTCTACTAGGATCATCAAATGCACCTTTAAATCCTATATCTCTATCTGTTTGTCTCTGTTTTAAATTATCTAAAGCAGACTGTAACTGATCAGTATTACCTTGAGCATTTAGATCTCTTAGTTGTTGTGCAGTAAAGTTAAAATCACCACCCATCAAATCTTCACGAATATTACCTTGGTCATCTACATAATTAGCTAACTGGGTATTAAACTGCTCATCTCTTATTTGTTCTGGGGTTTTAGGTGGTGGTGGAGCATTGGGATCAGGTGGTATATCAGTAAATACATTTAATCCAGTATTAGGATCTTGTGTTATTTGCTTACCTTCTGGTGTAGGTCCAGTAGCATAGTTTTGAGGTACATTTAAACCTAACTCTTCTAATCTATTCGTAGGAACAGTTACAAACTCACCGTTGCTACCCATAGAAGGATCAAATACTTCATACCTACCTTGATTAATTCTAGTGTCACCTGCTTGTGGCATTATACTCTCCTATTAAACTGGACTTCTTGTAGGTCCAAACCCGACTTGATCTCTAGGATCTACTGCAACAGGACCAGTTGGACCCATCATACCTCCTTGTTGAGGTGCAAATGATCTAAGATTTTGACCTGCAATCTGTGCTGCCTGACTTGCTTGTTGTACTTGTGGTGCTGGTTGAGGAGCCATCATACCTTGCTGTCTCATCTGTGCCTGTTGTTCTGCCATTCTATTAGTTTGCGCTCCGACAGTTCTTAATTGATCTTCTAACTGATCACGAGTAGTCATACCTATTTCTCTACCTTGCGCTCTCTGACCTTCAGCAGCTAATTGATATTGTCTTTGTGCGCTCTCAAAGTCACTAAGATCACCAGTTAATGTAGTTAAATCTCTACCTAATCCTTGAACACCACTAGTAATACCTGCCTGACCTTGACCTAGTGCCATCTGACCACCAAATAATGTTTGGGGTTGGTTTTCACTAGCTACACCAATAGCACCACCGATAGCTTGTTGACCTTCTCCTAGTGCCTGTTGTCCACCCATGATACCTTGTTGACCTGCTGCTAGTGCAGTTTGACCTTCACCTAATGTAGTTTGACCTTCTGCAAGAACACTTTGACCAGTACCTAGAGTTTGTTGACCAGTCATAAGATCCTGTTGTCCTGACATAAGACCTTGATTTGGTTGTTGAGCATATATTCCTGTTGCTTCTGTAACAATATTACCTTCTTCATCACGAACTTCAGGAGTTCCTACAAAACCTTGAATACGATCATAGTCTATGTCTGGTCCTGTAGAAACTGTACTAAAATTCCTTGTTACTCCTGTAGGCATATTAGCTATCTGGGATGCAAGTGCTGCTTGTCCAGCCTCATATTCTTCTTTAGTAACTAATGGTGCAACTTCAGGAACTGGTTCATTTATTCTAAAGTCTCTATTTTCATTTTGAGCCATAGCATGACCTATATGAGCTTCAGCAAAACCTTGTTCTCCTCCGTAAGTAGCAGCTTCTGCTTGTCCTGCTGTAGTAGCTAGATACTGTTTTAAATCAGGGTTTCTGTCTAAATAATTTTTTGATTGTTCTGGTGTAAGGGCCATATTACTTTCCTCTCTATCCTTTCACTATTAATTCTGTTGCAGATATAGCCGTACCAGCTACAACACTAGGACTATCTGCGCTTGTTCCTAATGTACCATCAGTCTGTACATAATATGTCTGACCTGCTGTTAGTGATGTTTGATCTTTATTTACTGTACCAACTACATCTATTGTAGCTTCTGCTGTATCAGCGTATGTACCACCTGATGCTATACCTATGTAGTTTTCTGTGGTAAGAGTACTCGCATTATATGTAGCAGCAGTTGCGAGTACTCTAGCTTTACCATGACTACTATCTCCTGAGTCTGAATAAAGCAATACAGTTCGTTTTAAGTTTGAGTCAAACACAACTGCATTATAATCTGTGGAACCATCTGTATCTGCAACGGCTGTACTACCAAAAGAAACATTAGTTCCACTTATTGTAGCCTCTACATATCTAACATCTGTACCACTACTTTCATCATAAAGAACTACAAACTTACCTGCTACATCATTAAAAATCATTGCTGGAGTATTCATTACTCCACTAGCAAAAGTAGCAGGAGTCCCAAAGCTAGTGCTAGATCCGTTTGTACTGAAATATCCAGTTACATTTTTGTCTACTTGCACAACTGTTGCACCACCTGAACTTAAACCACCACCAAGATTGTTAGCTGCGTCTTTGAATACAATTAAATGTTTATCATTAGTGCTGTCGTAAGCTATATCTAGTTTTTCAACTTCAGAAGACTGAAATGTTTTACTGCCTTGTGTATTTAAATCACCATTTGCAGCCATATCTATAGCGCAAACTTTTCCATGTTGACTGTCTCCGAAATCAGAAAATGCAGCTATATGAGTATTTGCAACTGGATCATATACTGATGAAAGATAATAAGTATTACCACCTTCAAACAAACCTTCCGTACCAAAACTTATAGATGTGCCAGATACAGTTGCAGCAATGGCTCTACCAGTAGTTTTACCATAACATAGTAAACATTTATTTGTAGTAGTATTAAAACTTATACTAGGATAATCTATTTCAGCAGATCTAAAAACTGCTGGTGTACCAAAACTTATAGATGTTCCACTTACTGTTCCTACAACTGCTGTTCCATAACCACTGTTACCACCGTCTTTATACGCGATAACTACTTTATTATTACTACTATCAAATGTAGCATCTATACGTCCTGTAGTAGCACTTTCAAATACTACTGCTGTTCCAAAAGATATACTATTATCACTGTCATCTATTGTGCCTACTATAGCTGTGCCGTAACTGCTATTACCAGTGTCTTCATAAGTAACAACAACTTTATTGCTATTACTATCAAACGCACATCCTTGTGGCCTTGCTCCTGCTGACTCAAATGTAACTTCTGAACCAATACCTGCTGATATAGTTACAGATGTTGTAGCTTGTTTAACTGTACCATCAGCATTAACCACAACTGCCTTACCATTTGTAATCGCACCAGATGCAATAGCTTTATATTTACCTGCTTGTTTAGGGGGAACGTATGCTACCATTTTTTACCCTTTCACAATCAATGTAGAACCAGCTACTGCTGTTCCTGCTGTTACTGATGGATCATCTGCTGTCTCACTTAATGTACCATCTGTCTGTACATAATATGTTTGGGCTGGTGTTAAGTCTTCTGGTGTTCCAGCAGGTGCTAGTACAATACCTTTTCCCTTACTACTATCGCCACTATCTCTATAGAAGATAACAGTTTTGTTTTCATTGCTGTCAAATGTAGGTGATGTATATTTAGTAGTTGCTGCATTAAAAGTTGCAGCAGTTGCAAAACTTATAGATGTACCTGATACAGTTCCTATAACATATTTTCCATAATCACTGTCTGCATCATCATAGTAAGAAACAATTACTTTATTTAAATTGCTGTCAAATGTAATTCCTATAATTGCAGTAGTTCTACTTGTATCACCTGTTTCAAAAACAGTAGCTGATCCAAAACTAATTCCAGTACCACTAACTGTTCCTACAATCGCTGTACCATCTCCACTGTTACCATTATCTTGATATGCAATAACAACTTTATTATTACTACTATCAAAAGTTATATCTACCTCTCTTGTAGTAGCAGACTCAAATACAGCAGCACTTCCAAAACTTATAGAAGTTCCAGAAATTGTACCTACAATGGCTGTACCATAATTGCTATTTCCATTATCTTGATAAGCAACAACTATTTTGTTGTTACTACTATCAAATGTACAATTAATGTACTGAGTATCACCACTTTCAAATACAACAGCCGATCCAAAAGTTATATCTGTTCCTGATATAGTACCTACTTTAGCAGTACCGTACTGGTTATTTCCCCAATCTCTATAAAATATTCCTACTTTATTACTGTTAGAGTCAAAAACAACCTTATTATTACTATTATTAGCACTAGAATTAAATGTAGCAGGAGTACCAAAACTAATTGAATTATCGGATGAATCTATAGTTCCTACAATAGCTTTACCAGTTTCACTAGTAGGTTGATGAGTATATACAATAACAACCTTATTTACATTGCTGTCAAAAGCTATACCAAAGTTAAAAGCATATGCACTCTCAATAACAGTTGGAGTTCCAAATGTAATGGTTGTTCCGCTTACAGTGCCTACACAAACGGTTCCGTAAGAAGAGTTACCTTGATCTGTATAGGCTACAACTACTCTATTATTAGAGCTATCAAATGTTGATACTAATGCTCCTAACCCACTACCATCAGCCAATACACCACTTTCAAAAACTGTTGCTGATCCAAGTGAGTCAGAAGCAGATGCAACTTGAGGTATATTATCAGCAATAGCACCTTTAGTATTTATCGTAACAGGTTGCCCATCTGCTACTGTATCTTCTGCAAAGCCTATAAAGTTTTCTGATGTTAGTTTTTCTAAAGAACCACCTGCTTGAAATATTGATGCCGCACCAGTATGACTTGCGGTAGTATACTTATATGCAATAACAGCTTTATTTATATTACTATCAAAACCTATACCAACATTAGATACAGTAGAAAAAGAAGAGGTTGCTTCTGTATCAAAAGTAATAGTTGTACCACTCATTTTTCCTGAAATAACACTGAGTTTATTACTATCTCCACCATCTCTATATGCAATAATTAATTTATCTAATGATGTATCAAAAATAGAAGAGGGGCCATTAAAATCACTAGCACCTGTAGATGCAGCTGCAAATACTGCTGGAGTCTGAAAACTTATAGTAGAACCAGATACTGTTCCAACTGCTACCGTACCATGACTAGAATTACCATCATCTCTATAGGATATTGCTAAATTTTGCACATTACCCGATTGTGCTGTATCTCTAACCCAAGCTACAGACTTAGTACTAGTAGTAGCACTTTCAAATACAGCAGCAGAACCACTATATTGTGGTACACCACTATTTATAGATGCAATTATAGCAGTACCATATTGGCTATTTCCTACATCTGTGTATGCAATAGCCCATTTTGAATGATGTGTGCTATAAGCAGTAGAGATCTTAACTGTTGATGCGGATTCAAAAATTACTTTTGAACTAAATGATATTGATGTACCAGATACACTAGCCATCACAGATGTACCGTAGTTACTATTATCCTGATCTACATAAGCTATTAAAACTTTTCCAGTTGATGCATCATTAAGATCACTAGCGCAAGATATATTTGATGTATTAGCACTTTCAAATACAGCAGCAGAACCAAAACTTATGCTATTGTCACTACTATCAACCGTTCCAACAATAGCTGTTCCGTAGAGGCTGTTATCATTATCTTTGTAGGCGATAACTATTTTATTACTAGCAAGATGAAAAGTTGCATCTATATCTGAACAATCAGCAGATTCAAATACTACAGGTGTTCCAAAAGATATACTACTACTTGATACTGTACCTACTACGGCTGTTCCATAACCACTACCTGATGTATTTTTAGCGTATACAATAACTATTCTATTTGTATTAGTATCAAATACAACTTTACATAAATATGCAGTACCTGATTCAAATTCTAAACTTGATCCTATAGATTGTGTTAATGTTGATACCGTTTCTCCAACCGTACCATCAGTATTCACAACTACAGGCTTACCTCCAGTAATAGCACCAGAGGCTGTTGCTTGTGTCTGCCTAGATAGTTGTGGGTTGTTACCAACGATACGCATAATTATTATAACTCAGAGTTAGGATCTACCCAATTAGGATTGTTAGTCCAATTGGTTCCATCAAAGAAGTGTTTGTTACCTGACCATCCATCAGGTGCTGTAACATCTTCATGCAGTGTTGCATTGCTACTATTTAAATCAGCAATATAGAAATCTACTGGATCACTTCCAACAGTGATCATGTCAGATCCCATCGTTACTGGTTTATCATCAGCGAATACATATTTACTTAGTTTAGTTGAGTTCTCTACTATTGTCTTAGCCATGTGTATTTATCCTTTCACAATTATATCACTAGCACCTATTGCAGTTCCTGCGATTACCGATGGATCATCTGCGCTAGTATCTAACGATCCATCTGTTTGTACGAAATATTGTTGTCCTATGGTGAGGTCTTCTGGTGATCCAGTATGACTGAATAGTTTAATTGTACCTACACCACTAGTATCTCTATAATTAATTATAGTTTTTTTGTTTCCAGTATCATATTCAACAGTTGGCTGTAATGCTCTGCCACTATCTAGTACAGTTTCTGAACCAAAACTGGGCGTTGTTCCAGATATACTACCAGTTATGTATTTACCTTTATCGCTGTCAGCATCATCTTTATAAGCTATTAAAAATTTATTTGTTGTAGAATCAAAAGCTATGCCTATCTCTGATGTAGCTGCATCATGGAATTTAGTAGGTGTTCCAAAAGTTATATCAGTACCAGATACTGTGCCTACAACTGCATACCCTTTGCTACTATCTCCACCTGCATGATATGAAAATATAACTTTATTAACATTAGTATCAAAAGCTGCATCCATATATCTAGGTTGTGCGCTGGTATGAAATGTAGCTACAGTACCCCAACTAATACTTGTACCACTTACAGTACCTACATAAGCCTGTCCATGAGAACTGGCTCCTCTTAATCCAACAACAACTTTATTATTTGAGCTATCAAAAGTGTTACAGAAATAACTATAATTTGAACTAACAATTACAACAGCAGTTCCAAATGAAATATCCGTTCCAGAAACAGTGCCTACAATAGAGGTAAAATAAAAACTATTACCTCCATCTTTATAAACAATAACAACTTTATTTGAGTTACTATCAAAAGAAGCGGCAATATTAGATGTAGCACCAGATTCAAATTCTACAATAGTTCCAAAAGAGATAGAAGTACCTGATACAGTTCCTACAACTGCTTTGCCTTTACTACTATCTGCACCATCAGAGTACACAATAACAACTTTATTACTATTACTATCGAATACTATTTGAAAATTTTCTGTATTATTACCATCTTCAAACTCTGCAAAACTTCCAAAAGATACAGTGTCATTACTAGTATCTATAGTTCCAACAATAGCTTTACCTGTTCCATAAGATCCATCTCTTCCTGCTATAACTATTCTATTATTTGCAGTATCAACTGCTAGTACAGGAGAAGTACTAATAGCACCATATGTAGATGCAGAACTAAGTACATCAGAAGCAGACCCAACTTGCGGTATATTCCTAGCAATTGATCCAGTAGTTTTTACAGTAGCTTTTTGTCCATCTGCATATGCTGCGTGTGCAAAGCCTATGAAGTTTTCTGATGTTAAGTTAGATGCAGTTTCTCCAGCTACCCTAACTGAAATTGCAGTACCGTAGTTATTATTTGAAGTATCATGGTATGGTATAATATGTCTTTTAATATCTGGATCAAATACTACTGAGTACGGTTGTGTTTGACCACCACTATTAAAGGTAGTTGAATCAGTAAAACTAACACTAGTTCCACTTATAGTTGCTATTCTAAATTTTCCTTTAGATCCATCTGCTCCTGCTCTATACGCTACTAAAAATTTATTTACATTTGTATCGAATGAAGCCCTTATGTAATCAGGTGAAGTTGCGGATTCAAAAACAACTGGTGTCCCAAAAGAAATACTAGTTCCAGAAACGGTTCCAACAACAGCAGTTCCATAATTAGAGTTACCTTCATCATAATAAAAAATTATTACCTTGTTATTTAAGCTATCAAATTGTATATCAAGACTACGATCTCCATTAGTAACTGCACCAGTTTCAAATTGTGTATCGCTTCCAAAACTAATATCAGTACCACTAATAGTTCCTACATTAGCATATCCAGAATTTCCTCTACTATCTCCTCCATCTCGCCAAATACAAACGTGCTTTTGTGCATTACTGTCATATACAATCGATGCAAAAACATTATTATGATTTCTAACAACAGCTTCTGTTCCAAAACTAATAGATGTACCACTAACAGTACCTACCCTAGCAGATACTCTACCTGCTCCTTGTATATCTGTATAAATAACAACGTGTTTTTCTGCATTAGTATCATATGAAGAAACCATATAGTTTGATTGAGTACTATTAAATGTAACAGCAGATCCAAAACTGAGGCTTGTTCCAGACAATGTAGCTACTAGGGCTTTTCCTGGATAAGGATCTGCTTGATCTCTCCAATACACAACAGTTTTACCTGCTTGAGCAACATCGTATGATGCAGCTACATAATAAGCCTGTACGCTATGTGCAACTACAGGAGTGGTATAAGTTAATCCACCATCACTAGCATGAGTAACAACTACAGCAGTTAAATAACCATTATTATCATTATCGTGATAAAAAATAATTGTTTTGTCATTTGAAATATCATAGACACTATCCATGTCAAACGCATATGCAGATTCAAAAACAGCAGCAGTTCCTACATCTTGCGTTATTGTATTAGTGCCTATGGCAGAAACATTACCAGCAGAGTTTACGATAACTGGCCCACCATCAGTTATTGCACCACTAGCAATAGCTCGTACTTCAGCATCTAAAGCTATGTCACCTACAAGTCTCATTTAAGTTCCTATGAAAGTTCTTCGTATGTAACAGTGTATGTTAAATCGTTAGCTGCACTTGCAGTAACACCAAGAGACTTATCTTCTTCTAAGTATAGCCC
>Ga0209232_1000379_pt1 | contig 27483 bp, 12 predicted proteins | sample ETNvirenome_2_60_FD_184066 | JGI IMG/M metagenome (GOLD analysis project Ga0209232, IMG submission 184066) | Marine viral communities from the Pacific Ocean - ETNP_2_60 (SPAdes) (version 2) | ecosystem: Environmental > Aquatic > Marine > Oceanic | place: Pacific Ocean | collected 2013-06-22
CTTCAGAAAGGACTATTTTTCCTTCCTTGTCAGTTATTGCGAAACCTGTTATGCTAGTTGATACGTCAATTCCTAAAATCATATATCCAACTTAATTTTGAATGAGAGATCTTGATCTTCTCTCTTTAATACCGGACTCGACAAGGTAGCCACGCCAATTAAATTTTTGTTGTCATCATATATGGCAACCCTTGAGACGTACACTTGTCTTTGAAACGGGGCTCTATAGCCTTCGAAGCTTGAGGATACAGTATTTTTTATTGTTCGTTTAGTGTTTTCTTCAAAAATAGCTGATGATGTTTGCTGGAGAGTTGATTCCCCATGTGTTGCAAATGTTGGGTTATTCGAAAAGTTGGCGGCGCCTTTGGGAGCGTGAGCAAACATTGTCAGCACTTGTGTTTCTGTGTGCCCCTCAAATGACATATCAAAGGATGCAGAGAAATAACCTGCGCCGGCTGATGCTTGTGTAACACCATCCTTAGCGCCAGCACCATAATAAAGCCATTTTGGATTCACAACGGAGCTATCGCTCGTTAAGCCTATTTGCTCTGGGTTTAGATTCCAAGATCCTGTTAAAATCACAAACCCTTCGTCGTACATCACAACTCCAGCTACCGATCCTGACCCGACCGAGCCGACCGGACCGACTTGTATAAGCTCTCCATTTTCTTTGGTATCTTTTAATTCCCCGATTAGAGAACCTGTTAGGAACCATTTTAGAGACATAGAGCCTGGATTTATTCTTGAGCCATACGCTATCGAGGGTATTGATATTAAGTTCAGCGCTTGGGTATTTTTATCACCATACGACGATGAAACAAGATAATGTTCGCTACGCTGACCAAGAAAATTTAATCTATTTTTTAAGGCGTAAAAATGCCTATTTACAGGTGATGTCTTAAATGTCTCGCCGGTCTCTTTATTTACGCCCGTATTCCTTGCGCCTGGGTTTGTCATAAATTCACGAGAAATACTGGCAGTCATAGGATAGCTACCAGTTATTCGATCGCCGTAAACAAATTCGTTTGAGTATGACACTTTCCCAACAGTTTTGAAACTTGCGCCTGCTGATTGCTTTGTAACATATGGATATATAAAATTATTACTACCAGATAATTTATCTATATTATATTCATATAGATTTATAGAGCCAACTTCAGAAGAATAAACTTTACTAAAGCTTCCATCCTGATCTGGCCTGTTGTTGTAGTACACCTTTCCATCATAAATAAAGAATTTTATTTTTGGATATGTTACCAGGGTGTTTTGTATTAAGTCTGTTTCTCCAAACTTCCTAAAAGGCATTGTGACCTCCTAGTAATCAAGTCGAACGCGGAGTGTCAATTCGTTTGTTGGATCTTTACGCAGTGGCTCTGAAAGCTTTGCAGTTGCTAACAATTCACCAGCGTCTGAATATAAACCAATTGTGGTTATGTACGATATTGGAGTATCGGATGACACATCTTTAACTCTAATTTGAGATCCGCTCTTGTATGTTGGATTCGCGCTGTAATTAAATTTGTTATGGGGAACGCGACAAAAGTAAATTTTTGAATTAATCTCGGTAGTGTTGTTAAAACTAACATTTGATAGGCGATGTCTAATTTCGTCACATGAGGCCGAAATGGTTGAGCCTGTTAGGACTGCTTCGAAATCTTCTTCGAAGGCATTCATCTGAACTGTCGATGGAAACACAGAAGCAGTTACAACAGCGATACCAGCTTGATAAAAAACATTTCCTACGCCCGAGTCGGCAATTATTCCAATTGAGCTTGTGTAGAGAACACCATAATCCCCTCCAATTTCTGTCCCGTAGCCAGTTCTCTCAGTTGCATTTACATCTTGTAATATTATTGGTCCGCCACCAAAAGGATCTGCATAGCCTGAATTTGTTCCCAGACTTAGAGCAAATGAACCTTTCTTGACTTGATCTTTTGTAATCAATCGTGAAAAGTTAAGGAAAAACACTTCCTTCATTTCATTTGTTGTTGTCGAACTTATGTCTGATTCAAATTTTCTTACTGTAGCTGTTGAAGCTGTTTCGTAGCCAAGTAATACCTGTGCAAACTGGTTGTACAGGTTTATCTTTTTTGAATTTTGTGTTGATGCTGAGCCGCTAAGTCCAGATGATTCATCGTACCCAACAGTAATATCAAAAATATGGTTCGCAGAGGAACTCAAATATGGATAGTCATAAACCGACTGAAACATACCGTGTGAATAATTTTTGATATTGCTATCGGTGTATGTGCCACTAACAATCGTTCCAGTAACTGGAATTACCTCGTGAAGTAATGTTTTTGTTGTGGTTACATCTTGTGATGTATTAAAATCTTGATATTGTACAGGCATTTAAATCTCCGTTAATCCGTTACTAGCCTTATTATTCTAACTATAGTTTGCGCACTGACACCAGTTGTGTTGCCGTTTAGGTAAATAACTGTATCTATAAAATCATACTGAGCAGTAGTAGTGATGGTGGTAAGACCTGCATTAGCCGCGCTTTGTGTTGTTTTGCCATAGAGGGAAAATTTTGCTGGCGTAGATGCGGTCTTACCAACCTTTAGATCCGCTGCAACTCCCAGGTTAAAAGCTGTTACCATACCTCTTGGTCCGTTAATCGCAGAAACATCTGTAGCTGATGTGCTTCTAGTTCCCTGATCAAACACCAAGTTTTCTATACTTGGTAATACATACATCCTATGATTTTCCATACCGGTGCTTTGTGCGGTTGGGGACAAAGGGTTGCCCAGTGGTGTTAGTTGTATTTGCGCCTGATCATCGTTTGGTAAAAATCTAAAAATACTGCCGCCTTCGCCTTCGCCGGACGATGCCTTGGCTATTGGAAAGACTGAAGTTAAAAACCTACCGTCACATTTTAACGTAAATTCTCTATCAAGCAAACCGGGCGAAACTAAGTAAGAAAGCCTGTTATCTCCCGTCCCAGCAGGATCATTGTTGTTGTCTAGTCCTGTTTCAAAAACGAAAGCTTGATTTCTTGCTGATTCATTCGCAGCTTGGTTAGTTGTCAAGCCAGCATCTTGCAGCAATTTAATATGAGTTTCGCCATTTACGGCCATATAAACGATCTTATTGGTTTGAACCAAGTTGGATGTTACTTTTTGAGATTTTTCATTCAATTTCATTGATGGTAAATATAGCAAATCATCTCTAAGGCTTAGTAGTCCGTGATTGATATTTGAGTTTTCTCTTGTAAACGCCTCAAATACAGGGGTTTGTAGTATTTCTAAGTCGTAATATGCAGAGCCAGATGGGTGATTCTTATTATATAAAGAATAATCTATTTCATCATCTCCCAAAGCAAATTGTGTTATACGAAACTCGCCTTCTGCTAATCTCTTTCTTCCCAAATCTGTTAAAACAGCATCAAGTATGATGTCGCCACTGTTATCCAAAAAAGCCATGTTATTTCCTCTTTTTCAAAATAAATAGTTAGTTTTTGTTTTATTAACCAACCAGCTTGTGTGTTATATTTATATCTATCTTCTTGCCTGTTTTTTTGGAAGTAAGACGTATTTTAAATTTTTTATCCCAAATCCTGTCTTCACTTGAACCAAATTTTATATTTTCCAACTGAGTTGCAGCAGTTTTTGAATAATCCGCTCCAGAGTCATCTATTGTAACATTCGATATATTTGGAGAAATATTAATTAATTTTTTAAAACTCTTGATGGCTGTAGAAGGAGGAATCTCAGGCAATTCGTTTTCAAAATAACTTTTGAAATTTGCAAATTTATAGCCACCATCGCTTACCAATTCAGCCTCTATGGTGTTTGAACCAATTGACGGGCTGCTTACTTCATTAACAATCTTAAATAAATAATAATATTTTTTATTTGTCGCCACTGTGTCATAAAAAGTGGCCGTTGAAAATGTTGATCTATGGCTTGGCACTTTCATATTCATTGTCGAGTAAATTTTGCCATCAAAATCTGATAAAGATTGTGGCTTGGTTTCAGTTCTATAAATTCTTAATGTTATTGGTAGAGTATTGCTTTCCTGCGTAATCAAAGCACCTTCTTGCAAGTCATATGAAGTTAAAAATTTATCTTTGTATGATGCCTCGTCGGCTCCTATAGGCGTTGGAAAAACGCTAGGAGTGTGAATGTTGTATCTTATATTAAAAACTAATCTATTTGAATCGTCAACAATAAATGATGGCTTCACCTGTACTGCGTTGGTGGGGGCATCTAAAATAGATATTTTTTTTGAAAATATGGGAACCTCTACAATTTTAACAGATGGTAGTGTAGTTAGCTGAAAATCTGCTAAATATTGGTCTCCAGACGTAACCTGGGCTGGACCTGACAACCTATTGAAGAGTCTTTCAGTAGAGTCTATAGGGCTATTGTATGATGGTGGACTAGATTCTGATGTGCTTGGATCAAAAAACTCCAAACAAAAGCCATATGAACCTTCTATATGATCTGCATCTAAATCTGCGATGGTTCTTGTCAATGTTAGATTTGAATAAGAATATTGAACTCCCGCTATAAAAACGTATTTATAAATATTAAATTCGTAGTCTTGGTTGTATGAAACTTGATTATCCAAAAACTCAAATCTACTAACATCGTCTTGATTAAAAAACCAAAAATTTTGTATTGTCCTTTGGGTAAATGTATCTCCAGACGGTGCGCCGCCTATTTTTTCAATTCTATAGGCGACGACTTCATTATATTTTTCATTTAAGTTTAAGGGCTTGTCCTCAAAAGTTGATAAAAATTGTTGACTATTCAAAAAAGAAATTAAAGAATTTGTTTGCTTAATCGTTGGTAAAGTCTTTTCAAATCGCCTGACAGAATTTGCATCATACTGTGAATTTGCAGCTTCAGAGTTATCAAACAAAAAATCAAAATTTTCATTATCAGTATTATAATCTGCAAGTGAATATTGTAGCATATCAAAAACATCAACAACTTTTAGACCAAAATTGCCTTGTGAAGTTGAAGGCTTGCCGTCTCCGTCTAACTGTTCGGTGGTTAAAGAAAACTGAACATTGGCTGGGGCAGGGGCGCCGTCTTCTTCTAAAAATGAATCTTTTAATATTTTAATAAACCTGTGAGTAAAATTGTTATCTTTTACATTCTTGGTAAACTCTCCGCTTGAATCAAAATTAAATTCAGTTTTAATGTAATACGGCAAAAAATTCGAATTAAAATTGGCGCTTTTTATTTTTGCATATGAGGTATCATTTGCGACACAAATATTTTCTAAACGCTTGTTTATTTGTTTTGTCTCTATTGTTCCTAGTTCAAATTGTTGATCAAGTGATCTATTAACATTAAAATTTTGCATTCGGCGCAAAATTGATAATATTTGGTTTTCACTAAAAATTTTATACGCGTTAGGTATTTCAGTAACTGATTCGCGCTGCGAATTTGTTTTTTCATATAAAGGGTAGTATTTTTCTACATGCGGCTTCATAGAAATATAAGAGGGGCTGCGCGTGTCAAAAGTGTTATTGTTTTTTACCTCAATTTCGCTATATGGATTTTGCTCGATGTGGTGGTGATCTAAAAAAGTAGAATTAATAAAAATTCCAGAGTATGTTTCATCAGCAAATTGTCCACCAAAAACATAACTTAACCAGTGCTTGTCTGTAGAAAACAAATCGGGATTGCCGAATAATCTATAATTGTAAGTGTGTCCAACTTTTAATTGATCAATAAAAGTGTCTTCCTTTTGCTGTAGAACTTTTGATATTTCTGCATCTGTTGTGGAGTTTATAGAAAGCCCAAGAGCATCTCTGGTAATATCGCCGCCGCCATTTATTAATTGCGTGTCGGCCACAGTAATTGTCTTTTTTATGCTCATTTTAATGACATCCTTTTTGTCAATGAAATCGTAGATAGATTAATGAAATCATTTGTTATTTCTATGACATTTGATAATTGTTTTGTTTGTGACTTTAGCTCATCTGGTTGACAGGTATCCAATTCGTTAATAGGATTTATTGTATCTTGATTAAAAACTTTAGAAAATGATATTTTTTTACTTTTTAATTGTTGAAATTTTTTTATTTGTTCTCTGTTCGGATTGTCATCATTTGTTTTTAAAAATTGTTCAACTTTATTTTTGTCCAAATAATTGCCAGTTAAAATAGAAGTTGAAACATCTTCAGTTTCTTCAACCACAGAAATACCAAATGCCCCCAAAACTGCCAGAGAACCCTCTATAGCTCCAGTATCAGTGCCTGTTGCTGGTATTTTGTTTTGGTCTGAGAGGTTTCTTGAGGCTTGCATAACATTTAAAGTTTTCTCCGATATGGGATCTTTTGTATTCAGTCCGCTTAATGGTCTGATGAATTTCTTACGCGCTCTCAAACTTATCTTTTCGTTTGCCATTTCAATAACCGCCGCCGCCACCAGTGGATGCCCTAGAGGCACGCCTTCGTCTTGGTGGTCTAGAACTTCCGGTGGTCACTCTTCCATTCTGATTTTCACAAAATTTAAAATCATATGTAAAAGTTGTTTGGTCTGGGGGTCGCAATTCTTTTGTTATATTGTTAAGCACCTCTGAAAAAACTATATCAACCGAGGCTGTACTCATGTTGTAGTTATACCGTAACAACATGTTGGTGCTAAATTCATCTATTCTTTTGTATGTTTCAAATGAAGTAAGAGTTTCAGCAGCGTTTTTTTCTCTAACAACCAATATATCACTGTCAAAAGAAAGTGGATCAAAAGTATCCGAAGGACCCAAAGCAAACGAATCATTTTCTTCAAAACTTTGAATTTTGGCGTTCACCTCGGTCATCGTCTGATTCATAGGAAATACTGGCTCACCTGTATTTTGGTTTACTGCCTCAAATACTTTAAAATTTACAATTTCTGCCATACTATAATTATCCTCTATAAAGAAATATCTTCATAATTAGCAATATCGGGGAATGCTGGTCCCTGATAATTGGAGTCCGCCGGCATTACGCCCTCACCTGTTAATGAAAATTGTAGAGTTTCGAGAAGTATTTCATTAGTAAAGGGTCTGTCCGATGTGAGCAATAGCATGTTGAGCGCACTAATATCTCTCATTAATTTATGAGTGTTATCTCTGTAGTAACTCATTATTCGATGCACCGTATCAAATGAAAAAGCTGTTACGTTGGAAAAGAAATCACCACTAAAGTAGTAGCCATCTTCGACCGGCACAAGTAACTCTACTATTTCGGAGCGCAAATTTTCAATTGTTGATTTATAAGTATCTATAGCAAGTTGAATATACTCTTCATTGTAGTTTCCGTCTTCTATGTACGGAAGTGCAGAATCAAAAGGATAATTCATTCCCTGAGTTAAAAACACTTCATTTCTTTTAGTTCTGTAAACAGTTATAATTGAAGATAGAAGGAGGTCTAAAGCTTCAGCAAATCTCCTTTTATAAATTTGGCGGTTCGCTTCATAACCTGCCGCAGACATTGTTGAAAATACAACATTGGTAGCAGAAGAACTATCGATACCGGCAACCTCACCATAATCTTCCTGCAACCTCGAAATCATCCCATCGCTCCAAGCCGAATCTATAAGTAGTTCTATGTCTTCACGCAAAAATATATAAAAACTTGTTGCGGCCACACCCGTGAATCCCAAATCATCAATACTAAGCGGGCCCTCGCGTCCGGCAGTGGACTGATCGCGATAAAACCCATCTTCGGTAATTTCTGGCGGATCTAACCTCGGCACCCGAATCACACTACTGTCTTGTAAAAATTGAAGTTCTTGTGATTGTTCTGAACGAAATTCGGCGTAGTTGAAAGGAATAAGTGCATACTCTTTTTCAAAGCCATTTATTCTAGTTTGGTTTGATAATGTAGATGAATTTTCTTGCAACTCGACAATTTGACTATCAGCTAAATCTTGCATGCGCGCAGCAAAATTAACTAGAGATTGTCGTGTACCGTTTTCTGGGGATATTGTTGCACTAACGTTTTTGCAGTACTTGATCACATCTTCAAAAGACTCAAATTCATCTGTTATTAGATAAGCCATTATAGAATATAATGTTGGCCCTATTTCCCAAGGATAAACCCCATCTACAAACTCCGGTCTATCCCTGATTGATTTGGAAAAAAAGTCATTAAACTTATCATCTATATTATTGTAACTACATATTTCATTTGCTAATGAAGTATAGAATTGCAAAGATTCATTAACTTGATTAAATTTTTCTATCATTTTGACTACAAAATCATTTGTTTCATCATATACTTGTAAAGACGCATGATATTTAAAAACCATTGCGCCGTTCTGTTCTATTTCGTTCATCTCGTATAACGCGCTGTATGTGTCTATATCGGAATAAGTAAAAGCCAACAATCGCTCTGCCGGGTTTTGAAAACCAAAATTGTGCTCTTTAAACGTATGTCCGACGATATTACTGCCAGCTTCAGTTTCATCTCCCAAAAAGGCGTATCTTGCCGCTTTTCCAAATACCTCTCTAGTTATTTCTAAATTCCCCATCTTTCGATTATCTCTTTCGGTTCCCCAATTTGCAATTAAATACTCTGCGGTATCTTCTTTGTGTGACTTAAAGATAAACAAAGATTTAATCCTAAAATACGAAAATAAAATTCTTCTTAAATTATTTAAATCTTGATCGGTGGCTATCTCATAAAACTTCTCTTGGCTTATTAATCTAAAAATATTTGATTGTTTTTTTAACCACTCTTCATAACGAATAAAAAATGTTGCCTTGTTGATTCCGGCATCTGCTGTTTCATCAGATGAGGCCCTTTCTCTATGAATAAAAAATAAATCTTCTGAAAAATAATTTCCAGCATCTGATACTGGTTGTCGTTCATACCCTCTAGACAAGCCCTCTCGCAAATCTACTACTTTACCCGTCAAGTATTTATTTTTAGTTACTGCCTCCCCTGTTGGGAATGCAGAGTTTATATTCTGCAAAAGTACTGAATACGCGGAGTAGAGATTACCTAATGGATTGTTGTTTGTTTTATTGGGAAAAGAACGTCGCACTTTATCCAATTCAACTAAAAGATTCTGCCCCGTAGCTTCATTAGAAATGACAGATTTTATAGAATTTATGCTATCAGCAAGAGGACCTATTGAGCGGTTTTCAAACCTCTTCAAAAGCGTTGTAACCTTTGAGATTATAAATTCTCTAGTAATTGTTTGATTTTTATAAAAAATACGGTCTAATCCAAGTATTGGTGTTTGTCCATATTTGTTGCCACCTTTATCAATAAAGACTACTTCCTCTTCTCTCAACACAGTTAGTCCCTCAGAAAATAATTTTTCATATGCAACGTTACTTGTGTTAAGGTATTTTTGTTGAGGTGGTAGCCCGCCGAAGGGGCTGTATTCCGGCTTTTCAATAGTCGAACCAAATGCATAAAAATATACATTAAAATCAAAACTTGCTGTATTTGTAATAGTAAAGCTTATAACTTTTTTTCCATTGACCTTTAGAATTCTTCTATCTTCCTGATCATATAAGTCATCTCTATAATTTTGTGAGTTATCTAATAGTGATGAAATTTCTGAACCAGTGGCAAGGTCTCTGATGCCTGTAAAATCAGACCCAGGATAAACCAATTCGTTTATCAGCGAGCGCTTGGGCTCAGGAGATTGATCTTTCCGTAAACTGCAATAAAAATTGATATTTTCAATCTGATTTTTGATGTCTGTTATATCATATTCATCTGAAATTAAAAACATAAGGGAATAAAAAACATTTAAAGTTATTAAAGTACTGTCCGGTGACGGTTCATCTTCTACAATAATTTTATCTATATACGGATTAGGCAAGTACTCGCCCAAATTCTGGATTACATCTCCTTTTAGTTCTATGTTAGACATATCTCTGCCTCAGTTTCGCTACCATAAATATCAAAAAACAAATCGTCTCTAATCTGTTTATCACAATCAAAATCCAAATCTATCAAAAATGTATCCTTATTAAACTGAGATGAGAGTTTACAAGCTATTTGCTCGTCTACCTCTGCGTCAACAAGCACTGAAAAATAGTTTTCAATTGCGTTTTCCGTTAACTCTGTTGGCGATATATTGACTGGGTTTGCAGTAGTCATATATCCATCAACAACCTGCTTTTCTTTATCTTGATAATATTTTTTAATTAATTTTTGACCATCAGCACTATCCCCGTCTTGTATTTCAAAAACTTCAATATCAAAATTTTCATTTAAAACCTCGGTATTGACTTCCTCAATATACAGCAAAGCCTCGCTCATTTCTAAATAAATTAACTTATCGTCAGCAAAAGCGTTGCTAACCGCCATTAGATCCCTGCCATTGGAAGTGTTAATTGTTTGATTTTCATATTTAGACCTATCAACTATTTTTTTAAAAAAACTAGCAGTTATATTAACTTGTGGTATGCGTGTTTTGTTTACGTTATCTACTTCTGTTATTGATGCTATATCACTTCTTAAAGAAATTAATTTCCAAGATGGCATATTTTGTTTGTTTTCTGACGAATAAGAATCTCCGATGATTGAATTAAATCTAAATTCATCTATACGGGCTTGTTTTTGCGTGGGTGTGATATCTGACGGGAAATAATTCATCTCAGTATCTGGAATATTATTTATGCCAACTTCTTCAAACAACACAAGTGATTCTAAATATTGCGTGTCATCTTTGATTCTTTTATTTATATCATTTTGTGGCTCAGCGCTTCGTCCAAAATACGCAGAGTCATATACAACATTGTCATCCAAAAACGTATAATACACTGGCTTAAAAGCTCCAACCGATAACAAGTGATTTCCGTAATTTGTTAGTTTTAAATCTATTACTTGTTCTTTTTTATTAAGAAACTTGCTCATTAAAAGTCACCCGGTCTTTCTAATGTATTTAGTGCCTTATCGATAATCTGATCTTCAATGGCACTCTTTATTTTATCAGAAGAAACTCTGTCTGCTAATTCATTTTTCGCCATTTCAGACTTTGATGTTTGTTTTTGAATATCATTATCCATCAACACTTCAGTATCAATATTGATCATTTCTACAAACGATACATAATCATATGGCCAATTGTATTCTACTTGGTATCCGCCTGTATCTTGCGGAGCTTTTTTTGTACCAATTTGTCTATATGTTTTATTTTCGTATTTAGACATACTACGTTGTTTAACCTTAAACACCATCCACCTAAGATTAGGATTATCTACAATATCTTGTGGTGACAACAACTCATTATCAGCTAATGTATGCGATGAATATTGTATTTTTTGTTCCATCTTTTTATAATCTCTGGGTGCAATGTTTTGCCATATATATGATAAATCATCTTTGTCGAGTTTGTATTCAAACTCAAAGAAATACATCACAAGAGGCTCAACCTTCTCACTTGATAGAAAATCAAACTCAGGAGGCAAGACATAATCTTTAACATTTGCAATTAAATCTCTAATTGAATCACCAGCAGTGAGGCTGGAATCACCCTTGGCAGAACCCACAAGTGTGCTAGCTTTTATTCTTTCTCTGTCGATGGTGAAAAATTGTTTAAGTTCTGAAGCGCGAGAGTCGGAAATATCATCATTACAATCTCCATTGGCCAACGTTACATATGGTATGGCAACAACGGCTTCCCGCATTGTTTTTTCTTCCTTAATCTCTCCTAGTCTGACTGATGAATCTTTAAAGCCAAACAAGTCTGTCAGTGATTCCATATTTTTATACAACTTGGAACCATTTGCGCCAAAAGCTTTGTTGTTATATATTGAATCTTGGGAAACAGTTGAATAGTGAAATTGTAGCCAGTTTGATGGAATATCACCAATTTCTAAGAAAATGCCTTTATTAGCTTTTTCGGGAATATTTCCAAATTGATGCCACATACCTCGTGGCACTGATTCACTAGCGTAAACAGGAATACTCGGATTTATTGGATTTACGCCTTCGTCATTAAAATTAAACATTGGTGTTTCAGCCTTGGGTTGTATAACCCATCTTTGAGCAACGTTTGTGTTTCTAGTTGTTTTTTGTCCAGTGCTGCTATTAATTTCTTCAAATGGTACGTCTTCTACACCAAACATATTTAAACACGAATCCAGTTGCATTGAATTTGCATTAATATTATCGGCTCCATATATTGTTCTTTCTTGTGAAGGCATTAGTCTTTTGTTCGGATAGCCAGGGTCTACTCTCCAATATTTAACTTTTATTTCTGCCAGTATTTGTTCAAGTGTATAGTTTTTTGTGTGATCTGGATAAAATACCAAATCTGCCCAAGATTCCCCATGATAATACGGCGGCGTAAATGCCCAGTTGCAACCAACCAAAGAATCTAGGGCGCCCCTATTTTCTACAAGAGTCGCATCACCTTCCTGGCGACCCCAGACAGCAGGGCCAAAAGCAGTGGGTCTAGAGTACATTGTAAACGTTTCTTTGAAGTTTAAATTATTTTTCGGATCTTGTGGCAAAGGAATTGAACTTGTTAGCCAGCCCAGGCTTTCATTAAGCCCAAGCGATGAACTTATTCTGAGTCCGTTAGCTGCGAATCCGCTTGAATCTGCTAGTCCAACTCCAATAGAAGAACCTTGTACTCCCGCTGAGTCAAAATCAAATTCATAAGTTCTAGGCCCAGTTGTTGAGCGCCTCATTTTAAGTCTTGCGCCATAAACCGAGCCGGATTCAAAATTAAGCTCACCTTGAATAATTCCAGATTTGAGTGTAGAATACTCAGAATCTTTCAAGAAAAAGTCTGCAACTTCAGCAAAGAAGTTGTTTGACATTTTTTTATACACCGGATCGTTTGCCGGAGCGACAAATGATGCTGTTGCGTTGAGGCTTGCTGATGGGTGTGGCTCCATATCATAAATCTGCAAATTTGCCATATGTCTATCAGGATCCAAAATGGTTTCAAACGGTAGTCTTTTATCCCAAAAAACGTCGCCCTGATATATTTCTGTATTTCTTGGATCTACTGGTACAAGACTGTCCGGCATGCGCCCTCGGAGAGCGTATATGGATGTACCGACTGGATTTGCAACTGTCATTTTGGGTGTTGTAATCACGGGAAAGTCAACAGATATTCCTGATTTAATTGTGTTGTACAAAATCCCAGGTGCGAAAAGTGGCTGCAACAATGGTCTAAGTAGAGAGCCACTACTTTCAATAGCTTGCCTTCCAGAGCTTGCAGAAACATTTTGATATCCCTTGACAGATAATGAATCTTGGTAGGAAGTTGCAAATTGACGAACTATATCAGTTGTTCTCTGGGCTGGGTAAAAGCCCTTGTAAGGGTTAAATCTGGTTACTGCTTTGCAGGTTAATCTTATTTCTTTTGGAGTAGTGTTGGTTATTTCTGCGACATTAGCAAATTCCTTCAAAAATTCAGAATTAGAATAGTCTTGATAAAAACCTGTGTCATCGCTATCTTTTGCAGTGCCAACTATTTCAAATGTATCGGTCGCGCCTGCGGCATAGGGATTCGTTGACAAATAGCTAGAAACTTTTTCACTAATTCTAAATTCTGGTACTATTGAATAATCTCTTGATATTAATTTCAATTCTGACTTGTAATCAGAATAATTATTAAACCATGGTCCAGAGGAATTTGATACAAAAGTTGGCTGCCCATTTGGCACCTCAACAATCCCAGCCTTCTCCCCCGCTTCCCATTTTGCTTCGCCGCCAAATACAACTATGGAAGTGCTTGTCAAATCAACATGCACAGTTCCAGTTTGAGGTATTCTGATGCCAGACGGAGAAACAACTGACTTATATGTTGTCATAAGATGCTTTCTAGCATATAATGCTGAGGGGGCAAGGGCGCTGATTAATGTTGGTATACCGCCGGGAGGCTCGTTGTGGTAATGAAAATATGTATTTTGAAGTTCGCCACCGCCTTTAGTTTTTAGCTGTGAAGGTGCAGCCGGCAGATCGCCCGAACCCCTTGTTAAGAAATTAGGTTCTGCATCAAGAACCCAAGAGCTTTGTGAGACAGATAATCCAAATGTGTTTGTCAAGGTGTTGCCCAAAAATTCTCTATCATCTTGTAAATCTCTCCAATAAAGATTATCATAATCAGATCTTAAAGTCTTATCTCTATTAAATGAATTTCTTTGGGATGGAAAAATGTTTTCTGAATACAAAACCCAATTCAAAATATGATTAGGGCTATTGTTTATGGTCGCAACAAAATCGTTAAAGTGTGTTTCTCTATCAAATGGTCTGAGTCCAGAAAACTTCTCGTACCCAGCGTCGTTGAAACCTTGTTTATAAAGGTTGTGAGAAGCCCTAAATGTTGTGGTTAATAATTTTCGGGTGCCCTTAACTATTCCAAGTTGTTCAGGAGTCTGGGTGCTGGTATAGACGTTAACCAAAACAGTACGAGCAGATTCATTAACCGGGCGATGATCAAATGTTTGAACTTTTCCGTTGCCGTTATTTACAGCACTAATTTTATTATCTCTTTTTTCAATTCTCAAAATTGGATGGTCTTGATTTCTGGTTCCACGCCAATTCCAGCCGTAATTGTCGCCTCTTCTATTTATTAAAGCGTTCAACCTTCTGTTGACTGGCACTGATGTTAAGTTAGCCCTTTTTATAGGTTCTACACCCAAGGTGTTTGTATCAGAGCCAGTAGCATCAGTAACTAAAAGGTTAAGCCTCGTTGTGTTTTGCTTAATGCCATTAATTTTTTCTGTTCCGTTGACATACTCAAAGAAGTTGACGTAATCTCCAGCAATTTCATAATATGGCGCCAACTCTGAATTTGTTTTCATAAATCCAGCATACCTTGGATCGGCGGCTCGGTTGGTGTTTTCTATAGATGCCGTAATCCATGAATACTGCCTATCAGATCTTGGAATTTGATGCTGAACATTTAGATTATCAAATTTTTCTTCCATAATTCGGACAGCTTGTCCTACAAATCGATCGGTTGGCGAAATTTTATTATTTCTATGTACCTTGTGGAAAGAAGGAGATTCAGAAAATGCATCGTCAGCGCTGGCTGGAGAAGAAACCAAAGTTGAGTCTCTAAAAAATCTTGCTGCGTGGCGGGTGGAAAGGTTCATTAAACCAAATGCTTGACCGTGAATATCAAAAATTCTTATGCCTGAAGTTTCAGAAACTATTGAGGCAGATACCCCTTGGAATGGCCTTCTAACTGAAAGGTTTCTTGAATTAACTGAATTGTAAGGAGAAAACTGTGACGACTTAAAATCTTGGTAACCCTTGGTCATTGTTTCAATACCGCCAGGGGCACCGAATCTAGAAATAATAATTGACTCCCCTGAGCCAGTTTGTAAATAACTTGTTGAATAATCATCAACAAAGTTGAAGTGCCCTAACTCTCCTCTATCGATTGATAGTATTGTTCTAACAGTATCTGTAAACCGAGCACCGTTTTCAAAAGTATTGGATGGTAAATTAGGTTGGTTTTCAACAAATTGTCTTGGATTTGAATAGGCACTACCTGCCTGAACAACATCATAGTTGTGATTATAGTTGCCAAGAATTGTAGAACCAGTTGTGTGTCTTATGTTTCTTATATTGACTGGTCTTTTTGCAACCATATCTCGATACATAAAGGCTTTTTGGGCGCCTGTTAGTGGATAGGGATCTACACCAATATCATTCGCCTCTGGGTACGGGTAATCAGCACCCACCATGCCGATGGCTCCGGTTAGAGTATCGCAATTCTGCCCCAACAGTATTTTCCATCCTTCCGGTCTGGTTAGGTATGTGTCACTCCCTTTGTTGAGGGCGACATGTCTATATTGTAATCCACCAACTGCGTGTTCCGTGAATGGACCTTGCATTGGTTTTTCCATGTCGTTTCCATATACATCATTGTGAAGATTTACAATCTGGAAACTGGAGGATACTAATAAATCAACCTCTCTGTTATATCCTGATTTCACAGAAGAGCTTATTATATTAAAAGGAAAAACTATGTCAGATTTAAGGTTTTTATATCCGTATCCATATTCCCAATCTCTACCTGATTGTACTTTTATATTTCTCTTTATCTTTTGGTTTGGATTTTTAGGTGGATCAATTGTTTTTTGGAATTGTGCCAAATCTTCAACCGAAGCAAGTAGCACATTTGCGGGAACCAAAACACCGTCTTCTCTATTGATCGGTCCTGCTGGGTGGAGTGCGACCCTATGGAATCCAAAATTCTTATTAACTTCAAAGTTAACACCACCCTTGATTATTCTTGGTGGATTTGTTCTCCTATCAATTTCTAATTTATATGGTCTAGACAGATTTCTTAAAACATAAGTTTGCCCAGAGTATGTTTGTTTATTTGGTTGACTGACCGTAGGTGCGGGCTGGCTGTTGTATTTGCCAATTGTTTCTCGAATGCCATCACGTTCAGTGTCTATAGTAGTGTTGCCAGTGCCAATCACATCGGAACTATTTCTTTTGGCTCTTAGCCTCCAGTATAATAAATTTTCTCTTGGAGAGTTTGAGACGGGGTGATGTTGTCGCGCCCAGTCAAACTTTTTCTCTCTTATGCCCAGTGCTGGGGTTTCTGGATCATCTGATTTGAATTCTATCGTTGGGAACTTAGATTGATATTTATTTCTTTCAAGCACATGACTTTCAATTACATCAAAAACATTTTCAGATACAACCGCAGATGCAGGTACAAGTTGCTTTATTATGTCCCCAAGCGAATCATCAAACCATTTATAATAATTAATATATTTTTCAACGTGCTTTACATCGCCAACACGCAAAAAGAAGAATTGCCTTAATTTTTCAATGGCCTTATAATTCATTCTGTAGCGGTTTACAGGCTCACCTATGAGGTTGTTAAAGTCAGCCGCGCCAGCAAAAAATTTCAACATTTCATCCGAAACAGAACTATACAAACTTTTTTCTAATGCATGGTGGTAACTAACAACGTCCTTTGGTGTTCCGAATAATTCGTCTTTGTCGTCATTAATTCGAACCATATCTGAAGATATGACCCTCTCTGGATCTACAAATTTAAAGTTATTAACTCTCTCATTCTTAACTACGTTAGTAGAAGATGTTAAAAATCCAAAGCCATAGCCTGAGTGTCTATAACCAGAAATATTGCCAACCCAACCATAAGCGTCTCTTGTTTGAGCCGAGCCAGAGCTATAATCAGTTACATAGAAGTTACCTGAAGAATCAGATCCAGTTAGTGAAGTAAATTCCCAACTTAAAGCTAACGTATTTTTGTTTAAAACATCCAAATCTTTTGTAAATGAATCAAGAACAGAGATATTTTCATAATTTTCAGAAGTTCCAAAATTATCAAAATCTAAGGCATGCTGAACTTTAGAAGAATAATCAATACTCTTCAGCCAATACCTAACGCCGGATATCAGAACATCTGACTTATTTACTAGAGCGCCAGTTATATTTTGCCTATAAGCACCGGCATAAACTCTTTTGGCAGATTTTAAGAAATTTTCGCCCTGGGCTTTCGTTATAGTCTGATGAGTCGAGAAGCTATCTCTAACATCCCCCAATATTGTATTATAGCCCTCAAATTTAAGAGTGTAATCATACACATCAGAGCCAGTAACAAACTTTAAACTACCTGATTTGTTTGGCACGACAGAGACTGAAATATTCCAGTTCTGGTCATTGTATGTTCCAAAAAATATGCTACTGGTTAATTCTGGAAGTGGGTGTGGAGATAGAGAGGAAGTTAATTTAAATGATACATTTTTTGATTTTTGCCCTTCCCTTACCGCAAAAACCTGTAAATTTGTGTTATCAGATGAAAGAAAAGTAGTATCGTCAGGTGTTTCTACACTTGCTGATACAACACCAAACAAAGAAACATTGTTAAATCTTCTATCAATTATGTCCACGGTTGTATTAAAATATGGAAAAGTAACATCTGCCTCTATAGTGGCACCATAAGCAAATTCGTAGCCAACAGCTTCAGAGCCAGATATATACCCTATTGTATTTGTTGTGTCTGACGGGTTTTGCTTTTGATAAATTACAGCGTCGGTATTCCCTGTAATATTAAAATTTGCATAATTATTTATTTTTGTCGTCTGTTCTAAGTTATTTCTAAGTTCATATCTGGCCCTGTTTGAATAGGTATTTAATTTAATAATTTGGTCATCAATGTAAAAACAACGAAGGACGCTTTTTATAGATTTTTCAGTCCCTTTTGATTTAAAAATTGATGCTAAATTGTTGTAAAGGTTTAGGTATATTAAATTTTTTGTATCTTCTAAATCGCTTTCAAAATTAAAATTTTCTGTTTTATTAGATATTCTGTTGATTATATCAGAATCAATGAATATTTCTGGCGTTAAGAGACCCAAAGATTGTGGTAGACTCTTTGCAAACGTTATAGGTTTGTAAGACGCGCTTGTATACAGAGGTTGCTTAAAATCAGAGATAGATTGAACTTGGAGATATAATTTGTCAAAATAGCTTCCTATAATGTGTGACACCATCTCAAGTTGAGAACTATCGTCGTTCTCTGCCTCCTCAATAACCCAGCTTGGCAAATAATTTATAAACTGAGTTGTGTTGTTGTGATCATAAAAATCGCCTTTGGCTTCTAAATCACTTTTAAGTAATGATACCGAGGTATGGTTACTATAGATTATTGGATCTAGAAATTCTGAAGGTGCTGCGCCAGCTTCAACTATGGCTGATTCTAATGTTCTTGATATTGTTCCACTCCAAGTTCCATTAGTTAGGCGACCCGCATAATCTAAAACAATTTCATCTGTTGAGGTGTTCCCTGTTGTACCTTCATTAAACTTATAGTAAACCCCTAGGGTGGCATTTGAAATATCTGTGTTTGAACCTCCGCGAACTTGAGTAAAATAATTTGTCCCAATTTGAAAAGCATCTCTTTCAGTTTTCCAAAATCTAAATTCATCTATTGAAGCAGAGAGGTATCCTTGAGATCCTGATGCTATAAAACCAAGCAACCCTTTTTGTGTAAATGAATTTAGTCCTGCGGAGCCAAGATTGTTTTCAGAATTGAGAATGCCATTGACATAAAATTTTGTATTAACTCCGTAGCTTGCACTCTTAAGTGAAACAGCATAATGATGCCAATCCGCTATCGTTGTCGTTGTTGGACTAGCGCCCACTTGCTGATTAGAGAATACAGATGTATGATTATTATCCACATTAATGTGAAAAGGCGAACCAGATGTTCCTGATAAAAATATAGTTAAGGCATCGCCGCCTGAAGAGTTTGTTAAATGAAAGATTGTTTGTTTTGAATTTGATGCAGGAGTTGGAGCTTTCATCCAAAACTCAACCGTAACGCCATTTACAAAATCAGATTTTAAATTCGACTCTCTTGAGCCACTTGCATAATCACTTGGCTTGTTGTCAAATTGATAAATATTTGTTTCATAAAGATTCGCCTGAAATCTTTTTTTTGAGCCCTGTGATCTGAATAATCCACTTAATGTATTATAGGAAGTTGCATGAGGCCCACCCTTAAAGCTAATATGAGATGAGCCATTAAAGTTTGCATAGCCGTTTGTTCTAGGATATAAATTATCAAAAATATATCTTTCATGAGGCAACGATTCATTTATAAATGCATTAATTTCTGCGTCTGAACCATCATAAGGGAAAAAATCATATATTCTTTCAATGGCAGATTTATAATAAAGTTTAGCAGATCCAAATTTTGTAAAATTTTCTGGTTCTGAATAATCTATTTGTGGTACAAAGGTGTTTTTTAGTTTTATTTTTTCAGATAAATTGTTTACTGATTCCACGTTTTCCAACATTTCTTTGTTAGATGTTTGTGGCAAATAGTTTCTGTTTTTATTAAATAAATCTTTAATACTCATAGTCTTCTACTCTGAATAGGAATTTTTGATCTTGCTCAATCCATGATTGGCGTTGTGAATCATAGAATGCCAACTTAATACCGTATTCGTATCCCGGCTCAAGCAGTGACATATCAAGATTGAAATAGTTCCCTGAGACATCGTAGGAGAGTATTGTTTGTAAGTCCGAACCTGTTCCGTGTGGTATGACATTGTATCCATCTAAAACCCTAAAAACTCTATACGATGCGCTAGGAATAATGGTGTTTTCTATTTCCGCTGACGCTACTGTATAAATAGTTGGGGACCAGTTTTTGTTTCGAACGTAAACATTGAAGCGCGCGTCCTCTTGTGAAAAATATTTTGGTCTAAGATTCTTTATTTTTGCAAGTCGTCTTAAGTTTCCTTGAGACGCGCCAATTGCAAAAAAAGTTGATGGCTTGATTGTACCAGTGAAATACTGAGTGTTTCCAGAATACCAGACATCAAATAGTGTTGTTAATGGAGTGCTGGCAGCAGTTATACTAACGGAACACGAATAAATACCTGTAGAAACATAGCCTCCTGTTGCTGGAGTGTCAACACTTTGAATTAATGCTGATGAAGTCGGCTCTGAATTATCTACAGAACCAGAGTAAAGGTCAACATAAATCTCGCCAGTTCCAATATTAGGTATATTTGTTAATTGTCCACGTACATAATTGTAAAGATATAATGTATTTAAATTCTCTGATGCTGGTGCTAGAGAACTGCTATAATAAAAATCACCCCTATCGTCTTGAGTTGAAGAATTCCAACGTGCCTCGATAACGGGTTTTTTGAAAAAATATTGTGTCCCTCTAGCAAAAAATCTTTTAGTGTAGTAAGAGCTTGTTGAGCCTACGAGGTTTGTGGAGCTAGTGGCCTCTTGTGAAGATGTTAATTGAATTCCAAAACCATAATTCTGTTTTGTTCCAGCTATCCATTCTTCTACCAAAGATGATACGTCTACTTCTAAATCTTCCAAACCATCACTAAAGACTTGTTCAAACGTTGGCTCTGTATGATAATCACCACCAGGGCTTGTCCAAGAGACATTTTTTGCTGCCTTTATCCAATTTGAAGTGTCTGTATCGGTATAGTTTTCTAAATCTAAGCCGTCGCCTTCACTCCAAGAACGAGAAACTGCACTCACAACTAAAGTATAATTTTTTGGAACTGTTTTTGTTGTTTCCGCGTTGTATAGGCGCAAATAAAAGCTTACATTTCCACTAGCTGGGATAATACCCGCATTTCTGTCTGATGAGACTGAATCAATATCAAATTGTGCTATAATACGTGAAATTTCTGCCGAGCTTGTTGACTGGCGACCATATATTGAATATATTTCGCTAACATCTGATTGACCGGCGTTTGAAGATGTAGCCCTGGTTCTTAAATTTTCTTTAAATGCGTTTACTATAGTATTGTCAGCAGTCGCGTTATACCTTTTGATTGCCATTATTTCACCTGTCCTTTGATATCACTATCTGGATATTTTATTTCAGCAACAGCATTTTTGGGAATGATTAGTTTCGTGCCGTCAGGCGATAAATTTTCATTTATATTTATTGTGTTACCTGAAAAATTGGTACCAGTTTTTGTAATAACTTTTACAGAAATAGCTTCATGGACACCTCGCACCTTTGAAAGTTCCTGGTACATTTCTGAAATGTTTATATCCTCCCCGATATAAAATGCATTTCCAAATTTTCTACTCAACATAGAAATACATCTTTCATTTAGATCAAATTTATCAACATTGTCCTTGGCAGATACAACAAAATTGATACCAAAATTTAATATAAAAGGATCTATTATGTCTAATGTATCATTGATCATTCTGTGCTGGTTTAACCAAACTTTTAAATTTTTCTTGATTGTATCGCTAGCGAGAATTAATTTTCCAAAAGAATCCTCAGAGATAATGTACATATTCAAGTTTCTCTTCTGCGAGTCTGGATCCCTTTGCACCGAACATCTTTTTATTGAACCAAATTTTGATGGCATTCTGTATGCAAGGTTCTCATAATCAACTTGAGTGACCGCACGATTTTGTGTTGAAAAGGAGTCGTAAACTCTTCTTTTAATTTCTCCTGCTGACGGTGTGGAAATGTCGCCAGTAATTGGCTTTTCGTTAGAAACTTCAAGAGAATTTATCACCGAATTAACTTTTGAATTTAAAAGGCTTGCTCTGTTTTTGAAATCAAAGTTAGAATTTGAAACAGTGGTCAAATTTGCAACAGCTACATTTGAATTTGTTGGATTTGTAACTCTATACACAACTTGCAAAGTAGTGTCTACCGGCACGAGCCCAAAGTTTTCATTTTTACTGAGCTTTGTCGGATCAAAAGTCGTATCTGTGACGTATGATTTACCAAAAAGATTTAATGCTACTTTTTGTGGCTCTGCCACAACATTAGATTCATTTGGATTTCCAGATCCAAATTGTATAAACGTTCTAGTCCTTTCTGTGAATGAAATAAATTTTCTAGAAACCAACATTGGTTTCATTATTGATGGAGCATTTTCTTGTTTATAATTATTGTTTGTAATTTCTTTATAAATTATATCTTGAGATAAATTATCTACCTCAAAATATTCATTCCCCTCAGAATCTGTTACTGAAATAATTTCTGACACATTATCTGATTGTAACTCTAAAATTTTAAATCTCTCAAAAGCCCCAACTGTCAACGACTCTCTTTTAAAAAATCCAGATACGACATTACCGTATGCCTTTATCGCAAAAGATGTTGGTGCGCCAGTCACTGAATCCACGTTTGCCACCACAACTTGATTTTTTGAATCTGAAAAATCAACGTTATCTGTTAATACAAAATTTAATCCAGATTGTGATGTGAACCTACTTCCTCTTTTAAGTATTGGCAAATAGTTGTTATCTGGACCGAGCCCCATAGTTGACGGCGGGACCAATATGTATAAAGACGCAACTCCGTATGTGCTTGGTCTTCCTTGGTTTTTATAGCCCAATATCCGACCGTGGCGCAGTACATTAGTATATTGATAAGATGTGTCAAGAAACATTTCATTTACATTATAATCTAAATAAAATGATAGCTGATCACCAATATATGACATTGAATCTAGAACTATTGATCCAAAAGATGCTTCACTAAAATCTTGAAATGAATCAGGATAAAATCTTTCTGCTATCTGTTCTAAATCTCTACGAATACCTTGAAATTCTCTATTCGTATAATTGATTGGTATTTTCTTTTTTGGATCTTGGGGCATAAATTTTTACCTTCTGAGTTAAATAGTAATTTCAAGCAAATCATTAGCCGCTATTGAAGGTATGGAATATGTTAGCCTGAAAGAAACCTTGTTAGAGTCTGGTTCTATAGAGTAAAAATTAATCTCTTGTACAGTAACAGCAGGAATATACTCAGCGATTTGTTCTCTTATTTTGCTATCTATCTGACTATACACATTACTGGAAGCATTTTGAAATAAAAATTGTTTTATTCCAACACCAAAATCAGGTTCCATAACTCTTTCGCCAGGATTAGTAAGGATAAGCATTTTTAAATTCTGCCTTATCATTTTTTTGACAGTTTTGATCATTCCAAAGCCATCTGTGCCATCAAGAGTCAAAGGTAGTCTTACGCTGATAGAAGCCATTTTGTTCTCCTCTATAAATACTACGCACTAATCTTTTTTATTGCACATATCGCCATCTGCATTAAATGGGGTAGTTCTCAGCATTCTTTTCTTCCACCAAGGCAACAATCTTCGACCTGATGCTGGCTTGAACGCTGCCGAAAGTTGTGATATTAGCGCTTGCCCTGGTCCATCTGAGTCATCATCGCCCGGATCGAAGTCTCTAGAGTTGTAAAAGCCCTTAAATAATTTTTTAATTCTAAATTTAGATTTAATGAATATATTTTGATCCCATTTATCATAGTGTAACAAAAACAAGCCATTTCCTACAAAAAGACCCGATGCTCTTTCTCCAGTTGAAAACCATCCATCTCCACCGTCCGAGGCCGTGGCTGTCAATACCGGCGCACCTGTTTCTTCATCAGTGCCATTATATTCCACAAGTACGAAGCGACCCGGTTTTTCGCGAGGGTCGTCAGAATCACTATAGTTGCTGACTATCTCACCAACAGAAGGGACAAATGCCATATCATTATAAATTGCGATGGTTGATAAAATTTTGTTTAATGGAAAGACATATTTAACAATTGCGTTAAAGTCAGGATCATCAAGCAGGTTGTTTACAAGACAAAGTAAAAGTTTAGTTTTTCCATCGAGAGGCTGGAACTGATCTACTGGTAAGTCCAAGGCATCAACCTCTACAGATACAACTTTAAAATCTTGAACATAGAATTCCAAACCATAGCGAACACCAAGTTCGCCTGTTATACCGACTTCATTCCCGTCTTCATCAAAAGCAAGTTCCATGGTGCCAGGATATAAATCGGATATATTTGTTTCGCTTGGAACTAAACCGGCATCTTCTGCTTCACTTACTAGTTTGTTTCTAACTTCAGTATTATCATAGTATTGCTGCCCCCCAACGCTTATGTATTTTCCAATTCTAAACGGCTGGCTAGATGTGGAGGAGGGCACTACATTAAGCCAATCAACGTCACCAATTGGGATTTCAATCTTGTCAGCAGAAACTCTGAGAATCCCATGCTGCGCATCCGTGTGATAGGCACCTTCCATATAAACTGAATCACCTTCTTCGTCAATGTGAATATGATAATATCCAACATAATCTTGTCCATCTTCAGTTATTAATTCCCCCCCGCCTGTGTATATATCGCTAGCGGCGTCGGCGGTGGTAGCATCTGTAAACACCACTTCTTCTTTAATTTCTTTATCAATATCAAGTGTGGACCCTATGGTCAAATTTTCAAGGAGATATTTTCTTAAATCTGCAATCATATCATCCTCATCGGCAAGCCCAACATCCTGCATATTTTTGATGTAAGTGTCAGCCATAAATTGTAATTCTTCAATTACCATCTCTTGAAAAATTAACTTTGCATCATCTTCGGTTTCTCTTATAACTTCAAGATTTTTATCGCCCCTATAGCTTTTTAATGTTTGAAATCGTCCTGCATCTCCAATTTTTCTGGCGTCTCGAACACCCAGAATTGTTCTGTCGTCTTTTGTCTCATATGTATCCTTAAAGATTTGCCTATGCTTGTTGATTACCTTTTCTATTCTTAATAAAGCATCCACGACTGGTGCGGGGGGATCTGGTAATTGTCCGTCAGCATATCTTCTGGCATATGTTTGAACTGCTTGCTCTAAGAAAGCGTACCAGAACTCTTCATCTTTAAATGGATTAAAGAACTCAAATTCTCCGATGGGTTGGGCATCTTTAAAATCTTCTTGCATCTTTTCTATAAGATATTGTGCATATAAAGAACTAAATGTATTTCTAAAATCTGGCTTGAATTTAGTGAACGTTGCAGAAGCTTTAAGAATATGAACACTGGCATAAATTCTTATCGCAGCGCTTATTAGACCCTCTATTCCTGCTCGTGCGGGTCTTTCAAGAATTCTATTGTAGGGCTCCTCTCTAACACAATCGGGATCAGTTTTTAGTCTTTCATCTTCTGGAATTGTTGAGTATGTACTGTTAACTCTTTCTTGAATTGAACCGAAATCGATTACGTCTGCACGATATGGCTTACATGGTCCAATTTCTGGAAACATGACGTTTACAAAACCAAGCCAGCCGGTGTTTTTTACTGGCTTAATATGAAGAGGGGGATTAAAGTAATTGCCGCCGTGTTTCGCAGGATCTAAATAATACACTCTTGTATTTTCGGGAGTGCTCTTGTTGTTATATTGATCTCTACTCATACCAAGTACGGCATCTTCGTTTGTCAATGATTCGCCAGTTCTCGTTTTATAATTTTCTGCATACTGTGCGTATTCTACAAAATTTCCAGAATCATTCTCAACACCATACTCCACGTCCTCATAACTTAGGTCATCATATTCTGCGCCATACCTAAATGCTTTTTCATTGGTGTATACTTGTTGAGCAAGATCTTTAAACAGCCGATCCATTATTCCATCATGTATACTTTTGATTTGAGCAGCAGATGGAGGAGAGTTTTCGCTTTTTTCTATAATGTCTTGAAGCATATAAACTTGTGGAATATAGTTCTTCTTTTTATCACCAGTTTCGGAAAATCTTCTATATGAAAGCAAATCTAAGCCGTCAAGTCCATTATCTGTTGATAAAAATTCATACGCGCGGAAACGCAATATGGCCTCGCCTTTGTTTTTATCTTTTTTTTCTTCGTTGGAATAAGCGCCATCAGCAGCATCGACTTTGGCAAGAGTATTAACAACATTTGTAATTACTATTCTTGCATTGTCATCTTGTCTGTTTTTAAATTCATCGTCTTCTTTAATTACATCAGATAAAAACAACTTCATATTGAAGCCATAGGAAAATCCGCCATCTTCAGCAGTGCCCTTGGCATTATCTCTAAATTCTAATTGTAAATCAGGATCTTTCTTTCTTGCTTTCCGAGTAAACTTTACTCTCTCCTGTTCAAAATTAACTCCAACATCGACGTTATATCCCATATCTGGCAGTGCAAGCAAATTTACATCTCCAAACAATCCATCAAAATTTAAATCTTTAAAAGACTTTTTAAAAACTTTATCGTCGCGGGCATCATTTGTAGAGCTAAAGCTGCTAGCTGCAAACTGTTTTGGCATTTCTTCTAGTAACCAGTCTGCCACATTATTTGGGAAAGCTCCTTGTTGATTTTTTACTTTAGCATAGTTTGTATCGTCGCCGTCGTCGTTTTCGCCGTCACTAGGGACATAAAAATCAACATATTTTTTCTTGAATAGCCACCCACCGGAGTTAAAAGACTTTCTAACGTGTGCTGTGTATGGATTGCCCATAGTATCAGAAAGCACCATATTCATAAAGCCCCAGTTTCTCTCGCCTGGACCATTCCCAATCATGTCATAAGTGTAAGCAATTTTTAGTGCTTCCATGTTACCGTCAAGAGCATTGGTTGTTGCCTTGGCAATTGCTTCTGGTTCAAAAGGCGCCAAACCATTATCGCAGCCAGGATCAGATAGTATTGGCGGCAAGTTGTTTTCTATGTACGCCGGAATTCCATCGTTTAAAATCGCAGCCAAATCGTCAATGTCATCTTTAAATGTATTCCTTGCACTATCACAAAGTCTAGCGATCTGTTCCGGTGTGGCCCTTCCTTCAAGCAAGCCTGCTCTAGCAGAGCAGAAATCTTCAATCTGTTGCGGAGTCGCACAAAGAGTGGGGTTGGCTGGCAATTCGTCGTCGATATCGAGACCGCGAGCAAAGTCTTTGACTGCTTGCTTGGCGGCAGCGGGCATTAAGTTGCCAACGTTATTGAAGAAGCTAGAAATATTTTCTTTATTATCAAATGCCTCTGCAAATTGTGGATATTCAAATTCAACAAGCCCCTGTATGATTGATAGGAATGTGTCTGACGGGCTTCCAGTAACTGCATTTGAAATCTCTTTACGAGTTGTAGCGGCTGACATATCTTCGGCAAAGGCCATAACTGCCTCTCTATCTGCGAACGCTGCGCCGCCAGCGCCCATTTTTTGGAACATATCAACAATTGTGTCATCGATTTGTTCATCGGGCGTGTCAGGACCACAGATACTCTCACGAATCACGTCCTTAAAGGTGCT
>Ga0209232_1000380_pt1 | contig 27421 bp, 7 predicted proteins | sample ETNvirenome_2_60_FD_184066 | JGI IMG/M metagenome (GOLD analysis project Ga0209232, IMG submission 184066) | Marine viral communities from the Pacific Ocean - ETNP_2_60 (SPAdes) (version 2) | ecosystem: Environmental > Aquatic > Marine > Oceanic | place: Pacific Ocean | collected 2013-06-22
CTTATTCTCAGGGAATGCCTCAACTTGATTGTACAGTAGGTCGTATCTATCAAAACGCTTAAACGGCATGGTGCACCGCCTTAATAATCTAGCCTTACTCTTAGTGTAAGTTCGTTAGTTGGGTCTTTCCTCAATGGTTCTGACAGTTTTGCCACTGCCATCAACTCATTGTCTGGACTGTAAAGTCCTACGGACGTAACATAAGATATTGGCATATCAGTTGGTATGTCTTTGACTCTTATTTCAGAATCATTCAAGTATGTAGGATTGGAACTGTAGTTAAACTCATTATGATTTGCTCGACAGAAATATACTGTTGAATTTAATTCAGTTGTATTGTTAAAAGAAATGTCATGTATTCTTCTTCTTATGTTGTTGGCGATATTCTGTATTTTACTGCCAGTAAACATTTCATTAATATTTGCGTCAATAGTTCCCTTGTGTGCGCCCGTGTTGCCAGCCATACCATGAATAGACATTGAGACTGCCTGATTAAGAATACCACCACCAGCACCTGCTGAAGCAGCAGATCCATTAAATATCGAAGCAGTCAACACAACAACACCTGCCTGGTAAAAAACTAGACCAACTTTATCATCTCCGTGACCGCATTTTATAGATTGATTGCCGCCCAAGCCGGTATGGGATGCTGATAAAATTCCATACTCTCCTGCTGGAGAGTTAATTCGAAAATCGTTTTGAGCATTGGTATCTTTGATTGTTAGAATGTGGGCGATGCCCGTAGTTTCTTTCAGGTCTGCACTAACAAGACCCTGCTCTGTGCCGAGTTGCAAAGTAAAACTTCCCTTCTTTATTTCATCTTTAACTAAAAGTCTAGAGAAGTTTAAGAAGATAACTTCATTCATTTTACCTGCTTGTTCGCCTAAGTTTATCGTACCGTCATTATCAAATCTTCTAATGTTACCATTAGTATCATGACCCATCAAAACTTGAGCCATCTGGTTGTACATAGAGATCTTCTTCTCTTGCTGAGTTCTGGCTGTTCTTCTCGAAGCGGTAGTGCCGCCACCGTGACCATCTTGAATACCATTAATAGTACCAGATAATGCAGAACCTGTAGAATATCCAACAGAAATGTCAAAGATATGATTTGCAGAAGAACTTAAAAAAGGATAATCATAGACTGATTGAAACATTCCGTGTGAAAAATTCTGTATGTTAAGTTCCGCATCATTCGGATCGTGATCTCCGTAAGTGCCTGAAACAATTGCACCAGTAATTGGAATCGCTTCGTGAAGTAAAGTCTTTGTTGTCGTAACGTCGTTGTTTAGAAATGTCTTAAATGTAGTAGCCATGTTATATCCTTATTGTTTCCTTACAAATTTAATTGGAATATCTATAGAGTTTGCTGTTGTTGCAGATGTTACTCTTACGATTGTATCAATAGTTAGTAAAGTGCTCGTTCCAGCATTGCCGAAGACGCCGCCAGCAAAAGTGGTTACGTCTGTTGGGGCAGAAGTTCCATCAAGTCCAAGTCTTTCAAATAAAAATGTAGAAGTTCTTAAATTTATACTCGGAGCGATAGAAAACTGAACAACTCGATCTCTTGGACCTCTGATTCTGTGTTCAGAAATTGTATCATTTTGCCCTGTACCAGCAATTGTATCATCATCTAACTGTCCCCTAACAAGAGGAGTCAGTCCTGCACCAACCGTGTTTTGACTAATATAATAAGACGCGATCTGATCATCATCAATAAAAGATACTGGTACTTCTGACCCATTGATGTCAACTAGTCGACCTAGTCTGTGATCTAGTTCAATAATAAACTGGGTTTCTTGTAGGGACGCGGGCATCCTGATTCCAGGAGCAATTTTTAGAGTGTCCAATCCACGTTCGATGATAATTCTTGCGTTGTAATCAGATAAACCTGAAATAGGATCAGACTCGCCGAGAATAACTCCCTTAGCTGCGAGGTTGGCATTTACGTTCTGAGTTTTAGCCAAGTTTGATGTTGCCTCGGTGCACGTAATTACGTAACCACCCGTGCCAGAATTGACTTTTGATTGAATAACATCTGTCGATAGCAATGCATTAGCGGTTTGGTTACCCCCATCAAGCAATTTGAGAACTGGCATATGAAGAATGTTGGTCCTTGTTATAGTGATTAACTTGCTCTTCATGGTTGAGGTGTTATTTGTAAACGCCTCCATCACTGGTGTTCTTAACACTTCCAGATCATAGTATGCTGATCCACTAGGGTGATTCTTGTTATATAAAGAATAATCAATCTCGTCGTCACCGAGAGCAAATTTAGAAATTCTAAAATCTCCTCTCGCCATTCTAAAACGACCTGTGTCTGTTAATACGGCGTCAAGAATTATATCGCCAGAATTGTCTAAAAATGCCATGTACTAAAACTCCTCAAACTTCACTTGTAAATAGATTTTAACATATTAAATTCACTTTTTTATTTTCTTCGTTTTTAACGACAGGATTAAATCTAAAATTAATGTCTAACTCTTTGCCTGTTTTCTTACTATAAATTCTTAATTTATATCTTTTATTCCAAACATTGTTTTGTTTTTGCTTATAAAAATCTACAAAATTTCTTGACAACAAATCGTCTGACTGTCCAGAAGGCGGTAAGTCTATCTGTTGATTTTGCATTGTTGGTTTGATTTCAATGAAATGTCTCATGTCGTCTTTCTGTTTTCTAATCTTTTTTGATAAATCAACTATTCTAATTTTTGGATGAACTGCTGTTCCGTAAGAGCATAACTCGACTTCAAATATATTTGTGGGATTTGAAACATGATTATGTATATCTTCACATCTGAATATATAATAATATTTTCTGTCTGGTTCGATCGTATCTATAAAAGACGCATTCTCTGCGCCCGTCTCTAGTACCGCGATCTTTCTGTCCTTGAAATCATATATGCTTGAAGGGTGTATGTCCTCTATTCTAAAAATTTCAAACTTCTTAACTGGATCGTCTGATTTAAACTCAATTGATTTTATATGGGATTCTTCTAATGCAGTCTCTGCACCGTCCAGGCGATAAACATCTTCAACTGCTGATATAAAATCTCTGGCAGCGCCAAATGCAAACCTTGCTTTCATGTACTCGTTATCTAAAAGTCCTTGGTTTAGCCCAGACAAGAAGAATTGTTCTATATCATCCTCTTCCAGGATAACTGGCGGTGCACTAGTCTCTCCGCCTTGCGCGCTCAAGTTAAACATTATGTTAGTTTGATTGTTTTTAAATGGTATAATGTCTACATCTGGGAACATTGGCGGTCTGTCCACCACCGAGACCCTCTTTCTTTCTGAAGGTAACAAGTACAACTTGAGAGTTGGTCTGTTTATCAACCCAAACTGCATTCTAAATTGATATTTTTTAGATTCATCTCTGGTAAAATCACCAGGAGTTCTGAAGAAAGAAGCACCCCTGTCGTAGTTTTGAGTAAGGTTATGGTCGTGTTGATCTCGACTCATGTTGTCCACATATGCATAATGATTACCAACAACAGCAACTATTCTGTGTATCTCATACTGATATATTCTGCCATACTTAACCTGCGAATCTACAAATCTTTTATAGTCGTGATCGTTGTTGGACATAATGATAAAATTAGATACAAATGTTTTTGTGTCATTCCTGGGGTCAATTCTAAATTTCTTAATAACATAACCGAGAACTTCACTTCTTGCGGGATCACCGTTTACAATTTGATTGTATGTTCTTGCATGTCCTTCGACATATTTTCTAACATTAGACTGTATTGCCAACATTCTAAAAACATTTGCAAATCTTTCAATTGGTGTTGATCTGTCGTTCGATACAACCCTCTCGTAAACACCTGCCCACCAATCTTCAAAGTCCAACTCAGCAGTGGGCGTGTTGATCGTATCAGAAAATTTCACCTTTGTTTCGAGCACTGCCGCGTCTCTATCATCCTCGTCTCCAAGAAGTGCGCTTTCCACAAGTTGCTCAACATAAGAATAGTCAGTTCTTCTATTGAATACATTATTGTACGCCGCAGTGTTGAGTCCGTATGGATCTTCTGAAGATATGGTAATATCTTCCTGTCCGACATTGGCAAACTCAGTTATTTCTGAACCAGGTTGCGTTGCAAAAGGGTCTGGTCTTCCAGTCTCCCTGGGACCTAGTCTACTTTCAAGAGCAAAAAACAAATCTTTAATTAAAGTTGTATCATCACCATTTACAATTAAAGATTCCGCCAAAAGAGATTTTTCTATATTTCCTAATTCAATTTCAACAAAAGATGAGTTAATGTATCTTTGGCTGTATATGTCTTCTAACTGCTCATGGCTAAAAAGTGACAAAAATATGTTTTGCCTATCCCTAAAGTACTCAGGTGGTGCAGTGTCTGGAGCGTGAATTATATCAAATCCATATAAGTGACTTAAAGACATAGCAAACATTCTAACTTTCTGTAAATCAAGCGCTTGGTCTGGGTCTAGCATTTGCTCCGTTATGTCACCTAACAACTCCTCTGTATCATAAGGATTAAGTGGTACCATGCCTGGTCTGTCAAGTCCATACTTTTCCAAGAAGTTTAATCCAAAAAAGTTGTCTGCTTCCAATATTCTAGCAGTCATTAGGTCGTCATAATCTTCGCGGGCAGGAGCGGACAACCCCTCTTCTCTCAATCCGCCAGATTTTATCACCAAATTTAAATCACCCCTGTATGGTGAAAACATTTCGTATTCTTGTATACCTAAAGAAATTATTTTTTCAAAAATACAATCATAGTAAGAATAGACTGGTCTTATGTCAAAATAGGTTTTATTTTCTAAGTCTAAGACATCTGCCTCATCTTTGGTCAAAATTTCAGAAACTTTTGTTGTAAGGTCAACAAATATTTTTTGCCCATTAGTTGGTGGCAAGGTACTATAGGTCGTCTCGACAAATATGGCGGCGCCAAACTGTCCTGAGCGAATCTGCCTCATTGGTAACTCTTCTTCTACTTTACTCTCACCCCAATATGAAATAATTGGAAACGGATTTACACAATATCCCTCGGTCAGTTCAGTATTTAATTGATATATTCTAGACCAGTTAAAATCGTTTTTCTCATTTACCCGTAGTACACCGTCTTGATCAAATTGATTCTCCCTGTCAGACACGAGCATTTTTCTTTTCAACGTTCGTAGTAGATCTAATCTTCTTTCATCTGGATCGTTGGACAATTGCTGCGGGTTTTCCACCAACCCCAACTCAACCAGTCCCTCCAAAATATCCATGTTTACATTTCCATAAAAATAATCAAACCAATTCCAACTTACTGGATAATCGCGGGCGCCCATGTTTTGGCGTGGTTGAAACACTTCATAAACATTGTAAGTTTCTTTAAAAAACCCTGCGCCTTGGCCAAGCGATTGCCTTCTCCTTTGCATCACCTGTCTGGCACCATTTTGGGATGGCAAATCAATATTTCGCCATGTGTTCACGGGCGTAATGCGTTTCCATCCGTTTTGCCCATCAGCATATATTTCTCTGAGTAGGATTGCGTGGCGAGTATTGTAATGTGAAGACTGTTCAGTGCTAGGAGAATTTCTCACAATATTCATTTTTTTATTATAATACACGACCCCAATAAATTTACCAGGTTGGTGCACATAAGCATTTACCTCATCTGGATCTTTAATTGCAGCGCAGTTATTTTGTATCTCTGTCTGTAACCAAGATGATGGATTTTGGGGTCTATTAGCAAGTGTGCGGGATCCACATGAATTTACCAAATGTGAAACTATGCCGCCGTCAATTTTTAACTTACCTGCACTGTTAAGATACAATAAATCTGGTAATGATTTTGCTCTAGAAAAATTTACTCCTGGTGGAGGACGTAAATCACCAGAAAAATTAATTATCTTAAATTGCTCTTTGTTCGCGTAGTCTGCTGACCCGTCTCTATGAGATAAATTGACCCAATACATATCCGATATCCATCTTAGTGGATCTACTATCTCCTCTTCTGTTATTGGGTATTCATCCCCTAAAATATTTGGATTTGGGTCTGCCATATCGAGACTACCATAAGCCATACCAGCGCATGGTTTGGAGGACGCCAACCCTGTTCCATTTGCGAGATCTCTAGCAATGTGCTTGCGATCTACTATCGCTCTAAACTCAGGAGGTTTTGATAAAAACTTTCCCACTTTGTAGTTTTCGACGTCCAATATTACTTCTCCGCCTTCCATATTTTGAGTCAGTACTCTTGACTCCTCGGATGTGTAAATAAATTCCTCTGTGCCCAAAAGACACGAATCGGAAAAAAACCAAGTGCTTTTGCCAACTGAATAGGAATTGGACAAGTATGACGCATCTATAAGTCCGTGAGGTGTTAGACTTACATCACTTTCCAATAATGGCGTGTATGACGTGGGTGTTGATTCAGGTTCAGGTTCCAACGGATTTGAACCATCAAACCCTTCGCTATTTTCATCGTTAAGATTTTCGTCTTCTGGTCCACCAGCAGGTTGCTGTGGTGTGCCAGTATTTAAACACGGGTCTTGCTCTGCCATAAATTAATTATTTTTCACCCCTTTTTTATTACTCATTATTAATATCCACCTCCCATACTTCCCACGCTTCTTATGTTCGTAATCCTTCCTGCTGATGGAAGTGATACTCTGTTTTGAACTGGTGGAGATGTAACACTGCCACCGTTGCGGCCGTTGAAGGTAGGACCAACCTGTGGAACAGATCTGTCAGCGACGCCGCTAGTAGTGGATACAACAGGACTTAAAATACCACCTGTGGCTGTACGTCCTGGCTCTGCGCCTTGTCCCAGTGTATTAAAAGTTTTTTTGCCTTTTTTGACAATTGACCTATTGATCATCGTATTTGAAGATGCCGCAGTTTTACTAAGACTCAAAGTTTGTGAACTTTCAAAATTCCTAGAACCAATGCCGAGTTGTCCTTGTCCAGGTTTCACAGAGACTGCGCGAGTCATCGTGTCTGAACTACCACCACTGACAAGAGAGACTTGCGAATTTGTCCTGACCGCTGTGGCACGCATATCTACACCTCCAGTGATGGTATCATCGCCTGCGCCTCCAGTGATAGTGATAGTATCATCGCCTGCGCCTCCAGTGATGGTATTCATGCCTGTGTTTTGAGTGCTGCCTACAAGAGAAACTTGTGAATTTGTTACGACTGCTGTGGCAGCCTGTGAGACAGTTGCGAGTGCGGGAATTGGCATATCCAGTAGTTGGTACTCACTACCTCCCTGAATTTCCATGTTGGCAGGCAGTGGTTCTATCCCGTTTTGGCCTGCAACGCCCAACATTCTAAGACTGTCCATTCTCATATCCATTTGTTCCATTCCGGCTGCTGATCCATCCACAAATCCAAATCTAGGAACTTGTTCAATACTTGGTTGTAAACTGGGAGGGTCAGGAAGGACATCTATAGCAAACTGTGTCTCATTTGGAGGTGTGTTATCTTTTATATCGCAAAGGTCTCCAAATGAAGTTTGAACGGTCGTTATGGTTGGAGTTAATCCGTTATCAGTTATTTCTTCTGTGAGTGACCCTATCACCTGAATCATCCCTCGATGGTCTTCCCCGTTAGATGCTGCCGAATCTACCGCATTTATAACATCTGTAACATCTCTTCCAGAGTTTGTTGCAATCGTTATTTGCTGAATCAACCCATTCAACCCCTCGTACATCCCTGTGCCTGAACCTGGTGTTGCTTCATATTCAATATCTGCACCCTCGTCAGGATTTTGTTGCGTTTCCCCAGGAGACATATCTTGGAATACAAATCTTGTGCCGCCAAACTGCACTGAATTGGCAGTTACACCAGCGAGTTCAAACTCTCCACCTGAATCAGCACCCTCGTTCACAGTAAACCCTACGTTTTCCAACAAAATATTTGTGCTAGACGGATCGATATGACTTGGTGGGGGATCATAATTATAAAAAAGAGAAGACTCATCTGGGTCCATGTAGACGTAGTTATCATCATCCACCAAAGTGCCATTTGGTGCAATATCATTATGGGCTGCTGGATTATTAAACCACCTCTGTACGGTAAAGTGGTTGTTTCCCTTGGCAGTGTAACCTGCGCCGCCATAAATAGCATCTGGGTTGTTGTAATCTTGAAAATCAAAAGCGCCCTCAACAGACTCCAAAGTATCTTTAAAATGCTTTATAAAGGAGTCAAACAATTCTGGATTTGAATTTCTTGGGTTGATCATATTCAGAAATATATCAAACATATCGCCGAAGTCGGGTATCTCGCCCGCTTCGATCAAAGTTTCCAAAGCAAGATAATTATTGAAAGAATCCATATCATCTCTTTGTAGTATGTTAACCGAAGATCTCGTTATACTGTGCCCTGTTGCAAAAGTAATATACCATAAGTCCATAAAATACAACACATGAGTGATTTGGTCAGCGCCTGGAAATACACTTTCTGGGTTGTTGACAAAAGAATTTGTACCATAATCATAATATCCCACACCAACAGAAGACACTGCTTGGTTTCCATCAATGGTAAAAGTCGGAACTTTCAATCTTGCAGATATTGTTTCGAGATTTGTAATGGCTGCTCTGCATTCTTCCAAAAACGACTCCATTACTTCCTTGGTTCTGTCTACAAACACAAGTTCAACCCCGTATTGTAAAACAACTCCAGTTCCGTGATATTGCCTTAGACTATCAGAATAATCAGCGGCATAAAAATCCATCCAAGCATTATTAAGGGATAGGTGTGGCCTCATCGGGGCGCCTAGTCCCCTGTGTCTAATCCTGCTGCCGTCTTCTGTTCTTTGCACTGTGTTTGTTTGGTTTCGCCCCATTGTATTGTCGGTAATTGGACCAGAAGACTCTTCATTGGTGCGATAAACAACAGAAAAAACTGGTTCTTCCAAGTCCATAAAGTCTTTCTTTTTACCTGCGCCCAACCTGTTAGTGCCAACATCTCTCACAGTAACCCTTTTTCTCAAAACTCTAACAGACTTGATGTCTAGCAAGTTTACTATTTCCATGCGCCTTTGATCTGCAGGGAGGGTGGATTGATAAGTGTTCATAAAATCATAATATCTAGAATTATTTTTATAGATACTCTCAAGTCCAATAGCCCATGTTAGTCTAGTGATCCTAGTGTCCTTTAGGTAGTCAACCATCACACCTGCTAAATCAAAGTGATTTTTATGCCTAGTCTCTAAAAAAGACTGATTTGGTATTCTATTGGAATACGAGTCAAAAGTTGGTGGTTCAAAATTTATAAGTCGACTTCTCTGTAATATTCTAAAGTCTTGAATTTTTGTAACTGGAACTTGAACTAATTCAATTTCTCTGCTTTCGTTTGAATGCAAAAACCCAGTCATGTATCCGCCCCCTTCCATTGTGTGAAGTGGTCCGTTGTACGGTGCGCGAGTTATTTTGTCCAAAAACACTGCTGCTGTTGATCTGATTTTACCCGATTCAGTAACAACATCTAGCGTTGGTTGACTCACCATTGCCGAAAAACTGGTAAAAATATCAGGCGGCAAAGAGAATCCGACACCCGAATCTATAAAATAGTCAACCATGACTTGGAAGTCAAAATTAGCAAAAGTTACTATATTTAAATTATCACAATTATTGAAACCTAAATCATCTATTTGAAAAACGTGTCTGCCAGGAAGTATCTCCATAACAGAATTATTTGAATCATACGCCTGATATTGTGTGCCAGTTCTTCTGAATTGTTCTTCGGTAAATCTGTCTTCGTATCTGTCAACCTTTCTAACAGGAATTGGTCCAGAGTTCCTATAAGCCCTTTCGTCAGAGACGTGACCCAATCCCATACTATTTAATGTTTTTCTGATTAGTTTTGGTAAAAATGTTTCAAAAGTATCTCCATTTTCCCAACCGTAACCTTCACTGCTTTCTCCCAAAGACGCCAACCTGTGCACGGTGCTTAAAAATTTATAAAATTGAGACGCAACTTGTTTGCTAGAAAAAGCCAAAACATAAACTTGCAAACAATCTGTAATTAAATTTCTAAATGACTCACCTGTTACTCCTCTGTTTAAATTTTGTGAGAACGTCTCTACAGTTGTTTCTGTTAACAACTCTTTAACATTGAAGTCAACAGTTACTATTGTTTGATCAAAGTTGTAAGACAGATTTCTTCTTGGAGCATTTCGTTCAAATTCTTCTCTTTGTCGATCATAGAATCGCTGTTGCTCGGATCCGTCGGTTGCTCTGTACGGTTGAAGTTCAAAATCAGAATAATCTATTTCAGAATTTTGACCATCCTCTAGTGTAATCCTTCTGGTTCTAACTCTAGGGACAAATTGCCCTATAATATCGTCTGCTCTTGTGTATCTTGCCATCAGTCACAAATATCCTCTGGTTGTTGTAACATAACTTGCCTTGTGGTGGCGCCAACTGTCTCTCTGCTTAAGTACTCATCTAAAGAATCTTCAAACTCACTTAACACCTTTATTGGTATGGTGCCAAAAAGTCTATGATTATACTGTGCAGTAACATCTGAGTCTTTAAAAACGTCAAAGTATTTTTCTATTTCATGATCTTTTGGTAGAACAAATTCATCACTTTCTTTGAAGTAAATCTTCTTTAAGTTTTCACTCTCCACACCTGTCCTGGGACTTACCGAAGTTCCCTCTATTTCAAAGAAGCAATATTCGAAGTTTGTTTTTTCATATGGTGTATTTTGCTCAATAACACTTAAAAGTAATTTACCGTCTGATATATCGATTTTTACATTATCTTTAAAAACAATTTCCTTTTCAAATCCAGTCTGCTTTTCGTATCCTTCTTGTATAAATGCAGGATCGGCGACATCTATTCTAGATACGTCAAATTCATAATCAATTTCATAATTTAACACTGGTCTTTTTATGCCCACGTTTGGGGAGGAGGAACTTACGTTTACACTTTCTAGGCGGCCGCCCAATATAGAATCTATTTTCCAACTAGGTACAGACTGTTCGCCTTGTGATGACATACCAATAAAATTTCTAACAAGGTTTCTATCATCTAGTCCCATTTTTTCTTCGCGCAACAATTCTTGTTGGTATAGCATATTTAACGGTAATTTTTCAACCCTTCCAGATTTTTGAGCAAAGAATCCATGACCTCTTGCTTTGTTTATATCATGACCGTTAAGAGTTAAGACCCTTGTCTCGACACCATCGTGTTCGTAAAGGGCATACATTCTTTGAGTATCTTTCTGTATTCTGTCGCTAGCTTGTGCATTGTTTTCAGAATTGTCGCCAACATATTCTACATTATACAGTATCTCATCGTCAGAAAACACATAAAAGGTTGGTTTCAGTCTTCCCTTCGAGAGCATGTACTTCCCGTATTGAGTTAACTCTATATCTAAGACTTGCTCCTTCTTGTTAAGAAAACTCATATTACTCTCCTTCTAAAAACCGATTCGCTTCTTCTGCTGAAATTTCGTTTCTTTCTTGGGACTCTAGCGAATCTGATCTTCTATAGTCTAGTTGTGCTTCAATATTAACTAGTTCTATAAGTGAAAAATAATCATATGGCCAATTATATCCATACTGACTAAGTTCGTCATACGTAACTCTCAAGTCTGGATGACCTGGCATGATTCCCAATTTTGATCTTTCTTTTGCTTTAAAATAATCAACTTTTCCTTTTTGCTTAACCTTAAAGACCATCCACCTCACGTCTGGCGTAAGTCCTCCGCTCCAACCTTCGATTCTAAATCGAGATGGCCCTGGTGCAGACGGTGGATCCAATGCAGAGTCGGGCAGATTATTGCTCACATTTGTTATAGAACTTAGTTGTGGTTGGGGACTAAGTAAATCATTTAGCCCAAATAACTCATGACTAACATAGGCAGAAGAAATCGGACCTTTAAGTCCATTTTCTGAATATGTGTCAAGTCCGACGTCTGGAGTTGTATTTTGCCATATTCTAGACAAATCATCTTTGGTAAAAAGGTGTTCAAATTCAAACAAGTACATGGCAAATGGATGTATGAACTTGCCATTTCTGTCATTAAACTTTAGAAAGTTAAACTGAGGCGGGATGTTATATCTTGTCATTGCCGAAACCATTTGCTTTATAGACCCTCTAACTCTCGTACTGACTCTTCTGATGTCTCTGACTTCTTCAAGTCCTTGGTTTTGGTTCGTTATTTGACCAAATGGATTAATATTTGGTATTAAAATATCCAATGAACCGCCGCTCTCAGTTTGTGACTCTTGTTGCTCCACTATTGATTCTAGTTTGTAATTTGGAAACCCAACTTCTCTCATTGATTGATAAACTTCTTGCTCAGGTAAATCAAAAAACTTCTTCACACCATTTACAATTCTAAAAGGTATTGCGACTACTGCTTCTCTAACTCGGCGGCCGTCTCGTAGTCTACCAATTTCCGCCATGGTTTCCGAAGCAGTTTGTCCGCCGTTCTTAATCGATAATCCAATAAGTTGTGAAAAACTTGATTCAGAGTCAAATGCAGCAAGGACTTCTTCGTCTGATAGTCCTCTGTCTATTTGTCCGAATGGATCAATTGTAAGCGTAGCGAATGTTTGATCTTTAAATTCCTGTGCACCTTGGTGCCAAATACCCGTTATTTTTGGTAGATGCTGAATAGTTTCCTGAGTCAGTGGTGCACTAGTGTTTTGTCTAGTTTTCTTATTAAAATCAAAATTAGGACAAATAAACTTGGGTTGTATAACCCAGGACTTTAAATTTGGCATTGGCTCAAGGTCATTATTCAACACTTGTACAAAAGCGGACGCATCTCTTGGAGCCATGTTTCGAAAACTTGCTGATAAGTGCATTGCATACTTTCTATTGTAAGATGATCGAGCGTCATCATACCCGCTATTTTCGTTTGAGCAAAAACTTCTCTTATATCCTGCAGATCCAGTCGCACTAATATGTCTTATGAACTCTACTTTTGTGTCCAAAAGCACTGATTCGATATTATCATACACTCTATCTGGGTCTGGTACAAACTTGTATTGGACAATTGACTCTCCATCATAATGCGGTGGTAGATAAGGCGAAAAACCATAAGCATTACTTTCCAACGCTCTTGGTAAAAATTGAAGATCACTACTGGTTGGACCTCTGGTCTTGCCCGCATCCACTGGAGGTCCAAACGCTGCAGGATTGCTGTACATAAAATTTGTATTTGATCTGTTAGTGCCTCCTGTTTTTAGCGTTATAGAACTCTTATAAGTCTTATCGTAATCCACTGTTCCTGGTACAAATTCTGATGCTATCTTTAAATCTGGAGCGTCTAGGAAAAATCGCTCACACTCTGTATAGAAATTTTCTGCAGCGTAAGTATAAAGAGACTTCTTTCCTGTTTGGGCAGCAGCAAGGTCGAACTCAGACTTCAGTCTTTCAGAATTTCTTGGCACACCAAGAGCATAGTTTTCATCATTGTAAAAATTTGCATTGTAAAAATCGTCTGTTGTTTCAACGCCGTCTTTTTCATTTAAATTTGAAGGATCAGATTTATGCTTAAATTTTCTAACGAATGCAGGGTGCAAACTAGCACTTGGGTGCGGTTCTATGTCATAAAATAAAGCAGTATTTTTTGTCTTGTTGTCCTTCATCTTTGGCGTAAATGACTCGGGAACTATTATCGCCTCAAAGGGAACCCTGAACACGTTCTTCACGCCTGTTGATGATTGATAATCTGTAATCCAACCTTGAGAGTAAACTGGGTCTTCTCTGTGGTTTCCTCTTCCCACAAAATGATTAGTTCCAAAACTTGCAGATCCAATTCTAGGTATAGAACTATCGTCTGTAAAATTAAATTTAGATCCAACAATATACGAAGGTATTGCAGTCGAACCAGTAATCATGGTAACCGAACCAGAAAAAGTATCTGCACCAGGTGCTAGAAATAAACTTTTTTCATTTGCGATATTTTCAAAATCTGTAAACCTATTAGATCCAAAGTTTGCATACCAGGTTTTAAAGGAGACACTACTGTCTGCAGATTTATAACCTCTAGGAATATGATAGGTTAAACTATATTGCGATGGGTTTGTTAAATCAGCAATACCGTTCCATCTTTGTCTAAATCTTGGACTATATTCCAAATCTGCAGCCACTGATCCCGTCCATGAATTAAACCCATAAAAGGTCCCTGAAAGATGGTTTAATGTTATCGGCAAATCTCTAATCAAGTCAGTATTGCCACCTGTGAATCGATGTATACTTCCAGAGTCATGATTGTACACAACCCCACTTCTAAAGTCCTGTGCGTGATTAAAGACAGGTTTTAGGTTAGTTGAGTGTGATGTTTTTGACGTGTACCCAACATCGTTACCAGGTTTGTACCAAGCAACAATATTATCATGTTTACTTTTACCAATAGAAGTGTAAGGGCTTGAAGGTCCTTGCGCTTTGCCAAGTTTATAGTTTGGAGTTGTGTACGGAATATTCTTAGGCGGAGATACTTCCTGAAATCCACTCAATTTTTTAATCTCAGTTGCAGTTAGCGATTTGTTTACAACTACAATTTCTGACATCATTATTTCTAAGGGTTTTAATAAGTCTTGGGGTGCAAGAGTTGCTGAACTGCCTGCTATATAACTTGAAAAACTAGTTGGCAAGGGGGTTAAGGTTTTTGAATTGTCCGTTATATCTGTATTTATTCTCTTAACTCCGCCGAGGTGAGACCCAATAAAACTATTCCTTGACCCATCAAGTTTGATAGTCTGATTACTGTAAGATGATACGCTTGTATTGTTGGTGTCTGTACCTTTATTGCCCAGAGTGCCATTGAAATAGAAACTTGTGTTTGCCAGTGTAGGATTGTTTATATCAGTCTCTAAGTACAGGTGATTCCACCCAGCAGTAATTGTTGGTGTGGGGGTCGGCTTAGATCCACTGTGTATAAAATAATCTGTTCCATTTCCTCCAATTAAGAAAACTTTAAAGTCATTGTTAACATTTGGAGTTCCGCCAGCAGCACCATACACCTCTGTGCCTACGCCTGTAGCGCCAGTCGAAAGCGCAATGTGCAATCCTGTCCTCCAAGCAGTTGTTGTTTCGTTCTCACCACTACCAAGAGACATTATTGTGCCTAAATTTGGTGTTAAAGCAAGTTTAAGTGCTGGAGATCCTGCGTGGGGTAGCGCACTTGCGATTATGGCATTCGAACTAGGTAAATAGACCCAAAATGAAACTCCGAACTTATCACCGCCAGAGGACAAACTACCACTAATTGTCTTGCCCCAAGAACTGCCACCACCAATTTCAATTCTATTTTTTGAAATGTTACCATCTACGTTTGGTATGTGATGGTTACCATCTGATGGTGGAAGAACTGGTGTTCCCGAACTTAAGCTAGCGGACTGAAATATTACACCGTAATTGTTATACGGCCTGTCTTTGTGTGGTTCAAACACAGGATAATCAACAGCAATACCAGACTTAATGGTATTTAACGCTATTCCTGGAGCGTAGTAAGGTGCTAAAGCATTGCGCCAGTGGCCACCAGTAACATATTGATTGTAGGAGGAACTAAATATCTGAGCCATCTGAGTCACTCTATCTGCTGGATAAAACCCTCTGTATGGTAAAAACTTTTTAAAGGCTTTGCATTTCAGTGTTAAAGTAGTTAACTCGCCGCCAGAATCGCTCATATACTTATCTACAACATCAAAATGTTTAATGAAATCACTGTGACTATAGATGTTGTAAAACTCTTGATCAGAACTATTGGCAGGCGCTGTGGCACCCGTAAGTGTAAGCAAAGTCTCATTGCATCTAAAAAACGGATCTGTGCCGCCGACGCTATTTATGTAGAAGTCCATATGTTCACTGATTCTAAATTCTGGAACTACACCATAATCTTTTGCCAAAAGTCTAGACTGATAAATAAAGTCTTCGTACGAATCATAATTAAAAGGATTTCTGCCAAGGTCTGCGCCTGCAAAAAAGTTTTGAGAGTTAAGTAGGTACTCATCATTTTTTCTGTTTTTAGCATAAATTAAGTGTTTTTTGCTACCAGTCTGCATCAACTGAAAGTTGAAGTTATGCAAATCATCATCAGGATTTATATTATCATTTTGATAACCACCGTTGGCAGCATCGACATGATCTTTAAACTTATCCAATGATGCAAAAGTAAGAACAGGAGCATAATTCGTCTGAGGACTAAAGTACTCTCTTTGTATATCACCCCCTTCAGTTATTGTTTCACTATACAGAAATTGATTATCAGAGGATCCTGTGGAAGTGATCCTATCTATCGCGACAGCGTGTGATTTGTTATTTATAAAATATGGAGATAACTCTCTGTCTTTTAAAGGCGCGGAATACAAGTTTAGAAATTTAACAGCCCACTGACCTTCTGTATTGTTGTGGTATCCTGATGATGTTAACGCTGACACCAATCTAATTGATGCGTTGGATAATGATGAAGTTATTAACACAGAAACTTTTTTAAAGGTATCAGATGTTGCGTACTCACTAATATCGTTTGTCTTGAACACGTTCTCCCAGCCGTTAGTGTGCCCAACACCGCTCGCTGTAGATCCACTTACCTGAACATAAAAAGGAGTCGTCGCCTTGTGTAGTCCTAAAGAATCCTCTACCGTTGTAGAGTTACCAGTCTTCAAGTGAAATGTTAAAAACGCTGGAGTCTTTATCGTATTGATAAATCGAACAAACCTGTAAGCACTGTAAGATCCTGGTGCACCTGGAACGGCAGATGCTTCTGACCCTGTTCCAAAAAATAACAAACTTCTTGCCTTTGAAGAGTTTGCTCCTCGGTGGACTCTAGGTCCAGATGTTGTAGCACCTATTGAATCTCCAAATTTTTCACCCTTATTATTGACCGTATCTTTTAAAAACCCACCTGCGCTTTGAAACAACTTGCTCGTAGTGTTTTGACAATCAGCAGGTGTAAACCCTCCATGAGGAGTATAGTCTGTTGTTCTACTTGCGATGCTATAGTCTGATTCGTATTGTTGCATGTCCGCGCTCCAAGACGCAGTTAAACTCATGTGATACATTGTTATGTTTTGAGGCAATGAAGACGTTCCTTGAATAGGAAATGGTCTAGACAGCAGCGCACTTGCACTAGGATAATTAAGATTGTTGTGAAATATTGAGTAAGTAGACAGCAACTCACCCGATCCGCCATTCGTGTTATCATCGGTGGTTCTCTCTACGGCCGTTTTTGTAAAGTTAGTTTGTGCATCAAGTGGCCACATACTTAACCTTGACACTGTCTGTCCTTGTGAGTTTGTAATATTAGTAAGCGTACGCTGGTCTCTCCTGGTCCTCCAAAAGTCACTATCAAACCTTACCCGTTCTCTAGTTCTTTCAAGATACGTGTGCTCTTCTTTGGGGTACATTTCGATTCTATATCGAATCTGATCTTTTTCTGTAAAAGCCTCTATGTCATCAAAAGTACCGCCGAACCCTGTATTGTCAAACTTATAAACACCACCCTCCTCAACAAGAACCTGTTGAATTGCACGCGGGTTTAACGAGTCGTGTAATAGTTGAGTCTGGGACTGACGTGAAGGCAGTTTGTGTAAAGCATCCGACAACTTCTCGGTAGGGAAAGTTGATAATTTATTATTATAAGTAACTTGCTCCACGGGAAGAAATTGGGGGGCTTGCCGTGTTGGGCCGCTGCCGCCTTGTTTTTCACCTCTTATGAACAGTTGTAACGGTAATCTATTGGATGATACTGACGCTTGTACAAACCTGTAGGTTGAATGATCTACCGTTATGTCCTTTGTGCCAATTCTAGTCTCTATGTTGCTTGGCCAAGCATAACCATTTGTACTTGGCCCTAAAGATGGTATAAAAGTATTCCTATCACCTTCTGAAACAGGAATAGCGTATATGTTATTCAGGCTCAAATATCTACCTACGGCAGTCTGTCCTGCACGAACCTGTTTCCAGGTTGGGTATCCAAAAGGGCCTTGCCTGTGTAGAGTTAATTGATTCAGGTCATCAAACACCTCTGCTGTGACTGTTGAGTTTGTTGTGTTGATAGTATCCACAACATGTCTATTTATGCCAACAAAATCAATAACTCTTTTCTTGTATTTTTCGAAATCAAAAATGTCCACTGTTCCTGCAGATGCGCGACTTCCTGGGTCTGCAGTTCTTGATCCAACCGCGAACTGATACGAAACTGAGTCCTTTCTATCTAAATCAAATCTTACACTGCTTGCTCCAACATCTGTACCAAAAAACGCATCTGCTTCACCCTTGGATATTTTTCTAATTTGCGTCCATGTACCATTTATCTTTTCATATATGTATGCAGATCCAGCGTTATTAACAGAACCAGGGTCTTCTGCACGAGCAGATACAATCAAGTATCTATTAGTGCACTCAACAGCTTCCCCAAATAAATCGCCTGCGCCAGCGTCTGAAGCAACAAGAATTTGAGTTTGTGTCCATGTGCCATCTTGATTTTCAAAAACGTAAACACTTTCAGATGCAGCGGTGCCTACAAAAATATATTTATGATCAGATGTTGCAGCAACAGAGTATCCAAATTGGTCACTGTTCGCTGCATCTGACGCTATTAATTTTTGTGCCTGATTCCACTGAGTGCCATCATAACTAAAAACATACACAGCACCCCTATTTGATCCACCAGTGTCGTTTTGACTGGCACCAGCAACTAACAGATTATTTCTAATAGTTATACCAGCGGGATGGGTAGGACCAGAGAAATTATCATTAGCAGATCCGTCTGATGCTTGGATTCTCTGTATTTGCGTTAAGGCAGTTTTATCGTTTCTATAAATGTAGACTGATCCTTTGCTTGAATCCTCTCCATTAGCGCCCACAATTACAAAATCAGAGTGGGGATCCATATAAACTGATGTTCCATAGTCGTCACCTGCGGTATCTGCGGGCGCAGTGATCTTTTGAATTTGTGTCCAGGATACGCCTTGTTTTTCAAAGAAATAAGCAGCGCCCTTGTCTGAGTCCTGGCCAGGGGCGCCGACTACAGCATAGTTTCCAGAAACAGCAACGGAGCGGCCGAAATTGTCCCCAGCGGACAAGTCTGCGGGCGCTAAAGTAACTGGTGATCCATATGTTGTTGAAAGTCCATCCTGCCTTTCAAATATAAGGGCAGCGCCCTTGTTTGAAGTGTGAGTGGGTGCGCCTGCGATTACAATATTTTTATAGAGGTGCACAGAGGTTCCTAATTGCCCACCATCATCAACACCAGAATTTAACTCTTGCGTACTTGTATATTCCCTTCTGGTTTGTCCAATCTCTCTTTGATGTACACTTGCACTTAAAAACTCATAAGTTTTTTCATAACTTAAAGATCCAGTCTTTGCACCCAAAGAAGCTTGCGTGAATGAATGCAAATGTCCAGGCGATACATCAATACCGTCAGAGGGCAAAATCGAAGCAGTGATCCAAGAATATTGAATATCATTCTGCGGTATTTCATGTGTAACAAATCTATTGTCAAAATTTAAATCCATCTCATCAGTATATGTAGCACCAGATTGTTTCCTGCTGTATCTTGGGTTCCTATTAATTTTATGGTCTGTCACTAGTTGAGTCCCGACATCCATACTTGCAGTCTGTGGGATGGAATCAAGAAAGTTTCTCGGGCCTCTCACTGATAGATTTCTGTAATTTAATGTTGTGTATATAGAAAATTGATTTGTTTCTCTGTCAATACTGTGTCCGCCTCTACTATTGCCTGCAACCTCAGTGCCACCGATTGGAGAAAATCTACTTTTAAATACACTTTTTCTAACTGGTCTCGGTATTTTAACGAACTCTGCAATACCTGGAATTGCTGTTGAAACTGAAGAAGTTAACTGCACAATATTATCTATTAAAAGGTCTTTTCTTTGCACCTCAGAGGTATATTGAACTACATCATATATATGATTAAAATTACCAAGAGCAATGCTTGATGTTGTGGTTGCAATATTTCTAATATTGACGGGTCTCTTAGCCAAAGGAAACCTTAATAGTTGCATAGATTGAATATCTTTATCTATTGCTGGTAAATCACTGTCGTTTAATCCTGTGGAGTTCGGGGGTAAAACATATAGTTTTCCACTTTCCGCAAGAATGTTAAAAGCCTCTCTCCTGTCTGTCCCGTGTTTATGAGACGATTTGTGAAAATTAGCACGGAGTGACCCTGAGAGGTCTTGGTGCCTGTGCATGTTGCCGCCAACGTGCCTTTCTGTAAATGGAGACTGCATAGCAACCTCTCTATCATCACCATATTCATCCGAATGAATGTTAGTTATATCCACATTTTGTTTAAAGTGAGTATACAGAAGACTCTTGTAATCAGTTGGAGAAGCAATAGAACTAGTATACAGAGTGAAAGGCGCTACATCATTTACATCAAAATCCCTATTTTGCGCGGATATGTCTGCTGTTGCTCTCATTTTCTTTTTCTTTGATGGGTTAATAATATCACTACATAAGGGTTTTACGCTTGCATCGGACCCTGTTACTGCGATATAGTCCTTGGAGAATGGTCTAGCGACACCAGAAAAGAATCTTTTTTTCTTATTTCCAAAAGTATTGTCTCCACCCTTAGCGTGTCGTTGGTCGGTCACCGACAACTTATATGGTCTCGTTAACTTCCTAATAACATAGGTCGATCCAGACACGTCTGTGTTGGAAGACCTTCTTATGATTTCCCTGTCGGAATCAATAGATGAATCTACTTTAGAGTCACTGCTTCTCTGTGCTCTGTCTTTTTCCCAAAGACAGTTAGTATTACCGTCTCTATCAAGAGGAGCGTGGCCATGTTCCCAATCATACAAGAGTTCATTAATTGCTTTTATTTGACCAACTGGTTCTACTGCCTTCATCTCTAAAGTCGGGTACTTTGTTTGATACTTATTCCTTTCAAAGACATGACTTTCGATCATGTTTCTAATATCCTCAGATGAGGAAATTGATGCTGGCTTAAACTGATCAATCATAATAGACAATGAAGAATCTATCCACTTATAGTACTCAGTGAATCTTTCAATGTCAGGATTGTTCTCTATTCTTCTAAAGAATATTTGCCTTAACTTGTCTAGCTCTTTGTAGGTTTGCCTATATTTCTCAACTGGTGCGCCGATTAGATTACTAAATTCATTTATTCCTGCAAAAAAATTCAGCATCTCATCTGTAATTGCGCCATACATACTTTTTTCAAAAGAGAAAAACAAGTCAGTTGGCTTACTTTCTCTAGTAAAAACAATATCATCATTAAGAGATATCTTAACTGTGTCTGGTGCTTGAATGTTTTCAAATTCATGAAGTTTGGAAGAGTGGTCATGTTCAACACTGACACTAGAGGTCGTAGACACTTCAAAATAATGCGCTTTTCCTGGATGGATACGTCCAACAATTGGTTCGAGGAGTCCTAGTCTCTGCTTTTCATCAAATGATCCAGAAGAAACATCCGTTACCCACATCTGTCCGTTAGCATTAGATCCCGTAAGATTTGAAAAATCCCAATTGATCGTCAGTAAATCGATTTCAGGAACTTGAACGTTGCCAATGTCAAGCAATGGAGCAAACTGTCTTGACGGATTAAGCAATCCATACGAGTTAGGGTCTCTCGCATGCGCGCGCACTTCTTCTGGGTGCAAAGACTTTTGCCAATACCTAAAGTTAGATATCTTTACGTCACTTGTCTGATTGATTGGTCCAATAAAATCTGTTCTGTGTGATCCGATAAAGAACCTTCTAGATGATGATATCATTTTTTGAGCATTTGCAGCAGATATTGAACTTGTAATTAAAAATTCTTCTGCAACAGAGTCAGCAACTGTTCTAACGCCCTGAAATACCATATTGTAGTGACCATCACTACCTGAGACTGGTCCATCAGTTAAGTTTTCTTGTCTTAACGATACTGCTAAATTCCACTTGTTACCATCGTAAAGATCATAATACAACCCAGACTCTACTGGTTCGAATAGATTATTCCTGCAAGACAGTACAAATTTGGCATTTTTGGTATCTTGGTCTGATCTAACTGCAAAAACTTGAAAGTTAGAATCATCGTCTGTTTCAGAAGTCCAGGTCAAAAGTTGATCATTATTTTTTCTAACAGCATGACAACCCATTATACTTGATGATAAACTAGAAACTACGTGAAAGGGGTGCTGAATTGGATGCCTTACGGGAAAAAACACCTGAGACTGAACGGTAAACCCTGAAGATGCTAAATCAACTGGGTTTGGAAAAATATCTGCAGATCCAGTAATATACCCTCTAGCATCATTCGTTCTAGGTGTTGTCATACCGTTGATTGACTGTATTACAACTGCTGCTGTGTTTTTCTGCTTTGCAAAGTTTACGTACTTGTTTTTAGCTGTCCTGTTGACATAACTATTATCAATAGGGTATCTAGAATCTGTTGAATAAGTGTTTATCCTAATCAATTCGTTATCGATACCGAAACATCTAAACAAGTTTCTAAAAGACTTTAAAGATCCCTTTGATTTGTAAATTGATTCTAAATTGTTGTATATATTATTATAAATGTAGTTTTTAGTATCATGTATCTTCTTTTCAAATTCTTGATCTTCGTCTCTGCTATGAAAAATATTAAGTGCATCTGCATCTAAGAAAAGTTCAGGCGCAACCAACCCCAAAGATTCCAACTTTATATCGTTGAAAGGGTGTGGTTTGCCATCTACCTGATCGAAACCAAGATGTTTAAGTTTTGACAAATCTTTTATTTGCAAGTTTAAGGAATCAAAATAACTTGCAACAATTTGAACAATCTTCTTTAGTGTGTTGCCACCGCCTTCGCCATCTTCTTGTACAATGTAATCTGGTATGGAATAATACAGAGACGAATGATTTGTTAGATCATATGCTCGGCCTTCCTCAAGTGCATCGGATCTAAAAGACTTAACCGATGGATGCAAATCGTATAAGATTGGATCCTTAAATTCGCTTACGGACGCTGAAGATTGTACCATAGCAGACCCTACGCTTCTTGCAGATCTTCTATACCCAACCCAGTCGCCGTTTGTAACCCTTCCAGAATAATCCAGAACAGTTTTATCAATTTTATTTAATTCAGTAATACCTTCGTTAAACTTGTAATACACACCAAGTTGCGAATTAGCCAAGTCAGTATTTGCCCCTGCTCCAACCTGAGTAAACCAGAATCTACCTACTTGTTTTGAGTTTCTTTTAGTTTTCCAAAACCTAAACTCATCCAATGAACCTGACAGTTTTCCATATCCGAGGCCAGGTATATGATCTTTAGGCGCTGTCCTTATTGTGTGGTTAACATCTTTTCCTGCAACTAGGGCCCCGATCGCACCAATCAGTGGTGTGTTTAGTGACCCAAAGGCACTACCAGTTGTAATTTGCTTGTTAAGTTCTCCATCAACATAATTTTTTACGGACACCGCTCCATCTTGATTTTTAAAAGTAAAAGCGTAATGATGCCAAGCATCATCAGATGCACTAGCATGCAAGTGCGTTGTCCCAACTCTAACATTCTTGAACCCAGAAGATCCAGATTGATATGTAAGTATAAATGGTGATTTGGATGAATCAGACCCATCCACCTCAATACTTAACCTACCATAACCCTTACTGCCTTCGAGTGATGAAGTTGTGGTAATATCTAATACTACCTCTTTTTGCGTTTTAGAAGTAACATATTCAGATTTTTTTAACCAGAACTCAACGGTGTTGCCTGTTATGCCATTTATTTCCAGATTAGATCCACGGGAACTGGCAGTGTGGTAGACGTTGCCCAGGCCTGGTCCGCCTTTCATGTAAATGTATTCTTTAGTTTGTGGGTTGCCGTATGCGCCTGAAGTAGAAGTTACTGAACCCCACCCGTCGCCGTTTGTGTGAGAAGAAAAAATAGCGTGGCCATTTGTTCTTGGATATTCATTCTCAAAAACATGCAAGTCAAATCCACTAGAATCTGTAAAGTACTCTAGTTTTTCTTTTAATGATCCGTCATATGGAAACTCGTTTTGTATTCTGTCAATCGCTGATTCATAATACTCTTCTAGGGATCCGTACGCTGCAAAATTTGACGCTGTTGCAAAGTCTGTGCTTGACCTGAACTTGGTCCTATCTTGAATATGTTTTTCGATGTAAGAGATGGACTCCACATCTTCTACGATCTCTTTGTACCTTGCTAGAGACTCAGGTTTAAACGAACCATCTTTTTTACCAAACAATCTTTTAAGACTCATAACTATTCAACTCTAAACTTAAATACATCTTTGTTAGTAATATTTCTACCAAATTCGTCTGTTGCAATCTCCAATCCATACATATACCCAGGCTCAAACAAAGACATCTCTAACTTGAAAAAACTACCACTAGAGTCATAAGACGTCTTAGTGTATGGTGTGCTTCCTGATCCAAAAGTTACAACATCTTGATTGTCAACTAACCTATATGCTCTATAGTATACATCATACAGTACTTCATTTTGTGTTTTATTTGTTGCAACAGTATAAATGTTAGGCTGGTATCCCTTTTTTCTGAAACTAATCCTCAACGTTGGGTTGTCAGTTGTTCTATATGATGGCTTTAGGTTTGATATTGCTGCTATGTACTCCTCGTCAGCGTTACTGTACGGCAAAGGCACATGAGACTTGACACCTATGGAGGACCCTGTAAATAATTCGTTGTTTGATAAATCTGACCAGACATCGTACAACTTGGTTGCAGAACCTGTGTATGCTAAGGATGCACTGTAGATTCCTGTTTCATGCAAATATCCAAAACCAAATTCTGCGTTATTGTCCTTCACTCCACCGCCAATCGGCAAAGTGATTGGTCTTGCTTCTCTATGAAGTTCTGGGTATAGTCTTACTTTTAATAACTTCTCACCCATTACTTGATCCTTACCATCTGCAAATACTTTGAGTGTGGGCATATTTGTTAACCCTCTTCTGGTATAATTGTAGACATAAAGTGTGTTAAGGTTTTCAGGGCCCGTGGCAAGCGAAGAACTCTTGAAAAAATTTGCCCTGTCGTCCCTAATTGATGAATCCCACCTTGCCTCTATGCAAGGTTTCTTAAAGAAAAACTCTGTACCTCTTGCGAAAAACTTTTTTGTATAGTAAGACCTGTTTAGAGTTCCGTCCTCAAAAGACCCAGACAACTTTACCATAACTCCGTATGACTCTCTGTCAGGGTCTGTAGTTGTTTCGGCAGCTATCCATTCTTCTACAAGTGCGGTTACGTTTACCTCTACGTCCTCTGTGCCTCTAGTTAGGTCGACGGCATAGTGTGGCAAATTTTTGCCTGGTGTGTACCCAACTTCATGGAAGTCGCCGCCTGTATTCGTCCACCTAGTTCTTCCACCAATTTGAACTTTGGTCATCGTAAAGGTGGAATTACTCTGAACACTCTCTGGTATGATAGACCCTGATGTGCTGCCAACAACGGTGTTTGTCAACCTAACAGTTGCCCCAGTAGAGTCACCAGTGTCCTCTTCAGATATCGACGCTGACAAATTAACATCGGCGAGTGCGTCCACTGCAACTTTAACCTCTCTTGCAAACCTTTTAACCGTGTTTGCATTTGCTTGGTCGATTTTCACCTCTACTTCTGATCCAAGTAGTGATGGTGCGCTGCCTCCTCCGCTACCATCAAACCAAAAATTATACCTGTCCTGTGTTACATTATCATCCAAAACTTGTACAACAAAATATCTATTGTCGTACGCAGACGGAGTTGTAGACACAAACTTTATATCAGTAACGTCAGCAACTTTTGTATTGCTGGCAAAAATCCAGTTACACGCGTCTTCATCTGAATACTCCTCCATATCCATCCCACTGCCTTCGTCCCAAGATCTAGATATTGGCAGTATTGCCAATTTACAATTTCTTGGTAGCGTTTGGCCGTGCTCGGCGTTAAAAACTCTTAAGAAAAATTTAACACTACCAGATGCGGGGATTGTCGCAGCGTCTCTTGCTTCTTTGATTTTTGAAACATTAAAATTAACTAACGCCCTAGACCTTTCCAAAGAACCAGACGCGCCTTGGCCAAATATTGAAAAAACCTCTAAGATATCAGATTGCCCTGCATTAGACCCTGTGCCCCTAGTTGTCAGACTCGCTTTGAATGCGTCTGTTATTGTGTTGTCTGCATTTGAAAAAAATCTTTTAATAGCCATTTTACAAAGTTGTTCCTCTAATGTCCGTGTCTGGAAATTTTAATTCATATATGTGGTCGCCAGGAATTGACAAAACTCTTTCATCTAAACTTAAATTCAAATCTATGTTGTATGATAAGCTGCTGTAGGTGCCACCGACTAAGTTTCTCACAGAAACATTCGTTACATCTACAACTGATTCTAAATTATTAAGAACATTGTATATGTCATTTAAATACAAAGGTTGTCCTATATCAGACTTTGTAGCGAAGTACTGTTGTATTTCTCTATTGCATTCTACAGTCGTTTCTAATTTATTAAAACGCTCATGAACAATTATTTCATAATCTATTCCGATGTTAACAACGTGAGCATCTAAAATATCAAACGTATCTGACATCATTCTATAATTCAACAACCAAGTTTTTAGATTATTTTTAATTGGCATATTCGTTTTGATTAGTTTGCCTTGCGAATCTACAGAAATTACATATATGTTAATGTTTCTTTTTAGAGAGTCTGTATCGTGCTCGACCCTCGCTCTTGCAATTGATCCAAACTTGGATGGCATGGAATATATCATTGATGTGTAGTCAGCATTTGTGACCGCTCTATTTTGAGAAGCGTATATAGATTTAGTTCTTAATCTTATTTCTTCTTCCGAGGGAGTTTGCAGGTTTCCTAGAACCGGCTCTTCATTAAAGCACTCGATAGATGAAATAACGGAACTTACTTGTGATGATATTAAAGAAGATTCATCATCAAATAAGGTAATCGGGTTAGAAACTTGAGTTACTGTTCCTGCTGGTGCATTAGCGGACTGTAATTCATTTCTAATGACCTTTACAGACAGCGAAGTATTTGAAGGTGCTACACCCATTTTATCTGTGGTTGTAAACTTTGTTGGATCTAGATACATATCTGAAACATGCTGTTTGCCATATTGCTTAAGTACAACGCTGGATGGGTCTTCATACGATCCACTCAGAATCTCCGAATCACTGGCTTGTCCAAATTGTATTTCCACTGATCCAGGTACAATATCTGCAATAAATCTTCTAGGTACTGCTTTTGGTTTGAGTATGCTACCAACGCTATGTTTTGATTCGCGTCTATTTATCAAATTTACAAAAATAACATCTTGAGACAAATGCTCTACTTCGTAATATCTCCTTCCTTCAGAGTCTTCCACCGACAGCACTTCAGTTATGTTTGCTCCAGGTACTTTTATTTTTGGAAACCTTTTAAAATCTCCTATCTCATGTAAACTTTCTTCTATGAACCCTGACTTAATTTGTCCCGTTGCCTTAATAGCATATGAATCTGGGGCGCCAG
>Ga0209232_1000381_pt1 | contig 27353 bp, 34 predicted proteins | sample ETNvirenome_2_60_FD_184066 | JGI IMG/M metagenome (GOLD analysis project Ga0209232, IMG submission 184066) | Marine viral communities from the Pacific Ocean - ETNP_2_60 (SPAdes) (version 2) | ecosystem: Environmental > Aquatic > Marine > Oceanic | place: Pacific Ocean | collected 2013-06-22
ATTCGTAGACAACAAGCACAGCAACTTGCGTCAGAACGACTTGCTTCTGCAAGGGCTAATCTTCCAAGAGTTGCCGACCCTGTTGCAAGTTTTAGGCAAGGTATTGAAGAAGGGGCTGCTCAAAAAATGGAAATGGGGGGACAAGTATATGGTCCACGGAGAATGGGAGAAGTACCCGGTCCTCTTGGCGTAGAACGTGATGTTGTTCCCGCTGACCTTATGCCCGGTGAATTTGTGTTTACAAAGGACGCTGTGCGCGGAGCAGGTAAAATGGCAGGGGGAGGCTACAAAGACGGTATTAAGACAATGTACCGTCTAATGAAAAAATTTGAGGGAGTTGATTAATGTCTAGAGATTTTGTTGAACAAGTCACCACGGTAAAAGAAGATCCAGCTTTTGCGCCGTATAGACAAGCGCTTTTACAGGATGTGCAGGAACTTGTTGCAAGTCGGCAGGCAGATAGCGTTTTACCGCCGGGATTTAAAGTTGCAGGGTTATCCCCGCAGGAAATGCAGGCAATGGATATCGCTGAAACAGGCATAGGCTCCTACCTTCCATACATACAAAACGCACAAGACCTTATTGGAGAAGCTGCACGGACCTATGGTCAGGCAAGAGGAACCCTTGGCCGTGGCGAACGTGCCTTTGACATTATGGACCCTTCAGAACAGCAACTTCAAACAGGCTATGAACAGCTTTTACCAACCGCAGGAGCAACACCTGAACTAGAGTCTGGTATTGCGGCTATTCGTCAGGCACAACAAGCACAATTTGACCCTTCAAGCGTTACACGCTTTCAAAGTCCGTACCAACAATACGTAGAAGCCGCTATCAACCGTCAATTTGACCAAGCACAAAACAGACAGGATGCTCAAGCTGTTTCTTCTGGCGCATTTTCTGGTTCACGGCGTGATATTATGGATGCAGAACTAGAGGGACAACGTGCCAGAGCTGTTGGTGAAGCTTACGCTCAAGATTTTGGAAGAGCCTCGCAACAAGCACAACAGGCCTTTCAGGAAGAACAAAACAGAAGATTGGCTTCAGGTCAGGGACTAAGTAATATAGGGTTCCAAAGAGCAGGAGCGCTACAACAAGCAGGTCTTGCTCGTTCTGATTTAGCGGCGCGTCAGGCAGGATTAGCGTCTGGCCTTGCAGGAGGAATTGCAGGATTAGGGCAACAACTTTCAGGACTAGGCGGTGTTCAGGCAGGAATGGGGCAACAACTTCAAAACCTTACTGGTGAAGATATTCGCACATTAATGAATTTAGGTACACTGCAACGTGGTATTGCTCAGTCTGCCCTTGATGCAACGCGACAAACAGAGCTTCAGCAACAACAATATCCGTATCAACAACTGCAGTTCTTAAGTGACATATACAAAGGTATACCGTCAAGTCAGCAAACAGTAACACAAACACCAACTTTCTCTCCATCTCCGTTCCAGCAAGTAGCAGGGTTAGGGATTGCAGGGTTAAGTGCCGCGGCAGGTGCTAAAAATCTTGGGTTATTTGGATAAGGAAACATACGACATGAATCCATTAAAACGAAAAATGTTTATGCAACAAGGTGGTATGGTTCCTCAACAAATGATGCCCCCTCCACCACAACAGCAGATGATGGCTCCTCCACAACAGATGATGCCCCCTCCACAACAGATGATGCCCCCTGCTGAAATGCCCATGGCCCCCGGTCCAGAAGAAGTTATGGCAGAAGCACAAAGACAAGAAGGGGATGAGCTTGTTTCTGGTATCTTGTCTCAGGTGGACTCTGCACAAGACTATGAACAGTTAATGAACGCAATTCGTGGCGATGAAGTCCCTGTAGAGGGGCGCAGAGGCGAGCTTGCAGGACTTGTCGGGGAGCCTGATGCAGAGCAAACCCCTGATTCTGTATTGACCTTGGTTCAACCGACTATGGCTATCGTAGAGGCTCAAGGTGGATTAGATGCCTTGATGCAAGGCGAAGCTGATATTGCTATGGAAGATGAAGGCGGTATGCCAACAGATATGGCAGGCGGTGTTGGGTCTATGCTTATGGCAGGACAACCTGAAGAACCTGTGCAAATGGCTGATGGTGGTATGGTTCGTAAAATGCAAGAAGGTAGTGCTTATGGCTCTTTTAGACCAGATGCGTTTAAGATAGAACCAATGACAGATTTAAATGCAAGAAGTCTTCAAGATATTTATGCAGGGCTTTTACCTACTTTTCAAACAGGAATAGGGCAACCTGATAAAGATGTTGCAAGAGCTCAAGCATTGGCTTCTATCGGAGGGGCGGGATTAAGACTTGCACAAGGGTCACGCCAACCTGGCGCAAATTTTCTTAGTGATTTAGCAGGTGCTTTTGCTCCTGTACCGGGAGAAATTACTGCTATAGCAGGACAAGCATCAGAAGCTGACCGCGCTGCACGTATGGGGGCTCTTCAAACTGCGTCAGGAATTTATCAAGAAGAACAAAAAGATATAAGAAAGCAAAAAGCAGCAGAAAGGACAGCAACTCTTGGTAATATGTTTGAAATAGGCTTAACAGGTTTTCGAGCAGATATAGCTAAAAAAGTACAAGAAAGCGCACAGGACCATCAAGCAAGACTAGCTAATGATGTAAATGCATTACAAAAATACATAGCAGAATTAAATAGTAGTACCGAGCTTAACAAAACGCAAATGCTTAATGACGCAAGACAAAAACTGCAAGTGTTAATAGGAGAGCAAAAACAAGCAGAAATAGCGGTAGGGCATGAAAACCTATTAAAAACAATGGATGTCACACAAGGGTATACCGAAAAAAATATGAATCTTGATTTTAACAATAAATCTGCATTGTTAAGTCAAAAAACTCTTGCAGAAAAGTTACTGCAAGCCGAAAGATTAGAGCAACAACAACAACAATTTGCTGCATCTATAGGCCTTGATAGAGAACAATTAGAACAAGCAAATGAACAGTTCTTTGCAAAATTAGGTCTTGACAAAAACCAATTAGAACAAGCACGGATACTTGCCAGAGAAAAAATGGCTCTTGAGAAAGAATTAACTGAACTAGGGATTGATGGACAGATAACACTGCAAGGATTAAAAGATAAAACGTCTAAAGAGTTGTTAGATCTTTCACAGGCACTTGAGTATGACAAACTTAAATTAGAAGCTGCGGAATTACGGCTTGAATACGGTGACTTTAATTTAACTACAGAGACTGGTAATAAAGTAATAAACGATGCTGGGTTTAGAAGCTGGTATGAGAAGTTAGCGCCGACAGAATCCGAAAGGCGGAGAGCGTTACTTTCTAATTCAGATATTAGGAAAAGTTATGCATCAGGAACTGAGATGTTTAGTTCAGATCTATTCAATCAAGCTCTGTTAGATTCTATAGTTCCAAGAACCGAAATAATAAATGGTAACCCTATAAAAATAGAACCAAATTTATCTTTTGCCAACGCTAAAGCTGTACTAGATCGTATTGACGCAGGTCAAAATGTTAACCCAGTTTTAGAAACAGCAGCAAAAAGTGCTGTTGGAACTAAGCGTCTAAGCGAAGGTCCTGAAATAGATATTGGAAATGTAGCAGATAGTGAGTCTCCGCAGGCTCCTGCGCTTATATCTCTTGCTAATTCTATAGACGCAAGCGGCATTCCTGAAAATTTTGTAAAAGATATTGGTGCCGGCATCAATGTGTTAAGTCGGATAATTGGTGGCCCAACAAGAGCTATGCCAGACGCAGCTCCTTTAAATCAAGCTTTAAACGCTTTTGAAGCAACTTACGTTTCATTAATCCCAAAAGCTTCTGCTTTATTAGCAGAAAGAAGTCAAGGAGGAGGAGCAACTATATGGGAGAAATTTAAAGATTATCTTCCTGAAAAAATTAGTGGAGCAAATACTATTGGAAAAGCAGGAAGCGAAATAAAAAATACAACTATTCCTTATTTAAAACAATTAGAAGAATCTCTTACGCAAAAAGCAAGAGAGGAAACAGAACCAAATAAATTAGCAGAAATAAATACAAACATATCTATAGCTCAAACCCTTATTGAAGCGTATACAATAACTGCAGATGAGTTTCTTTATAAAAATAGAGAACAAAGAATTAGAAGTTTAGAGGACCGAACCGGTAAGCCCGTTTCAGGAAACATTTACGAAAATATACTTAGAAATAATACGGATTAATTTTAATGACAAATTACAATCAACAAAATCTTTATGATAATTATGAAAAGTTTAAAAAATTAGATCCTGCTTTAATAGAGCAAAGAAGAAATCAACCATATGATGTTAAAGGCGTTTTTGAAAGACTTAGAAACGAAGGTGGTTATAATGAAAGACTTGCTAAAGAAATTATAGCTAACGATTTATTATTTCTTCAAGGATTTACTCCAAAAGACATAGAATCTAAAGTATACGGAGGCGACCAACCTCTTTCTTCTGAAGATATAATAGAACAATCAACAGCAATACGAAAAAGAACTGCAGACGATAAATTTTTAGGTGTTATAGACAAAGAAAGATTTGTACGAGGTCTTTTTGAAGGTGCAGGCGTATATCAAGGAATAAAAAGAGGATTTAGAACGGGGCTTGCTGCAGGGTCTTTTATCCCTGCTGCAACTCCGCTTACTCTTGCTCTTAAAGGAATTTTAGCAGCAGGAGGAGCAGTAGCAGGAGGAATAACCGGCGCTGTTCTTACAAAAGGTGCTCAAGAAATTATTGCTCCAGAGGACCTCTATATGCCAGGTGCAGACCAATCAGCAGCAAACGCTGCGGATACTCTTTCTGCTATTATTGCTTTTACACCAGGGGTTAAAGCTCTTGCAAGTAAAATTGCAACAAAAGAAGGTTTAGACGCATCTATAAGTTCAGGGGTTACTGCTTTAAGAAATGCAATAAATCCAGGAAGAGAATCTATTATAAGAAAAGCAGGAGAAGCTTCTCCTGAGTTATTTAAAAGATTAAATCAAGCCGCTGGTAAATCTAAATTATTAGATAAGACTTATACAGGAGGCCGTGCTACTAAAAACTTTATTACTGGTGTTTTAGGAGCAACAGGTAAAGCAGCAAGAGAAGGCGCAAAAGACATTGCTATTCCTAAAGCTGTTCCGCTTGTAGGCGGTAGAGCTGTTCCTGCAAAATTTACAGGCCCTCCTGGATTAAAACTTGGCGACCCTTTTGTTAGGGCCGAAATTGGTGTTGGAGCAGCCGCGGTTCCCGGAACATATTTTGCAGAAAAAACTAATCCAGGAGAATTATTGCCAAGAATTGCTTTTGAAACTATTTCGTCCATTATTAACATTCCCCGCATAACCGTAAATCTTGGTATGGGTGTAGCAAATAAAATAATAAGAGGAGTTCAAGGACAAAAAGGTGTAGACAAAAGAACGGGAGAATTTATTGCTAAAAAAATAGCTGAAGCCGCAGAGCAGGGAGAAGATGTTAATTTAACTCAAATTATGGCTCAAGTTCAAGAAGCTATTGACAACGGTCAAGTTATCTCTCCAGGGCAAGTAACTTTAGCTGAACCTCTTATTCAAATACAGAGAGAATTAGTGTCAAGATTAGAAAAAAATGGAGTAAGCCCTCTTGATGAAGAAATTAAAAAATCAATAATAAACCAAGTTACTTCTATACAAAAAGTAATAAACACACTCAGAACAGGAGCAGATGCCGGAGGAGTTACAAAACAAGAATCAGAAAATTTAATTAATGCAGCAGCAGATATAGAACAAAACAGATTAAAACAAATTTTTCAAGTCGAGCTAAGAAATGCAATGGACGAAGTAGATAAATACATATTGTCAATAAAAGGACCTAAAGGAAAAGAAATTGACGATGCTTTAGATGCAGATGGGTATAGCTCAGTTTTAGATGAAGAAATAGCTAAAAAAACGCGAGAAGCGTTAGATAGAGTTTTAACTATTACAAAAGACAAAGAAACCGAATTGTGGACAAAAATAGACAAAGGCACTCCTGTTGAAACTTCTAACATTTTAGCTCGTTGGAAAGAAATAACAGATCCTAATTCGGAAGGTGATTTTTTACTGCCTTTTTCTGGAAATCTTGATGATCTTAAAACAACAGATCCAGAATTAGGTACGTTAATTACTTTATTAAATAAAATTTATTCAGATGCAGGTAAAGAAGGGGCAAAATCAACTTTTAATGAAGTAAGAAGAATAGACAATAGAATAGAGTCTCTTAGGTATCAAATTAACAAACAATTAAATGAATCAGACATTTACAGAGACTTTGAAAAAACCACTACTGATCCAAATAAACTTAGTGCTTCTGATAGGGGAAGATATAATAAAGCATTAGAAAAAGACCCTGATTTAACAATAGAAGAATTTTTTATGATGGAAAACCAACCTCTTGGTTTTCTTATGAATCCGATTAAACTAGCAAAAAACCCTGTGTTAACTAAACCGCGTTTAAAGAAATTTATAGAAGAAATAGAAAAATTAGGTCCGGGTGAGTTTGAAGGCACAAAAATAGGAAAGGGAAAATATGCTAATTATTCTTCAGCTGAACTTGGAAGGTTAAAAAAGATAGCACAAGATACTTTAGAGCTTACTCAATTAAATGAAAACAGAATTAATGTTTTATCTAAATACCCTAAAGATGTAATAAACTTAGGTTACTTGAAAAATATGAGAACGCTTTTTAGAGAAAAATCAAAAGAATTAATAAACCGAGGCAAAAATAGAGATGCAGCAATTTACTCTACAATAGGAGAATCTATTTTAGCAGATATGGAAGATGCTCTTATTCCAAAAATATCTATAGGAACAGGAAAAAGTCAATTAGATTTATTTAGAGATGCTAGGAATTTTTCAAAATCAAGAAACGATGTTTTTGGCTCAACTTATATGACACAACTTTTTGAAAGAAATGCTTCAGGAAGAATAAAATATGATCCTGAATTGCTTTTAGAAAGAACGCTTAGTGGAACTGCGTTAGCTTCAAGAATAAAATATAATGAAATTATAAACGCTTTTGAATTTTTAAAAAGAGATCCTTTTGATTCTAATCCTTTAAAAGTAATGAAAGACGGTAGAGCATTTAATGTTGACAGAGAAATAAAAGATTTTAATACCGGCATAGAATATATTTTTAGAGGGATAGCTCAAAACTTTATTAAAGAAAAATCACTTAGACAAAAATTTATTGATTTTGATAACCCAGAACAATTAACATTAGATGTTATAGATGACCAAAGTATTAGAAATTTTGTTGAAAAATACAAAGAATTTTTTGATCAACCTCCATTTGTAGAACTTAAAAATTTGCTTTTAAAAGGAGGAGAATCATCAAAAAGATTTATGAACGAAATAGTTCCAAGTATAGTGAAAAAAAATAAAGAGAAAGAAGAATTAGCTAAAACTTTAAAAACAGCAGGATTTGAACGGCCGTCTGATGTTGTAAATAATGTTCTTTTTGAAGGCACAAAAAATCCAACGATAGAATTTACTAATCTAAGCAAAATAATTGCAGGTGCTAAAAATGAATTACCAGGGGCAGGAGATACTTTTACAGGAATTATTGTAGAAGAATTATTAGAAAGAGTTTTAAGAGAAGCTCGTTTGCCTGGAAATCCAAACGCAGGAAAAATGCTAGATTTTGTTTTAAACTCTAACGTAGCAAATTTAAAAAATTTAAAAACAACATTTAAAGAAGACTTTAAACCTTCCGAAAATTCTGTTTTAAATTTGTTAAAAAAACAAGGTCTTCTTAACCCAGAAACGGAAACTTTAATAAAAGAACAAATAAAAAATTTAGATAAAGTAGCTAGTTATTTTAAAGAACTTGACCCAAAATATTTAGATTTAAGCCCCTCTACTACAGATGAAAAAATAGCCAGAGTTGTAGGCCTTCAAGCAATAGGAAGTCTTACTAATTACCTTAACCTTTTTAAAGGAGTAGGAAGTATACAAGCAGGTGGAATAGCTTCTGATGTAGGTAAAGAGATTCTTGCAGATGCGCCTATGTTTCTTTTAAAAGAAAAATTAGTAGAAGTTTTTACACCGGGAAAAGGAGAAGAATTTATAAAAATAATGAAACCTTTTGAAAATGTAAAATTTTCAAAAGAAGATTTAAAAACAAAAACTATAGATTCAGCTACAGCAGCTATGCAAGAGTTTGAAAACGCTTTATTAAAATATTTTGGGTTACCACTTTCGGCTGTTCCCGCAACAACTTTTATTCGAGAAGGAATTACAGCACCTGTAACTGATACAATTGTCCCTACAGGAAGAAGTCAAGAAGAAGAAAAAATAAAATTAAGAAAAGAACTTTTTGAAAGAAACAAAAAATTAAAAGAAATGGCCCCTCGCCCTGGTATTAAACCCCTTGCTCCAGCAAATAATATACCTCCTTCAGCAGCTAATCTATCCTCTCAAACTAATCTTGGGCCCTTTAATCCTGATACCCTTGCAAGAATGGAACAACTAGATAAATTAATAGGATAATACAATGAACAGTGACGATGTTTTAAAGTTGTTGGAAAGACATGAAAAAGAATGTCATATACGGTATTCTAATATAGAAAAATCGTTAGACAAATTAGATGTCAGACTTTGGGCCATTGTCGTGCTTATTGTTATTGCAAGCGGTCTTGAGCAATTGTTATGAAACTATCCCCGCATTTTACATTAAAAGAGTTATGCAAAAGCCAAACCGCCTCACGTTTTAATCTTGATAACCTCCCTACAGACGAACATATCGAAAATCTTAAGTATTTATGCGAAACAATTCTTGAACCTGTGCGTGAAAAATACGGCCCCTTTACCCCGACAAGCGGTTATCGGTCCAAGGAACTTAATGAAAAAATAGGCGGCTCTCAAAAAAGTCAGCATTCTTTGGGGCAAGCTGCTGATTTAGATATCGCAAGGGTTTCAAACCCAGAGCTCGCTAAATTTATTCAAGACAACCTTAAGTACGATCAGTTAATTTTGGAATACTGGTCAAAAAAACACAACGACCCAAACAATGGATGGGTGCACGTTAGCACTAAAAAAGAAGGGTGCAGAAAATCCTGTCTGGCCTATGACGGAAGTGTCTACACATACTTAACTTTGTAACCACTGCCGTGTTTCCTCTCCAAAAACTTTGGTTGCAAGATCCACTTTGTCCTGCAAAGCATCTATAATCTTTTCATCAACCGTATCAGGACTCACGATATCAATGTAAGTTACGTTACTTTCTTGTCCTATACGATGCGCTCTGTCTTCTGACTGCAAACGTATCTCAAGGTCATAACTGTTAGAGTAATAGATAACGGTCTTGGCTTCCGTTAACGTCAACCCAAACCCACCTGTCTTTGGTTGCCCAACAAAAAAACGAAGAAAGTCTTTGTAGTCTTGGAATCTATCTACAATTTCCTGACGTTTATCTTGAGGGGTATCTCCATAAAAAGTTGCTACACTTTGTTCTCCATATTTTTCAGCAATTGCTTTTTTTATTTTCTTAATATCATGCGTCCACGTTGCCCAGATAATAACTTTTCCGTCTACTTCCTCTAATATAGATAACAGTTCTTTTAATCTTCCGTTCTCTAGTTCTTTTATTTGACCGTCATCAGGGGGCAAAAACCCACAACATATCTGTTGTAATCTCATTATCTGCGTTAAAACACTTGTTGTAGTTGCCAATTCTCCGTTGTCTATCTGGGCAAGAGCAAGCGTTTTCATCTGCTCGTAGACTTTCTTTTGGTCCGCGCTCAACGGAACATAGCGTTTCTGGTAAAGTTTATCAGGTAAATCCAGACAATCCTCTTTTAAAATCCTAGTACTGTAATCATGTATCTTTGCCTGTAGCTCTTCCATTCTTCTGTACCCAATAATCTGGTCAAAAGATTTACCGCCAAACGACACACGTTTCATTAAAGCGTAACGGTTACGAAACGCATAGTAACTGTCAAACCCAAGGATATTGGGGTCTAAAAACTTGCATTGAGAAAACAAGTCCAAAGGCGACTTAGTTACAGGAGAGCCTGTTAAAATCCTTTTGTATTTTCCGAGCTCACCCAACTTAATAATAGATTTAGTGCGTTCTGCGTCTTTGTTCTTAATAGTGGTGCTTTCGTCCACAATGATTAAATTATCCGGGTTCTGAGATAAATAATATGTACCAACCTCTATCCCCTTACGTGTTGACAATGCTTCGACATTCATCACAAGAACATGCAGTTTCTCGTCCTTTCTTTTGCTTCTGGTCGCTACCTGATGCATCTGTTCTTTAAATGTTTTGGTAAAATTTGGTTGCCATTTAACAACAAGAGGCTCAATTCTATCCGGCATGTGTTTTGGTATTTCGTTCTTAATCCAATTCTCATACACACCTTTAGGGGCCACAATAAGCACTGTGTCTATTTTGCCGCTTTCATATAAATACGACATTGTATCTACGGTAACTTTAGATTTTCCGGTTCCCATCTCAAGGAAAAACGCATAATGTCTAAGGCTTTTCGAGCGATTAAAGACCCTTTCCTGGTGTCTAAACGGTTGCGTTTTATACTCATAATTCACACATTTTCTCCTTGATTTTAATATAAAATAGTATATATATGATTTACTACTCAAAAACAAGTAGTGAATTTTTAACCAAGAATGAGGAAAAACGATGGTCGAAGTACCCGATTTTATGAAAGAGGATGCAGATGTCTCTGCACCTAAAATCAAAGAAGAAAATTTAAACTCTATATCTTCCGTTGCTGAACGTATTGTTGAAATGCAAGAGAAAATTGAAATGCGTGAAGATATACTTAAGAAAGACAAAGCGGAGCTTCGTGTTCTTACGGATGATCGCCTGCCTGAGTTAATGAATGAAGCAGGCATGAAAAAGTTTGTAATGAAAAACGGAGCAGAAATTTCTGTTAAGAAGATATATTCTTTCCGTCCAAAAGCAGAAAATAAAAATGACGCTTTGCGTTATCTTGAAAAAAACGGACATTACGACATTATTAAGAACACTGTCTCAATTGATTTTGGTAAGGGCGAGTATGAGGCAGCCGAAAAATTTAAGACACTCGCCTTGCAAGAAAACTTGCCTATACAGGAAGATTCTAAGGTTCACCCGATGACGGGAAAAGCTTGGGCTAAAGAACAGATCGAGAAGGGCGTTAGCCTTCCTGAATTTATGGGTGTAACAGTCATTGACCACGCTACTATCAAAGGAGGTAAACAGTAATGGCGAAACAAGAAGTATCAAAAACGAACACGAATAACGAAGTTGCCGTTTTAGACGAAGACATATTTGCACAAGACGCAGGAGCAGGACTTTCTGGCATAACTCAGGACGATGTTGCTTTGCCTTTTATAAAAATATGGTCTGGTATGGACGATATCCCTGACGATGCAAAGAAGGGTGATATATACAATTCGGTCACCAATCAAAATTACTCTGGAAAAGAAGGCATTCGCGTACTGCCTGTATTGTTCCAAAGTAAATATATTCATTGGGCTGCACGCGGCACAGGAACAGGTGCGCCTATTGCTATGTATTCTGCAGGAGATCCAAACATACCAAAATACGAACGTAGTGCGGAAGATAATAAGGACTATGTTGTTGATGGTAACGGAGATTACATAGAAAAAACGGCGCAACATTACGTTGTGGTGTTAAACGATGATGGCAGTTCTTCGACTGCTTTGATTTCTATGAAATCGACACAACTTAAGAAGTCAAAAAAATGGCTCTCAACGATTTTGTCTCAGACAATGAAGGATAAAAACGGTGAAAGTTTTGATCCTCCTTCTTATGCTTTTGTGTACAGAATGAAAACCGTTGACGAGGAAAACTCTAAAGGTAAATGGTCTGGATGGGACATATCTTTAGAAGGCGTTGTGAAAAACGCTGAAGCTTATCAGAAAGCTAGGTTATTTGAAAAGTCGATTGCAGAAGGCGAAGTAACCGTAAAACATACGGAAGAAGGCGCTGAATCACAAGACATACCGTTTTAACTTTTCTGGATGGATCAGGGGTGTAAAAACCCCTGATTTATTGATAGGTGATTTGTGTCCACAGAATCAGATAAATTTAAACATATATTTAGAGGTCTGGAGCTTGCTTACGGAACGTATGCCGTGTCTGGTAATAAGAACGGTAAGCAAACAGGTAAAGCCTCTATTGTTCGTACTCCACGCACCACGGAGCTTTGGGAAGAGCATCTGTCAGGTAAGGGGTCAGCAATTGGTATTATTCCCATTAACGAGGAGAGTCAATGCGTCTGGGGATGCATTGATGTAGATGAATACGTTGGTCTTGACCACAAGGTTTTAGTTGAAAAAATAAGGACTTTAGAGTTACCACTTGTTGTCTGTCGCAGTAAATCAGGGGGCGCTCACATATTTTTATTTAGCAAGGAGTGGATGTCCGCTAAAGACATGCAGGACACTCTTAAGGATATGGCCTCTGCTTTGGGGTATAATGGTTCAGAGATTTTTCCTAAACAGGTTTTTTTAAACGTAGAAAAAGGCGACACAGGAAATTTTCTTAATCTTCCTTACTACGATGAAAAGATGGGACTTCGTTACGTTATTAAAGACGATGGAAGCGGAGGAACCCTGCAGGAGTTTTTTGATTTATACGATCACTACGCAAAAGACCCTGATGAAATTCTTGCGTTTGAAATTAAAAATGAACCTGACGAAAATTTCAAAGACGTTCCACCGTGTCTCCAGGCACTATTTAAACAAGGGTTTGAAGAGGGCTCACGGAACAACGGTCTTTTTAATGTTGGGGTCTACTTAAGAAAAGCATTTCCTAAATCGTGGAGTCAGGAAATATCCAGATACAATGCGAAATATTTTGACCCTCCTTTAGATTTGAATGAAATGAACGCCGTTGCCAAGCAACTTGAGAAAAAAGATTACACTTATAAATGCAATGACCAACCTATAAAAAGCTTTTGTAACAAGGAGTTATGCGCGACACGCAAATTTGGGGTTCAATCTCTTGTCACTAACACGGCAATGGGTAATTTGAGAAAGTATAACAGTAACCCACCGCTTTGGTTTTTAGATGTTAACTCTCATCCGGTTGAGCTCGATAGTGAGAGCCTTATGGTTCAGGCGAAGTTCCAAAAGTGTTGTCTTGAACAGTTAAATTTTGTTCCTCCTACGATTAGCAAACCGCAATGGGAGACTCGATTAAACGGTCTTCTGTCTAATATGTTAGAGACAGAAGGAGCGATAATGGAGGCCTCTGAGGATTCTAATATAGATGGACAGTTTTATGAATACCTCGAAGAGTTTGCTCATCATTTGCAGAAAGCAGAAAGTCGTGACGAAATTTATCTTCGCCGTGCGTGGACAGATGAGGAAAGGTCTTTAACCTATTTTCGTATAAAAGATTTAATGGACCATCTAAAGAAGAACAAATTTTACGATTATAAAAGACATCAGGTAGCCCAAAGGGTTAAAGACATAGGCGGTATGCCTGTGATGTTAAAAGTTAAAGGTAAGGCGCTTCGCGTGTGGAGTATTCCGGCTAACTTTGAAGAAGATATAAAAATTGATCCTAAAAAGTTTGATGAGCAAGAAAAGAGTCCGTTTTAATGTTTCGTATATTTGGCCCTCCAGGTACAGGAAAGACAACCACGTTAATAAACAAAGTGTCAGACGCTCTTGAAAAAGGAGTTTCTCCCCACAGAATTGCTTTTCTTAGTTTTACGAACAAGGCCTGTGACGAAGCCAGAGAAAGAGCAGGCAGGCGTTTTGGTTTTAAAAATGCAGAAAAGGATCTTTTCTGGTTTAAAACAATTCATAGTTTTTCAAAGCATTGTATGGACGAAAGAGGGATGCGTTGTCTTGGTGATAAAGAGATTAAACAATTTGCATCTCAGGTTCGCCTTGTATCTCTTGGAAGCGTAGAGGCAGAGGATGTTGAAGACAGAGGATACATAAGAAACAGTCCGATACTGTCCCTTATTCACCGCGCACGGGTCAAGAAAGTGCCCTTAAGAACGGAATACAATACATCTACGCGCGGTAATCTGCATTGGCATGAAGTTGAATACGTTTCAGAAAGTTATGAAAACTTTAAAAAGAGTCAGTCTTTATATGATTTTACCGACATGCTCGAGATGTTCCTGACGGATGCAGTTGCGACTTGTCCAGAGTTTGATTTAATTTTACTTGACGAGGCACAGGACTTGTCCCCTCTTCAATGGGACATTGCTGCAATTTTAGATAAGAAAACAGAAAGAATGATATGCGCCGGAGATGACGATCAGGCAATTTTTACATGGGCGGGGGCTTCTCCTCAACATTTTATAAATTTAGATAGCGGAGCAGAAGTTCTTTCTCAATCTTACCGCGTACCTGTAGAGCCCCACAAGATTGCTCAGAGAATAATTAAACAGGTATCAAAAGGTAATCGCTTTCCTAAAGAATATTCTTCGACACCTTCTGAAGGAGAAGTGCATCGCATGTATACTCCTCCTTACGAAAAGATGGGAGAGGGAAAATGGTTAATCCTGTCCCAATGTGCTTTTATGCTGAGAGAAATAGCCGATGAACTACGAGTACACGGATTGTTTTTTCAAGACCAATACGGCAATCTTTCTGTAAGTCAGCCTGTTTTACAGGCCATCAAAGGATGGGAGACGCTTAGAAAAGGAGAACGTGTTGATCTTAAAACGGCACAAAAAATATATAAGTTTATGTCTGGTAACGATGTGCACATAAAACGTGGGAAGAAAACAATACACGGACAATTTGATACAGAGACATTTACATACGAAGACCTTAAGGAGCATCACGGTTTGCTCGTAGACAAGGACGTTATATGGAGAGATGCGCTTGATTTAATTAAAGATGAACAGGAAACATACATCGTTTCTCTTTTAAAAAAGAAAGAAAAGCTTGGAAGAGAACCTCGTATTATTCTTTCAACTATTCACGGAGCAAAAGGGGCTGAGTCCGATAACGTGGTTGTCCTGACAGATATTTCTTCTGCCTCAGAACGCGAAACACGGTACAACAAAGATGCCTTGCATCGTTTGTTTTATGTGGCCGTAACCCGAACAAAAAACAGTCTTTACATACTTTACCCAAAAGATCCCGATAAATCTTATTTAATTGTATAAATATAAAAAGTGTGTTAAGTAGTTGATATGGAACAAGGAATTTTAAATTTGGCCAGAATAGATACGGTAGACTCATGGTCACCTCCTGAAAGCTTCCCCGATCTCAGCAACGCTAAAAAAATAGCAATCGACCTCGAAACACGCGACCCTGACCTCCGTTCTTCTGGCCCTGGGTGGCCGACAGGGAACGGTGAAGTTGTAGGCGTTGCCGTAGCCACAGATGAGTTTAAAGGATACTTCCCTCTCAAGCATATGGGAGGAGGCAATCTGGATGAGCGTTTGGTTAATTTGTGGCTCAAAGATATGTTGGCTCTTCCGTGCGATAAAGTGTTCCACAATGCTCAGTACGATGTAGGTTGGTTGAGAGCTATGGGGCATAAAGTTGAGGGCCGAATTATTGATACAATGCTCGTTGCAAGTCTTCTTGACGAGAACCGTTTTTCTTACAGTCTGAACGCCGTTGCCTTTGATTATCTCGGTAAAACAAAATCAGAAAAGGGTCTTGTTCAAGCCGCAACTGAATTTGGTTTAGATGCCAAGTCAGAAATGTGGAAGATGCCGGCTAACTTTGTCGGAGGCTACGCAGAAACGGATGCCGAGTTAACTCTTGATCTTTGGAACACTTTTAAAACTAAAATAGAAAGAGAAGATTTAACGACTGTTTTTAATTTAGAAACGGAGCTTTTACCGTGTTTAGTTGACATGACAAAGAAAGGTATTCGCGTAGACATACAAGGAGCAGAAAGAACACAAAAGATGCTTGAAAAGGAGGAGAAGGCAGTTCTCGATGAGATTAAACGTCTTACAAACTTAGATGTAGCGATATGGTCAGCGCACAGTATTGAGATTGTGTTTAAAGAGCAACAACTTCCATACCCTAAAACACCAAAAGGAACCCCTTCGTTTACCCGAGAGTTTCTTACTCAGCATACCCATAAAATACCTAATTTAATTGCTAAAGCGCGAGAATTAAATAAAATTAACGGCACATTTATCAATACCATTCAGAACCATGCCGTAAACGGCCGTATACACTCCCATATTAACCAAGTTAGAGGGGACGCAGTAGGAACCGTTACAGGCAGATTGTCGATGAATAACCCTAATCTACAGCAGATTCCTACCTATGGTAAAGGAAGCCTTATGTCTGTACGAAATCTGTTTCTTCCTGAAGAAGGAGACACTTGGGCGAGTATTGACTTTAGTCAACAAGAGCCACGGATTCTTGTTCATTACGCTAAAGTATATAATGATTGGCAGAAAAACGCGGTTCAACTTGAAGGCGTTGATGAATTTGTTTCTAATTACCAGAACGACCCCAAAACAGACTTTCACAGTTTGGTAGCTGAAATGGCCGACATTCCTCGAAAACAAGCCAAGACAATTAACCTTGCCATGATGTATGGTATGGGCGTTAAAAAGCTTTCAGAACAACTTGATTTGTCTTTTGAGGAGGCTAAAGACCTTACCGCACAATATCACTCTCGGGTCCCCTTCGTTAAAGGATTGCAACAGGCCCTTATTACACGGCTCAATAAACAAAAAACAGATGAAGCTTATTTAAGGAGCTTAAGAGGAAGACGGTTAACCTTTGACCAATGGGAGCCTGATACCTTTGAGCTGACAAAAGCTTATAGTAAGAGAGAGGCACAGGAGAAGTACGGTGCGACTACACGCCTTAAACGAGCTTACACTTACAAGAGCCTGAACAAGCTTATTCAGGGCTCGGCGGCTGATATGACTAAACAGGCAATGGTAGACGTTTACAAGGAGGGAATTGTCCCTCTTGTACAGGTGCATGACGAATTGTGTTGCAGTGTTCATTGCAAGGAAGAAGCGTTGCACATTAAAGATATTATGGAAAAAGCTATTCCCCTTGAAATTCCCTCCCGATGCGACCTTGAAATGGGGGAAAGTTGGGGCCAAGTTGTTGACATAATATAATAAATTATCTTATATTATATATAAATTTTTATAAAGGATACACCCATGGATTCAAGTAAATATAAATCAGTTGCTTTATCAATTGATACTTATAATATTCTTAAAAGGAAAAGTGAGGAAGAAGACAGAACCATTTCTGGAACTATTCGACACTTGCTCAAGAAAACAGAAAACCCCCAGCAGGGGATCAACTGAGGGTTTTCTCCGCTACGTCAGCGGTAACTTTAAAAGATAAATGCTATAAACACACACAAAATGCAAAACACAAAAGATCCTGCCAAAGCCAGACTTAGTAGATTTATTTTTATTGCAAACACAACAGGCGATACGCACAGTACAAACGCCAGAATTTTATTTAAAACAGTTAACGCAGTCATTTTATTCTCCTTCTCTAAAAGTAAAATCAGGTCTTGGGTCAAAACGTCTCAGAAAACTTTTTATTCTTTTTTTAAATCCTTTCTTCTTTTCTTGGTGTTTTTTCTTTGGGTTTAAATCAATCGCTATTTGTTGTTTCTTCCCTGAAGAGCTCTCCTTGATTGTGATTATGTCCATTTTCCAACTCCTCTTTAATATCAATTAACAAATCAATAGAATCATCAATTAATTTGTTACTTTTTTTCAACAATGTTTTTTTCTGTATCTTTCCTTTTTTTATTAAATCTATTACGGAATGGTTTACTCTTTCCAGAGAACTAATCGCATCATCAAAAGATACTTCGATAGATTCTTTTTTGCTCTTCGCTAATTGTAAGGGACGCACTATCTGGTCTTTCATTTATTTTTTCCTTTTCTAAAAATTTATAAATACATTGTTTAATTGATACCAATAACGAATTAATTCTTTGTATCTCCTGATACTGTTGTATCTCTCTGACATTTGTTGTTGGTTTATTTTTAGGAATGCTTTCCTCAAAAATATCACAAATAACATTTAAGTGATTCTTCAGTATTTCTTCTCTTTTTTTGCTAATCATAATAAGTTCTTTTTCCGTTAAATCCTAATCGATGCACAGTCGTACACTCTATACAGACCGTTGATATTTCTTTGGGAACAATAACGCCTTCAACTCTGTGTCTGGCCCGTAGCCCTGTTATTGCTCCATTCGTTTTTTTCATTACAAGGTTATCCTCATAAAATCCTCGGCCCCAACTTGCAGGGTCATTCGGATTCCTGGGGGTTGCTATCTCCGTTTTGCTTCTCACCCTCTCCAAATTCTGGAGACGTTTCTTCCTGAACGCTAAACGCTTTTTCCTCATATCCATATCCATCTTCTTTCTCCGCACATTCCGCAGACAACGCCATATAGCCAATTGCATCAGCGTAAGAATCCTCATGTTTTTTATTGGATAAAATTCTGGAAATTTTCAGCCAAGCCATCATCAGGGCGACTGTCGAGGGAGGGATTTTTTCTACTCCGAGAATGGCGCTCCATCCCTTCGCAATATGCCCATGGGCTACAAGAGGATCTCCATATGTTGTCTCTCTTTCTCCGTTTATTAAGCTTTTAGCCTGATCTATTATTGAGTTTCTGTCAAGTTTTTCTCTTTTTTCTCCAATTTCTTCAATAGAAACAACGTCTTGCACCGATTTAACCCCTTTTCTAATGCATTCCGCATTCATAATTATAAAAAAATCAAGAAAATTACCTGACGAAAACGGAGAAGAAGTTTTAAACGTAAATATCCTCTCCTCTTCTGTTCCTTCCTCGTTTGTAATATGATATGTAACCATGTATGACATCATGTTTAAAATTCCCCTGTAAAGTATAATTATATCTTGTAACATATGTATTTATATATTACAATATAGGAGATTAAACAGAATTGAACCGAACAACCGAATGTGAAAGTGGAACAACAGCCTGTCGTGAGGCTATAATTCAAGGGGTTCACATTTGGTTCTCTCCTCGCCCCTTGGATCACGACATGTACTCATAGTACGTCCTTTACCTTGCCCCTGACTTTTTTATTGAAAGTCAGGGGTCTTTTTTATAAGATATATCCGATATGCCAGTTAAAGCTTTACTTACTCTTGACCCAAATGACAAAGCCTACCAGAAACGTGTCAGTAAACAATTGACACGAAAAGAGGAGAAGTTTGTCAAAGCCCTTGTGTCACGGGACGGAGAGATTACCAATACCGAGGCCGCAATTGAGGCAGGATATGCAAAAGGGTCTGCCCATGTTCGTGCATCAGAACTATTAAACCCTTACAAAAGTCCTCATGTTGTTCGTGCCCTGCAAACATATCGAACCGAACTCGACCGTAAATACGCCGTGACCTATCAACGGCACATTAAAAGATTAGACGATTTATCCAGAAGAGCAGAAGAGAACGGGGCCTACAGTGCATCTGTTCAGGCTGAGTATCGAAGAGGGCAAGCTCAAGGATTGTACGTTGATAGAAAAGAAATTCTCCACGGATCAATAGACCAGATGTCAAAAGAAGAAGTGTTAAAAAGATTAAAGGAAATACGAAATGAAAACGCTAGAGGAGATCATAGAGAGCCCATCGTCATCGAACACCAAGCCAACCCTGAAGATTACGAAAAAGAAAATCAAAAGAACGGAGAAGAAGTTTTACCAGAAGATCAGGACCAATCTGTGGAGGCTTCCTGAATGGGATGTCTTAAAACTTGATACCTATGCCACCAGAGGTATTCCCGATCTTCTTGTCCGTTGCCCTGAGTACCACTTTCACTTTATTGAACTTAAGATCACCTCAACCAGAAGTATTCGCCTGTCTCCGCATCAAGTGTCCTTCCTGCAAAAAAACAAAGACACTCGCTCATGGATCATGGTCGAGGACGCAACAGATTCTATCTACCTGTACCACGCTTCCCAAGTTTTAGACATAAAAAAAGAGGGGCTGAATCTTCAGCCCCTCGGTGGGTTCTTTGAATATCCTTACATTGATTGGGAAAAGATATTCAGCTCGTTGCAGAAGTAACAGAGTCTTTTAGTTTCCAATACCCATAGACGCATCGTGTTCCCTCTCTGGAACAATCGTGAGTATCGTTAATGACTCCATCAATAACAGAAACATAATGCCTTGACACCACACACACTAATCGGCCTTTCGGTAGCTCATCTGACTTAAGATGAACCTTGCATCCCGAACCAATTTGCATTGTAGCCGTCCATTCAAACCCAAGCTCTTTCATGTAATCTTTAAACCATTTTCTCCAAACAGTAATTCCATTTCGAGCAGATTTAGGCAGTTTAGTTTTTTGATTTTTGCTACGTCTTTGAGAAGCATTGCCTTCAGCTAACCTATCATACACTTCCTGATAAGGTCTTCCTGACGCTATAACTATTGCTCGACAAACACAATCTCTTGCCTCGCCTTTAAACCCTGCTTCTTTTCTTCCGCCATCATTGTATTTATAATTTTCCATAGCTTGATTAGTCCTTTACTTAAATTTAAAGAATTATTTTTTTCTGATTCACAATGTCAAATAGCACGGAGTACATTAGAATTTCTCCGTATCTTAATTATAACATATTATCCCATACCTTGTCAACCCCCTATTTTTGGCCAAAAAAAATCCCGAGATAAAAACCTCGGGATTTTTCCGTTATTGGTTAATTAATTTAAGAGTTTAGTTTCTTCCAAATTTTAGTTTCTTCCTCAGTTAAACATTCCTCATGAACACGCCATGCACCATCACTAAATTCTTCAAGACCGCAATCATCTGCTGTTATATCTTCATCTAAAGGAATTGAAACATCACAACGGTCGCAATCTCTGGCCATGCATGGAGCACAGGCATATCCGTCACGATACTCCCCGTCCTTAAAGATTATATTACCTTCAGAATCTTCTGCCTCATAATCGGCATCCGCAGGAATACGATTAACGAATAATCCACTCCCAAAAGATGTATCAGCACCACAATGTACGCATCTGTTTCCTATATCAGTCATCTGGGTTCTCCTCTGGTCTCGTTGCATTTACAAGTTCCCAAGCAAGTGTATGAAGGCGGTTACGTGCGTTCTCCTTATCACCGTTTTCATTGTCCAACTCGTATAATAGTTGGTCAACCAACTCCCTCGTCTTGTCTACCATTCTAGTCTCCTCAAATTTATTAAAACATTTATTACAAACATATTCACCGCCTTGATGCGAATCTTCTTCATCATAATCTAAAAACGCACCTTCAACATTCCAACTTGTTTCATTTTCTAAAACAAACCCAGTGTGACAAACTTCGCAATGTCGTATCTTATCATATGGTTCAATCATCTCCTGTCCTCCTTTATCGCCTTTTCAACTATTTCCATAAACATGGAGTCTACTGCACCATACGTCAGCCTTGGTTGAGACGCATAATACACACACTCAACAACTGTCCTTAAGGCAGGGGATAAACCAACACCCTCAAGCTCTTGTCTTTTATTGTCGGCCATATCGAGAACCTCATCCAAAGTCATCGGTCTGTCTGGCTCTGGGAATAATTCACTCATTGTTTGTCTCCTCTCGTCTTCCATTGTTCATAAGCCTTGCCTTTCCTCCACAATATTTGATTAATGCATTTTTCGACACTAATCTTATTTTTTTCACAAAAATGCCAGACGTAATTAGGAATGTATAACGCAACAGGATCAGGGTAACCATTATCCTCGTAATAATGACGAACCTCATCATCCTCTATATGCCGATCAAATTTAATTTTCATCATCACCTCCCTGCACAAAAAAAACTTCATAGTCATCTACAGTGCTATCCTCTTCGTTCCTGTCTTGATAATGGTCGTAATCACCACTCAAATATTTTTCTTCTGCTTCTTTTTTAGAGGAAGCATCTATCTTAATTAGATACTTAGCAGTTATAAATTCTTCTATGATGTATTCTTTTGTTTTACTCATCGTCTGTCTCCTCATAATAAAAAACAATGCTTGGCATTACATCACCTAGCTTTTTATTCTTAATTTCTTCCAATTCTTTAGCAGTTAACGTATCAACAAATGCCCAATTAGTATGTCCATACTGATATCGGCATACATCGTCTATGTTTTCGGTTATGTCTTTACTCATCGTTTGTCTCCTGTCTTCTCTTCCTTCTCTCGCCTTCCTTCGTTAATATCTTCTTGGGCATACGCATGTCCAAACCCTTCAAAATCCTCAAGCACCTCTAATGTGTCCGCATCTTCTCGGTACACTTCATACCACCCACAGTTAAAACACCCTGTAATACTTCCTATCTCATCATCCTCAAAAGTTTCATGATATGCATTGGTCGAGCCACAGTTTGTGCATGTTGCATCACTTGTCATGCTACTCATCAGCGTCCTCCTCTGTTATGTCGGGTTCACAAGTGCAACCAAATAAATCAAATACATTTTCTGACCATTCGTTTGTTTCTTTGGAAATTCCGCAGGCACAATTTTCTTCCACCCACTTTTCACGGTTCATGGTTTGAGCTTCATCATCACTTGTCATGCTACTCATAGCTCACGCTCCCCTGATATAAATTCTTCCAAGAAACTCGGTTGAACCAACGGCTCAATTATATTGCCGTCCTTATCTTTTTTCTCAGAATAATGCGTCATGTAAAACCGACCACGGCTCACTTGTATAGCATCTTCCAATGTCTTCTGATGTTCCCCTACAGGGTGAGGATTAGAAGGATTTTCGTCCTGCACCTCATTACGTCTTTGTTGAAGATATAATTGAGTTTTATAAAGTGTCTCTCGGTCTTTTTCGAGGCCTTCAATATAGGCCTGTAGCTCCTCTAATTTTTCATGTGTCATGTTTGCTCCTTAAAATTGCGACAACCCGAATTATCAGGTCTTGGAAACCAAATGTGTATATCGTTAGCCGAACCTGCATTAATGTAGCGTTTGCACTCATTAGAACGAGGACAGTCTCCGTCATTACACAATACTTTTCTAGTTTTTCTTAGTTCAAATGTCATTTTCATCAAAACCCTCTGGTTGAAACCCTGTCTTGCATATCGGACAAAGGTATACACTACGGTTACGTTTCATTAAGTGATACCCACAATTTGGGCACGAAACACGCTCCACGGTGCTTGAATTAATAGAATTTAGTTCTTTTTTTTGCTTCATATATAGCCATAATAACATATCATTTACCTTATTTTATGGGATAATATAGCAACAATAGGGGTTTTTTATCGGAAATCAACTAAAAAGTTGCCCCTTATACATATCTAGCTCAGAATTAAGAAAAAAATTTTTACACTTTATCACGATGTAACCCGATAACCTGATAACCTTTTTAAAATATGTTCTTGTCTGAAGGAACTTTTTTTGCACTAAATTTTTTTTCTATTTTTCTGGGTAGATTACTTTATAGGGCTTTTTGATACTTACCCTGTTTGACATATCAGACTATATGGGATACTTTAACCTTCCACTATATTGAGGAAAAGAAAATGAAATATATCCACATTAATCAGCACGTTATACGAGCAAATAAAAAAGAAGGGAAAAACGACCCTGTAATTACAATTAAGCAGGGTAAACAAAATACGTATGCCCACCAAGTTGAAATACTAGGCCCATCAACTGTTGTTTATTCTGGTAATGATAAGACTTTATTGTCCTGCGGGGCCCGTGTTGCCATCAAAACAAACAGTCAAGTGAGGGTAATTAAATGACAGTCAAGTTAGTGTCTAAATCAAGAGCCCAAAAAACAACAGGTATTGCGACTACTTATAGAGCAGGGAATATAAATAAATTTGGTACTTGCCCCTCTACTTGCCCTTTTTTAGATCGTCATTCAAAAGGAACAGAAAAAATTGATCTAGAGTACACTAAGGCATTGAGTCAGGCCGTAGCACCTCAAGGCCAATCATGGCTTTATACCCATTTTAAAGTTGACCAATGGATTAAAATTGCTCGTAAAGGTAAAACAATTTTTAATTATAGTACTGATAGCATCAAGCAGGCTATTAGATTTTTTAATAAAAAAATACCTGTTGTTACTGTTGTGTCTGATACATTCTGGGCAGAGAACCCTGCTAAAAGAATAATTAAAGGTATTGTTTTTTTACGTTGTCCGGCTGAGATAAATAAAAAGATAACCTGTGCAAACTGCGGAGGGAAAACGGCCTTATGTGCCCAAAAAAATCGTAAGCAGATAATTTGTTTTACAGAACACGGCATTCAAAAAAAATTGGCTAACCAAAGAAAGGGGGGCTGTTATGCTCATTCTGGCTTTCATACTCGGATAGCTTGGAATAATACCCTAGACGAAAAATCCTCTTTATCTGATGGAGACAGGGTTCTTGCATGGAGCCAAACTCTAAAAGATAAAACAAGAATTAGATTTCATGTAGCAGGAGATATAGGCCTCACTTGACCTTGTATAAGATTATATGCTACTTTCTGGAGGCCGTAATAAATACGGCCTTTTTTATTAACCACTTATGGAGATTTTTATATTATGAATAATATAATTAATATCGGCAAATCCTCAACCGACTTGTCGTTGAATATTGGAGATATTGTTGCACCTGATATGAGAAATTGTATTAATCAATTGGATAACCATCGAGGAGACTTACTAGGGTCTTATATACAATCGGTCGGAGAACTAGCAACCAGACAAATTTTAATGATCGAAATTAAGGATACTCATTTTGAGTTTATAGATGGCGAAGTTAAACTTGTAATTAATGCTCATTCTAGTCCTAATCACCCTGATTATCCTCGACTGGAATGTTCTTTAACAAATACCGCAGTAACCAATATTGCATCTGCTTCCAGATCATATAATGGTGGAGCATTGTCAGTTCATTTTGTTAGAGAATGTATTCTAGACGCTGGTCTAATTGATAGTGAAGCAGGCTTGAATGCACTCAACGAGAAATGGCATCAGAGGGACTTTGTAGAGGAAAATGGCAAGTATACTCTCAAAAGACCCAGACTATTGTCAGCTCGAGTACTTCTTAATCAGGACGGGACACACCGTTTAGCTTTTCTGGGTTCAGATAAGTACAGGCCAATTGAGGATAAGTTTATTTTAGACGCAGTGTTGCCCGAATTAGCTAAACAAGAGGTAAATTTTACAATATCAGGTTTCAAAAAAACTGACGATGTCACGACTTTTAGCTTTAAAAGTAAAACATTAGTGGAAGAACCGGTTGAAGGTTCGCTTGTCGCTTATGGTGTAAATCTCAGAAATTCTTGCACCGGTAAATCGGGCGTTCTTATATCTCCGCTTGTTATTACTTGCTTCTGTGATAATGGCCAGACAATGGTCACGTCTGGCAATGTCAGAAAAAACCACGTTCAGCGAGCAGTCACTAGTCTGGGCGTTATTAGTCGCGAAACAATAGAGAGCGATAACAGAACAGTTGGATTAGCCTTGAGAGATGCTACTGCTAGTGTTGTTAATAAGGATAATTTTAAAACTGAGATGGCGTTATTTGAGGAAGTCGGAAAAGAACTTTATACGCCAGAATTTCAGTCTTCAGACCGCTATGCAGAAGTTTGCAGTCGTGTCCAAAAAGAGCTTAAGTTACCGGACGTTGATGGACAAAGAATGAGAGATGAACTCATTAAGGCCAAGGCCAATCAAGACGGCATAGCCGGAAAGCCGTTAAGTAACTATGACATCATGCAGGCAATAACAGCCCTGCAACATTCAGCAACGGCAGACGACCACCAGATGTACATGCAAGCAGGACAGAGGTTTGTTAGTAACACAAGCTTACGGCAAAAATTAGTCGCCTAGATAATCTAAAATTTTTTAAAACTTGAGCCCCAGAAGACTAAACCCTTCTGGGGTTTTTTTATCGACCGTCCCATAACTTGCCATAAACAAAAAAATGAATTATTCTTTTCTAGTTCGTTCAATCTAAACAGGAGATATTAAAACATGAAAAATAAACCAATCACTATTGAAAAGTTGCCTCTAATAGTTGCTACGCTGAAAAACTCTTTTCCGGATGTTCCTATTTATGAGGAATCTACCCCAGAAGACTGGGAAACCATAGCAGAGGTATGGAACATGGCTATATCTGATGGAGTAGACCCTGAGGAATACTTTGCTGAGGCATGTAAGGGAAGCAAAAAAAACGTAATAGAAGGTCTCTCTTTTTTCGCCCACACTTTGGCACAAATAGAGCAGGACTGTTACACCGCCGAAAAATTGAATTAGAATTTTTAAAAAATTTTTTAAAAGACTTAATTTTTTAGTAACCCTTGAGCCCCAGAAGATTGGCCCCTTCTGGGGTTTTTTCGTGCGCGAGCCTGGACTGCTGCGCTCTCAGATAATCCCATAACTTGCCATAAACAAAAAAATGAATTATTCTTTTCTAGTTCGTTTAACTTAACAAAGGAGATATTAAAAAATGAACAATGTTACTTTCAAATTACATACACAACCAGACCAACACACTTTTCAGCGTGACGGTCTTCCTACAACCGCTCTGGGCCAGAGGATAGAGGCCGAGAGAGACGCCTTAAGCTTGATTAAAATTAAACCGCTAAAATTGAGCTCTAACCGATCAGCGAGCCCCAATCATATCGTTATTATGACCCCCCATTGGAAGGCCTTGCAGTCCTATCAGACCATCGTAGCAGTGACTAATCGAGTAAATTATGAAATACAAATTCCGCAGATCGATTTAGATATTCAGTACTGGGATTTTTCGAAAACAACTTCTAGATATCTACATGAATTTTTAGAGCTCAGCAGGGGAGACCTTCAACTGCGGATCCGCAACGGATTAATTAATTTTCAACGTCTGAACGGGAAAGGGCACAGAGTGGAAAAAGATGGTTCAACTTTGTACTACACCGAAAAGCAGAAACAGATGCCAAGAGGAGGATTTCATTATGTCAGAGCTTGAGATATCAATTAGTCAGTTGCCGGACGTAATCCGTGCAGGCTATGAGGTCAAGGTCTTTAACGCTTGGGGCGAGTACCTTCAAAATATCTACACCGTCAGAGAGGCTAAAGCTTTATGGCCTAATCATTCTATTGAGATCCACACAGACAAGGCAGGCTATCCTTCTTTGTGCTTTGGTATCTTGACCGAGGAGGACGCAATACCGGACTATCAGGACGATGGATACGCGGAGGCCAGAGAGTCCTACAACCGACAAGGCCTAGATCTGTCATACTCTCAATACTTGGCCACATATGGGCCGGAGTAATAGGCTATAAACACTTGGCCCCTGCGCCTCTCACAGAGGGCCCAGAACCTACCAGACGAGCCCCGAGGATATAATCACCTCGGGGCTTTTTTTTGGGCCATTCTGGAGCGTCCTAGAGCCTTGAACCATGGGCCACAGGCAACCGCCACCAATTGGATCCGCAGACCAACAGCCTGGCACACTTCTAAAAAATTAAGCAAAATCAAAC
>Ga0209232_1000384_pt1 | contig 27212 bp, 17 predicted proteins | sample ETNvirenome_2_60_FD_184066 | JGI IMG/M metagenome (GOLD analysis project Ga0209232, IMG submission 184066) | Marine viral communities from the Pacific Ocean - ETNP_2_60 (SPAdes) (version 2) | ecosystem: Environmental > Aquatic > Marine > Oceanic | place: Pacific Ocean | collected 2013-06-22
GAAGAGGTCGAAGAGGTCGAAGAACAAATAGATGATAGGTATGTTCTTGTCACTGCAGAACACACTAAGACCTTTTTTGAATTAAGGAACGCCATGGATGAGAAAGTCAAGGAATATGGAATATATATGAGAGATCACGAGGTTAAGAAGAATATCGCGCTTGAGGATATCGAATCCGCACGTTTGCAAAGCGAAAACTTCTTTGCCTCACTGAAGCAATCATACCCACTAGATGAAAATAGCGATTACTCATTAGCCATCGATTCAGATAATAGTGGAAATCTAGTGTTTGTTAAACAGTAGGCACTATTTACTGTGTGAGAGGTAGACCATGAATTTTGTTACATCTGATATAGGCATCGCAGCTTACTTGCAACTAAAGGGAGTAAACTTGATACGGTGCAGAAGGTTGGAGTCTGGTAAGTTTCATTTTGAGTTTGATGATCGTTCTGGAGAGTGCCACGCTCTTTCTTTGGAGTTCTTAAATTCTGAATTTAGTCGGTTCGACAATAACGTTAGAAATTTAAAAAAAGTCCTTTTTTCATAAGTTAATGATATCCGTTTAGTTTTGGTTTGTTTAAAAATTTAAATTAAAAGGAGCACATTACAAAATGGCTAAAACTAAAATAGGCACAAAATTATTAGCGGATAATTCAATTTCCACAGCGAAATTACAGAATTCTTCCGTAACAAGAAGTAAAATTCAATCAGGTTCTATTCAGGTCGGTCACATGGACTTGTTTCAAGCACCGTCGACCCACGTAGAACTCTTAGACAACGACGTATTGATCATTTCTGCATCAAAGGGCAAGAATGGTGGTATGAAAACCATCCTCTTTTCAGCGCTCAAAGCTGGCGTTTCAGCATCGAACGCTGCAGTAGGCGATCCAGGAAAACTACAATTTCACGCACCTGGCGGAACTAATGCTATGGGGGCAGTAAAGCACTTCATTTCTGATGGCACTGACTTAACTGCATCTAATGGTGGTGTTTTACACTTCGCCGCAGCAGGTGCAAGTGGATCTCACGGTTCAATTCAGGCAGACTCGGCCACGTCACTTACAATCACGGCAGACACAACGTTAAAGTTCAAAATAGATGGTTCAAACGAATTAGAACTAAATGCAAGTTCATTGAAACCATCGTCCAACGGCGGACTTGATTTGGGTTCAACCAGCAACCTGTATCAAAACGTATACGCCAACTCTTTCTCAGGTTCTGGCACCTCAACTTTTCACAAGATTGATGCCGACCAGATCGACGCAGCAAGAGTGGACGTTACTCATACAATTTCTGGATCTTTTGCCCAAATCAACACATTGAACGCTCATGACGTAAATTTGGGGAATGCAACAGTTACGAAGATAACAGGATCAGGAACTGCTGCTTTCCACAAGATGGATACCGACCTTGCCGCGATTGACAGAGTACAGTCTCTCGTAGTCACGGGTTCAGGTCTTGCGTCGATTCACAAATTAGACGTAGACAAGGCTACAATTGACAGAGTTGTATTGGTTAATATGACAGGTTCTGCCACCGCACAACTTCATCAGGTAACGTCTGATAAAGGTACGTTTGGTACTGTTGTTGCAACTAATTTAACATCTTCTGGTACTTCACAGTTTCACAATGTACAAGCATCTGTGGTCACTGGTACAGTCGGTAAATTCAATAAATTAACTGTTGATACCTTGAATGCCTTTGTTTACAAATCAACCATAACAACAAAAGAACATTTTGAAGTTGAAGACAAACAAATTATTGCAGCAGTATCAGCGTCAGCAGGTGTAGCTACAGAAGGGGCAGGTCTTCAGATCGGCGGCGCCGCAGGCAGCGGTTCCGCAGGTATTGCGAGCATTGTCCTTGGTGACGCAGGTGGCGGCGCTGGTACCGACCTTCTCTTTAAGATCGGTTCGACTCAGGCAGCATCAATAACCGCAACTGGAGCGCGCAAAAGCGGCGCAGCATCTTTTGGCGTTACTGGCACCTTGTCTGCTTCTATTGGTATTTTCCATGAAATTGACGTCAACAAGACCCTCAAGGCATCTTCCTTCTCTGGATCCAAAGGTGAGTTCCACCTTGTAACTGGTTCGAACGTAGAGGCGCATGTATTAACTGCCAACAGAGGTGCTTTTAGGACTCTATCAGGTTCTACTGCTACTTTTCAATCTGTATCAGCATCTGCAGCGTCGTTCCACACACTTGGCGGCGCCAATGGCATAAAGAGAGCGTCAATAGCTACAATTTCAGGATCCAGCGCAACCTACACAACCGTTTCGGGCACTACAGTGCAAGTGCATCAACTGGAAGCAACTCGCTTAAATGTGAAAGATCTCGATGTTAGCAGCGTTACTGGATCGGGCACTTCAACGTTCCACAACCTGCAGGTTACAACGCAGTTGTCGGGGGCTTCTTTGCAGGCTCATACAATTGATGTCGATAAATTGACAGTCAATGACATTCAATCAACTGACATTATCCACGCTGTAAACCTTCACGATGATATCGTGCGTACCACTACTGGTAATGGCGGTCTTAATTTTGCCAACGGCGTACTGAGTGTAGGAACTAGGAGACAGATCTTTAGTCGTACATCGGTTGCAAATCGAAGCGCAGCGCCAACTGATCTTTCGAGCGATGGGTTGTTTACTACGGCATCTCTTGTTGTTGATTCACTCGGTAGAAAGACGATCATGTTATCAGGGTCTGAGATGGTTTATTTGAACGGTGTTCTCTTGATTCCCGCACCAGCAGGACAGGTACCACCAGTTGACGGCGACTATACGATTAATCATTCTGCGACTCCGACAACAATTAAGTTGCATGAGACTCTCGCAATGGATGCTGACGACATTCTAGTTGTCTCGTTCTTGTCTGGTACGGTAACACCTGCCTGATAAAGTTTAAGTTCAAAGAGGGGGGTAATTCCCCCCTCTGTTTCATTTTGTTTGTTATTTTAAAAAAGGGAGAAAAAATAAATGGCAATAACAAAAATAGGTACAAAATTAATTGCAGATTTAGCAGTTACAACCACAAAGTTAAGTTCAAGTATACCAAAAGTACAAACACTGATTGCGAGTTCCATAAAAAGAAATAAAATTCAATCAGGATCTGTCCAGCCAGGACACATGGATCTTTCATTAACTGGCGCAGGGCAAAACCATGTCGATATCTTGGATGATGACATGTTTATATTTGGTGATAAAACCAAGTTTGATGCTAACAACAACCCTCAAGCGGGTACTCATGTTAGAACGTTTAAATTTTCAAGTTTAAAAACCGCTCTATCTCTTTCTAATGCGGCAAGAGGTGAAGTCGGCACAGTTCAGTTTAAAGCAACTTCAGCACCGTTTGGTTTTGATGGCGTAGCAAGTTTACTTTCAGATGGTACTAACTTGACAATGTCTAACGGCGGCAAAGTTCATTTTTCCGCAGTCGGCGCATCTGGTTCTCACGGTTCGATATTTTCCGATGCTGTAAAATCCTTGACAATTGAAGGAGATACTCAAATAAATCTTCACTCAAGCGCTTCAGTACAAGGACACCAAGCACAAAGTGTTGTTTTAGAAACTGGATCTTTGAGACCAATCACGAGACCTGCAGTCGCTGTTCAACCAGGGACTTATAAATTTCAATTTACATCTGGATCTATCGGTAGAAATCGTATTGACTCTTCTGGAGGGTTGAAAACCTACGGACCTCTGTCAAACGGTAATGCGCAGATGATCTCTGTGTTGAGTACTGGATCTGGCGCAAGTCTTGGTAAGGAGTGGTACTTATTTTACCTTAACGAGGCGGCATCTGCTTCACCACTTCCAGTGAGTGCGAGTTTGAACCTTCAATACAACGATGCTGGGTTGCCAAAGAGAAGGCACGACATTCCAGTAGAGGCACATAGTGGAATCACCGATTGGCGTGATGTTGTTGCGAATCTCCGTGCTGCAATGCACACAGAGTTAAACACTAACGCCGATCTTGCCACAGTTACTTTATCCACTGCAGCAAACATTAATGCTACTGCTTCGATCACAGTAACTTACAAAGCAGGCACAATGCAGGGAGGTATTGTCGTCGGTACTGGCGTTCAAGGTATTGGAACTGCAGGTTCTGCATTTGGTCGAGGCACTGCCATTCAAGGGCATGGGTCTCCATTTGCATCTACACCACCATCAACTCAACCAGCGCCAATTGAAGGACAGTTTACACAAACGAATCACGACAACAAGCGCGCTGGTGAACCAGATACGTCTGGTGGCGAAGTAATCGTTGTGAGTTCTGGTTCTGCCGCGATAGCAGCAGATAGTGTATGGTTAGACCTTGGTGGATCATCGAATCAATTTAGAAACGTGAAAGCAACCGCTTTTTCGGGTTCGGGTACAGATTCGTCGAACGCTGAAACATTTATTCACAGAATTTCAGTTTCAGGTGCCGCTGATAGTAAGATTACCGTTGCTAGAATTAGACTAGAGCAAGGTTCTAAAATCTTGTCTGCTTCTGCGGCGACATTCAATACTTTCGACGGCCACAACGCTGCTGGAGTAGCTGTAATGTCTTTTACTAATGTTAGAGACGCAGTGTCGGCACCTTTGGGCGCTTCTGATAAACCAATGCTTACGGCATCACATGTTAACTCTGCTTACCATAAAATAACTGCTTCGGTAGGTTTTATCGACAGGTTATCTTTTGGACCTACATTAACAGCGTCAGCCTTTGGACAAAAGAAAGAAGGCAGTAATTTCCACGAACATGGTGGTATAGTGCTTAGTAGTTCCATGACTCAGGTCAAGGGAAACAGAGATGTTAGAATTGCTTCTGGAAATGCTATAAGTGCCAGTATTGGTGACATTTTTACACTTGTTGGACAGGGCGGAGGCACCTATGTTGCAACAATCGCAAGTATTGCAGGGAATAAACTTCACTTCAATACAGTAAACGCTATTGGTGCTGCAACAGCGCCTTACACTTTAGCAAAGATTGAAAAGGTGTCAACACTACACAAGGTAGACGCAGACAAGGGAACTATTGATAGAATACATGTAAACAGTGTCGTTACTGGGTCGGGTTTATCTACTCCGAGGTTCTTGCGAACTGAAACGTCTGGTGTCTTCGGTCGTATAGTTTATGGCGACTATAGAGTGACTGGTGGATTGACCCCAGCAAACGGCATGGACGTGGAAGCGAAACTTCACAATGCAACTACGAGAAACTTATCTGCATCAGTTGGTAAGTTCCAGCACATGAATGTTGGTGGACCTGTAATTGCAAGAAGATTTACTTCTAATAATACCACTACGGAGCACTTTGAATCAGTTGCAGACCAAATTATTGTTGCTGTCAGTGCATCATCGACAACCGCAGATATTGTTGGAGCAGGATTGCAGATAGGTGGCACAGCAGGATCAGGTTCGACAGGTATTGCTAGTATTCTATTGGGCGATATCAATCGAAATGAAGCAGGCAAGATCTTGAACTTTAATCTTGGATCGACCAGAGCGTTTTCAATCAGTGGATCGAACCCAGCACTGGTAAGACTAGGTGTAACGGGAACTTTGTCAGCGTCAATCGGCGTTTTCAACACTTTGGAGATGGCAACAGCGATGTCTTCTAGCATAGTCTCAGGTTCTAAGTTGGATTTCCAGATTCTATCTGCCTCTGCGGTCTCTGTTCACGAGATTAAGGGTAACCGCCTCAATGAACCTGCTGTTGGTGCAAGTGACCTGGTGATATCTGGTTCGACATTTACGTATCAGTCAGTCTCTGGTTCAGACTTGGCTGCACATACCTTAGATGTGAAGCGCGCCACTCGCATTGATACAATATCAGCGGCCGGTGTGACTTCGACCATGCAGTATCACTCCATAACTGGATCAACCCTTCAAGCAACATTGTTGACGGGTAACAAAATAGGTAATGCTTCGCATGGAAATGCAACTGTAACTAGTTTATCCGCCTCTAAGGGACAGTTTGTGAACGTGAACGTGCGAACGGTGACGTCTAGTGCATCATCAATACAGTTCCATACAGCAGACACAGACAAGATGACAGTCAGTGAGATTGTATCTACTGATGTTATTAAGTCTCAACACTTAAATAACGATATTGTTACCAACGCTAGTGATGCTCACGGTGGTATTGTTTTTGCTAACGGCAAGTTAAGCATAGGTTGGAAGAGAAGAATATTCAGTAGATCTTCTAAGAAGATCACAAATAGATCTCAACCAACGCAGGGTACGGGATCACTGTACACGACGTGCTCTCTATTAGAAACCCAAGTTGTATCAGGGTCAGAGAGAGTCTTCTTTAACGGTCTGCAGTTGATACCTTCAGATAACAACCGTTTCGATGGAAAGGGAGACTACGCTATTGATCACAGCCATGGCGGCGGTTTGTCCCCAGGTGTCTACAAATTTCAATTTACATCTGGATCTATCGGTAGAAATCGTATTGACTCTTCTGGAGGACTGAAAACCTACGGACCTCTGTCAAATGGCAATGCGCAAATGATCTCTGTGTTGAGTACGGGTTCAGGAGCAAGTCTTAATAAAGAGTGGTACTTGTTTTACCTCAACGAGGCAGCATCCCCTTCACCACTTCCAGTGAGTGCAAGTTTGAACCTTCAGTACAACGATGCTGGATTACCAAAGAGAAGGCACGATATTCCAGTCGAAGCGCACAGCGGAATTACTGACTGGCGTGATGTTGTTGCAAATCTTCGCACTGCAATGAACACAGAACTGAACACTAACGCCGACCTTGCAACGGTTACTCTTAGTACTGCTGCAAATATCAACGCTACTGCTTCAATCACAGTAACCTACAAAGCAGGTACTATGGTAGGCGGCATTGTGGTTGGTACTGGCGTTCAAGGTATTGGACCTGCAGGTTCTGCATTTGGTCGAGGTACGTCCGTTCAAGGATTGGGGTCTCCATTTGCATCTACACCACCATCAACTCAACCAGCGCCAATTGAAGGACAGTTTCAGCAAGCGAATCACGACGTCAAGCGCGCTGGTGAACCAGATACGGGTGGCGGTGAAGTGATCGTTACAACTTCTGGTTCTATAACCAAGGCTGGAACAGGTATTTTCTTGAGTCCGAACTTGGCAATGGATACAGATGATGTTCTAGTGGTACAGTACCTCTCGGGATCACATCAATTCTAATAATCCTACCTAAAAAGGGGGGGCAAGTCCCCCCCTATCCTTTTCTTTTTCTTTTACCAACTTTTAGAATTTGGCAACACTATTTAGTAGAGAGAAAATAATAGATTTTATTTGTATTTTGTTAAAAGGAGATTTCCAGTATGTCCACAAAGAGATTTAAGTTTGTTTCACCAGGTGTATTCCTAAATGAAATTGATAATTCAAGAGTTCCAGCAGTACTAGATGCCGTTGGACCTACCATCATAGGTAGGACCAGAAAGGGTCCTGGCATGATTCCACTAACCGTTAATTCGATGGCTGAATATGTCGAGGTTTTCGGAGAACCAGTTCCAGGCGGCCGCTCTGATGAAGTTTACAGAGATGGCAATCTTGTTTCGCCACAGTATGCTGGTTTTGCTGCACAGGCATTTTTAAGAAACAGCGGACCAATTAACGTTGTTAGACTTCTAGGCACCAAAGACACCAACGCTACCGCAGCAGGCGTAGCAGGTTGGAAGTTACAAGGATCCAGAACGTTTAGTACACACAACGGACAAGCAAAGGGACTTCCATCGTCCACCGACAGTGCAGTTTATGGATTGTACCTGTTCTCTACAGGTGGTATAGACCCGAGACAGGGTTATAGGCAGGGTGGTGCTGGTACTTATAATACCGTCGCCGCTACTTCTAAAACAACCTTAACTGGTACACTTGCCGCAGTTTGGTATATGGAGAATTCTGCTATTATCCTCTCAGGTAACCTGGCTAGATTAGATGCTGATGCAACATCTGCAAGACTTCAGGGTTCGACACAAGGTGCAACGTTTACAATCACTGTGACTCACGAAGCGAACACATTGGAAGCAGACGATAGAATTACAATCACAACTTCGAAGAATAGCACAATCATACTAAACTGCAACCTCAACACGCCAACGGCTGGCGCTGTGGACAGTTTAAGTGGGAACCAAACAATTAATTTTGACCGCCAGGGATTAGCTGATGCAGGATCGACTAACGAGCACATTGCAGCAAGCATAGCAGATGTTCTTAAAAAGCATGACGAAGTTCAGGATGCTACGTCTACCGCTGGTGGCGTTGTAACGGTGACTATGTCAAATGAGGGCACAACTACAGTCGCCGCATCAAACACCACAGGAAACGCAATGGCTGTGAGTGCGGTGTCCACCGCTGCTGCAGCAGACAGAGTGAACGCAGCAGTAACAGGATCTAACGTACTAGTTGAATCTACAAATGCTGGTACGTTTGAGTTCGTTGCTTACGTATATGATAAAGGTTCAGACCAGAATGCAGACGCTGATGTCGCAGCAAAGAACGAAAGAACAAGCGGCATCACCGCAGGTAGAAAGGTTGTGTTCAACTTTGATAGAAATTCAGACAAATACATTAGAAAGGTTTTCAATACCAACCCAATGTTGTTGAATAGTGAAACTACACAGGATGATGCAGTGGAAAAGTATTGGTTGGGCGAAACCTTTGATAGGTTTGTAAAAGATCATCACGGTCGCGGTTCAGATAACAAACTGCACCAGGGTGTTTTGGGAACACCAGCAGCCGGCGGTCTCTGCGCTGCGCTGATCCCACTGCACGCACAGTCGGACAATCCTTATGATGATAGAACAGTCTCTCACCAGGACTCAGTAACTAACTGGATAGTTTCACAAGATGTGACTGCCGATAGTAACGGATACCAGGTAAACAAAATGCAGAAACTATTTAAGTTTTGCGGTATCAACGATGGTGGATGGAACACTAGACATACAAAAATCAGTATTACAGATTTGAAATTAGGAACAGAGGTTGATCCATATGGAACTTTCACTGTTTTAGTCAGAAGAATCGATGACAATGACGGTCGCCAAGTAGTTCTTGAAAGATTTTCACAGTGTAGTTTAAATCCTAATTCTAAGAACTATATCGCAAGAAAGGTAGGTGATCAGTACAGAGAGTGGGATGAGGCCGACGGACGCTATAGAATCTATGGTGAGTTTCCTAATCAGTCTTCTCTCTTTAGAGTTGAGACACACCAAGATCTTCAGGGTGGTGTTCTTGATCCTTCATTGCTTCCATTTGGATTCTATGGAGCACCAAGAATTAAGACAGGCGTATTTCAGACAAACAGTGCCCAAAAAGACTCTGTCGGTCTAAGAGGGCACGCAATGTGTGAGGCAAGTGATGTGGCTATAGATATTGACGGCACTTACAGCGGCGGTTTCCGTCCTATTGGTGGACACACTGGTGTAAATTCGTTTGGTATTTTTGGACTTCCAGCAGGAGCGACAGGGTCACTACTTTATCCAACACTGCCGCTTAGGTTGACTTCCTCCGCAGAAGGATTGTCTAACCCAAAGAAGTCTTGTTTCGGCGTATCCACCTACAGGAGTCCTACAGACACAAGATTTGATGAGTCCTTTTATGATACGACTAGAAGATTGGGTCGAGCATATGTAAGTACAGACAAGTCTACTGCCACAACCAATGCAGAGATTTCTCAATACTTTAGTTTAGATGACTTGATTGCTTTCTCCAAGACTGGTTCAGCGCCTGATATTAGCGGATTGGCTCAAGGCGGATTGTTAGCGAAAGACATTGGAGGTTTTGTATACGTATCTGGATCTAGAAGAACAGGTGTTTCATATACTGCAATTAACTCGTCGTACAAAGAACTTGTAAAGTCTGGATTTGCTAACTTTACTGTACCTGTGTATGGCGGTTTCGATGGGTTCGACGTGAAAGAGAAGGACCCAGTGTCCAATCAGGCAATGTCTGGTGACGAAACTACGAGTTATGAGATCGCTACATTAAAGAGAGCGCTTGACACAGTGGCAGATCCAGAAGTTATTGAAATGAATGCTTTGGTTGCACCTGGTATAACCAACACCAGAATTACAAACCAAATGATTCGAGTTTGCGAAGACAGAGCAGATGCTTTAGCAATCATCGATATCGAAGACGGCGGATACATTCCAGACACAGAGGCCAAGACCTCTTTCAAGACTAGAATTCAAGACTCTAAACCTAGAGAGGCTATCGCAAACCTTGAGCAGCGAGGATTAAACTCTAGTTACGCTTGTGCGTTCTATCCTTGGGTAAAGGTTGTAGATAGTTTCTCAGACCAGCAGCTTTGGGCACCGCCTTCAGTTGCTGCTTTGGGGACCTTCGCATCAACAGAAGCTTCTTCGGAACTTTGGTTTGCGCCAGCAGGATTTACTAGAGGCGGACTCAGCGAAGGCGCTGCAGGTATACCAGTTTTGGCGGTTTCACAGAGAGTATCCTCAAAGGAGAGGGATGAACTGTATGAGGCAAACATTAACCCAATCGCACAGTTCCCAGCAGAGGGCATTGTGGTATTCGGTCAAAAGACTTTGCAGGTTACGCCCTCTGCACTTGATAGAATTAATGTAAGAAGATTGATGATTTTTGTCAAGAAAGAAATTTCAAGAATTGCTGCAAGACTCTTGTTCGAACAGAATGTTCAAGCAACTTGGGATAGATTTAGAGGACAGGTGGAACCCTTCCTTGACAGTGTTAAGTCTAGATTTGGTTTAACGGATTTCAAGGTGATCCTTGACTCCACAACCACAACCCCAGACTTGATTGATAGAAACATTATGTATGCAAAGATTTTCTTGAAACCAGCAAGATCAATTGAATTTATCGCCATTGACTTTGTTATCACAAATTCAGGCGCATCATTTGAGGAGTAAAAACAAATTAAACACTATTTAATAGTGTTAGGAGGGTTGTATAATGACAACGCAAAGATTTTGGTCTGATGCATCTATCGAGCCAAAGAGAAAATATAGATTTTTGTTATCGTTTAATGGTGTGCCACAATGGATTGTAAAGACAACCACAAAGCCAAACTTTACAGTTTCAGAATCAGAGCATAATTTTATTAATTATAAGTTTTACTATCCAGGAAGATTGGAATGGGAAGAGATCAGCATGACTCTTGTAGACCCTGTAGATCCTGATGCATCACATACGATGTATCAGTTGATTGAGAACTCGGGTTACGTTGCTCCCCATAACTTTTTGAATGACCCGCAGGCTAGAGGCGAGGCAAGTAACGTAGTTACCTTCTCAAAGAAGCGTGCAGTTGATGCTGTTGGTGGTAGAGTTTATATTCATTCTATTGATGAGAATGGTGCTCCAATTGAGACTTGGACTCTTTACAATCCTTGGATCAAGAATGTGAACTTTGGTGATTTGGATTACGAGTCTGATGAGTTGGTCAATGTTGAATTGACTCTTAGATACGATTGGGCAGATATTGAAACGAAGGTCGCACCTGCTGTTGATTTGACAAGAGCAGCGAGATTCGCAGCAACGAGAGTTACAAATAGAGATAATAGAGCACCTGGTGTTTAATACAAAAAAGTGCTCTTTTTTAGTTTATAATAGTTTAAGTAAGTGAGGTTTTATGAGTAGAAATTCCAACAGGGTATCAAAACCCGTAGAACCACAGGCGGAATCGGCCCCTGTGGAGAACACCAACATTACAGATGTAACAAGGCGGACGGCAAATACTGAATTTGTCGAATTGCCGTCTAGAGGTGTGTTTTATCCGAAGAATCATCCTTTGCACGGACAAGAAGTGATAGAAATAAGATTTATGACTGCAAGAGATGAAGATATACTGACTTCCCCGACTCTTTTGAGCAAGGGTTTGGCAGTAGATAAGTTTGTCCAAAACATACTAGTTGATCAAAGCATTAGGGTTGATTCTTTGTTGATCGGCGACAAGTCAGCAATCTTGATTGCAGCAAGGATTACTGGATATGGTCCAGATTATGAGGTTTCAGTGACTTGTCAATCTTGTAATACTGAAAGCGACTTTGATTTTGATCTTTCAGATTATACGAAGTATTTCAACAAGTATGAAAAACCAGAAGAGTTTACTCTTGAGAGTGATGGAACTTTTTCAGTGACTTTACCAAACTCAGGTGAGACAGCGGTCGTTAAACTGCTAACTTCTCTTGATGAACAAAAACTTGCTAAGAAACAAAAAGCAAGGCAAAAGAATAAATTAGCAGATTCACCAACCACAGATATGCTAAAGATGTTCATTGTATCTGTGGATGGTACTTCTGACCCAGCGGGTTTGAATGAAAAGATTATGAATATGTCAGCCAGGGACTCAAGATATTTGAGAAAGGCTTATGGCGATCTTGTCCCAAATGTAAAGATCGTAGAAAATTTTGAGTGCATGTTTTGCGGTGCGGAAACCGAAATGGAGGTCCCCCTGGAGGCCCGATTTTTTTGGCCTGACTACTGATTATATGCTTCAAGTTCATGAGCAGATGTTCTATTTGATACAACACGGTAATTGGAATTATTTTGATTTGTATGATTTACCGATTAAAATAAGATCGTGGTTTGTTGATAGACTGTCAAAGCACTTTGAAGATAAAAATAAACAAATAGAAAAATCGAATTCTAAATCTGGAAGGTGATAATTACTATACGGAGAAACATTTATCTTGAAGAAGCAAGAAAAAATTATTATAGATTTCACACAGGTTAATGAAAGTTTCCTGATCATGATGGGCGCACAGTTGAGACTCGTTCTCAACGCGCTTTTCACAGGAGAGTTCTTTCCAGTATCTGTACGGGGCACGCGTGCTCAGGTTGATTCTTTCACAAGTGCACTCGCAAGCGAAAAGAGGTATTTATCTTCATTTGCGCAGCATGGACTGAACAACCCAAAAACACTAAAAGATAAGTTTAAGTTAAATCGTGCAGTGAAATCTTTTGAGCGCGATACGGGGTTGGTTTGGCCGTTTAAATAGGGGACTTTAGATGGCTAATAAGACTATTGAAAAATTGGCAAAAATCATTGCCAAACCTAATCTTTCAGAGGAGGACATGGATGATCTTAAGAATGGACTATCCTATGTTTTTGAACAATATCGTAAATTTTCGAACCGTACCAAGTCTTACAAAGAGATAATTGAAAATCACAAAAACAAGAGAAGTAAACTTGAAACACTAAAAGAACTTTACGATGATGAAGTGGATTTTATGAATGCTCGTCAGAGCTTGGATAAAAGTCAACTTAAAAACCTACAAGATAGGTTGCTACAAAACCTAACAACCAATGAACTTTCCGAGGCAGAATTAAGGCACCTTAAAAAAACAGTTGAAATCCTTAAAAAGAGGATTGCAATACAGGACAGGTTTAACCAAGGTCTCGCAAAAGGTGTTGCTGTTAGCGAGCAGTTGCTGCAAACCACTCTTGGAATATCAAACGAATGGGGAGATGTTGGTATAAAAGGTGCCATTAAGGGTTTTGGACAAGGGATAAAAAATAACCTAACTGCAACCAACGCACTTGCAACGATAGTAAGTTTTACATTTGGACAACTTATGAAACTGGACGAAACAAGATCGGAGTTATTTACCACAACAGGACTGCAGATGACCGTGGGTGAAATCTCGGGTATCACAAAAGACTTCGCTGATGTGTTTGGACAACAGGCACCACAGGTAACTAACCAGGTCCTCTCATCGGTGCTAACAAATAATAGAAGTTCACAGATATTCTTTGACGCATTCGAATCGGACTCGCTGCAAACAATAGGATTTCTAACAAATGTAGGAGTATCTTCGGATGCATCAGCAACTTTGTTTGGTCAGATGCAGTCTTCTCTTGGAATGTCTAGAGCAAAAAGCACAGATTTTTTAAAACAAATTTACAAATTCAACGAAGACGTTCTAAAAGTTCCGCCTGAAATGTTATTTAGAGAAACAGCAGAGCAAATTCCCTTCTTGTCAAGGTATGGTAGGAATTTTGAAACAGTCTTTCTTCGACTTGCATTAAACAGTAAAGATACAAACCTTGCTTTAGGTGAATTAATAAGTCTGGGAGATAGTTTGGACTCCATAGAAATGAGTGGACAAGTTGGAGGTAAGCTGAATGCGCTTTTAGGCAAGAACGTTTTTAACGTTGGAAAACTTCTTTCACTAGAGTCGGATGAAAAAATCATTCACATTGGAGAAAAACTAAGAGAGTACGAGCAGCAACATGGCAAGATAGGTTCGTACACCATGAGAACAGTTGCCCAAACTTTACAGACAGAGGTCAGCACAGTAAGGAAAGCGATGCAAGGTAACGTAGTGGGTGCGATAGCGGATTTAGAGGGACTTCCAGACCCAGGCGAGGGGAATGGTGATATAGTTGCAGGTCTGAAGAAAGAGCTTGGTCAACAGCAGCGTTTACAAAACGCTGCCGCTAAAATTGGATTAGTATTTGCGGATAAGATAGCGAATAATAAATTTCTTGTTAATACTACAAACAAAATTATGAACAATCTTGATATTGTTTTGCCTCTTGCAATCGCTGGTGTCTTTGGGTTGAAGGCATTTCGAGCAGCGACTCTAGCGATAGGTTCTCCAGTTTACCCTGCAAACACAGTAGACATGGGCATGGGAATGGATGGGCCTGGCAGCCGACGCAGCAGCAGAGGCGGCGGTGGCGGTACTCAAGGTAAACCAGGCAGCGGAGCAAGATTTTCTGAAAAACCAGCAAGATTTGGCACGGGTCGCAACCAAATGTATGTAGGACCACCACCTGGCACAGCACCACCACCTGGCGCAGTTCCTGGACCCCCTGCTCCCACCGCCAAACCTGGGTTCTTTTCTAGGATGGCTACATCTGCAAAAAATGTAGTATCAAGGTCGGGACCTCTCAAGACCGCAGTGAGAATTATAAAAGGTGCAGGTGGCACTCTCCTGAAAGGACTTACTTCAATACCTGGCATTGGCGCAATAATTGAGTCCATTTTCACAGTCGGTGATATTAGAAGCATGATCGCCAGCGGTATAACAGGCAGTCAATTGTACAGAACTGTAGGGGCCCGAGTCTTTGAAGCAATCGGTGGAGTCATTGGTGGTGCTGGCGCAGCCGCGCTTGTGCAGGCACTCAACATTTTACCTGGACTAGGTGTCCTCGCCGCACCTCTCGCCTACATTTTAGGAGATATGTTGGGGCGATTCTTGGCAAGAACACTCGCTGAAACTTTGTCCCCCTCTACTGTGGGATCTTTTGGCAAGTTTATACTAGACATGTTTTATGACGAGAATGAGATAGCGGGATCACCAGTAGGGACGACTGCATCTGGACGAAAGAAGTTTGCAACAACAGGAATTACAAAACAATTCGTACAGTTGAACAACGATAGACTAAGAAAGAAAACGTTCCAACCAGTCGAGTCGGGCACGGATCCTATACTTGCAGGACTTTCAGACTTGTTAGATATGATTGATGAACTGGACGCTAAGTCAAATCAAGCAGTTTTGCAAGTAGGTCTTACGAGAGTGGGGATGACAACGTCATAGGGAGTAGTTAATGAAAACTTTAGAACAAATATTAAAAGAATTAAAACAAAGAAGTCCTTCCCAAGAAACGATGGAACAATTGGGTCAGATGATATATGAAATCTTAAACCAATCTGATAAAGTTGCAGGAATCGACGCAAACAAGTTCGACTCGTCAGAACTTGCCAAAAGAATCGAAGATCAAATTAAATTACTAAAAGAAGAGAAAGGCATGTTGGATGGGTTTCTCGATGTTGATGATGAAATACAAAAGATAAACAAAGACGCACTTGAGATTTTCAGAGAAAGAATATCTCTTCTTTATGATCAAGGAAAAATTAATTCTGAAGAAGCTCGCCTAGCAAAAGAAAATTTTAAAAAGTTTCTAGAAGTTGTTAAGCAACAAGAGAGATATAATTTAGGATTGAAAAAAGGCAACGAAATGGCAAAAGCCTTACTGCAAACAACGCTAGGACTATCTACTGAGTGGGCATTTTTAGGCGGTAAAGGTGGCGCAGGTGGATTGTGGAAGGGAATATCTAAGGGGATATCTCAATCCTTAACGATCACCAACATACTTGCAAGCACTGTACAGAAGGTGGTTGAACGAGCGTTTCAGTTTGATAAACTACAAGCAGATCTATTTAGCAAAACTGGTATAAGAAGAGAGAACTTGAATATTGAAGAGATGGCATCTAACTTAAAGGGCATGTCTTCCGACTACGAGAAAACTTTTAAAGAAGGACTTCAGACACTTGCGCAAAATTATAGGTCCTTTTCCGATCTAAGTCAGGATCAGATTAAGCAAATGGGAGACCTTATGGCCATCTCTGACAAGAGAGGAGTTGCAGGTAATACAATGGCGGAGTCTTTTATTACGTTAAATAAGGCGATTGGATTAACGGTCCCCCAGGCAAGAGATGTACTAGAAAAGCAATTAGCAATAGCAGATGCCTCTACTCGACCTCCAAATGAGGTTATAAAGGATTTTCAGTTAGGCGTTAATATGTTGGCTAGGTTTGGTAATGAAAGTGTTTCTATAGTTGATGAGATGAGAATTGATGCTAACAAAGCAAATGTCGAGTTGAGAACCATGCTTGGCATTGCAGAGAAGGCAGATACTTTCGAAGGCGCTGCACAGATGGCGCAATCCTTTAACGTTGCTGTCGCTGGCCCATTTGGTGCCGCTTTGTTGAACCCTCTCGAACTAATGTCAGCATCGATGGAAGATAAGGTCCGCATAATCAGAGAAAAAATGGGAGGTAGAGTTGTTGCGCTTTCCCCAAGAGTTCTTAGAGAATTATCAAAATCACTCGGAGTTCCAGAGAACGAATTGTTAAGCATATTTAGAGTATCTGGAGACGAGATTGGCACAAAGAACGATCAGATAAAAGGCGCAGTTACTAGCATTAAAGAACAAAAAGAGTTAATCCGCCAAAACCAGAAAATGCAAGAAAAGTTTATGGCGACTATGGTCAAGTTTGCAGATACCGTACTAAATAAAATAGGCGGAGCAGATGGGTTAATAAGTCTTGCAGAAAAGTTTGTTGATGTTGTTGATTTCATTGCTGAGAACATTGGTAAAATTGCTTTAATATTGGGAATATTTAAGGGATTTAGTATGCTTGCTTCGTTTAGGGGCGCCACTCCCGCAAATCCGATGTTTACGAGACCTATTACTGGCGCTATTCCAGGACTCGGCAAAGTGGGCACACTTGGCAAGGCACTCCTTATCACTGGCGCTGCTGCAACGACGGGTTTCATCGCTTCCGCAACGAGAGATCCAGTAACACCAGGTGAGACTGCCACCACAGGTAACACCAATCAGCAAGGCACAGTAAAATTTAGTGGACCAGGGCCCTCCGTACCGCCCAAGACCGCAAACGCAACAGGTCCAACAGCGAATCTTACTAACGACGGCCGCCTGGGTGGTGGTGCTAAAATGGTCAGAGCGTCAGGGGGTAAATTACCCCAAATGGTAACATCAAAATATGTAGTTCCAGATCTAAACATGGTTCACGAAAAAGATAAGATGTATTTTGCTAAAGACGATGGACCCCTCAATAAGATGATTCAAGAAGCGCGTACCAAGCTTGCGCAGAAGAGTAAAATGTTTGATGAAAATGCCTCCAAAGTCATAAGTATAGATAGGGGTGATTTTAGGAGACTAATAGAAGATGCTCTTGGAGGACTATAGTGGGATTCAAAAAACTAACATCGAGTGATGTCGATCCAGTACAATCAGCGATGGAGGCGCAAGGATATTTAATAGAAATTGCGCATATTGGTTCTGGCAAGACGGCTACGTTTCCTGCTTGGTTAACAGACTACGCCGATAACTACACCAGCGAGTGGAAATCCGAAAGAATTTTTGGTAGAAATGATCCGATTGGATCTTTCGTGGGGGTATCTAGAAAAATAAGTGTTAGTTTGGAAATTCCATCTTTTAGTGTCCAGGAGGCAAAAAATAACCTTCATCAAGTTGAACATCTAATGGCAAATCTTTATCCCTCTTACAAGCCACGCGGTGGCGTAGATGTTCTAGAGGCATACCCTCTCGTAAAGGTTAGGTTTTCCAATTTGATTAAAAAAACTGGAGCAAAAGCCGACGGTGATGTTGCGGGAGGTTTGACAGGTTGGATAGAAAATGTTTCATACTCACCAGATTTAGAAGCGGGATTTCATCACCCTCCAGGAGGATCGGAATCCACCACCACGAGTGCCTCTGGTGGCGAATATGAAGGCGCAACCAGTCACACGTTTTACCCTAAAATGATTAACGTTTCTTTTTCTTTAAGCGTCGTGCATGAACATACATTAGGGTGGACGGGCCCAAAATGGTTGGGCCCAGGCAATAAGCACAATTACACAGGTATTGCATTGAGTTCAGATGAAAAACATGACGCATCGGTGTCTCCTGGTGCATCACGAGTTAGTAGACTTGGAGAAGAAGATCGAGATACAGTCACTAAAAATTTTACAAAGAACGTTAAAAACGTCTTAGCACCAGGGGTATAGAAGATATGTCAAGATACACACAAAGAGCAGAGTTGATTAACTCTTCTAGGCAATACGCACATAAATTACGAGAACTAAATGTAAAAAATATCACTCACTTTGTCACACCAAAATTTGGTAAAATATCCCAAGAAATGGTAGACATGGTTGAATCTGACTTAGTTCGTTGGGGAGTGCAAACAAAGTTTTATAAGTTAGCGCACGAATATTATGGTGATTCAAAGTTATGGTGGGTGATTGCATTTTTTAATAACATGCCGACAGACTTTCATGCTAAGATCGGAGATGTAATTTTGGTTCCAAGAAATTGGCAAGATGTTTATAATTTAGTAGCAGACCCAAGTGCAGAGGAGTAGTCATGAGTGCCACCGAGGACAGAATTGTTCAAAAAATTAAAGCGAACTTTAAAAAATATGCCGCTAACTTTAGTGATCAGTTGGTTTTAAATTTTCATATGGCGGATGTGGTTCCTCAAGCGTTTAACGGATCGCCCCGACTTTATGAAGCAAGTTCTAAACTTGGTTTTGTAAAACAGTTAGGTAGAAAGGAAGGCAAAAAAAATGGAGATCCCTTACAAAATCCACCTTACTTTTTTTACCCTTGCTACCCGCCCTCGGAATTAACAACACTTTTTTCTCCAAACAACAGCCCCGAGGTTTTCAACAGGTTTAACAACGCACAGGTTGCTTCTTTAACACCTCTAATTGAACTATTTCTTTATAACCAACGAACGGCTAAATACTTTCCAATACCACTACAAAACATACACAATGAAATCAGCATCCTGTCTAACGTTAATAGACTGTACGGATTCTTGGGTGTAAAGGAAATTGTTATAGACCTCAAGGGCGATAGTTTTGAAACGAGAAAGAAAGACATTGACATTGCAATAACTTATTACGGAAATAATTTAAGTGTCTTTGATGTCAATGAAAAAGATTATCTACCGTTGATACATCCATTTTATCAAAACAAGGGATCAAGTTATGAACTCTACCTAAGAACGGGATGGAACGACCCAACGCCCACCACCCAGGAACTACTTTTCTCGGGCAACGGCGACGCAGGAAAAGTTGCAGCTATCAAAGCGCAAAAACTACTTTATAAACTACAGTACACAAAACATTCGTTTGCGTTTAATGAGGATGGGTCGTTCATCCTGGAGGTTAATTATGCATCGAGTATTGAAGAAAATCTTGAGGATATAAATTATGTGGAAAACACCTCTGCTGATATAAAAGAGATGTACCCCATAGTTGGAAACCCGCAACCTCTTCCCGTACAGCAGCAATCACAAATTTCGGATTTTATTTCAGAAAATCACGCAGGTGCTTCCGATGCCGAAAAGGAAAGAATCTATAACTATTTTGCGCAAGACCCCAAGACTGTGTCGAAAAAGATAAAGGACAAGAGATCATCTACCGCCGATAGAAATAAAAAGTTTTTATACGACATGCTTTATGTTATAAGAAAAAACAAGTGTGCCTACACTTGCATAGCAAAAAAATCTTACCTAAGAGCAGAAATGTTTAGAAGAGCGCTCAATACCGTAAGTTGGTCTGACCCTGCACCGAAACCTCAACAAACCCAGGGGTCCAACCAAAGTTCAGATTACATAGACAAAGAAAGACTCAGGATGGTGATGGCTCAAGAAACAGGGTTGATTAAACCACGGACAGTCACAAGAGATGGTGATGGAAACGTAACAGCGCAGTCTACAGAAAAGAAATACTATCAAGAAGATGCCATCATTAAAACTGTGAACCAGGAAACCGCAGAGTTAGATAGAACGTTCAGAGGCACGATACCTACGAATGGGAACGACTTAGAGTTGACTATCTCTAGGTACCCTAACTCGACTGATGGCAATGGAATCCCCGTTGAAGCTACTAACTATACTCGTGAAAACCACCTAGCAAATTTAGATCCAGGATATAAACTGCCTCATTTTATTCACGCCAACTCTGCGTATCCAAATCCTGTAGTGCACCATATTTTTGAATTTTATAGACTTGGCGACATACTTAACGCGTTCTTGGCAACATGTCCATCGACAAACACTTTAAGAGAAGTCGAAATAGTGCTCGGACCAATTAATATAACACCAGATAGTCTTTGCGGTTATTACTTTAATTCTAATGCTGGAGACGTAAATAAAGACCCAGAAACTAATGGAATTACAGACCTCAGAGAGAAAACAAACTTGGGTAATCCCAAAAGTGACACAAGGAAAAACCCTTTAGTAGCACTCAATGCTGCCGCATCCGATCTTAACAATTCCATATCACTTTATGATATACCTATAAGTTACCAGATGTTACAGAGGGTAGTTGTAGAAACGTTTGCCAAGTCTACGATGAGCAGGTTAACGTATTTTGAATTTTTCAACGCTTTGATGAATCTTGTAGTTAGACCTTTTTACTTACAAGGAGACCCTGTCTTAACAAATGTTAACCACAAGGGCGTTGTTAAAACTTATCAAAAAGTTCTTAGCACAAGTGCAAAATATGATGGTTTTTTCAGTATGAGTCACTTAAAAAAACAGTTTAATCCAATTAATTTAAAAGACCCTGGAGACACAAAAGCAATTCATATAACAATGTGTGGTCCAGCGACAACAAGTACTAAACAAAAAATCGATACTTATAGGGTGGGATCTGCAGGTAGTTTAATTAAAAAGGTACAATTTCAGCAAACGAACTTGGGAGTTCAAAGAGCCCGCAGTCAGGACAATGCAGCCGCAGCCTATAGAGACGGAAATTCAGAAATTGTTCCACAACTCTACAACGTGACAATGGATTTGGTTGGAAATTTAAATTTTTATCCAGGATACGTTTTTGATTTAAGACCAACAATTGTTGGCATGGGTGAAAAAAACCAAGATCAAATATTCAAAACTTTAGGCATTCATGGTAGATATTTTACAACAGCGGTGGTACACAACATAGGATTGAGTGGATTTACAACTAAAATAACCAAAGCATACAATTTTGCAAAAGGAGACCCAGCAGGAACATGAGTACTTATTTGTTTAACCAAAGACAATCTTACAATTTAAGAACTTCTGATACTCCTATTGCTAGTTTTGACAATTGGAATTCGAAGCAATTTTTTTATGGTAAGTTTAACAAGTTTGATAGATCGATTGCACCGCTTGACAGGGCAGGTATCAAGACGACGTTCGAAAGTGATGCTGTCGCTTTAGACTTTGTTGTAGATGCTTTTAACGACATGAGTGATTTTTACGCATCTACAGTAAATCAACCGCTTAATGACGTAAGAATGCAACTTTTCGCAGGACAAAGAATTTTAAGAGCAGCTAGGGGATATATTAGACCTGTCGATCTGTACAAGGAAAGGTTAGAATCAATTAAAAGTGAGTTTCTTGAGAACTATGTTTTTAACACGGGTGTAAAAACATTTGAACACTTCTTAAGTAGATTTGATGAATTTGCAAGAGATTATGCGCCACACGTACCGATGCTCTACTCTTCGTTTGTAGGATCTTCAGGGTGCCCGATTCACTGTACAGGGTTGGTTCTTGAGACAAGGTTTGATCCGCACAACGACTTGCAGTCAAAAGAAGTTTTCCTCAACAATCCTGATTTAGACTTTTATTATGAGATGGCTAAGAAGTTTGGATTTGTTGTTGCAAGGCATGCACCGTGGTGTTTTGTGGCGAACATACAGTCCAAAGAGATGCATGAGTATGCTAAATTTTACGATATCTCTAAAATTCAGGACATTCCAGATGAATATTATTACGAATGCAAGGACTTTGATATTGACTTGCTGAGAGAATTTTTGTATAATTGCTATAAAGAAATAGAAACAAGGGAATATGTCGAAACCGTGAAAAGAATTTGCCACAATAAAACCGTAGTAGAAAATGTGTTGCGAGAACCCATTAATTTACAACAAGAAATTTCTAACTTTGATAATTCAAGGTGGTTCCCCATATACATGAAGGTTCTGATTTATCAAAATCAATTAAAAATTAGCAAAGTTACTGAAAAGTCCTTGTTGAAGGAGTTCTCTACTGTTTATAAAGATTTTGGATTTGAAATAGCATATAACTACGCAGAAGATAGATTATCGCAGTTTCCGACTGGGTTCACCAAGAATCCACAAGTGTCATCTGTATCACCATCCGTCCAAAACCAACAAGACATTGGCATGCCCGAAGGGAGTGGTGGTGTATTTTCAGGTTATTGATAGCAATCAAATATGTAAGAAAGTATTTATAGATAAAGATTTTGTAGATTTTTCTACAGAATTGAATTTATCTAGAACTTGGAAGCATTCTCTCCATCTTGAGGGTTTGTGTGATGTAGAGTACGCTTACTTGTATGGCGACGGCACTGTAGAATCTGTCTGTCCAAAGTACATGCTAGAGAGTTGGAACATTGCTCACACGAGAGTTGCGAATATTTTTAAGAGCGTCTTGCACGCTCAGTGTGACTTTGACAATTCTTGCATTTACGATTACGTGCCGTATAATTTTTTAGTTAAATTTTTAAATGTCAAGCAAAGTGTAATCCAATATGCTTTTGAGGACATGAAGAGACCCGACCACTATGGTATTCTCAAAAAGGCGCACATCCTAACTGAAGAGATGAATTCAAACAAAAACTTATATGATGGAAAAAGGCAAAATACAAATTACAATATATTTGGAACAAAGACTGGTAGACTGTCAAACAGGAGAGCGTCAATACCTATTCTCACGATGAAGAGGGAAGACAGGCAGTTATTGAAACCTTCAAACGATCTTTTTGTGGAGTTTGACTTTAATGCTGCGGAACTAAGAACTCTCCTTGCTTTGTCTGGCAAGGAGCAGCCACAGATTGATATTCATAGTTGGACTATCGAGCAGGATGGGCAAAACTTGTCAAGAGAAGAAATGAAGAAGCGTGTCTTTGCTTGGTTATATAACCCTGTAGCGCGAGATTTGATGTTAGAGCGCCTTTACAATAGAGATTGGGTAAAGGGCAACTTTTGGGACGGAAACGCTGTTAGAACGCCCTTTATGCGTAAAATTGAAATAGACGATAGGCGCGCCTTAAATTACGTTGTGCAGAGCACGAGTAGTGACGTGTGCATCGAACAGGCATTTAAGTTAAGGCAGTTTTTTAAAAATAAAAGAACGAAAGTTTGTTATTTATTGCACGATTCTGTTATACTAGACTTTGCAAAAGAAGATCGACACTTGTTTCTTGAAGCGAGAAGAATATTTGCTAAAACTAGATTTGGTGAATACGTCGTTAATTCTTCTATCGGAAAGAATTTTGGCATGATGAAGGCAGTGTAATGTATACAGTAATTGGTTTCGGCGGAGTCGGCTGCCGCATCGCAAAATGTTTTGATCACTACTCGCAGTACAATATTATCTGTGTGGACAATAGTGAGTTAGACTGGAAAGATAAGTGGGTTATTAGAAAAGAGTCGACACCTGAAGATTATGAGAATAACTTTAAAGCAATACCAAAAAGAATAAAAGATAAAATAAAAGATGATGTAGTGTTTGTTCTAAGTGGATCTGGATCAGTTTCCTCTGCCGCCTTAAGGTTTCTGTATCAAATAAGGGACAAGAATGTATCAATTTTATATGTGAGACCAGAATTGGACCTGCTAGACCAAAAACAAACCATGCAAGAAAGAATGGTGTTCTCTGTTCTACAAGAGTACACAAGGTCAGGAATTTTTCGAAATATTTACTTGACAAGCAATGCAGAAATAGATAGTCTTATAGAAAATGCGAGTATTAAAGACTACTATCCTACGATAAACAAACTGATATCGACTGTGTTTCACATGGTTATGGTTTTTGACCATCAGATTGCAGAGGTTAGCAATTTTTCTGATATCAATGAATCAAGAAGGATTTGTACATTGGGAATTCTAGACATGCAAAACGAAACTGAGAGTATGTTGTTCCCAATTACGGACCCCATGGACACTAGACTGTATTATGGGATATCAAAAGCAAGCTTAACTGAGGATCAGAATTTGCAGAGAAACATTATTAAGTTGATCAAAGATAAAAATCAAGAACTGTGCAAGTACAGTTATGGCGTCTATGAGACGCAGTATGAAACGGACTTTTGTTATGTAAAAACATATTCTTCAAAAGTTCAAGAATTTTAATTGACAAACAATAAAACATTTAGTATAGTATGAATAGTTGGTCGGGAGATTTGCCGACCCGCTATAGCCAAAGTGTGCAAAAAAACAATACCATAAGGAGGTAATATAATGGCACTGAATTTAGATCTTATGAAGCAAAAGATGGCTTCATTAACAGGGAAGGGTGACGGCAAAAAGAATAATTTTTGGCGACCACAGGATGGTGAGAATAATATTCGCATTGTCCCAACAGCGGATGGGGATCCGTTTAAGGAGAAGTTTTTCCACTATGGTGTAGGGGAGCAATCTTTCCTATGCCCAAAGAGAAACTTTGGAGACAAGTGCCCAGTTTGCGATTTTGCAAACCAACTCTGGAATGAGGGTACCGAGGAAAGTAAGCAACTTGCAAAGGGCATGTTCGCAAAGCAGCGATTCTTTTCTCCTGTTCTTGTGAGAGGTGAGGAGTCCGAAGGGGTCAAGGTCTGGGGTTATGGTAAGTTAGCATACCAGAAACTTCTCGGCATTGTCCTTGATCCTGACTACGGAGACATTACCGACCCAGAGGATGGTAATGACCTTAAGTTGATGTACGGCAAGCAACCAGGTGCTTCCTATCCAACCACCGATATTCGCCCTCGCCCTCGCAAGTCTGTCCTTTGTGACGATGCAGTAGGTGGCGACGAGCGCTGCACAGAGTTGTTGGAGAAGGTGCCCAACCTTGACAGTGTCTTTGAGAGGAGAACCACCGAAGAAGTTCAGGGGATTCTGGATGCGCACTTGAGTGGCGACACGGAAAAAACTGAGATCACTCGTGGTGGTAACAGTGAAACTGAAGTCAAGTCTGAAGCAGATACTGTGTCTGCTGCATTCAATGAACTTCTGGGTTGAGGTGATATAGGATGGCAAAAGTAACAAAAATGAAACCAGGAGGTTTGTCCACGAAGGACATTATAAAGTCACTCAACAAGTCTGCTGGCGGAGTTGTTGCTTATAATCTCAAGGAGGAGAACCCAACCCAGGTTAAGGAGTGGATTCCAACTGGATCCCGATGGTTAGACTCCATAGTTTGCAAGGGTCGACTTGCTGGGATTCCAGTTGGAAAGATTTCTGAGATTGCGGGGTTAGAAGCAACGGGCAAGTCTTTCATGGCAGCACAGGTGGCGGCAAATGCCCAGCAGATGGGTTTTCGCGTAGCGTACTTCGATTCTGAATCAGCAATCGATCCTGACTTTCTTGCAAGAGCAGGATGTGATCTTGAAGACGAAGAGAACGGGCTGATTTATGTTCAGGCGCACTCTGTTGAAATGGTGATGGCTACTATTGAGGATCTTTTGAAGATGCCTCAGAAGTGGTTGTTCATTTGGGACTCTCTTGCCCTCACCCCATCGGAACACGACTTGGAATCGGACTATAATCCCCAGTCATCCATGGCAATGAAGGCGCGAGTGTTGTCCAAGGGCATGCCAAAGTTGGTGCAACCAATTGCAAACGCTGGAGCAACTCTTTTGGTGTTGAACCAGTTGAAGACCAATATTACAAGGTCTCCTTCTGAGGCGCTTACGACTCCATACATGACACCTGGAGGAAAGACTCTGCCATACTCTTACTCATTAAGGGTTTGGTTGACTGGACGTAAGGCAAAGGCCTCATTCGTTACGGACGAAAACGGATTTAGGATCGGATCTGAGGTGAAGTGCAAAATTGAGAAGTCCCGCTTTGGATCGACGGGTAGGACTTGCAACTTCAAAATTCTTTGGGGTGACTCAGACATCGTTGGTGTTCAGGATCAAGAGAGTTGGTTCGATGCAATTCAGATTTCTGAGAACCTGAAGCAGTCAGGTGCCTGGTATGCCCTTGTTCATGAGGATGGTACAGAAGAAAAATTTCAGAGGGCGCATTGGGTTTCAAAATTGCAAGACGAAAGATTCAAGAAAAGGGTTTTGCAAATCATGGACGATGATGTTATTATGAAGTTCAGTAACAAAACAGGAAATGCTTCTGATTTTTATGATCAGGAAGATTCCCCCACCAAAGACTGACATAGTGTTCAGTCGGCCCCCTGCGAAAGCAGGGGGTTTTTTTTACTAAGGAGTTTATATGAAGAGGTTAATGTTGGTAGATGCACAAAACCAGTTCATGAGGTCATACATTGTTAACCCAACCATGTCGCCTAATGGTGATCCGATCGGCGGCGTAGTTGGTTTTTTACAGACAATGAACAAGTTGTGCAGACAAGTCAGACCTGACCTTTTCGTAGTTGTCTGGGACGGCGACGGAGGGTCCAATCGCAGAAGGCAGCAAAACAAGAACTACAAAGTCGGCCGAAAACCACCGAAGTTGAACAGGTGGTCTCAATCTATGAACCCTGCGGAACTTCACACAAATAAGATTTGGCAACAGGTCAGATGCATTGAGTACGTCAACCAGACACCAATCGTGCAATTTAGACAACCAGGCGTTGAAGCAGATGATGTAATCGCTTACATTAAGGCAATGTCGCTGTTTAAGGATTGGCAAAAAGTTGTGATATCTAGTGATAAAGACTTTATTCAACTTCTTGATGAAAAAACTCTATTACTCAGA
>Ga0209232_1000386_pt1 | contig 27164 bp, 25 predicted proteins | sample ETNvirenome_2_60_FD_184066 | JGI IMG/M metagenome (GOLD analysis project Ga0209232, IMG submission 184066) | Marine viral communities from the Pacific Ocean - ETNP_2_60 (SPAdes) (version 2) | ecosystem: Environmental > Aquatic > Marine > Oceanic | place: Pacific Ocean | collected 2013-06-22
ATTCTTCAAAAACAATCGACCTTTCTTTGGGAAAGGATACGTACCCCATGATTCTAAATCTGGAGTGTTGTTATTCAACGGACGAACTTCGATGTACTGGATGGGTGTACTACCATGTAAGTCGATACGTGCAGACTGAGCGACTACCGAGAATCCTCTTCTAGTGGTATAAGGCAGACGTGAAAGGGGACTAGGATCGAATGATGGTTTGGTGTCAAATGCACCTTGGCCCGGTCCACCTAGAGTTACTGTAACAACGGGAGCGTTAGGGTCCAACTCTTTAATGATGTGGGAGTCAGGACTACCTGAGCCTATCTCACTAGCAGTTGCAGTGTTGGCAAGAGAAGTAGTTCCTTGTATGCGGAAGTTGGTAAAACGAACACCGTCTTCTGCCTCAGTTTCAGATACACTTCTCAAAATACCTTTACTCATCATGTAATATATACCAGCAGAATTTGCTTCCTTGGACCTTTCGCGAGTGCCTATGAGATGCCTTAGTTGCATTGTACGGTTTCTATCGGAAGGTTGTATGTAGAGGATATAAGGGTCGGATTCCAATTGTATATGATTGTCAATAATATCAAACACTTCATGAATTGGAGATGCAGAGCGGGATACACCAATATCAAATTGTCCATCGCTAGGTGAATCAATATCTGTAAAAACAGATCGCACACCAGTTGTTGCTATATTTTCTTTAGTAAATTTACTTCCTTCAATAACCAGTCGATTAAAAACAGACTCATGTGCTGTAGAATTTGTATGAGATGCTGTAACAATTTGTGGTGTTTTACGAGGCTCATCAGACATTGTTGTGTAATTTTGGGGTGTATACTTTTCATCTAACTCATCATCAGCCTCGTACCCTTCACTTACATCACCAATCATCATGTGGGGTGATTGTAAAGTGTGGAGATTACCTTCTTCTAATCTCATCGTTACTACGCCACCCGGAGAGAAAATAGTAGTATCAACCGCTGCATTTACCAAATCAGCAGCAATAATATCAGCAATATATGCAGGAGTGAAAGTAAGTGTCCCATTAGTTACTGACCCACCAGTAGTAGCAGCACTCAACTCAAATGTAGTGCTATTTGTTATGCTAACAACAAACGCACCTGCTGGTATACCTGTGCCTGAAACACGCATACCAACTCGAACATTTGTAGTAGCATCCATTGTTACAGTAGGGTCATTGTTATAGTCGCAAGTCGCATCAGTAAACGAACTACCTGCTGTTTGAAAAGAGCCAGCAGGTAGTGTTTTTTCTACCATAAGCATTGATACTGTTTTACCCATACTTACACCAGTTACGTCTACTGCGTTATAATGAACTTCAACCATTGGGGCAAAGTTATGAGTCGATAAAGACGGTACTGAAAGCATCGCTATTCTACTTGTACGAGAGGGACGGAGATGATGAGTTCTCTCAGTCTCATCTACACTAGAAACTGAACGTGGCACTGGTCCCTTAAGGAAAAAAGGATACGGGTTAAATCTTTTTTGTGTAAAATTAGTTTTAGTCCCACTACCACCAATGGCTATAATTTCACGACTGGCCCCACTAAGTCCGTTGTCAACAATTTCAAAGGCCATTGATGAATCTTGTACAGATGCAATTTCCATACTCGCTATTTGGCGGTAATAATCAACTTCTGAATTAATTGGCATCTGACTTTCTATACCCTTAGTTGAATCATCATAAATAATTTCTACAATGTCAGCAGTGCCTATTTGTTGGTCTACAATTTCTTCATTTGCTTTAGGAAGCATACGTAGATAGTGATGACCATTGATATGATTATTGATATGACGACCAGAGTGGCCTACTTGGAATGATTCATCTACAGAGGTAGGCCAAGTAACTGCGAATGGATTATCTGAATCGCTAGTTGTTGTAGCCATACGTGAAGAGTAAGTTATTCCATGTTGTTCAAACGGCCCTTCATCAAGTATCATTTGTCCAGTGCGATCGATAAGTTGAGTGGCAAGATGAGGTGGTTGATAAGGACGACCTGAGCCATTTTCAATCAATAAATCAGCAGCGACCACGACGAAATAATCATCACCAGTAGCGGCACTTCTTGAATGAAGAACAGGTCGTAATCCATCACCAGTAGCACTTGTAACAAAGTCAAGATGTATACTACTTACAAGCATTACACCAGTGCTCACGTTGATGTTGTGTAGACGAACACGTTCAGGTGGAGATTGATTTGGTTTCTTGGTTTTACGATTGATTGCACCGGGATTAATGAGAAGATTGTAAGGTACGTGAGGTATGCTTCTTGTTGTTGCAGATGCCCCTGCACCTGTGACATTGTCAAATACACTATAATTACCCGAAGAATAAGGTGATGTTGTAAAATCAATTGTACCAGTTGTTACCGTATTACCAGTAAGAGCAGTGGCTAAAGTCGCGGCATTAGCAGTTGAGATGGTAATCGTAGATAAATTCGAGGCAGATCCAATAGAAGAAATATCATACTCTCCCGCTATGGGATTAATAGGCTCTTCAAATCTGTATAGAAGAGCAGTAGAATCTTGTACCAAAGGAGGATTTGCTGATAACATTTCACTTTCAAAACTATTGGATATGTGAAGGCTTTCAATTACACCACGGAATTGACCACCCTTACCTCCAACGTAAACATGATTATTAGATTGATTTATTGTAGTACCAAATGGTATTTTTTGTTGAGCCATAATTAATCCATTAACATAAAGACGTATGTAACCTGATTCTACAGCACCAACAACATGATACAGTGGACGGTGACTTAAGTTAAGAGCAGTGCCATCATCTTTGTTACTGTCAAATCGGTTATACGAATCAGTAATTGCATTATAATCAGGGGTAGGGTACACAGTACCACTGTACCCCGCGCTAGTCAACGAAGCAGTAGTTACATGAAATTCTCCAAGTCCACTTGGTGAGTCAAGAGCAACCGAAAATATTGCAGGGCCGGGGGTGTCTACGGTTCCTATTTGAAGTTTGAATTGGTCATCTTTTGATACAATTACTCCACCACAGTCAGGTGTAACCCAAGCCTCTACTACTATTGTGTTACGTAAAATATCACCTACGACACTTGGACCACGCTCACCATCCGCTGAGTCACCGATAATATCACCAGCACTTCGATTACCACTTGCATCATCATTTCCAACCTTACTATGAAGACCTTGAGGGATAATAACAGAATCAGTTACCCCGTCAAAGAGTAAAGCATGATTTGTCTTGAGTAGTGCTGGCATTTCAAGACCTCAGAATATCATATCAATCGGTAGGAATGTGAGTGTAAAACGATAAACGGCCTCACCAGCGTCATAACCGATTTCTAAATTCTTTACAGTGCCTTGAATTCCAGTATAATTATCCGTTGTACTAAATTCAACATCAGCGGACAAATCATTAGCGTCTGAGCCTTTTTCACCTTTTCTTTTATAACCAGTGGGTACAAAGAAATTACGAGCAGTATACAATTGACCATCGGGCGCTTGAATCATAGAATTGTATGGAATTTGAAGTCCTATAGGATAATCACCACTTCTTTGCGCTGGATCTAAAATTTCACTAGGATCGCTACCAGTCGAACCAAAAGCGGAAGCGGTAGCACCTGCCATTCTCATGAGCACAGGTAGTCCTAAAGAGGCGACAGTGCTTAATTTAGCAGAGCCACCACGGATAGTATTATGCAGAATACCATATAAGTCCTGTACTTTATCTCCAGCGGATTTTCTATTAGAACCAGTAGACGTTACGGGGTCTGAACCAAAAGACGTAGTTTTAGACTCAGCGGCAAACGATGTATTTTCAAAATTACGTACAACACCATCAGCGGCGTATGCACCAGCAGTAACAGCAGTAAAAACAACTTTTTCATTATTACCTGCTGTTCTACTTGTGTTGGAAGAATCAGCAAGAGTAGTAGTAAATTTAGTGGTTAAAGCAACACTACTTATTGATTGATTCGCCATTAGATGTTGAATAGATGCAGCGACCTGAGCATTTGTTGCATAACCACCAGCGCCATTTCCACCTCGAATTAACCAAGATGTTCCAGAACTACCACCGACTTGAAGATATGCATTATTACTCGCACCAAAAGCCACTCCACCTCCAGTACCGTTTGTGGCAAAATCATCTATCACTAGGAAAATAACGAGGGCATCATCCTTGTCTCTAAGTTCATATATAGTAGCGGGAGCAAGACCAGTGTTACCAGTCATAGTTTGCACATCTGGTACTGTTTGCCCAAAGGTGTTATTATTTTGAATTCCAAAATCAATTTCACCTACACCCGCTGTTCCGGGGATTGCTGCTGCTGAAACGGTATCATCAACGAACACTCCATCAATAACAATAACAGAGTTGGACATGTTCAAATCCATACCAAATCTCCTACCACCACTAAAAGGAACAGGGCTACCGCCTGTCTTACGTTCAACACTCATACCAATACGAGTGGCATCAAGACGGATTGCTGTCTTCTCATCATCGTCAAGAATAAGACGTATAGGAGTTGCATAACCACTAGACATGATTAGAACCTCCCAGTCATGGTGCTTCCACCCAATTTTCTCGATACTTCTTGTTGAATCATATTTCCAATCTGACGGGCAAGTTCTCGTTTGTCTGTGCGATCGGTGATGCCATTAAGATTCATTGCAATATTTACAGCAGTGCCAGCACCGCCTTCCGATGCTTTTTCGACAGCCCCAACAACTGCCTGACCCGGTGCTGCTATTGTGCCTACAATTTTATCATGGGCTTTATCGATTTTGTGTACTATTGGTTTTATGTATTGAACATACAATTCTCTAACTCGATTTACAAATGCTTCAAAATTTTCTTTTGCACCATCAAAGAAATTTGATAAGGATGTTTTTATTGGATTCATAAAATTATTGAAAACAGTCTTTATTCTTTCAACGAGAACATCCCAATCTTCTTTTATCCCAGTAAATCTATCTCTTACTTTTTGCTTTAATTCATCCCATATAGTTAAAAATCTAGTTCTATAAGTCTCAACCATACTCAGAATTTTTTCCTTAAAAATTTCTTTTACTTTATCTAATTTATTTGATGCGACTTCTTTTAGTTGCTCCCATATCGGTACAACAACAGCACTCCAAAGATCTTTTATTGCTGTCCAAGTGGTTGAAATTCCATTTATCAATCCACCTCCTTCTCCAAAGAAAGCATTCCATATTGTTTTGAATGTATCAACAATTGGAACTACAACATTATCCCATGCTGATTTTACAAAGCCCCAAGCCCCTTCGGCAGTAATTTTTAACTGTTCCCATATCGGAACAACAATATTATTCCATGCGTCAGTTATACCTTGCCATGCATTAGTTGCAACTTCTTTGATTGTGTTCCATATTGGGATTAAATTCTCATCTATGAAAGCCTTGAGTTGTTCATATTTTTCTTTGATTGTTTCGTATATAGAAATAAAAGCCTCTTTTACAACAGTCATTGAACTACTAAATACAGAGCCAAGAGAACTAAACGTAGAGGACACTCCTTGAGAGATAGTGCTTAGAGTGCTAATGCTGTTAGCAAGTTGTGCAACACCCATTAGAAGTCCTCCCTGTCTAAGAACGAGTAGTCAACCTTCACTGTCTCGCGCCCCCCACTCTTTGCTTCTTGACGCTGTTGCTTATTCGCTTTTTCCTCTTGACCAATACCAACAAGGGTCCATACAAGCGAGCGACGAAATGTTTCAGGGTGCATATCATCCACTTCCTTTAATGAAATTCCAAAATGCTTCGCTATCATATAACTCCACAACTCCAGTTGCATTACGATGTCTTGGGCTGATGTAACAGTCTTTCGAGATAGAAAATCTTCTACTTCTCGCTGTCGCCCTTCGTAAACCCCCCCTGCACCGTCTGCGCCAATTCATCAGGGCTAGGAAGGAGGGATGAAATTGCCTCACCAACAGCGCCTTTCAAATTAAGAATTTCATCAGTGGTAAGGGAAGGATTGGTTTTTACAACCCAATTGGTAAAAGCAAAACGCCAATACGCTGCAAGATTAAGAGATAGATCTCCATTCTGTCCTATATCAAACAACTCTTGTGTTGCGAGTTGAATGTCGAAGAACGAGATGTCACGAATCCACACCTCCATGACCGCATCAGGGTCATCAGGGTCAATCTGGATTTCGTGTTTAGTTTCTGTCGTTTGTCTTAATAATTTATTCTTGTCCACTACTGGCATTTTCTTCCACCTCGGTTACAGCCGACTCATCGTCGGGGGCATCCGGCTGTTCGTCAGCAGCCGCATCAGCGGGGGCTTCGGACTCAGCCGTGGTTTCTTCCTCGATATCCTCATCATCACGCCGTAAGCGCAAGGCGAGTTCAGCCTTCGTACCGGAGTACGGAAGACCGCGCTGCTTACATTCCTCACGGAGTTCTGCGAGCGTCATTGCATCGTAGGAAAGGTCACTTGGAAATTCAGAAGTGTTTGGTATCTCATCAGCCGTGACAGGCGTGACAGTCTTTTCTGTCTCGTTTGTCTCAAGGTCATCGGTTTTTACTTCTGCTTTATATGTGGATTGCAGGGAGAGGACATAATTCTCAATCAAAGCACGAGAACGATGAGAAATGAGAATGTCTCCTTCTATCCCCATACGTTGTGCAAACCACTCACCGTACCCCTGCGGAGTCTTACGCCTAAAGTGAAAGACACGTTCGCGTGGTGTTGGCATCATCTTTTCACCTCAGCAATGGAATAGAGTATCCGTTGAAATCACACGTATAGTCTTGGGCATAACCTTGAGCGGTGCGCGAATTGGACCCTTATCTTCGGGTATAGGAAGTGGAGCCTCAGTGATTACATAATCATCAAGATAGATATCAAGACTTTCACGAGTGCCAGCACTTCCAACTTTTGTAAAAGACAAGCGAATCATGTTAGCAGTGGTTGCATCATGATCTACTGCTCTACGCATCTTATGATAGAAAACAGGGTCATCGACGATTATTTCCAAGTCAGCCATGTATTCTGTCTGACCTTCAACTGCAATACTTGCATTACGAGAGCCAGCGAATGGAGTTTGGTCAGTGGCAGCATCCGCAATTGGTGCGCCATTGATAGTATAGAATTGCTGAACACCAGTAGAACCAGTGACTGAAAAGGATACAACTTGTCCAATTTGAACTCCTGCAAGTGTGATGGTTCCATTGTAGAACATGAAAGGTTTCTGAGTACCAACACCAATACCCGCTTCTTTTCGAGCAAGATCTGTACTCGCAGTATCTTCAAAAATACGATGTGGATTGTATCTATCACCTGCACTACTTGCCTCAAGACGGCCTGTATCTGTGTAACAAAGAGCAGAATCGAAACCTACGTTGAGTCTTAAAGCAGCATCAGTATCAGCAGTCAAAGAGAACTCCTTAACTTTACATCCACGAAATATACGAGTCAATTGCTTAGAGTCACTTGCTCCACCGTCTACAACTTCTGTATCTATGTTAGAAGAGAAAGGTGGGACCTCATCATCAACCTGATTATCACGACGACGAATACTAACTTCTAATGCAAAGGATGGTACATGACTACGCGAATAGAGAAGACGAGTTACACCATTTGTGAGAACACCAGTAGATGCACGATCAGGACTACCTTGTGTCGTGCTTGCATGGAAGCGAGCAAAACGAATTACAGTATTGTTAGCGTGAGAGAAACATAGGGGGTCATCAAGGAATATTTGAGTTGTAGTAATCGCAACGATACGACGAATTTCACCCTTCTCAGTTGTATCGAAATATGTACTCTGAGGGTTTGATACTGAACCGAATGCGGTTTGGTCGCCTTCTTTGAAAGAGACTATACTCTCAGTTGTTGTGTCTTTAATGATAACGTAATCACCAGCAGCAACAGCAGATGAGCCTGATGAGAATGTTGGTGTAGAAGCGCCAGCAGAATCCCAAGTTATGACCGACGCACCAGCAGCGACAGCGCCATTAAGAGCATAATCATTGTTAGCGCACAAAGCGTCATAAGTTGTACCAATATCAACAGCCTCCATACCAAGGCAGTAGTATAACCAACGTGGATTGTGCATGTTAACTTCAAAGGAGCCACCCTCGTTGATGAAGCGACCCGGAACCTGCACAGACACATCACGACCAAGCCCAACAACATGGTAACGCTTGAGATCTACTCGTGTTTCAGGTAGTGTAATGGCAGTTGTAATACCAAGGAACTGGTCTGTAAGAGATGATTCAGAACTGTCGTGTGCATCATCAGCATAAAGCATGTTTACATCAACAGATGGGAATTTGAATGAGTGGAAGTTCAAAGCATCACTCGTACTACTAAATGTAGAAGCCGCAGTTGAAAGAGCAGGAGTAATGGTAAAATCAGTTTCAGTAGCACTGGCTTGGTGTGCTACTACAGTATAGATTTGACCAGTGCTTTCAGAATCATCAGCAGTAAAATTAGTAACTCCGATAATGCTTAACTTAGTCCCAACCAACATACCGCGAGGTGTTTGAAGAATACCCATAGAAACAGGGAAAGCACCGGAGGGACTCCCTAATCGGATAACACTGGTATTTGCAACTGCATCAGTGCTTTGATGTTTGAATGCAAAACCGTAAGTTAATGTTACATTTGATTGAGTTCCACCAGTTGCGGCGGATGATAGTTCAAACGTGTCGGCGTCTGTGAAGGAGGAAATAACTGCACCAGTAGGAACACCACTTCCACTTACCGAAGATCCCACTGAAAGAACAAGACGAATATCTGATGCGGAAGCGCCAGCAATAGCAGTCCCCGAAGTTTCAACAGTAGCGTCATTTTCTAAATCATTACTGGTTCCAGTAACTGCCATTGAGCCGTGTGTAAGAAGAAGACCACTCTCATGACCAAATGAAATTTCGGTTAAATCGCCCTTGTAAACTGTGGATGGTGGCATGTCGCTCGCCTCATGGGATTAGTTCCGCAAAGATAACTACTTCGATCTGAAAGGTCATCCTAAATAGTACTTTAGTTCTATCAGATAAGTCCGTACGTGTTTTGAACACCATTCTATCGAAGTTTGTACCGTCCCCCTTGCGTTTTAGATGAACAAGGCGACGTATTTCGTTTTCCATTAATTTTAGATGCTCACGACCACGAGTTGTACGGCAGTCTACAGTGATGTTGACCCTTGTAGTAACAAAGTCATAGAGTAATTCCGGCGTCTCTTCGTTGTGTGCCGTCTCGTAACAAAGGATGTAATCTTGGCGCGACATATCGAGCCTCTTACCTTTCTCAGGAGTGAGTGTAGCGACATCGGCAATCACTGGTTTGATGTTCCCAGTGTTAGCACGATTCCAATCATCAAGCACATTCAGGACAGAGTCAAGTGCTTCCGTAAAAGTTGCTACCATTATTCAGCCCCCCTCATTAGTGCGTCCTTATCAGGGAGTAATAAACCACCACGTAAAATTAGTTTACGTTCTTGAAGTAAAGGAGATTCTACCAACATAATTTTATCCACTCTATCCATGGTTTCTTGAACAGCCTCTTCTGGTATGATACGACCATTTCTTCTGTACCCTTCATTGGTTTTCATGATGCCATCTAAGGCTAACTCTTGTGCCTCTTTCATTTTTCTAAACTCTCTAGGCAATTGAGTGATGACTTCTTTCAATTCTTTTTGTACAGAGTCTTTGGAGTAGTCCGTGACCATGTCACGATATATGTCCTCAAAAAGACCTCTATCCATTATTCAAACACCACTATCTCTATGTAGCGAGATAGAATCTTATCTACTTCTTGTTGAAGAAGTTGGATTTTAGCCGCTATGTCTACGTTCTGTGTGCCTTCTGGAATTAACACACTCCTATCATCAGACATCAATAAGTCAATTGCAACCATCTTAGTCGCTGCTTCTTCGATGGCTTTCTCTAAGTAACGCTCACCATAAACGTAAGCGACCTTTATCGCATTCCACTCAAAGAATGGATATGAGTTGTTGAAGTAAATAATACCCATTTCATGATCGAACCACCAATCTCTCAAACGACCAACATCACCACTACTACTTCCACCTTGAAGGTCTACTTGTAGAATGTCTTGAGTTATTTGTCCGCCAATATCGCTGAGAGCGCTACCCACGACGATAACACAACCAGTGAAAGATGTTGCAGTTGTTCCGGTATAGCGGAAAACATCACCACTAGCATCTACACAAACACCAGCCTTTGCAAAACCACTCGTTGAATCTACGTTAATCGTAGTTGAATCAAGACTACTGAAAGTCGCTGTGTTTGTTTGAGTTTGGTCAAGTGTAACTGTAGAATCAGTAGTTACAATAGAACAAGTTTCACCAGCCTTAACAGGACGCATACTGGAAACTTTCACTGTCCCAGTACCATAATCCGCATTTGCAGTAGCAAGGAATTCATTGTTGATTGCAACATTACTTGTAGAACCTTCGAGAGTAAAGGCTGGAGCAAAATCCACTGCTGCTTTACTAACTCGGTCTTCCTTGTTAATGAGATCGGCTAGATTTTGTGCAGTAGTAGTTGAGTCAAAATCAGTACGCCATTGAGTTGTAGCCGTCCCAGCAGTAAGAATAGCAGCACTTCCATTCCCCGGAGACATTACAATTGAGCCACTAATTGCTCTAACGTCTTCTGGAATTTTGATACGAACTTCTGCTCCACATATCTCACGATAATCATCACCCTGCCATAGTTCTATACGTAACATTTGTTGAATATTACGGAATAAAAGAGGGGCTGTACCTACATAATCAGTGTAATATCGCCTTCTATATGGCTTGTAAGTATCGAAATTAATGTACTCTGCACTCACAAGGTATGGTCTCCAAGCGTTATGTGTCATGTTATCTATCTTATCTTGAACTTCTTTGATACGAGTTTCTACGATAGACTTAGTCATACCTCGTTGACGACCTACCGCGCCATTAGAGAATGATGCTGTATTCTGTACATATGCATTATCCGCTGCTTGATAGTCCGCGTGAGTAAACGAACCAGTGAATGCAAGTTTTACGCCACTCGCTCCACCGTTACTGATTGCAGTGATAGTCTTCTCGATACCAAGAGCGTCAGCATCGCTGTAAATAAGGAGGACATCTCCAACTTCAAATCCTATTGTGCGGTAATCTGCGCCAGTAACAAAGACGCCGTCAGAAACAGAATCAGCAGAGACAAGCACAGCGTCTTGAGGACCAATAGCAAGGAAGTCAGCAACTTTTTGAGCAGTGGTGTAAACAATTGCATCAGGATCGAGAGGCCGCGTTTCAGGCTCACCGGGACTAAAGACAACTGGCATCTACTCCCTTGCCCCCTCATCTCGGTGGCCGAGGTTATATTCCATGGGCTTCTTGCAAGTTGCACATGTTTCTCGCCACAAGAAGTGGAGCATACCACAATGTTTGCAACGAGTACCAGAGCCAATATTTAGAATATCAGCAGCCTCGCTATTTCGATTACGTTGTTGTTGAGTAATACCCTTGAGAGGATTCTTTTCATCTGTCTCAACTAAATCAGTTAAGTCAAGAGAAACATCAGAACGGATGCCTTGTTTTTGCATTCTCTCTATATCAGCGAGGTCAATCGTTTGAAGATCGAATCCCATACATTCCCCTCACTCTCAACTGGTTGTTACAATAATATAGATATTACCAAGAATACAGTGCGGATCGGCAGTTGTACAAGTGTTACTCGCGATAGCATCACTAATCGCCGTAGCGATTGCAGTTCTCGCTGTAGTATCAGCGAAATCCCTCGGTGGGTAAGGACCAAGAATTGTCACTGACTTTGCCATCTAATCACCGCCCTCAAGAGCGGCGACCAATCGCAAGGAAAGTTCCACCTGTAGGAGTTTCACCTGTTACAGGACTAGCAACTGTAATTGTTGATCCAGTGAATGTGGCAACATCCATTGAAGCGACCGTTACCGAAGCCATTGTGGACCCACCAGCATCTGTATCAACTTGTCCAAACTGAGCGGTATTAGGTGTGGTAGGGTTGAGAATAACAGCATCAATTGATGCTAATAATCCAGTCAAAACAATACTTGTGTCACCTGCTTCATAACTTCCTGTTACAATCATTCGGTCGCCAAAATATGTCGGTCTTGTGTCTATTGTTACTGCCATTTAATCACCTATTCTTCTTCTTCTGCGGACTCTGCCACAAGTGCTTCTGTCTCTTCCACTCCGTCGGGACTCATAACAGTTGCGACGAGTTCCAATAGTGTAGTTTTTGTTGCATAGCCTTTTGGTTTAATATCATAATTACCTAACCATGATGCAATATCTTTTCGAGTCCATCCTTCATCTGGAATTCCATCATTCCCAATGTCAACGGATTCTCCAACTGCTGGTTCATAACCTTCTATAAGATAGTCAGGACCAAAGCGAACGAAGTAACGATCCATCCAAGCAGAAGTTACTTCTCTTGGTTCATTCCTGATAAAATCAGGATGAGTTGAATCTACGTTTCTCGTAGTCCAAGACTTCCCTATGTAAGTCACAACAGGCATTTGTAATCACCTTCAACCGGCGATTAGTGTAATCAAGGTCGTGTCTGTAGCGCCACCGACTGTGAAGGTTAATTCACCAGTTTCGTGGGCTACAACAGTTACTGCTGCTGCTAGTGATTCATCAGTGTCAGTGTTGTTTGTCAAGTTGATAAGCGCATAGATGCGGCTTAGGCTTGAGTCAAAAGCATTTACTGCAAACTTCTGAGTTGTGCCTGTGTCACCAGTGACCATGACTGAGATTAGTCGAAGTCCGCTGACTGGCTCGTTGCTGCTAGAGTTTACTGCTTGGAATCCTGTAAGAGCACCGGGGTAAGTTCCTGCTGCTGCTGTGCCGGATAACCATGCTGTGTTATCACCAACAGTGCCATCTGCATTAGGCACTGTCACTGGAGCACCGGGGCTGTTTCCGCCCATTGGTATATCCAAGTAAGTAGTCGTTACTGTCAAGTTTGTGTGTGAGGTTACGGTTGCCATTTTTCATCATCTCCTTATTTTTTCTTTTATCTCCATCAGGCGAGGTCCCTAATGCTTCCCTGTGCTCCGAAGAAAGTTGTCCATACTTCACCCATGGTTCGATATAGACCTTCCTGACCGAGTCTGTTGATTGCGAATGGATCGCCAGTCTCGATACCAGACTCGAAGTACTGAGTCGGAATTGCTGTGGAGAAGTACATGTAATCCGTGTCCAGTAGGTAAATTCGACTTAAGCCGTCCTTCTCTACGTCTTTGGATGGTATGATAGGTACTCCATTGTATGTTGCAACAATGAAACCTGCTTCGATACCGGGTACACCCTTTACACCGTTGTAGGTTGGAGTAACTCTCTTTTCTTCCATGAATCTCTGTTGTGCTTGTAGCAACTGTTGTAGACGCATTAGAGTATCATAACCAGTTAGGATACACTTAGGGTTTCCACCACGTTCCCAGATTTGCTGGAAGATAGTGTCTAAGTGGTCAAGGCTGAAAGTTCTACGACTTCCTGCTGCTCTGTCTGCACCACAGTTTACTTCTGCGTTGGACCATGAGTTTGCACTTCGGTCAATACTGTAGATATCTAAGTCGTTAGCACCACAATGGTCAGTACCAGCGCTTGCACCAGTTTCCATGGATGTTAATCCACCAGAGGATCCACCGTCGTTACCAGTAATTCGGTCAAGTGACTCGAAGTTGTTTCCTGCAACGGTTTCTGAATCAACAAGAAGCATCTTGTTAACCATCTCTGCATGGTGTTTACCCATTTCTTCCTTAAGGACAGAGCGGATATCTCCTAAACCATCATCCTTGTCAGCAAGGAAGATAGCAACTTCGCTCATATCGAATGAGTGAGCGATAGTCTTAGGCTTTGCAGCGACATGCTGGAAGGTAGGCTTCACAGTGTCAGGTAGAGCACCGTTTTCAGGTAGTCCACCATGCAATACACCAGCGTTAGGCTTTGCAGTGATTACACGCCATCCGCTTCGGTCCCAAGGTTTCTTTGGTAGAATACTGAATGCGTTGAATTCTTGGTTCAATTGGGACCAAACTTTACGACCGTAGATCGCTTGGTAAGTTCCAGCAGTTGAGGAAAGCATTGGGGCATCAGCCTTTAGCAACTCACTACCAGTGTAGGAGTAACCCATTGCATTTCCAGCGCCATAGTAGTAGCGCTCCATATCTGTGACTGTTCGTACGTAATTTCTTGCCATATTTTTCATCTCCTTATTTTAGTATCTCCACTTATTCGTCCCTAAAGACGCTCCCAGCAAGTTGATGGACTTCTTCCCAAGACATACTTGCTAAATCTGCTGTCGATGGTACTTCAAAGCCCGAAGATTCGGACTTAGTGATTGGTGTACCAGCACCAGTGGAGAGATTGTCAATTCGGTCATTAAGAGCACCAAGAGCCTTCATAACTTCATCAAGAGGACCGCGAGCATCAAAGTCAGCAGCAGCAGCCTTCTGTAGTTCAGCCTGAGTTTCTGATTGGAAGCGCTCTTCAAAGTGCTTCTCAAGATTACCTTTGTAAGCCTGTTCTGCGCGAGCAGCCTTGTATACTTCGTAAGCAGCCTCTAATTGAGATTGGTCTACAGAAGATGCAGTAATGAAATCACTCTTCTCGACTTTGCCGCCACCGCGAGATAATCCTGCGCGGGATAAAGCGTTAGTAGATGGGGAACCACCTTCTTGTGCTCGACCCTTTACTTGTCCAGCGAAGTAAGATGCACCGTCTCCGATTGCTTCTGGAGTGGAGCCGAGGTTTGCTTTTGCTACATCATCGAAGTGAGCACGAGCACCATCAGTGTCTACACCATTTGACTTTAGGGTGTTTTCCATCCAGTTAAGATACTCAGCAGTGATAACATCAGAGTACTCAGACTTTTCTTTGTCATCTTTGTCTTCTTCCTTATCGTCCTTGCCTTTTTCCATGTTATACATTTTTTCTTCGGAATCATCATCTTCGGATTCATCCTTAGATCCTTTCTTCTCTTTCATATGTTCTTTGAGTCCGGGTGGCATTTCACCTTTCTCCATAGAATCAAGTCGGCCTTCTAAGCGTTCGAGAACGCTACTCATTTGTTCCATTACATCGTCGGTCATTTTCTTCACCTGTTTTTTATTATTTTTGTCTTCTTTTAAGATTCTAAATGTTGCTTCTGGATTAATTCCTTTTTCGCAGATTGTTACTTCATGTAGTTCGAGTTTTGATATTTCTTGGTAACTTCCGTGTGTATTATCGCTCTTGTTTACTCGCTTGAATGCTTGTCCACCTATGCTAAATCCACGAAGATTCCCTTTTCGTACTTCTGCTGCAACCTCCCTCGCTTTTTCTATATCATTTCTTAATTGTACTACTACGAACATTCCGGCGTCATCTACTTCGCTTTTCCACATTCTCCCGTTATTGTCCGTATAATTTGGAATTACTTCTCCTACTTGAATATTTGAATGTGCTAATTGTACGTTTCTGAATTTCGGGTCGGTCATGAACTTCTTGAAAGCATCTTTCAAAGCCGAACGCGTTATCAAATCTCCTTGCTTGTCTACAAGTTCCACAGAGGCATATCCTGCAACGACGAGGTCAGACCCCGCCTTAAGCAGTTCAATACCAGATTGCTGTGGTTGTCGTAGCACACTATCCCTCCTAAGCCCATGTTCATCTATATGAATAAAACGGCCTAGTCCTCCCGCATCTCAATCTCATTTTCACCAGACTGCTCTAACATTCTTCTTTTCTTACGCGCTTGTGGGTACTCGCTCTCAGGATCTTCTGTGGGGCGGTCTAACATGTCCCAATCAGGCATGGATTGTTCACTTCTTAGTTCAGTAGGCCCCCTTGGAGACTCTATTTGTGCCCCAACGTCAATACCAAGACCCTGAGCGCTTACTCGACCAGTCATCTTTTCTTTCTTTATTCGCTCAGTTAAATTAGTAATACGTGATATCATGTCTAACATTTTCTTTTGCCTTTCAGGTTTGAGAATAGTGTCATCATCATCATCATCAATGACACCGGCAGACTCTTTCTCAGAGTCTTCTCGATTTTTTGGATTAGTCATACTTCTAACTCGTTCCAACTTTTTACTAATGAGTACAGAAGCAACATCGTGCCAAATAGGACGCATACTTTCTGCTAACAATATAGGATAGTCTGTATTCATTAAAGGAGAAAGAGTACCTTTAGGACTATGCGCCCAATAACCATTTCTTGTTTTCTCCATCTTGTATAGTACATCATCAATTCCATCAAAAGATACTGTAAGCACATCATCAACTATACTCAAATCATACTTTACTGGTATAATTGCATGAGACTTAGCAAGAAGACCAAGGGATTCTAAACTGGCTGGGCTTTCTACATCACTAGCAGCGCGTATAGTATTAGGAGTTACATCATAGATTGTCTTCTCCCCTCTTCTTTTTGCCTTAACTCCTGATACAGATACCCGTACGATGTCCCCTTCTTCAAACGGTTTTGGACTTTTTACAGTACCAACGTCAAGATAAGTAGCCCCTTCATGTTCAACACCTCGATTTCCAAGATCGTCTTCATCTACAGGACCTGCACCAAGACGATAAGTGAAAGGACCCTTACCACGAACATCAAGAATAATGAGTGCTATGTCCTTATTCTTACGAAGCATGAACCACTTTGGATGGCGACGCTCACCTTTCATGTAAGTTGATTTACCATCCCTTAACAAAAGTCGAGGGTGTTCTTCCTTTAACCGCTCAACTGCTCCTTCCAGACCACCCTCATCTGTCACAACAGTATCATCAGGTGCTGGTATGTGTGCAGTTTCGTAACTATCGAACTGTCCACGTAGAACCTTGAGTCTTTCAGGAACTGACAAATCACTAATATTAGTACCATCATAAGAAAGAATGTCAAAAATATACAGACTCTTGCCGCGTTTTATTGCATCTACAACAAAGTCTTTCTCTGTAAGTTTCTTGAGATGTTGCTGCGAAGCACCGCTCACACTCACATCTTCCGCATTAGAATCATATGCTGAAATACTATCTCCATCCCTTGTAATTATCAACCTCTTACCTTCTGGGTATGCAGAAACAACCCAGTCACCAGTGAATCCACGGAATGCCTCTAAGTCTTTTAGAGAAAAGAGGCGATGCATTGGCAGTAATGGTGGAGGTCGTGCTTCATCTTCTTTCAATAATAGGTCAGGATTTAACATAATAGCCAAATCATCAGTCTTTAGCATTGCATTTTGGTGAGGGGTTTGACCCATTTCATTAACGCGATTTTGATTGTTTACAGTGGAAATAGGTTGCCAATCTGTTGAAATGTATGAATCAGCAAGACCCGAAAAGCGGGGGTCTTGCCAAATAGCACTCATTGTTTCATTAGGAATACTATGATAAGTTTCAGGTTGCGTGAAAGTTCCAATCACTGGTTTACCGTTTTCATACTCCCAACCAAATGGTGATTGTCCTTCATAACCAAAATCCATAGCAGAAGATGGACCATACAAGTCTTGAACAGTATGATGTCTGGAAGATGTAGCAGGACCAACTGGAACAGAACCCCATCCAGCAGAAAGTATCTCCTGTCCCTGAGAGACTTGCCCTTCTTCTAAATCTCCATGACTTACAATAAGATCGTGCATCAAAGATTTAATTCTATTTTTTACACCCTTAATATTAGGATTTGCCGAAGACCCTCTTTTCCCATTACCAAACACAGTCATGTTTCTTTGCTGCATATCAATTGGCGAAAGGGGTATGTGTGAAAGATTATTTCTTTCTACTGCTCCTGATTTTTCTCTCATAAGTTTTTGAGTAATATAACGTAAGGGTAGTTCAAATCGCGATTGCAATTCCTTTGCCCTATCCTTAATTCTACCTTTTTGACCGCCTGTAAATTCTTTCAAAGCACCATGATGGTCATCCACGTATTGCCCACCATGAAGAGAATAGTCAGCATCATTTGCATGAAACTTGATATTAGTTGCTGCTGAGGAATTTAGAATATCAGCATTTTTCATGACTCGCACTGGACGGTCAATACTCTCAATCAAACGCTCTATCATACTGGCATGAGGTGCATCATTCGGTAGACCAAGGGATTCTAAAACATCTTCTACATCAGAAGATGGTAATACTTCTTGACCCAATTGTTTCACAGTATTACCTAACAACTGATGAGGATCGAAAACTCCATCATCAGACAATTGACTACTGGTCAAAGCCTGTTCTTTTGTGTGTCGATAAGAGTGAGTAGTAATTCCCTCTTGAGGTGGAAGTATACGAAGCATTCTCCCAGCATCTCTCAGCGCTCTTGATGTTAAAGCCCAAAAAGCAGCAGGGTTTTCTTGAGGATTTGGAACTTGCTCAAAAGGAATCATGTCTATTAAACGACGAGCCATTTCGATGTGCGCGTTATTATCTTGGTCATCTTTAGTGTCCATATTCTCTCTGTTAACAAGACTCATTTGATGTACAGGTTCATCTGAATATGTTTGTTTTTCAGCCTCTAGTAAGAGATTAGTTACACTATCTATTTCTTCCTCTGCGTCTGAAATCTGGTCAACAATCTTTTTATCAACCTCACCAGTTTGCTTCTGCTCTTCTAAACGCTCTTCCAATTCTTGTTTTAGACTAACTGTTTCTTCAAGATGTGAGTGGAGATCGTCATAATTAGTTTCTCCCATGGGTGCATCATAACCACCGAACATGGTTTTCTCTGAGAAATCAACCAAGTCGTCACCTTCATCCGGTTTTACTCTACCTTGATAACCAATAAAGTCACGAGGTGCTTCTACTATATGTCCAAACGGATGGCGACCTGTTCTTAGTTGAGCCATGGTCAATCTCATGGCTTCTTGAGGGTCATGTGGTGGTCTCATTCTTCCAAAAATAGTAGCATGTCGTCTAGCGACTCTTGATTTTTGATTGGTTTTAGGTAAGACTGTTCTTGACGATGAGGTAGATTTTGGATTTGAACCAAGCCCCGTAGCACTACTTATTAAATTTGCAAATTTATTTGAATTGCCTTGAAACATCTCTTTCCTTTCTTCTTCACCTTTACCCTTAACGTCCATGGCGGAAGGAGCAGCAAAAGAAGTAGCGTGGTCTGTGTAATTATTTTTTGGGTTAAGCGGAGGTTTAGTCGCTTTTCCTTCTCTAAATCCTCTAGGTGTAGAAACATCAAAACCAGAAATAATTTCTCCGGGTCTTACATCTCTCGGTAATATTTTATCATGAACAAGCGCAGAAAACATTCCATACAAACCCTCAGTCATTGGGTTCACGGTAAATTGTAAAGAGTCCTCCAATTCAGTTCCAATAATAGATTCTTCATCTTCCCCCATTTTTGGTAAAGGTGAGTGTAAGAAATGAATGAGAGAACTAATCGATCTTCCATGTCCTCCGTTAATTTGAAACTCACTAGCAAAGGGAAAACCAAGACCCATAAGTTCGCCTGTTTCCTTATTTTCAATAAACAAATTACGCTCTCGTTCTGGTAAATCTTCCTTACGTGGTCCGTTAAATCCAGTGCTATGTCTTCGATGAGACCCTCTAATGAGTTTGTGTAATCTAGCCTTATCTCCTTTTTCTTTCGCCATTTCATCAATAAGCATCATTTCATCTGCTGTAATCATAGGTTCATCAGAATGATATAGTTCAGTTGAATCTTTTGCGCCTAGTTCTTCATTTAATCCAACAAGATCGAGCAACTTACTACGAGTTAATTTATGAGGGCCTTCACTTACCTCATCGGTCTCGCTATCGATTATATTATGAGATTCTCTAAGTTCCTCCACTAATGCTTCTTGATAAGGCACTCCTTCTCTTTCCATTCGTTTTTGCACTTTTGTTTTGAATCCACGCTTTATGTTTGGTATATGAGGTAACGCCTTTACTCTATAATCATCCTCTTTAGGAGCGGGTAAAGTGAAATCCCTCATCTCTGAATAATCATCCATATCACTTTGAAAATCCGACGTAAGCATTTGTTCTATTCCAAGATTATTATTCAATTCACCGAGAATAAAATCATACATCGATGAACCAGAAGAGTGTTTTACATCTTTTAACGCATCCAAGTATGCTGTCTCATCTGCTGCTTTTTCTGCTTGAGGATGGTCATGAGTACCCTCTACGTGATTATTTAGATTAGGGCCGTGAAAATTTTGCCCCCTCATATAATGATGAATTTCATGAGCAACTCTTTGTGCATAATCACGATTTATTCTTCCAATAGATATTTTGAATCCATCACCAAGATCTATCATTTGTTTATCGCCTTTCCCTGTTCCATGTTGATGTAAATGGTCGGCAACTTTTGCTCTTTCAAGAGGCGTAAGCCACTCCATTCCGTGTCTATAACCGCGATAATTCAAACGCTTTCTTAATTGGTAAGATACGGAAGCAGGTTTATCCTCCCCCCATGTTTCTGGATTAGCATAAATATCATCAGATTCTTTTCCATCTGTATTTACAGTGTAAGGCTCATCATGAGCATCATCACTAAGCCAATCATCAGCACGAGCATCGAAGTGTCTTTTTTGTAATTCAAACTCATCTCGTGGTGGAGGTAAAGATGATTTTATTTCATTTACTAATTCCTGATTTTCAGCCTTCCATCTTTCAAAATCTCTTATGTAAAGTGTATGGGAATGAATGTCATTGTGAGGCCCTAAATGACTGTGTCTTGTATCGGATGAAGATATATTTCTTTCAGTAGCCTCTGTGTTTACGAGTTGGTCAAGAGCCTGTGCTTGATTTATATTTTCATCTTTATCCATAATCCCTTGAATTTCAAATTGTAATCTAAGAGCGTTTTGTGAAGGCTCTCCACTTTCATCTCTTTCACTTAGCATCGCACTAAATTCATCTTTTATTTCCTTGAGTTCATTTTTTGAAGGTTTGAATCCAGTTCCTATGACAATTGGATTCCTTTCCGCTTTGTCATATTTATCCTGTGCTCTTTCTACTATTTCATGCAGTTGAGATTGAGTCATTCCACCCGGCACACTAGGTAAGTAAAAACTTCTCAATGCCTCTACCCAGTGAGGGCGACCAGTTACAGAATTCATTCTCTTCATTGGATGATGCATACTGTCATGTGGGTGATGCACTGGGTAGTGACCATCAGGCCCCGGAGGACCTAACTCAATCTCTTCTGAAAACATATCTAAAGCAGAGGGAATATCTCTGATTCTACCACGCCAAGGATGATCTAAATCATGCATTATCTCACTTTGTCTATTAAGTGAAGATAATTTATCTACATTTTTAGTGATGATATCAGACATTCCTTGTGTCCATTCACCTCTAAGAATCATGTCACAGACATTGTCTTCCCATGACTTCACGAAATCATCTTCACCTTGACGATGAAGATTAAGGGATGAGAAAAAATAGTCAGCAACAGCATTGTCATAATCCAATCCGTCAATAACTGACTTCAACAAATTATGTCGAGTACGGAGGTATTCATCAAATGCATCTGCTTCCACACGACCTCACCCTCATTGGCCCATCATGTTACGCATCTTACTAAGAATTCCATCAACTACTTGACGGTCAACACCATTTCCATCATGAGGATTTAACTGTCCTGATAATTTATCAAAAGATACAGATTCAGATGTTGAGCCTTTGTTAGCAACGTCATCTCCGCCGTATAGATACTGATTGGTTGTGTAATAGGCACTGCGTGTTTGTCCACCGCTCTCAGCCATGAACATAACTCCACCGGGATTGGAATCGTACGATGTTTCAAAACCCGGTTGAACACCTGCTTCGGACTTCTCTACATCCATTTTACAACCCATCTTCATGCAACCCATCTTGTTCTTCTCTTTACCACATTCAGGACACATTTCATTACCCTTCTCGACCTTGCCGTGAACCTTATCGCATTGTGCCTTTTCTTTTGCTGAACATTCTGAGTATTTCTTGCCGAAATTCTTCATGCAGTATTTGTCTTTTTCAGCCATACTACCCTTTGTTTTCATGTCCTTTGCACCCTTACCATCAGCGGCAAAAGTAGGAACTTTCTTTCCTTCGTGCTCAACCATCTCTAACTTATCAGCCTTCTCAAGAAGTTGTTGTGCTTTTTGAAGTAAGTTAATCGCATCTTTACTTATTGGGGATGGTATTGGTCTCATTATTGCACCTCTGTGTTTTTCGCTTGGTCTGCCATCTCATGAATTTCTTCCCAACTCATAAGATGAATTTCTTCATTGGTGAAAGTATCATTTGCTTTGAGAAGTGTACCTTCATCAGATCGGAAAACGTCGGTTTGAACATCTTCACTTAACGGAGTCATGGTCGCCACAAAGCCAGCCTTACGGAGAAGAGATGTTGGATTGTTAATAATACGATGTAATCTTTGATTTTCGTTTTTTAGAATTTGGAGGTCATTGTCCATAGATTCCATTTTTGTGACGAGAGTAGACATCAAGCGCTCAGTTGGGCTTTCAGTAACTTCGTCACTCATGATATTCACTCCCCGCCGGGTACAAAGTTTCCAAATGTTCCACGATGAACACGCATTTGTCCACCTGTTCTTGCCGGAATAATTGAACCGGGTAGAACGCTATCTCTTTGAGACACATCGAATTTTTCACCAGTCTCGTTCATCTTGTGGATAGGCACTCCTGCCACGAAACTATTCTCAACTTCACGTTCACTCTTTACAATCTCAAGATGAATGTCATCTGAAAGATATCCTGCGAATTTTTGAATCTCACTAAGATGTGCTTTTGCTACTTCGGCCTCACCATCTTCTAATGCTTTAGAAAAGGCTTCTGTGTGTACACCCAACTTTCTAGCCATTGGGTTCATTTTGCGTAGGTCCATGGTTATCCCTGCCTCTCGTACCATAGTCTTATTAAAAGAGGTTACGCACCTCGCGGCCTTCTAGCGTTTTGTAATGCATTACTATTTGTTTCCTGTATAGAAGGAGCAGGACCACGTTGTTGAACACTTGTTACTGGAGATCCTGTACCGGGTGAGCCACGTTGCTGAGGTCTTGCTGGACTACGAGGTGTTCTCATACCCATGCCTTCGCCACCGGGTTGTGAAGGTGGCATTGGCATACCACCACCCGGAGGCATACTTCCTCTCATTTGCATACCGCCCGGAGGCATACCACCCATAGGCATACCACCCGGAGGCATACCCGGAGGCATACCGCCACCCGGAGGCATACCTTGCTGACCCTCTTCTTGCTTTCGATAAACGAATCGAATGTCTCTATCCCCTTCTTCAAGTAATTCAGGTTGATAACCAAGCATAGACATACGTTGTGCAAGGTTGACTTCCATTTCATCGCGACGAAGACGAGTAATTTCATCTTCCTCTTCATTTGGATACAATGTTAACTTCCAATCAGTAATATTCATTTCTTTCAATAAAAGTGGGAATAAAGTTTCAGTGTAAACCTTCTGACCAAACTCAACCGCTCGATTTGTAACAAGAATCTGTAGACCTTCGTTGTTTAGTCCACCGGATTTACCGTTATCTATCATGAAGATACTAGATACTCCATAGAATGCTGCAATTCTGTTACGAATCTCATCACGTACAGCGATATATTGCATTTCTTCTAATGTATCCATGAACTTAACCCAATTTACACCACCACGACCGCTTTGTGATTCAATACCGACCTTTGGAATGTAATGAGGATCTCTTTCCATCTTTTCATCCACAGATTTCCAAAAGGATTTCATGGATTCAAGGTTATCAGTAGTTACAGAGACTATACCCTTTGGAATACGACGTTTTTGATATGCAGTGTAGATATAATTATCCATTGCTGTAAGAGTCATTGCCTGACGCCACATCGTGTTTACAGGGGATGTACCATACAACTTAGATGGGTTATACTTACTTATGTGAATAACTTCACCCTTGGTATAATACTGATTTTTTCCTGAACCAGACATATTGACGTAATGAGCATCAACAAGTTTTGAACCACATACTGTACACGCGGGTTCTTGACCCGGATATGCTACTTGGTCACGATGAATCTTACAAATCTTATAACGACCACCGCGTACACCGCGCTTGTCAGCAATAATTCGCATAAAGATAGGATCGCCTCTAATCACTTGCTTCACACGGTAGAATTGTATGTCACCAGACTCAGGGTCAACATAATATTCCTTTATGAGAATTAAAAACGCATCATCTACGATGTTTAAGTCACGCTCAATTTCATAAAGAACTTGAAGGAATGTTTGCTCCATGGCATTCCTCTCTTCAAGAAGCCAACGTCCGTAGATAATTTGCTCTCCATCAGGATCGCGGATTTCACCGCCACATGTTTTACACATATCTACATCGTGTTGAAATTCTTCACCACAATCTACACACTTCTTTCTGAATTTCTTTTCCCAGTAGTACCCACGCCTGAATACTTCTTGAATTAATTTGGAAATTACTGTTCGTAAAATTAAATTTTCATTGGATACTGCAAATAAAGCGGGTAAAGTAATACCTTGTGCAAGAACAGGCTCCTGAATACCTGTGGTATACAGAGGCATTTGTGGTTCAGGTGTAGTTCTTCTTCTAAACGGACTAGCGAGAGCCGATAAGAAACGGGAAACAGGGCCTTGTTCATCTTCTGCCATCATAGACCCTCCGCGTATTTACCAATTGTATCCATATCTATACCCCATCCTTGTAAAAGTTCTTGACTTTTCTTGGTGTTATCTTTCCAATTTTCATACCGAACAAGACGCTTCATCTCTTCTTTTCTTTGAATATCCTTTTCATCAATAAACGCCAAAACCGCCTTGGCTTGGACATCCTTCATACGTATGTGAGGTAGTACCCCTGTTAGGAGTTTACGGATATCTGCCTTTGAATAAAATTGCAAACGGTGTTGACTTCTTTGGGAGTTTTTGTAGACTTTATTATCCAATTGTAACACTCCGCACTCTAAGGTCTTATGTAGATTTTCACAATGCAAGCGACCGCGATCTCCAGTAGCAATAAAACCAGCCCTCGGTTCCCCTCTTTCTGTAATCGTAATATATCCGTCAGCATCCAAAAAACCGGCACTGTAAGCCCATGGGTCTTTGAGTACAAGCCCTTGAGAGTCAAGGACAACATAAGTACCGCGCGAAGCACCTTTGATGATGTCTACTTCTTCTCCATATAGATTTAGTAAGCGAGCCAATTTTTTGTCTGTAAATGATTTCTTCATTAATCCGGCATCATGTAGATTTCTTCTAATGTCAGTAGAGCGCATAGGACCCTTTTCAAGAAGTTGTTCTGCTGCGAATTGTAGATAATCTTGGTCGGCTTTGGTTAGTGCGTCGATTTGATGAAGTGTGCTTCTCCACATCTTTCTCGCATCACTTCTAGTGCTCATTGCATTAGCCCATGCTCGTTGCTCTTCTTCTCCCCAAACATCTTCAAACTCATCAAGCATTTTTAGAGCAACGTCTGCTTCACTCCAAAGATTACAAGCCTGTTGAAGGGATACAGATCGACTCTCTCCAAACTTACGAAGACTTTTGAGACTTCTATCACTTAATCCCAACTGTTTCATAATATCTGCATACTCAGGACCCCAAGAAAGATTCATGATTGTTGCCTCGGTTTCAAGTGCTTTTATCATACGTATGTCATTTATGAAAGCATCAATATCACTTCTATCATCTTTCATAGAACGGCGCATCTTACGAAGGCGCTTTACAACTTCGTCAGCCCCGCAACCCATACGAGATTCAAACCATCCATCACCATTGTTGAATAATTCTTTTAACATAGGATGCGACTTAGTCACTTCTTGAATGGGGATTTCCGAGACTTGCTCAATAAGCGCTGACCCCCACATACTTTGACCTCACGAGTGACCTCTACTTAACGCCTACCATTTTCTTCATTGATTTAGTCTTCTTTTTTTGTTGCTCAATAAATCTACGATAGATATTAGCCTCAGTGGTTTTGCCCATTTCCCTTGCCCTTTGTTCCATGGCAATAGCAGCCTGTGTTTTGTGAGCATGACTACGATCGCTGTTTTTTATTTTCACAAGAGATTGTCTTGCTTTTGCAGGGTTTTTGAATCCTAAGTCATGTATAGTGCCTTTTGGGTTTTCATCTGTGTATAAATCAGAGTGCTTTTTTGAGTTAGCGGGTTGCCCTTTCTTACGAGGTATGCGAGGACCTTTTTCCACTGCCATTTTTACATTCGTAGGTTTTCCACCAACACCTTGTCTTTTAGAACGCTTACGTTTAGTAGCAGCACGTTTCTGACCCTCGGTCATTTGACCTGATGTTTTTGGAGTTTTACCTGATACCTTTACACTTGGTCTGCATTTTGGATAGCCCTTGCTACCCTTCTTCGCTTTGGAACGACCACAGGGTGGATGCTTACCGTCCTTGTCTTTACGAGATACGTCTACCCACTTTTCTTTGAACCATCGGTTCAAATTTTTACGGACAAGAACATCACTCATTTTTTACCCGCCCATGCATCACAAACATGATCGGCACGACAATTAAAATCATACCACTCACAATAACCAGTCATAGGGTCATCAGTTGCTGACGAATCCCATGCTTTACAATTACCACACTTCTTTGGGCCAGTGGCTTTACGATAATTAGGAGCATCCTCCTTACCTTTGAGTAAAGCCCAAGCCTTTTCCATAGAAGCGTGATTCATTTCTTTTTCTTCCCCTTCTTTCTAAACTTACCACGGCAGTATTGTACAGCCCAACCATTCGCATAAGCAGAAGGGTAAACTTTGAATTTCCTTTTAGCAGCAGCCTTTCCTTCTGGACATAACTTCTTTTCTAAGGAATCCCAAGCCAATGTCATAGGCCCACAATGTTCACAATTACAACTCAACAGTTCCACCTCTTTAGTGCTGCACCCTTGGGGGTCAATTTACCTTTCTTCGATGTTGGTCCTTTAGAGCCTGACATACGAGCGCAGAATGACTTACGACGCTTGGCCTTCTTGGAGCCGGGTTTGAGTTTGCTTGGTTTGGTGGTCACAGGAGGCTTGAGATTTGCGCCTGTCTCTCGCTTGAACTTATCACGACCTGCTTGATTGAGGCCGCCTTTCTTGTGGTGACGTTTTGGGTTGTATCCGTGGAATGGCTTGGACTTCTTCTTTGCTTTCATAACAGCCCAAGCAAGTTCACTGGGGCTGCAACAGTCACA
>Ga0209232_1000387_pt1 | contig 27146 bp, 42 predicted proteins | sample ETNvirenome_2_60_FD_184066 | JGI IMG/M metagenome (GOLD analysis project Ga0209232, IMG submission 184066) | Marine viral communities from the Pacific Ocean - ETNP_2_60 (SPAdes) (version 2) | ecosystem: Environmental > Aquatic > Marine > Oceanic | place: Pacific Ocean | collected 2013-06-22
CTTTTGGTGATTCTTAACCCATTCTTTATAGGCCTTAGTTCTTTTATCCTTAGGTGCTTCCATAATTAAATTTTATCAAAATCTCCATTTTTAAAATCCTCCCAATCCTCCAGGAGTTCATTAGCAATCTTATTCTTGTAGTTTTTACAACTATTGAATATTGAAGTCAAAGATATGTTTGTCTTTGCTGCAATATCCCTCATAGACATATCACTTAAATAATACAATCCAAATAACTTTCTGTCATACCAATAGTCCCAATCATCAACAAGATTCACAATCTTGTCAAAAAGCTTATCGTAAGCCTCTATAGCTTCTATTTCCTTGGAGTCATATGTGACTTGATTATTAATATGTAAATAATCTGTTGAGTAGTCAGACAAATCTTCTAAGTAAATAGTTCCATTCTTAGCTTTGTAAGTCTTTGCACTCATCCACATATTTCTTATAGTGGTCCAAACATAGAATCTGTTAATTGTACCGGTATCTTTATAGTAAACCTTGCTTTCATCTTTCACATATTTATGGAGCCGAAGATACATCTCCTGAATTAAATCTTCAGCAAGAGAGGGTGGTACTCCCATATTCAACGCCATCGCCACCCAAAGCTCGTGTTTCCTACCAAGATCTTCTAGCACTAAAACTTAACTGGTATATAAATCGCAAAGAATCCTAGCTGTAATCTAACAATGTCTATCTTTATTTCATCTTCTGGGCCTCCCTGAACATCTATGTCAGTAAGATAATCTACGCCAAAGGCGAAGCCCATTATCCATTCAAAATCTATTCCCATAATCTATCAAATATTTTTATTGCAACCGTAAAAAATACTATACTCCATATTACGGATACTGTTAAACAAATCATTCTAATCAACGTATTCGTTAATAATCTCTTCATTTTGTTATAAATTTAACTTATTGTTGTTTAATAAACAAATTTTACCTTTATGCAATCAGAATCGCTGTAGTACTTCTTCATCTGTTTTATTTCTACAATGTTTTGATCCTGTTCATAAATGAGTCCCTCCAAAGCATCAAAAAATGCTTTGTTGAGGTTATCCTGTAAGTCTGGCTTGGTTGTTTTAGGTATCTTACCTATCCTCCTTTTCTTCGGAGTAGCCTTAGGATATGCGTAACTATATTCAATGTATTCCACAAAAATTGGTGTTCCCGCTTCTATTATAACGAAATTATCAGGTAACTGTTCCGAAACTAATGTAACAATGTACTTCTGGTAATCAACAATTTTCTTTGGTTTATATTTGATTCCATTCCTTCCAACCCTAAATGATTGGTGGGGTTGAGCCTTGGTATTAAGTTTAAATTCTAGAGTGTTCATAAGTTTATATAATCTTCTTGTCCAGAGAGGTCAATTTGTTTATCTATATAAGGTATCCCATTTTTTATTCTAAAACTAAATTTATCAAAAGGCTGACCTCTACTTCTCATACAATTAACAATAGTAGTCCCATCATCCTCCTCATCGACCTTAACTGATATCTGGGTTTCTGTCTTCTTTTCAAGAAAAGACCCTAAATGACCCGTAGGCTTCATTGAGTTATAATTAGAGTGAATAACAGTAATGATATGAATCTTTAATTCCTTAGTCCATTTCATTAAGCACTGAACAAGTTCATTGCTGGCATTAATGTCATTAACATCATTTACTAGATCCGCTATTCCATCTATAATGACCAAACCTAGATTGTCTACTCTATTAATATGCCAGTCTATAAATTCAAGCCTATCCTGGGGAGTGTATTCTCTTAGTGAGTAGGGCTTGTATGTTTCAAGCCCTCCTGACATTTTATCTATTCTACTAAAAACCCTTTGAGAATGAAATTCGCCTTGTTCGGTATCATAATGGATAGTAACCTTACCATCACTATGGCCAAGCATTCTTTCAGCGTACTTATTAGTACCGGAAATGTAAGCACTTGCCATAAGAGAAACCAAGAAAGTTTTACGGCTCTTTGGGGGAGCCTGTATGAAGCTAAAATTACCATAAGTACCCACACATATAGGAAGGTCCCTTTCGCCACCTGTAGACCCCATAGAAATGGCTACAGGAGGGTATTCAACTTCCTTCTTAGGATCCACATAAGCATCCTTAAGAATTTGTTCAAACTTCTTGTTGTGATTTAGCTCTAATTCCTGGTACGGCATTTGGCCTTGTATTGTCTTTTATAATCCCTTCTACTAATTGTCTGATAAAGCCTTGGTGTTCTTCTACAGAATCCCCATCGGGATTCATAAGAAATAAATCAACAGCTAAGGTTTGTTCCCACATTGACCTGTCGGTCCTAATTATTTGCTCTATCTTAGATATAACACTATGCACAAAGAAGCTTGCTGTAGGTTGTCTATCAACAATCCTTAAAGTAAATACTTGAGCAAAGGCCCAAGTAACAAACCTATATAGAAATTTGTTTCTTTCATTATCTATAACCTCTGTATAATTAATGTATTTTATTATCTCGTTTAAGGCAGCTAAATCTCTATGGGAAGGGTTTATTTTATCTTGTTTTAGTCTATATGTTAAGTGGTCTAGACTTTTGTAAATTTGGTTCATACTTTTGTGTTTAATAAAAAAAAGGGAAGACTTTCGACTTCCCTTTCCCTTAAGATTATTAATTAAAAATCAAGCCCTCCGGTTTCAACTTCTTCCTCCTTGTTTTCTTTTTCTACTACATTAATAGTACCGTCAGTCCAAACAACCTTCCCGTTGCCCAAGAAGTTTCTCTCTTCCTTAGCATCTCTTTGCTCTTTGGTTTGTTCTGCCCAAACAGAAACATTCTTTCCATACTCATTAGTGTTGTCGTAGATTTTAACAGTAACATTTTTATACTTACCGTCTTTACCTTTTAATCCTAGTGATAGTAATGCACTCATAGTTTATTTATTTAATTAGTGATTTAAGATCTTTTAATAGATCGTTATTAATAGTGTACTTTCTCATAACAGCAGCAACGTTGCCTCCTCCGTCAAGGTAAGATATTACCTTTTTATATTCAGCAGAGTCTTTTACTAGAGCTGGTTTACCAGGACTAGATTTACTGTGATCGTTTGTAGCATCAGCATCTTTAGTATCATCTATAAGTAACAAATTACCTATAGCATACTTTTTAGCGTAGCTAGAAGCAGCTCCAGTTCTCTGGGGCTGTTGCATCCCTTTAGCATCAAAGTCTATAATCGCTTGAGCATTAGACTCAATCTGCATACTAGGGTCTTTAGCATCAATAAGTTTGGCAGTGGACTGAACATACAGAACCCCTCCAACTTCTTTAATCTCATCAGTCATCTTAAGCACAGCTTCGTGCTTCATAGCTAATGGTTTAACAGCCTCTAAGATGTCCTCAGCAGATCTGTAATTGTACTTCCCAAAGGCATTCCTTTGGTTCTTCGGAGCCTTAAGCTCCGTTTGGATCATTAATAGTTTTTGTGTGATATTCATAAATTAGTATTTAGTAATTTCTCTTAATACAACCTGTTTGTATTCTGTAGGGCATTCATCATCACAAAGCTCAACAACATAAGATATTAATCTGTCTATCTCATCTTGCTTTTCCGCATTGTATTTGGTTAGTGCCTCAATCCTCGCCTTGTAGTAGTCGGTCTGATTGTAAAATGGTCTAAGTGTGTTCTTCATATCCGTTAATTTTTATGCAAGGTATAAAAAATAATTAACTAAACAAATAATTAACAAAAAAAAAGGAGCTGTATTTCTACAGCTCCCTCAACCAAATTAACTAAACAATTAACGAATGAAAAAAAATTAACTTAAAAGTTAAACAAATATATATTTTATTATCAATATAACCAAATCATATTTGGTTTTTGATCATCATTATCTACATAAATAGTTTTCTGATCCCTAGATATAGCTATTCGGCTAAATCCAACTTCCATTAAAGAAGCTATCATTTTATATCTCTTCTTAGAGTTCTCACAACGTATTATCGCAGCCTTACCTATAAGGTGGCTGCTTACAGTAGAGTCTTCCCATCGTCTATTCTCAGTGATAGTTCTATATCCAGATACTATTAAAAATTGCAGCTTGCACAAATGCGCTGCTGCATCTATCATAGATAAAAATTCTCTATCCATATACCTCTGACCAGACCCAGGACTATCTGGACTGTCAAATTCTGTAATAAGGAAGTGTTTTAATTCCACGCTGCAATATAATATTTTTTTATATATTTGCAAAACGTAGCAGTAGATCTACGTTAAAAGCTACCAAACTTCAATAGAGATATTGTTGGATCAGATAACATTGAAAGTTTGTTTTTCTAGGGGGCTTTTTCTTTTCTTTCTTTTTCTTTTACCCTTTTCTTTTTCTTTGTTTTCTTTTATTTAAACATAGCAAGGTAATCGGTGGCCCATTCAAAATGGGGCCACCAGCACTGCGTTTAAATATGTACTGTGTTTAACAAAGTAGTCTATCTACCCTGACCTCTATATTTCTTAGTGTAGTTCTTAGAGCTTTTTAGCACGCTAGTCTTTGACTTAGCGTGCGTACCAGGTCGCTTAACTCTATTTTTCTTTCTGTAGTTTGGTTCTGCTCTACGGGCCATTACTTGTGCATTTTATCTCCAAACACTTTTTCTACTCCTCGAGAACCAAAGTATCCACCAATAACTATAGTAAGTAGGCCTGTAATAGAGTCTAAAGAATAACCTAAATACCACCCGACAACATAACTTATTGTAAGAAACACTAATGTAAGTGGCCGCACATTTTGTGCGAGCCACCCACTTCTGCTATCAGCAACCCATCTACGGGTTACTCCGTCCATCTCAGCTCTCTCTAATCGCAGTTTCTCTAATGCTATGTCCTTATCTTCGCTGGACATATCAGAACCGCCTATAATCGCCTCTATTACATTTCCTACCGGAGTGTCCTCTGCTATAGCACCTACAACTTTAGGTATCTTTTTCAGTAAGAATGATCCTACTGCTGTATCTTTAAACTTCTTCTTAGTCTTCGACATTTAATAAAGTATTACCTACTGTTGCACTAATACGTCCAGACAACATTTTGGTCCTTGTAGTCATCTGAGTCAACGTGGATGAAAGTGTTGGCAATGCCAAACCTTGTGAACCCTGCGTGTATAAGGGCTTCAAGGATAAGCCATCTTTCTCTTGAACCCTGTATTGCGATATCAACTGCCTTTCCCACAAGATGGCTTGAGTTCGATTTTCCTCCAACTTTTTGGTTATGTTCGATAGTTCGATATCCGGAGTTAATTTTAAAGGGAATCCCTGCAATGTGACGTGCGTGATCGAGCATTGCAAGGAACTCAGAATCCATATACTCACCAGAGTGAGGAACATCCGGGGATGCAAATTCTTCATATTTGAAATGTTTAAGACTCATTACTACATTGGTTTTTACACTTACATTTACCGCTTTTGCAGTCATCATATTGTAGTGTTTTATTAAGCAGTAATCTATCTATAGTGTCATCTTGTAACTTAATAAGCATATTCTCAAGCATATCTTTAGCACTTATAAGCATTTCAATTTTCATCTCTAAGTTACTAATTTTTTTCTTAGCAGCTTCTAGGTCATCGGGATTTCGTCCTGTTATAGAAGCAATAACCATAGCAATACTTGCGGCTATCATACCTATTAAAGTATTTACTATTTGACTGTTCTGTTCAGGTATGGTATACTTGGTTAGGTAGTATAGAATAATAATTACAAGGAAGAAAACAATTAAACTCCCCACATAATGTCTTATATCTTTAGCTACTCCGTTTGAGGGCATCTTCATTTCTTTAACGCTTTATAAATCTGTATTACAGTAAATGTCAAGGTTGCACCCATTACAAGCATTTGCAAGTATGCATTAATCTCACTTACACTAAATGCCAAAGCAAATAGGTTTGCTGCGTATAGTCCGAATATCTTCAAATCTTCCATTTTATTTAAATGCCATATATAAGTATGTATCACCAGATTTGTTCCAATGTACAGAGGATGAAACAGAACCTCTTGCTACTTCAAATCCATCAGTAATAAATTTACCTGAACCATAAGAAGAAGCACTATTTGCATTTTCAGAGTAGTTTGCGTTTGCATATAGGTTTTTCTCATCACCCCTTCTTGTATCTATCATTTCCCAATTACTTCCGCTACTATCTACATTTTTAACCATTACAAAACTTGGGTCAAAACCTAATCCTGTTATTTCTTTGCTATAATCATTAGTCCCATCACCCTCATAACTCCCTATCTTACTATATCCTGAAACTGAATGCCAACAGTAGGCTATTTGGCTACCTTGTATCCAAAAAGCACCTGTAGCTACCGCAGATAATAATGTGCTACTTAAATTCATAAAATTACCAGAGCCGTATGCATCGGTGGTATTTAAAGACAACCAATTAGTAGTATTATTCCCAGTAGATACATTAGTATAAACACCCCAATCTACAGATGAGTCTAATCTTTTTGAAATTACAATTTGAGGAGATTGAGAAAGGCCGTGTCCTACAGTCATAGTTGCTGAACTATCTCCTGTATATTTCACAATACTAAATCCTAAATCAGTATTTGCACTTACTTGACTTGTGATATTTCCAGTTGTATTTGAAACCGCATCAGCATTACTGCCTTTCCAAGTCCAAGCTACGTGCGATTCATTATTTCTGTTTACATAATCTCCATTACCTATTATAAAACCATTAGCTTCAAAAGATTGAGTATCATAGGTATCTGTTAATTCTGCACTTGTTTCATTTGAAAAAATTCTTTTTCCACCTCCTCTTACAGAATCTGCTAAACTGTGCCATTTTCCACTTGTATCTCTATTTTTTATCCAAACCAAGTCAGGTTGAAACCCTACATTAGAAATGTATTGAGTAGCACCTGTACCCTCATACAATACAGCCTTAAAGTTAGATGTATCTGTTTCAGGTTTTTCGTTGTAAAGTTGGCTCACTTGACTACTCGAAAGGGCAGTTGAGAATATTCTTACTTGGTCTATTAAACCATCAAAAGGGTATGGGGAAGATGATTTTGCTGAATTTCCAATCATAAAATTTTGACCGCTACTAAACGTTGTGACACTTGTTGTAGATGTACCTAAACTAATGCCATCCAAATAAACTTCATAAACACCGCTACCTAATGTTACTGCTATATGGTGCCAAGTTTTTGCAGTTACATCTCCTGCTGTTCCAAAAAATTGTTCACTATAACCATCAATAGATATTCTTAATCTGCCATCGCTTGTTGTTTGCCAATACATATCAGCAGATGTAGAGTTCCAATTAGCAAAAAACATTCCTGAATCTAAAGAGTCCTCATTTATCCACATTGAAACAGAAAATGGGCTTGATATAGAGGATATTCCTGTATCTATCTTACTACTACTCCCATTAAAAACCGCAGCTTGACCATAGCGACCGAAACGATATTCTATATCTGTTTCAGTACCATCGTAGCTACCTTTTTCATCCTCTGCTGAATTGTCTAATTTGTAGTATGCAAGGTTTGTTGTAGGATAATTATTATCAGTTGTAGTTGCAGTATATGTACAAGCGGTTTCTCCGTTTCCACTATTGTAAAGTGTGTCTATTTCTGTAGAATCCAACACTTTGGAAAATACACGAATTTGGTCTATAGTTCCATCAAAATATTCGGCAGGATAGGATGGGTTAGAGCCTATCGTTGTTTTATTATAACCTGAGCTTGAAGTTGTCCCCATAGAATTTGAATCAGTAGCAACAGAGCTTCCGTTTACAAATATCTCAGAGCCACTATTATTTCTTGTTACAACAATATGATACCAAACATCAGCATTTGATAAAGTAAAATATACCTCCGAACTTGACTCATTTCTATAATGAAAAGATGTTGTTTGGTCAGGTCTTTTTCCTAAAGTAAAAGCGGGTTTTCCAGTATGATTAGAAAAATATATTATTTGCCACCTTGTTGCAGTCAAGTCTTGGGGTTTTATCCAAAGTGAAACAGAGTGGGCAGTTGAATCTAAAAATAAATTAGTATTACTCATCCCTGCATTATTAGCCGAAAACCTTACACCTGTATTTATTTTTCCTTCTACTCCAAAATCAAGCCCTGATGATGAAGATATTTCAGCATCATAGTACCCACTCGCTTCAGAAGCATCATAATCAAGCGTGTATAAAGCTACTCCTGCACCCTCGCTTAATGGATTGGTATTGGATGCGGTAGAAGAGGTTTCTGCGTAAAGCGTTGCCACATCTTCTGCACTTATAGCTTTGTCAAAGATTCTTACTTGGTCTATTTTGCCATCTACTCCATTAGCACCTGAACTATTGGCTGCACCTAAAATATTATCATTACTTTGCGCATTAATATTTGAATTTGCTCCTGTATAAGATAACACACCATCTACATAAATTTTAAAAGGATTACCTGCACTAAAAGTAATTACTAAATGATACCACTGACCAGCAGAAAAAGAAATTCCGTGATTAAAATATCCAACACTTCCTATATAAGCTAAATTACTATCAGTTGAAACTGCCCTAAATAAAATTCTATTTTCATAATCCATTTCAAGAACAGTCTGTATGCCATTTGTGTCATCTAAATTGAACCATAAAGAAATAGAATGTTCGTTTGTATTTAGAATATTATTTGGCAACACAATAGCACTACTACTACCATTAAAACTGGCAGCCTGTCCAAACTTTGCTCCTGTAGCCGAGTAAGATACACCAGTATCACTTGTCCCATTATAGTTTCCTGTGGTATCATCATCATTACCATCAAGCTGATATAAAGCTATATTGCTACTGTATGTACTATCAGCACCAAAAGGTTGTACTGAATCGGTATTACAAGCTGCGGCAGCCGCACCTGTATTAATTAATCTTTTGCCTAAAGCCATATTTATTCTTCTTCAGATGGAGGGAAAAATTGTACGTTGTATTGCAATGCAGTCTTATAAGACTTCTTGGCATTTACTTCAGCTTCCAACCTATCGGCTTCTGCCAAAATACTTGCTCTTTCTGTTGCAACATCTGAACTAATAGCAACATCTCTCTCCGATTTTCTTATAATTTGCCAATCGGTAGGTTGTAGTAAACTACCTGCTTTAATTTTAATCTCTGCTATCTTACTTGCCTTGATGTCGGCTATCTTATACCTCTTTTCTTTTTCACCTGTTGGCTTACCATCTTCTCCTATAACATCTACCTCCTGATTAAAGTCAATATCAGTAACATCATAGGTTACTATCTTTTTCTTTTCGTCAAAATATAGACCGCCTTTGGTTTGTGTTTGTGGATTATAGCTTGGTCTTACCACATCGTAAATACCAAGATCTTCAAGCTCTTCTTTCGATAGGTTGTTAGCACCTCCTAAAATGTATTTCTTAGGAGTCTTTAATGAGTTAGGTAAACTTTTATATATGTTTACTATTCTTCCGTTCTCTACTGCTGCTTTCATAATTATACGCTTTGTGAAATTGATAAGAAAAATGTATTAGCTGCAGTACAAGCAACTTGTATAAAGTTTACTGCACCTGCGGTAGCACTATAACTACCAGCAATAGTGGTAACCGTTATTCCACTGTTAAGTGTTAATCCAGAGGTTCCTCCTGAGTCTGTTATGATAATGTCTTTCACATCGCCTATTGAGGCGTTTGTGAAATTCAATTCAATAGAGATACTTGAGGTTATTGTAAATACCGCTGCGGTATCAAAATCTAAACTTAATGTTGATGCGGGCGAAACAGCAGAAGATCCTCTTAAGCTGTCCCCAGTCCCACTCTGACCATAAATGTCAGTAGTCATATTGTTAACCTTTACAAAGGCGGCTCTGAGCGTATCCCCAGTTCCATCATCCGGGGCCGACCCAACTCCTATTGTTTCTCGTGCCATAATTCTATTTTATTATATTAATGTTTGATCTGCTGTTATTAGTATTGTGTCTACTTTATATGCTGTACTATCTACAGATAATTCAAGTACATCTGATATCCAACAAGTGGGTGCTGAAGGGATGAAGATTGCATCTGTTGTGTCATCTACATCTCCCCACCAGGAAAAACAATATACCCTACCCCAATTTATTCCGTTAGCCATCTTACTTCTTTATCTTTTTAAAATAGTTACTTAATTTTATTATGTTAGCCACTTTAGGCTTATATGTTTTAATTATATTACCCATCCGCCATACGTTGGGTCTTTATCTGGATACATTCCAGTATCTTGTGCTCCAGTATATTCCGGATAGTCAACACTCTTTTCATCTATGAAATCAAAAAACCTATTCACATAAAAGTCAGCAAAGTCTTTTGCCCTTGCCGTTAATGAATCAAGCTCACTCTTTGTAAGAGGGTCGCTAGATTCGGTAGTGTGTTTAAATATACCTCCGTTGCTAATTTGATAAGCAGCAAAAGGAATATAGCTATATTGGCTATACCATATAAGCATAGGTTTAATATAACTGTTCAATAATGTTTTATATGCAGCATTGGCGGAATCGTCAAGAGTTCCGCCAGTGATCAAACTTTGTAGTTTTTCGTATAATTTAGTACCTAAGAAGTTCTGTATGTGTATATCTTGGGCCACCTCAACAAATTGAATCAATTTATCTGTATCTAAAGCTCCATCTATGATAGATTTACGCTTTAATTCCGTCATTGTTATAAATAATGCCTTACTCATCTTCTTCAGTCGTTTTTTCTTCAACAATAGCCTCAGAAACGCTCTCAGAAGCCTCCTGCTCAACGATCTCCTCTTCTTGGACATCCTCTACCGCAGAAAGTTTTTCTCCTGTCTCCTCTTCTCTTTTAATCTTGGTTGCTATGTTGTCTAGTTCTGTAAATTCGATTGGTTGTAGGGTAACAAAGTATAAATCCAACGAAATGTTGTTATATAACAATAATTCATTAAACGCATCGAGCAGCATCTGTTGAAATGGTCTAATTACCATATTATCCATAAGTATAGATGCTGTTCTTAGCTCTTCAGCGTTATTTCCGAACCCAGTGTTATCTTTTATACCTAAAAGGATAGGTGAAACGACTCCGTGGCCTATCATTATCTTTTCTCGGCTCTCTTTTGCCAAAAACTCGTATTGAGCGTGTGCATCTGGAAGATTTATTGGGTCTATGTTAGATTGGTTCTCCGAACCATCATTAAAAGCCAAAATAAACCGTCCTGCGTTGCTAGTACCACTGAATTTATCGTAAATTTTACGTTCGATCAATTCTTGGACCTCCTCATTGGGTATTCCATTGTTAAAATTGATCAACATACTTGGCTGAAGGCCGTTTTGTATGTTTGATAGGTGATAATTACTCACTTCTTCCTCCAAAGTAGCATATTGAAGACACCCTTGGTAATCTACTGGTGAGTAATAATAGAAACCAGCCTTGTAAGGCTTAATGACATATAATTCAATCCTCTGAGACCTCGTGCCATTGCGATAAGTAGGTATTCTTTTAGGTTTGTCACTAGGTTTAATGTTTTTCCAGTCACTATGATAGTAATATGCTTCTATTTTACCGTTTTTGGCCTTCTCAGCACGCAATGTTTCCATTGGGAAGTGATATAAGCCAGCTATTTCTTTCTTTCTGTTCTTATAAACCACCTGAATGGCCGCTTGGCCAAGCATTTTGTAGTCTGTTACGATCTTTCTTACATCTTTGGCATTTAAAATGCTCTTCATTTGAGCAAACATTTGAGGCTTCTCCTTAGAGTCGGTAGCCTCAAGGCCCCTACCATAGATCATATCTGAAATACCATTAATACACCTACTATTTGTTGGGCTACCTAGATATTTTTCGATTAAATCACCAAAATAGTTGTTATCTTCACCATACTCGACATAAGCATTCTTACTTTTCTCGACTATTTTAGGTACTTCATACCCGGCAAGATTTACTACTTTTACATTTTTCATACCATTATATATTGTTGACCACTATCACCAGAATCACTTTCTGTATACTTGCTGTCATTTATAGTGTATACTGAGTTCGATAAATATGAGTCAGTACAATAAGCTTTATCCCTAAAAAGCAGGGTTGAACCATTGAATATCTCATAATTATAAATACTGTTATCTGAGAGAATACTAAACGTACAGCTAATGTCAATAAAATTCCCATTAACAGTAGAAGATAAACTACTTAAAGTCTCTGACTTATTAGTCCCATCTTCTGTTATCTTAAGAGACAATCCAGACTGAGCTGTACTGACTCTAGGTAAGATCTTTATTGTTTGAGCATTAGTATTCGGAAGTAGTCTTATCATACTAATATAACTAAAAAAAGGGTTGAGTGTTTTATATAAAAAAAGGGGCCATATAGGCCCCTCTCTATTCCCAGGTATAAACCTATGCTGGATCTCTCTGAGTAGTTTCAGTAGGAGTAGCTGAAGACATCCCTGCAAAAGGGTTTGCATCAGTTGCTCCATCTACAAAATTAGGTAGAGTTGTTTCGTTGGCTGTTAAAGTCAACGTATATCCATTTAAGTCTCCCATCGCTGTCCCGGTAACGGCAGTACCTCCAGTAACTTCCGCTCCGTGTTCTCTTCCAACTAACAGAACTTTATTGTCAAATGTCTGTACGAAAACGTGAGGTCTTCCGTAAGTCATAAGCTTAAGTTCTTTGTTGTCTTCCTTAGTCATCTTGTGAAGAGTAAGGTTCGTCACTTGCTCAAAGAATGTTGTTCCATTCTCAATAGAGCTATTAATATTTGATTCAAGAGAAGAATTGCCCTTAACATCATAAGTGCTATAATTGAAAGTACCACTAATATCTGTGATTTCATCATTTGACCCAACCGTTACAGTCGCTAGATCACCAAAATCAACAAAATGCACTTTTACTACGCCACCTACAGCATCTTTACACGGTTTTTTCCTTCCCCCGGTTAAATCACAAGCCATATTTTTATAGTATTAAAAAAGGGTAGGCAGGCTCAAGGCTCACCTACCCTCTTTGATTAAACAATTCTAATTATGAGTACAATACGATGTCTCCTCCAATAGCGTGTTGGATTCCAGCAGTAAATCTAACAACGACTCTCACATTTTGAGATCCGTCAAGATCAGCCATATCGATAACTTTTACCTCGTTAGAATCAGATAGTAAACCAGTTCCAAAGAACAAGTTTGATTTTTCAGCAGCTACCATTGTATCGCTAGCCATTCCACTTGCAAGTTCTACATTGATGCCATCAAAAGTCAAAGCACCTCCGTTGAACCACTGAGTTCCTTTAGCGTCTGTACCAGCAGCTCCAACGTTGCTAGCAAATCCACCTAAAGCTCTTACATAAGCTCTATAGATATTAGGAGCAACATAAATAGTCAAATCTTCAGCACCGTAAACAGCAGAAGGAATTGCATCTACTACAGCTCCGATTTGAGCAATTACGTTAGAAGAAGTAACAGTTGTAGCAGTTACGTCATTAACGTCACTGTCAGCACCTAGAGTAGTTTCAAATCCGTCAAATTGACCTTCGGTAGCGTTAGTACCAGACCAGATATTGGTTTCGATTCTTTGAGCTACTTTAGAAGAAACGTGTGCAAGTAAGAAATCAGAGAAGCTAGCAGGAAGATCAGAATAAGCTGAATATCCCATAGAAATTGCTTCCCAATCGGACACAAAATCCTTCTTACAAAGTTGTAGGTTAACTTGAAATTCTTCTGGTTGAAGAACTCTTTCAGTTAATGTTAAAGTAGATGTAGCAGTAAAGTCGCAAGTGCCATTTTTAACGATATCGTTAGTAGCCACTTTCTTCATTACCTCTTTATACTTTACATTAGGCTTGATAGTGATCAACTCTTTAGAAAGAGTAGATCCGCTTAGTAAAGCAGCAGAAATGTATTTCCCTGCAAACTCACCAGCATAAGTAGTAGTAATTGATGTAGTTGTTGCCATTTTCGTGTTTATTTATTAAATTTACTCATATTGCTTAGTACTCGATCCAGGGTAGTTTGAGTTCTTCTTTGAGCAAAAAGATTCATTTCTACTTCTGGCTTTGCTTCTGGGCTGTGAACCATAGGCTCAACATCAGCCTCTACAGCAGCTAGTTCTTCTTTAGGAACTTCACTGTTATACTTTTCAGAGCTGGCTTTCACTTCATCTACCAGGCTTTCAACCATAGCTTTTAATTCAGCAAACTCTTCTTTAGTAACATAAGAAGCTTCTGTAGCTTCTTCTTCAGCTTCTACAGCTTGTTCCTCTTCTAGTTGATCACCTTCAGATAATACAACTTCCTCCCCTTGTGGGGTTTCGTCTACCTTCTCTACCACTTCTTCAGCAGCGGAAAGTTCTTCTTGAGCTACTTCTTGATCCTCAACCTCTTGAGAACCTAGAAGAACCTCTTTTAGTTTTTCTACAATTTCTGTCGCTTTCATAGTTTAAAATATATTAATATTACCAAATTTGAATCTAGTTGTTGTATTTTTAACCTAAGTCTTCTATTACCCAATAATATCCTGCATCACTATTATTATCAATCATAGTTTCTTGATTAGGACTTGATACCGCAGTCCCTGCTACGCTAGTTATCCCTGTAAATACCATTTTATAACTTGTCCAATTAGAAGCATTACCTCCATATGGGCTTGATGGTACGCTACTTAAATCATCGGGTGTGGTGTAAGTAAATGTTCCTGTAATTGACCTGTATTGTGCTAACAAAACATCAGAAGGACTATAAAAAGATATTCTTGCGTTTCCTAAGTTAAACGTAGAACCCGCGCTCGTAGTCTGTCCCGCTATTACATCCCCTAACTGATTCATTAAGGCTAATGCGTTTGTTTTACCTGTAACAGGATCGTTAGCATAAGCACTAAAAGCATATGTGCTAGTGCCAGTATTTATTATAGGCTCTAATTCTACATAGGTGCCAGATGATGGCGTTTGTGGCGTAAAATAGAATATAGGTAATTGTGTATCAGTTGTAGTACAAGCAATTGTTTGACCTGAATTAGTATATCCACTTGGTACAGTTATATTAACTGTAAGTGTGCGGGTTGTCTCAGTTGTTACAGTTGCAAAACTTCCAGGACTCATACTATCAATAGTACCAATGTCTACTGATACAGCAGATGAATTGTACCTACCACTTGCATAAAGATCAAATCCTGAAATAGTAACCTCACTACAATCAAGAACATTATAGGGAGGTTGTGTTGCAGTTGTCGTACAAGTTAAAGTGCTGCCTGTATTGAAATATCCAGCAGGTACAGTAATATCTAAGCTTAATGTTCTTGTAGTATTTACTGTAACTGTGGCAAATGATGAAGGACTACTTGATGTTATAGTACCTATATCTACAGTAGGTTGCGTTATTGCACCATTTTCATCGACTGCAAAACCGCTTATAGTTATGTCTGAACACGCTAAGGTAGGAGTCAACGGCTGTGTAGCCGTTGTGGTACAATTAAGTGTTGCTCCTGTATTGAAATATCCAGCAGGAACTGTAATATCTACATTTAAAGTTCTTACAGTGTTCACATCTACTATTGCAAATGAGGCTGGACTTGTGCTAGATATTGTACCTATGTCAGCAGTAGGAAGTGTAACTGTTCCGTTTTGAGCTACTGCAAATCCAGATAAGGTTATATCGCTACAAGAAAGCGTAGGTGTTGCTGGTTGAGTAGCTGTGGCTGTACACTGTATTGTTGTCTCTGCATTACTATAATCGCCAGGAACTAATATAGATACCGTTAAGGTCCTTTCAGTAGAAGTATCAACAGCAGCAAAAGATGCTGGTGTTGTGGCGGTTATAGTGCCTATGTCTGTGGTAGGTAATGTAATTGTCCCATTCATCGCCACACTAAACCCACTTAATGTTAAGTTTTGACAACCAAGAGATGGGGCGTATATACTTCCGATTCCTTGGTTAATTAACTCACCATCACAACACTTCCTTGAGTATGTCCTGCCGTCTTTACATAGGCAAGCTCTTCTTGAGCTTCTTGGACTTGAATAACTTCCTCTTTTACTCCTCATTAGCCATATTGTGTTTCTCGCAAGGCATATACCAAGTATCGCCTTCGTAGTCGTGAGTGTGATATCCCTCACACCCTATATCTTTAGCTGCTTCTTCTGCCTCTTCTATTGTAGAGTATGCAGCTCTTCCGTCTATAATTGTTGCAGAAGCTTCTATTGCGTTTAATCCTTTGAGTTTAGAAGTAACCCAAGTTAGCATACTTTTGCCTCCCCATAGTAAATAAGAAATGGTTCCGCAAGCTTCTGAGTTGCTAGAGTCGTAATATGTTTCTGCTCTAGATAAATAACTGTAGATCCTCTTGAGAGTAGGTAGTGTAAATTTAGTATTTCCCTTTGCAATTTGTTGTCCTCTGACTTTTCCCACTTGGGTAGCACAACGATTTCCAACTTTTTCATTTAGCTCTATACCTCTTTTAGCATTGTTGACCGCAGACTTTGGATATCCTCCATAAGATTCTAGCTCTACCTCATCAGAAAGTTCTGAAATGGCTTCTAGCAATTCGTATTCTGCATTTAGCTCATCAACGCATTCATCATAAAAAGACTCTGGTAAAGTATCCTGAGGGCCTTCATCAGCATTATCTGCAAAATAGCCTTCTATAGAAAAGCCGTGAACTTCTCCGGCTTTTACTTTTTTCCATACGTCATCATTATATACCTTCATAGAAACCATCCAAGTTCCTACTGGTACATCAAATCCATATTTTCTAGATTTATCTTTCTTTTCGTCTTCTACAAGCCAGCTTTCCACGACAGTCATTCCATCAAGCTTTTCGTTATGCTCTAATGTAGAGTTCGATTGATAACCTCTTTTAAGGAAAAGCTCTGAAGCTTTTCTTACAGTATCTACAGAGAAGTAAATAAAGTAATCTCCGTCTTCTCCCCTTCTTAATATTTTCTTATTGGGGACCAAAGCTGCTCCCATCAGTATACGCTTTTCACCGTCTACTTCAGCAAGCATAACTGGCTCTTTCTTGAGAGCAATGAAGTCTTCCTCTATAGCTGGGTTTTCTACTACTGAGATAGCTTCTATCCCGCTAAATTCGTTTTCTTCGTCTATAATGAGTTCTATTACTTTCTCCATACTATTATAACTATTTATTTTAACTGTTGTTTTATTATCCTAAAGTAGCAGATTGAATTATCTTATTATCTAAGTCTTGTTGGTTGCTTACTTCGCTTCCCACAACATAAGCTTTTAATGGCTCACTTCTTGCTCCTGAAATCGCCCTTCCTAATTGATCCACATTAGATTGGCCTACTACATTGAATATTGGGGCCGCTTGACTTGTTCCAGCCCCTTTAGACGCACTTAATGTACCTGCCCCCTTTGACCCTGGGACTTTGACGGCTAGTATATTCTTAACGTTAGCTAACCCCTGCACAACCGCTGCCGCTGCTAAAGCAAATCTAGCTACAGTAGGTAATGTTTTGTCAGTTAATGCTGCGTTTGCCGCAACATAAGCATCCATTGTGGCTGTTGCAATTGCAAAAGCCTTACCCGCTGCGCTTTGTTCCCCTAGAAAATTAGCCATACTATTAGTAAATTCAGCGATAGCAGCTATTTCTTCTAAGTAATTATTTTTCTTATTTTCTGTTACGCGGTTATCAGATTCGATGAGTTCTGCATTTAATTCTGTCTTAAATTTTACAAGATCAGAAAACCCTTGAGCTTCTATTTCATTTGCAGTTTTTTGCCTCTTCCTATCTAACATACCAAAAGCTTCATTAGCAGAATTGTTTTTTTCTAAAAAGGAAAACAATAAACTTGCTCTTTTATTATTGGCATCTTCTTGTACTTTAAATTCGTCTATCGTATTTTGTATTCTTTTCTTTCTTCTATTTTCAGCTTCTTCGTCAGTTCTCCTAACAGCCTCCCCTCTATTGTTTGTGAATAATATAAAATCATCCGCTAAAGACTTTTCCGCTTCAGAAACAGCCTCTTGTTTCCTTAAAGAAATATCTAATGCTTCAACTTCTAGTTTTTCTAGTTCCTTTCTGATAGCTTGAGCTTTTGCTAATTTTCTTAGTGATTTTATTTTATCCTCTATTGCATCTCTAGAAGCCTGTGTTAATTTGCCATTCTCGTCTACTTCTGGATTTAAATCCTTATATCTTTTGGTTATTGCAAAAAGTGTTCTTTGTAATTCATCTCCACTTAAATTCCCTCTATCGACTAGCTTAACAAAAATATCTAAATCTGCTGCGGTCTCTGTAAAAGAACCTTTTAGTGCATCTAAAGACTTTTTAAGCTTCTTACTATTCATTTCACTTTTTTCTAATTTAGCAATGAAAATATTAAATAGAACAATAAGTCCCAATGGGCCTAGGAAAGCTTTCCCTAACTGCTTGATTCCACCAACTACACCCCCAGAAGTGGCAATAAGAGTAATGAATAATGTTGACAATTGGCTTATGTTGTTAGCCATTGCTGTAAAGCCATAGTTGGAGTCAGATATAGTTCTACTAAGTTCTACAAGGGTTGCTCCAGCAAGACCAGTCTTATCAATCATATTCTTTGAAGACTTGCTAGTCTTGTTCATCTCAGCGGCTTGCTTTTTTAAATCAACATTGACTTTATTGATAGCGGTATCTAAGCTTACAAAGTCTTTGGTTAACCCTTGGACTTTAGCCTTACCTGCATCATTTATTTCAAATATGAATCTTATTCTATTGTCGGCCATATTTTCTACGTTTAACTGTTTCTCTCATCTCTTTAAATGTCTCTGGAGCCTTATGGCTTCCTTTTGCAAACTGAATTAATTCGTTTGCATCATAATAGTCCATAATTTGTAACCCCTCTATAACTTGCTTTATCATACTGTTCTGGTTGTTAAGTCTACTGTTACTTTTGTGGTGTCTACAGTGTTATATGTTTTAGATACATTATCTGTATAATCGTCTTCATTGTCCAAAGAGGGCAACAAATTGGATTTATTAATTAATTCTAACTGAGTCATTCCAGTCAAGAAGTTAGTTACAATCTTATTTACTCTAAATGTATAATCAAAGATTATAACAGAATCGTTAAGCTTTAATTCTCTTAGAATATCATCTGGAATATTAGCCTTGTATTTATAAATACGACTAGCAGGATCGAAAGTTTGTGTTATGTAATCGTCATAATACTCTTTATATAAAGTTCCTGTGAATGGAGTACCAGAATATTCGTTGGTCTCTGCGTAGAAATTGATGTTTTTAAGATCGGTGTCCGGCAACAGCTTTAGACTGTTTGACGGAATATAATAGCTACTTATGTTTTGAGATGATGTTGTGGTTATAACTACTTCTATTTGTTCTTGAGTAATTCCCTCTGTAGAGGGAAGAATCGGATAAAATAATAAAGGTTTACCAACAATACTATTTTCATTAGAATTTACAGAATATCCCCATTGTATTTTAGTTAATTGGTTCACATCTTCTACATCCCCATCATAAAGTCTATTAAATTTATGATGTTCAAAAGGCACAACAACCTCATAACTTTCGCCTACTTCTAAAAAGTCATCACTACTTGAATCCGCAGTTTTATTCGGCCATATTGCAGTTCCCCAAGGCTTTCCTGCAATTTCTTCGTGTTGAGAAGCGAAGATTGTATCTAAACCATCGTATTTAAATTCTATACTAGAGAAAGGGATGATTGACTCTATAGTCGATTCTGTTATATCTGTGTACTCTGTTAAATTTACAGTTTGACCTGAAGCATAAAAATTGTCTAATGTTTTAACTTCTATAACCCGATCATTGTTAACTACGGCAGTTAAATTAAACATCTTAAATAAGCCTGTTAAGAAGTCAATTATTTTTATTTTATTGGGTATTAGCTCAGACGTATCTTTTTCTACTGCGGTTGGAAATGAATAAGAGGCTGTATAACTTATAACAAAAGTCCGCATTTCTCCTGCCCAGCCAAGAGCGAATCCAGGTCTGTTCTTTTTAACGGCTATATCTAAATCAAAGTCTATAGCAGAGGTTGTTTCTAAATGAAATGAATACAACCCCTCAGGTAAGTCTATTCTGGGGGTTCCCTCACTACTATTTCCTTTCATATTCATAGGGTGCTTATCTCCTGACAGATCATTAACCCTAAAAAACTCTTCATTATCTTTTTTAAGAACAAAGTTGTATGAATCTGAATTAGACGGAAATATTTTGACATCTAAAAAGTATTCTGCTTTTGATTGTTTAAAAAAAATATTCTGCGCTCCATTAAATCTTCCTCCTGCTGGCGTTGAAGATTGAAGTAACCCCTTTTCATCGGTGTCTCCTCTAGCCGTAGTAAAATCAGAAGCCTTTAGCTTCCTCTGAGGCGATTTAATATCTATTTTACCCTTTTCTTTGTTGAGCCACATAAATAAATTGTAGTATGGCAAATTTGTTGTGTTAAAAAAGGAACTATCAAACTGTATATTGGTATATTGATCCTCTATAGCTTTTATAATAGTATGTATTCTAAGGGCTGGTTTTAAATCTCTATAATTAACCCCTTTATAGTTACCGTGAGGATATAAATTATATTCCTTAGTGTTATCTATGGAGTCATAAACCAACCTCTCTGTTGAAGTGATAAGTGGAAATAGTAAGCTATCCGTAAAAGTGTCTGATCCTATCGTCACATCACTAGCATTTCCCATAAGACTAATTATGTTTGACGCGGTATAATCAAATTCTATATCAGAAAGAGAACTTAAGGTATTAAGTGTTTTATCGCCTAAAGTTTCTGATAATTTAACCGTATCGCCAAAGAAGGTTACTGTATATGAGTAAGGCTTGTTATCTTTCATATTGACTGCATCTAATTGCAGTCTTCCCTTCTTAAACAACAAAAAATTCAAATGTAACTCTGCATCTAGCCTTCGAGTAGCATCAAAGTTTAGATTATCTTCAGGATCTTTCTCTCTTCCAATGTCTGGATTGTAGAAGTGTTTAAAAACACCATTATTTATCCTACTAGCTGGAACGGTAAAAGTTCTAGTAAACTCAGCGAAAACTTTTGCTATATCCCGAACATCTTGAATGCTTTGAACAAGTTCTATACTTTCAAAATCAAACAATTCTATTTGATCGTAGCTAGAGGCTTTAGTTAGATATAGTTGTAGTTGCAGCATTATCTTACGTTGTTTATGTAATCAGAAGCAAAACTGAATGTTACAGTATAATTTATGGTTTTATTATTTAAGCTAGTGTTATAAGTGAAATCTTTATTTTGTGGTGTGGCCGCAATAGTACTCACATCATAAGTAATCCAGCAGTTTTCTGTTAAGAGTAATTCTTCTATTGTTTGATTAAAATCTTCATTTATAAACCCAGTATTAAGAGTTAGATTCCTGCCAGCCTTAACATCAAATCTTTGAGATTGTATGTCTCCAGTATTGTAAGAAGCGTTAGAATCAATTATATTCCTTTTGAATATTGAGTCTGTTATATTAAAACTCTCTACAGACTTCTTAAAGAAATACATTGTCTGAAGTACACCAAATTTATTTATAAATTGACACTTAATTGGTGTGAACTTAGGTTCACAAACAGGAATTAGATTTATGCTTTTCAGTAATGTAGTTTGACCATTATTATATACATTTATAGTATATGATGAATTATTTGTGTTTGGTGTAAACGTTACATACTTAACAGCACTTGCAGCAGTGTTATCAAAATCTGCGGCTAGGTCCACTGTAGTAGGCGTTCCATTTACAGTATATAAAATTTCTATATCATCCTCTGTAAAGAAAGGGATATCTATAGATGTTCCCTCCGGGGTATAAACATAGTTCGATGATATAAGTGCGTGTCTGCTTAACTCGGGAGTAGCTCCCTCTTGGAAGTACCCATATCCGTCAAATGCTAAATAATAAGATGTTGCCATATTAAGTGGTTATTGTTGATTCTATTTGAACCCATTTAACATACGTTATATTGTTGTTTAAGGGTGTATTTATGTTTGGTGTCAATTTATCTCTAACAAGCTCTGATATTTCAAATATCACATAATCATCTCCCGGTAAAGGTTTCTTTGTTAGTGTTGCTACAGCCGTCCCTTTATCTGTAGTTTTTGTGCCTGAATAAACATAAATGTCTATCTGAGTTTGTACCATACCCGATTGAGTATATTTCAAATAGTATGGGCTTCTAGTATTTATCTTAGTTTCAGGCATTATGATGAAGGTTGATCAGCGGTTAATACACATACTTTTTGTTCGTTAGACCCTCCATTATGGAATCCGGCAGGGATGTTTATATAGACATTAACTGTTCTAGTTATTGGACTGCCGGTAGTGTTAGGATTCCAGCTAGGTGGCAATGTTTCTGATCCCGCATAGTCAGGGCTAACATACTCTCTTTTAGCTATATTTATAGTAGATGATGTCGGAGCTGTAATTGTTCCGTCTTGAGCAACAGCAAATCCAGTTATATCTGTACAGTCTGGGATGTATTCCGTAACAACACTATCCTCTATTTGTACCCACTTAACATAATCACTTACATTATTAGAGGGTAGATTATTATTAGGGGTTAAATATTCTCTAACAATTTCAGCAAGTTCAAATATTACATAATCGTTTCCGCTTATAGGATACTTCTTTAATGAATATTTCACATTCCCTTTATCAGTGGTTTTCTGCCCAGCATAGACGTAAATATTTAACTCCACATATACAAGATTAGAAGCTTGGTATTTTAAAGGGAAAGGACTTCTTACATTTATCTTAGTTGACATTCTTACTTGTTGAGTTTTTAAGGTGCTGTTCTACGTCTTTGATGTAAGCCTCTGATGAATCAGACAAAATAGCTCTCACTATTCTTAACATTGCTAATTCAGATATATTTCTTCCTTGATATCCAAATCTTTTTATAGTTCCCTTTTTCCCTATTGACCGAGCAATTAAGAATGCTGTTTGTTTAGTATTCATCCCTGGGAAGTCTGATATATTTTTTTGCTTCATCCATCTAGCAATAGGCCTGTATGGAGGCTGAGTTTTTCCAGCTGTTCTCCCAAACTGTAAAATATCAAACACAAAGCTTTTTTCTATGCCTATACCTATAGAGTCAGCAGTTTCGCCTACTTTAGCAAACACACTCCTAGCTGTCTTGCCTGTAGCATAAAGCTCATCACTTATCATCTGGTCTCTTATGGCCCTCTGTATCTGAGGCGCATATCTATTCATTACTGCTTTAAGATTTTTTCTATTCACAAGTGCTAAAATTATCGTTAGGCATTTGTACAGACAGCGTTATTCCCCATCCAGCTAATTCATTTTCAAAACGATCCTGGAAAGGCTCAGCTGTAACTTCTCCAGCTACTTGGAGGTCACTATTTTCTAATAGCGTACCTCTTCTTAAATGGCTCTGTAGATCATTTACAACAGCAAGCTGAGTATTTAATATATCTTGTAGGTTGTCATTACCATAAAATGAATCATAAGTATTTTCATTCTTGTTTTTGTCGACAATATCCATAGACAATACACTAATGTCTGCTGTCATAACGTAGTCACTAAAGACTACGTTTCCTATGCTTATGTGTGACAATGGAAATATAGTTGTCTTAGTTAAGTCAACCTCCATTATATCACCAAAGGTTACAGTATTAGTAATATTATTGGCTCTTAGCCTGTCTTTAATCTTGTCTAATAAGTCGTATACTTCTTTCATTTTATTTTCTTAATAGCCGCAGCTTCTAATTGATTCTTTTCTTTCTCAAATTCAAGCCAACTTAAGGCTTGCGTAACTTTGAGTTTTGTAACCTCTTCAAATTTGAGGAGGTCTCCTTTAGCGATTGCATAAATTGACTGATACCAACCCCATTTTCTGCCAAAGCTTGCCTCAGCTCCGAGTCCTCCTTCTGAGCCTCCTTCTGTAAATAACCCATCAAATAAACTGACAGTTCTTTCCCTAAACGATAAAAAAAAACCACAGCCCCCAGTGCTATATCAATAGGCATATCTTTCATTACCTCTGAGTATTTATCTGAGCTTTCGTAGTTTTCTATAAGGTACATTCCTCTTTTCTCGAAAGTAATCGGTCTGTATAATACAGCCATAGCTTTATGCATATCACTCCAGTCAGCCATATAAGTGTCTAAGTCAACAAATTCTCCTAAAGAGATGCTATCGAGCTTGGGTATAAACCCAAACTCTACCTCATCCCCATTTGGGTCCTTTAATGAGAACCTGCTTATCATAGGAGTCTCTACTTTAAACAACTCATTAAGGTGGTTTATTACAAAGTTGAAGTCAGTAAGCTTCATATTATAGGCTTCCTTTAGAGTCAGCCCACAAAAGACCTCCAGCATTTTAAGATTAAGAAACTCTGGGTCTTGAGCGTCCTTATTATCCTCGGACAACTTATAGAACTTTTGATATTCCTTGAGCGTTATTCCTCTTAGCGACTTGGGGATGTCTATCTTTAACTTCTTCATACTAATATAACCAATATTTAGTATCAGTGTACCATAAGCATACCAAAACAAAAGATGGAAAAATTAGTTATATTAATATAGAATTGGAATTTTGGGAGTCCCAAACGAACAAAATAGACAATTCGATATCCTTGCTGGGTATTAATAAAGAGGTTGAGGGTAACTATGCTTTTATCTGAAAGCTAATCCTCTTTTCTAAATCGGTTGATTTTATTAAACCTGATATATACACCCCACCAAAACCCGTTTTACGTTGATTTTATTAAAGTGGATATATACACCCCCAAATAACCCGTTTTACGTTAACGTCCTGAGCGGGGCGCAAATCTCTGGCTAGGGGTAGGGTACCGCTCCTATGTTTAAGGCCCTTAGACGCGCTGTGAGCGCCTCCTGGGCCTATGTTTTATAAGGTTTTTCGTTTGGTTGATTATTTTTAAGGCGCGAGTATATAACAAAAAAAACCCTCACTGATTAGCAAGGGTTTGCAATTTTATTCAATATTTATTTAGGTGCAATATTTTTTAAATATATGTTGTTTGATTTGGTTTATGCTGTTACTATCGAACCATTCAAGAAAGTCAATTGGAGTAAAAGAAAATCTATATAACTCTTCATCTTGATCACCACCAAAGCAAGTAGCGTCATTAGTAATAAAATCAAGGTGTATTCTATCGTTTTCTTTTTGTGGTAACATAAGCCCGCACAATTCGACATCTCTTGTTGTCTCTTTTAATTCGTTTGTGTTTTCGTTTTCTGTTTTCATTTTGTTAAGTTTATAAATTCCGTTTGTCTGATTCTTTTATAAAATGTTTTGTCATCTGTTATATAATATTCAGCGGGTGCGGTGATATCATATTCAATTATAGACAAAGCCTTTTTAATTGAGTAAAGCTTTTTTATTTCTTTGCTTTGTTTTCTGTAGTGTTCAAACTGTTGTTTTGATTTGCTCATTTTGTTTTATGTTTAGTTTGTTACTATTAATTGTAAATCCGCTATTATCTTTGCGGGCTTTACCTTTTGCCCGTAAACCTAAAATGCTATTTTTGGCGGTTAGCATTACCAAATCCGATACATCACCGTCCACAACATTAAACCCGTTCCAGGAGGCGGGCAGCTCCTGGGAAAAGACCGCGGACACATTCGCACCCATTTGCAAAGCTTGCAAGGTTTCCTTTTCGTTATCTTCCGCCCGTGAAAAGGTTAAATAATAATTCGGGTGGTTTAGATACTTTTTTACTTTGCCAATGATCTTTGTATAATCGTACAAAATTGCGGTAGGCATTAAGTTAATAACATTTAAACCCGCGTACTTTTCAAGCAAGTAAATAAAATCAATATCAGATGTGCCATTTAAACGAAAGGCGATTTTTTCGCCTTTCTTTTTAGCCTTTGCAGTTTCCTTTATTATTTCACCCGCTAGCTTTTTAATAAACAAACCCTTATTTTCTATATAGAAATTAGTTTTATTTATTCGGGCGTTTTGTACGTTATTAAATGCACCACGGCCCGCGGTAAATAGACAAGCTTGCGCGCACCCTTTGGAGGCTTTAGGGCATATGTTAACACCTTTGTAATTTTGTTTGTAGGGTGCTAAATAAAGTATAAACGTTTTAAGTTCGTTTTTCTTTGTCTTTGCGTTTGATATGCCCGCACTTAATAAGCGCGCGGGCATTTTGTAATTAGTATTCATAATTAATCAATTTGTCATTAATATTAAATCGTTCTATAAATTCAATAGGTAAATCGAAATATTCCCCGTTTTCCTTTTGGATTGATACGTTTTCAATTTCCCAATCTTCCGCGGGCGGGGTGTCATTATCGCCCGCCCATTTAGTTTGAATTAAGGTATATTCTAAAATATACCCGTCACCAAAAAAAGTTTCGTATTGTTTTCTAGTTTTCATTGTCAAAAAATTTATTATTATACATATCCTCCTCGATATTATAGTCATTTAGTTTTACTTCTAATTCCTCTAATCTATCGGATTGGTAAAACGTTCTATCAAGTAATAACTCAAACTTACCGTTTTTATTGACACCAATATGCCCGCCATATTGTTGATGGAAATTAGTCCAATTTTTTATTTTTCCGTTTTCGTCTTTGTAATAGTCCAAAGGTTGAGAAGAGTAATAAATTACAAAAGGCGTTTGGCTTTCTTCATAAACTTCGTATAAAGTATTATGAAAATTTTCAACGTTTGTGATTTGTCTTTTTTTTCTTAATTGTCTTAATGCTTTTTTCATTTTATTTTGGTTTTTGTGTTCGTTAAAAGTTTGTGCATTATCAAAAGAATTTGATAATATTTTGATTAATTCCTTTTCTTGTGTTTCGCTAAAATTTATCATCTGTTAATTGTTTCATTTAGTTTATTAATATTTTCAATTGCTTTATCAATGCGCTCCATTGAGTCCGCAAATGTATCATTGAAAAAAGTATACTCTACCCCGTCAATTTTTGCGGATATAATCCGATTAAATTTGATTGTGCGATATTGTTTTTTAGACATATTAAACAAAACCAAATTTTTGGCTTTAATTGGATCATATTTTAATGATCCACCTTTTAAATAAGATTTAACGCCAAATCTAAATTTTCCCGCGCCTAATGATTTGTCCGCGCGTGAATAAGTAAGGGAAAATATTTTCCCGTCTTTTGTCTTTTCTAATAATTGTAAATAATTTAAAGTTTTCATTTGATTAAAATTTATTAGTTAATACCCCAAAGTTTATTTTCAATAGCATTTTTTAG
>Ga0209232_1000388_pt1 | contig 27115 bp, 12 predicted proteins | sample ETNvirenome_2_60_FD_184066 | JGI IMG/M metagenome (GOLD analysis project Ga0209232, IMG submission 184066) | Marine viral communities from the Pacific Ocean - ETNP_2_60 (SPAdes) (version 2) | ecosystem: Environmental > Aquatic > Marine > Oceanic | place: Pacific Ocean | collected 2013-06-22
AATTCACAAATAATCAAATAATAAATATGGCAGAGTCTGGCATTAAAAGTTATTTCCCGAGTCAAACAGTTAGTGATGCTGAGAAGCTAAGCTATGACTATGGTTTGAAAGTAGGTAAAGCAATAGAGCAAGAGTGGTTTAACAATGATAGAGGTGTTAATAGACATATTTCTAACAAAAACAACTTTCACGAACTAAGGTTGTACGCTAGAGGCGAGCAGTCTATACAAAAATATAAGGATGAATTGTCTATAAACGGGGATTTGTCCTATCTTAATTTAGATTGGAAACCAGTGCCCATTATATCTAAGTTTGTTGATATAGTTGTTAATGGTATGTCTGATAGATTATATGATATAAAGGCGTATTCTCAAGATCCTTTTGGTTTAAAGGAAAGGACAGAATACGGTAGAGCTATAATGTCTGATATTAAAATGAAAGGTTTTAACGAGTTTGCAGCTCAGTTTGGAATGGACTTAACAGAGAGCAATATTGATGATCTACCTGAAAGCGTTGAAGAGGGAGAGTTATACATGCAGTTGAGTTACAAGCAGGCTGTGGAGATAGCAGAAGAGCAAGCGTTAAACGTTTTATTCGAAGGTAATAATTATGACTTAATAAAAAAGAGATTTTATTACGATTTAACGGTTTTAGGTTTAGGTGCTGTTAAAACAAACTTTAACACATCAGAAGGAGTTACTATAGATTATGTTGATCCAGCTAACTTAGTGTACTCACATACCGACTCCCCTTACTTTGATGATATTTATTATGTTGGGGAAGTAAAAACAATTCCAGTTAACGAGTTAGCAAAACAATTCCCTCATTTAACCGAGAGTGATCTTGAGGATATAATGAAAAATAAACCTTACAATAGATCTAACTACAATTCTAGACACAGTTACGACAAGGAAGATACTAACACCATTCAAGTTCTATATTTTAACTACAAAACTTATATGAATGAGGTTTATAAAGTTAAACAAATGGCTACGGGTGCCGATAAAATTATACCTAAAAACGACTCGTTTAACCCGCCAGAAGAAAAAGAAGGGGTATACAGTAGAATGTTAAGATCAATAGAGTGTCTGTATGAAGGGGCTATGATTTTAGGTACGGAAAAATTACTCAAATGGGAAATGGCAAGTAATATGATGCGTCCTAAAAGTGATTTTACTAAAGTTAAAATGAACTACGCTATTGTTGCACCTAGAATGTATAACGGTAAAATTGATTCATTAGTGAAGCGTATAACTGGCTTTGCTGACATGATTCAATTAACACACTTGAAGCTACAACAAGTTATGTCAAGAATGGTACCTGACGGTGTTTACTTAGATGCCGATGGTTTAGCTGAGGTTGATCTAGGTAATGGAACAAACTACAATCCACAGGAAGCTTTAAACATGTTCTTCCAAACAGGATCTGTTATTGGTAGATCATTTACTTCTGAGGGCGATATGAATCCAGGTAAAATACCTATCCAAGAAATAACATCAGGTTCTGGTGGAAATAAAATGCAGGCTCTTATAGGTAATTATAACTACTACTTACAAATGATAAGAGATGTAACCGGTCTTAACGAAGCTAGAGATGGTAGTACACCAGATGCAAATGCTTTGGTTGGGGTTCAAAAATTAGCGGCTGCAAACTCTAATACAGCTACTAAACATATATTACAAGCGGGCTTGTTTTTAACAGCTGAAACAGCAGAGTGTTTATCTCTTAGAATATCTGATATAATTGAATATTCACCAACTAAAGACGCTTTTATACAAGCTATAGGTACGCATAACGTGGCAACGCTAGAAGAGATAAAAAATCTACATTTATATGACTTTGGTATATTTATTGATTTAACACCTGACGAGGAAGAGAAAGCTAAGTTAGAAAATAATATTCAAATGGCTTTACAGCAAAAGCTTATAAACCTTGAAGATGCAATAGATCTTAGAGAGATTAAGAATATAAAATTAGCAAACCAACTATTGAAGATAAGAAGAAGTAAGAAGGAGGAGAGAGACAGGCAAATACAGTTAGAGAATATAGAGGCTCAAACAAAATCCAACACTCAAGCTGCTCAAGCAGCTGCTCAAGCTGAGATACAAAAAAACAAAGCCACGCTTGATAACGAGACTCAACTTGAGCAATTAAAAGCGCAAATAGCATCTCAAAAAATGCAACACGAGATGGAACTCAAAAAAGAGTTAATGGCTTTAGAGTTTCAATATAACATGCAACTTAAAGGTATTGAAGTTGATGGAGTGAAAGATAGAGAAAAACAAAAAGAAGATCGTAAAGACGAAAGAACAAAGATACAAGCTACTCAACAGAGTGAGCTTATCGATCAAAGAAACAACCAAAAACCACCTAAAAACTTTGAGTCCGCAGGTAATGATATACTAGGTGGGGGATTTGGTTTGGATTCGTTTGATCCTAGTTAGAATTTATTAATTATTATTATATTATATTATGGCAGAAAAAGAAGAACCTATCGTTGATAACGATACGGGTAAAATTAAAGTAAAGGCAAAAAAAGAAAAACAACTAGACGGTAACGAGACAAAAGATAACGTTACTAAGGTTAAAGCTAAAATGAAAAAACCAGTTGAGACTATTGAGCCAACGGTTACAAAAGTTGATCTAAGCAAACCTCCAGTTGAAGAGCCAGTAGAAGAGGTTAAACCTGAGGCTGAAATACAAGAGGTAGAAAAAGAAGAAATACCAACTTTAGAGGATGTTACCGATGAGGTTACAGAGCAACCAGAAGAAATAGTTGCTGAAGCTATAAATGAATCAATAGAAACAGGCGAGCCACTACCAGACAATATCGAAAAACTAATGGAGTTTATGCGAGATACTGGTGGAGACTTAAACGACTATGTTAAGCTTAATCAAGATTATAGCGACATGAGTAATCAAGATTTACTATATGAGTACTACAAGCAAACAAAACCTCACTTAAACAACGAAGAAATTAACTTCCTTATGGAAGACAACTTCTCATTCGACGAAGATGTAGACGACGACAGGGAAATACGTAGAAAGAAATTAGCGCTTAAAGAGCAAGTTGCCAGCGCTAAAAGCCACCTAGACGGGCAAAAGTCTAAATACTATGATGAGATCAAAGCTGGAAGCAAGCTTACGAGTGAGCAACAAAAAGCTATTGATTTCTTTAATAGATATAACGAAGAGTCAGAGGCAAATCAAAAAACAGTTAAAACGAATTCTGATATTTTTACACAGAAAACTGAACAAGTTTTCAATGACAAGTTCAAAGGTTTTGAATACAACGTCGGTGATAAAAAATACAGGTTTAATGTAAACAACGCTGAAGAGGTTAGAGAAGCTCAGAGCGACATAAGCAATTTCACTAAAAAGTTTTTAGACGAAAATTCTGCTTTAAAAGACGCTAACGGTTATCACAAATCTTTATACACAGCAATGAATGCGGATGCTGTTGCGAAACACTTTTACGAACAAGGAAAAGCAGATGCTATGAAAGATAGTATTGCTAAGGCCAAAAACGTTGATATGAGTCCAAGACAAAGTCATGGAAAGATTGAAGCGGGTGGTATGACGGTAAGAGTACTAGGTGATAGTTCTTCTGATTTTAAGTTTAAAATTAAAAACAAAAACAAATAATTAAAATTTAAAATTACAAAATTATGGCAATTACAAACGGAGCTTTGTTAAATAGTGTACCTGCACCCGTGCAACAAACACTAGTAACAAACTACTTAGATTTCAACCAAGATATGGGTTGGGCTCAACAATATTTACCAGACCTAATGGAAAAAGAAGCTGAAGTTTTCGGACCGAGAACTATTTCAGGTTTCTTATCACAAGTTGGGGCTGAGGAGGCGATGCAAGCTGATCAAGTTATTTGGTCTGAGCAAGGTCGTTTACATTTATCTTACAAGTGTGATATCGATGCTGATCACGTTATTACTATTCAATCTGATATTGATGGTAATGGTTACGCAGAAGCTGGTATGTTAACTCACGGTGTTAGATTAAACGATACAGTTATCGTAGCTGCACCTACTGGTGTTTATAAAGGTGTAGTAACAGTTATTGGAACTGGTGCAACTGGCGCTGATATTACTGTTAAAACTTACGATGGTACTACGATACCAACTTCAGGAAACACTGCTCAACAAGCAACTACTCTTTTAGTTTATGGTTCTGAGTATGCGAAGGGTGTTGGTTACAATCAAAAAGGTGGTACGCACTCTGATACTAGAGGCGCTAACGAGCCAGACTTTAAAACTTTTAGTAACAAACCAATTATAATGAAAGATTACTACGAAGTATCAGGTTCTGATACAGCTAGAATCGGTTGGGTTGAAACTGCTACAGAAGAAGGTGGAGCAGGTTACTTATGGTACTTAAAAGCTGAGGCTGACACAAGAGCTAGATTTACTGATTACTTAGAAATGGCAATGTTAGAAGGTGAAAAAGGTTTAGATGCAACAAGTGAAACTGCTGTTGATGACTTCCTTTATGGTGCTGATGGTGGTGAGAGAGTTGGTACTGAAGGTTTATTCGCTGCTATTACTTCTAGAGGTAACGTTACTTCTGGTATTACTGGTGTTAATGCTGCTACTGATTTAGCTGAATTTGACGCTATCTTAGCTGAATTTGACAAGCAAGGTGCTATTGAAGAAAACATGATGTTTGTAAACAGAGCTACTTCGTTAGCAATGGATGACATGTTAGCTTCAATGAATTCTTACGGAGCTGGTGGTACTTCTTACGGGGTATTTGATAACTCAGAAGACATGGCGTTAAACTTAGGATTCTCTGGTTTCAGAAGAGGTTCTTATGATTTCTACAAATCTGACTTCAGATACTTAAATGACTTAGCAACAAGAGGTGGTATTAATGCTGCTTATGCTGCTGGTGCAATTAGAGGGGTTATGATTCCTGCTGGAACTTCAACTGTTTACGACCAAATGTTAGGTAAAAACTTAAAGAGACCATTCTTACACGTTAGATATAGAGCTTCACAAACTGACGATAGAAGATTGAAAACTTGGGTTACTGGTTCTGTTGGAGCTGCTACATCTGCTTTAGATGCAATGCAAATCCACATGTTATCAGAAAGATGTTTGATCACACAAGGTGCTAACAATTTCATGTTAATGAAATAAGCACAATTTATATTAAAGAGACTGGGATTAATTTCCCAGTCCCTTTTATTTTATTAATTTATATTATATTATATTATGGCAAAGAAAACAAAGAAAGTTGAGGTGGAACCTCAAGTTGAAACAATAAAAGAAACAGTTACAGAATTTTTTGAAGAAACGTTTGAGGAAACTGTAGTTGAAGAACCAAAAGTAAGAGAAAGAAAAAAACCGACTGATGAGTGGGAAATAAAAGATAGAGTTTATTATTTAAAAGGTAATAAAAAACCTTTATCTAGATCAATTAAAGCTGCAAATGTTTATTATTTTGATGAAGAAAAAGGCTATGAAAGAGAGCTTAAGTACTGTCAAAATCAAAAAACTCCATTTGTAGATGAAATGAAAGGCGATCAAAGATTAGAGCATATAGTTTTTAGATCTGGTAGTTTATTCGTACCAAGAAATCAACAAACTTTACAAAAGTTATTAAGCTTATATCACCCACATAGAGATCAACTTTACTACGAGTATAAACCGGCTAAATTAGCTGAAGAAGAAATAGATATTTTAGAGATGCAAGTTGATGCGTTAACAGCAGCGAGGAGTATTGATATAGACATGGCGGAGGCTATCATGCGTGTAGAAAAAGGATCTGAGGTATCTAACTTGAGTTCTAAGGAACTTAGAAGAGATTTGCTGTTGTTTGCTCGAAACAATCCTAAGCTCTTCTTAGAGTTAGCGGATGATGAAAATGTAATGTTGAGAAACTTTGGTATTAGAGCTGTTGAAGCTGGTATACTAAGATTATCTTCTGATCAAAGAAACTTCTTATGGGGTTCTAACGGAAGAAAACTAATGGTTATACCATTTGACGAGCATCCATACACTGCTTTGGCACATTGGTTTAAAACCGATGAGGGTATGGAGATATTCTCTAACATAGAAAAAAGATTAAACGATTAATCAAACTGTAGAGCGGTCGCCTTACGGGGCGATCGTAAACTACAAAATTAAATTATATGGAAAAGAAATCAAAAGGATTAGGCGACTCAATAGAAAAAATTACAAAAGCAACGGGAATAAAAAAGGTTGTAGATACAGTTAGTAAGGTTGTTAAAAAAGATTGTGGCTGTTCAAAAAGAAAAGATACTTTAAATAGATTATTCCCTTATAATAAATAAAAGAAATTATGGTTAGTATAGATACAGTATATCAAAAGGTTTTAGTGTTAGCCAACAAGGAGCAAAGAGGCTATATAACTCCTCAAGAATTTAATTTACTTGCTGACCAAGCTCAAAAAGATATTTTTGAACAATACTTCTACGACTTAAATCAATTTTTACGTAGACCAAGTAACTCAGATGAGTATTCTGACATAATAGATAACTTAAGAGAAAAAATAGCTATATTTGAAAGCACAGGCACTATAACCAACGGAATTATATCAGCACCAAACGGTTTGTATAGGTTGGGTACAGTTATAGCTAGTGATTATGATTGCGAAATAGAAGAAGTACAACAGAATGAAATACTTTATATAAATAAAGGGCCCTTAACTAAGCCAACTGTTAATCGACCTGTATACGTTAGAACCGGGGAGTTAACGATAGACGTATATCCTTCAAGTCTTTTAAACAACGCTTGTACTTATATATCTAAACCTTTAACGCCAAATTGGGGTTATGTTGTAGTGCAAGGTAAAGCTATGTACGATGCTACTAACGCAACTGACTTTCAATTACACTCCTCAGAAGAGGGTGAGCTAGTTAATAGAATCTTGATGTACGCTGGAGTAGCTATAAAAGCTCAAGATATATCTCAAGCTGCTGGTGGATTAGAAATGGCTAAACAACAACAAGAAAAACAATAAATAAATGGGATTACTAGACAATCAAACAGGACAAGCGTATTATAACGGTAGTGATCACGGTAGTTACCAGTTCGTGTCATTAGAAGATATTATAAGTCAATTTATTGTGGCTTATGTCGGGGATGACAAACTCTTATCAAAAGTAAAAAGAACAGATGTCGCTTTTCATGCTCAAAGAGCTTTGCAAGAGTTGTCTTTTGATACATTTAAATCTTTCAAAGCGCAAGAAATTACAGTACCTGCTTCACTTCAAATGATACTTCCACAAGATTACGTAAACTATACTAAGATTAGTTGGGTTGATTCTGCTGGTATAAAACACCTAGCATATCCAATGAGTAAGACGTCAAACCCCACAAAGCCAACGCAAGACACTGATGGTTCTTACACTTTTAACGCGGCAGGTGTTTTACTCACAGATACTGAATCAACAACGTGGGCAAGTTATAAGTCTGGAACACCACCTGAAAATCAAGACGATTACCAAGATGATACTTATTGGCCTATGGATGGGTCGAGATATGGATTAGATCCACAGCATGCTCAAGCTAATGGTTCTTTTTATATAGACGAAAATGCAGGTAAAATTCATTTTAGCTCTAATATTAGTGGAAAAACTGTGATCTTAGATTATATAAGCGATAGTCTTGGTACGGATGGGGAAATGCAAGTTCACAAACTTGCTGAAGAAGCTATGTATAAACACATAATGTATGCTATCATATCCACATCATCAAACCCACTCCACCAACAGTTAACACCTAGGTTTAAAAAAGAAAGGTTTGCTGAAACTAGAAAAGCGAAATTAAGACTATCAAACATTAAATTAGAAGAATTAACTCAAACTTTAAGAGGTAAGTCGAAACAAATAAAACACTAGTATATGCCAGAAATTAAGCATACTTTTACCGGTGGTAAAATGAATAAGGATCTTGACGAGAGACTTATTAAAAACGGGGAGTATAGAGACGCAATGAACATACAGGTGACAACTTCAGAAGGATCTGACGTTGGTACTATGCAAAACGTATTGGGTAACACTAAGCTTTGTTTAAATCTTGATTGTATTCCTAACGACTCGTATACGGTTGGTTCTATTTCCGACGAAAAAAACGACGCCTTATACTGGTTTGTGGCTGGTGGCGCTTTCTCTACTTTTCAACAGCACTTGTATGATGCTCACTCAAATACATATAGCGCATCAACATCCGTTGATGATGTTCTCTACTCCAAAGATCTTATAATGCGTAAAACTGCAAACGGATGCGAACCGGTGTTCGTTGATATTTACGGTTTAGCTATGGCTAACACTAGCAGCGTTTTAGGAGATGGAAACGTAACTCAAGGACTTCAAAATACAGTGGTACTAGAGAACGAAACACTACTAAGTCAAATAGAAGTTGGGATGACGATCCACGGTTTAGATGATACGTTAACTCCAAACACTGATACTGCAAACGTTATAGGTGTTGGTGCTATCAATCAAATCGATACAGTGTATACTCCAAATACTTATAGCTGCCAAGGTAACGTGCTTGCTATGAATCTAGATGTTAATCTTACTTTTGGAATTGCGTTTGACTCCTCCTTAAACAGTTGGAGTCCAGGTGATCCAATTGTACCGAGTGGTGATTTATATTTATCTGGAGATTCTTACTCTGATCTTATACAAGAAACCATTAATAACTTAGGACCTAATTTAGGAGGTGGGGCTTTGGAGATTGGTGATCAGATTACTGTTTCTAACCCATCTTTAGGTGGTACTATTATTAATAATGCAGTAATCACTGGTGTGACTGTGCTAAATACGCGAGATGGTATATGGGTTAAAATATCACATGATAAGCCTTTTTATGGGTCTTCAACACCCGATTATAGCGGTGGAATTGCAAACGCTATAAACACTTACGGACAATGGGGTGGTGATTGGGATGTTCCTTGTAGCGGTATGGCTAATGGAAACAACTGTAATTTCAACCCAACCACCGCTACCTCTACTAACGACCCTGATTACGATATAACGCCTTATGGAATAGACGGAGACAACCTTGTTTATTCTAGTGGAAATAAAATAAATGTTTTAAGAACAGGAACATGCTTTCGTTCTTATATAGATTTACCTTCAAACTCTCAGTGGTTGGATGAAATTTACAGTGCTTTTTTTAATGATGACAGTAGTTATATACAAGGTTCTGAGGTTAGATTAAAAACAAACCCTGCTTGGGTTGAAGATGTTGAAACTCCTGGTTATGCGGGTTGTATTGATTGGTCAACTACTTACAACGCTAGTAGTGGATTTTCTTTAAACGGACCAAGTACAACTAGACTTTATATTGCTAAATGTAGTGACTTTAACGTACCTGTAGAGCCAGTTTCTACTTACAACTATTTAAACTTAGTTGCTTCAAGCGATGGTTTTATTGAAAACGTTGTTTACTTAGATAAGGAAATAAATTTTGGAACAGATACGTCATATTTTAATTTTCAAAGAGATAGAGTTTTAAACTTTAGAGCTGATAGACTTGTAACGGGTATAAATATTATAGATGACATGCTGTTTTGGACAGACGGATATACTGAACCAAAAAAAATAAACATATCACGTAGTCTATTAGGTACAGGTGATAACGGAGGGACTCATACTCGTATAGTAACAGATAACATTATAAGTAATCTACCAGTAAGAGAAGAGCATATAACTGTAATTAAACAATCACCAACATACCCATTGAGCATGGAATTGAGTACCGGTAGAAACGTAGAGCACACGCACACTGGTGTTATGACGATTTCAACGGAAAATGTACCAGCGGCTTCTTCCTTTGTTGGTGGAGATGGTGCCTCAGAAACAACGGATCATTATGATTTTTCTAACCTGAACGTTGGAGACTTCTTTAATATTGAGATAGCTTCAAATATCAATGGTGATGATACATTTACTTTAAGAAACATAGATGGAGAACCATGGGCGCCCAATACTAAAGTGGTATTTAAAGAGTTTGACAACGAAGATGTTCCAGATATCCCTGTTTTACAATACGCTATAAAAGCGACTGTTGGAAATTGGAGTGGAAATAAAATGGAGTGCGCACCCGGTGACCCTGCAAAGGTTCAGTTTAGAATTGATTTTATAGAAGGGAACGTCCCGTCTACAAATGGTATTTTAAAATTCGCTGTTGATACTTTTGATGAGTCAGAAAAATTATTTGAATTTAAGTTTCCTAGATTTTCTTATAGATATAAATACGCTGATGGAGAGTACTCTACGTTCGCGCCATTCACCGAGGTAGCTTTTGTACCTGGGGGTTTTAGCTATCATCCTAGAAAGGGTTATAATCTAGGTATGACTAATAGGGTAAAAGCGATAAAAGTAAAAGACTTTATAACACCGCTAACACCTACTGATGTTATTGCCATCGACATACTTTATAAAGACGATCAGTCACCAAACATATATGTGGTAGACACTGTAGCGGCTAATGACGAAACTGTAGGTGGTTATAATGAATGGCAGGCTAATGAATATATAATAAATAGTGATATTATCCACTCCGTACTCCCTGCCAATCAACTGTTAAGACCGTGGGATAACGTGCCTAAAAAAGCGGTTGCTCAAGAGATAACAAAAAATAGATTAGTATACGCTAACTACACACAGGGTTATGATTTAACTGTAGGTGGTAAAAATATTAAACCGCAATTTAGACACTCGTTAATAAACAACAAAAACAGTATAAAGTCAATAAAATCTTTAAGAGAGTATCAATTAGGGGTTGTTTTTATAGATAAATACGGTAGGGAAACACCTGTGATAACCAATAGATCAGGTGGTTTTAAGGTGAGTAAAAATGAGTCTGCTAATAAAAATCAGCTAAAAGTTGGTTTAAACGATATGACAACACCAAGCGGTATAGAATATTTTAAGTTCTTTGTAAAAGAAACCTCCGGCGAATACTATAACATGGCTATGGATCGCTGGTATGATGCGGGTGACGGATCTGTTTGGTTGGCATTTCCATCTTCAGATAGAAATAAAATTGATGAAGAAACGTTTTTAGTGTTAAAAAAAGGCGTTGAATCTAGCAGTTTAGTTAAAGAACCAGCTAGATACAAAGTTGTATCTATCGAGAACCAAGCCCCAGATTTTATAAAAACAATAAAGTATAACATTGGAGACGTGCAGCAGGATGCTGAAGATGGATCCGCAGATAATTATTTGTATGGGTCAAGTATGGACAGCGCACCAAAAAGAGGTAGGAATAATTTCAGTTGTTTAGCGAGTAGGTTTAACGGGACTAGTTTAAGCAAGGTGGATGAGATTAAAGAGGATCTTTATGTTGAGTTCTATATAACGGGTAAGGGAAATGTTTCTCATAAATATAAAATTAATTCTGTATCTAGAGACGTTACGGATGACGAAGATGTTGATGGCGAGAATTTTAACTTTACAATTGACGGTTTTTTTGATGAAGATGTTAATTTTATATTTGAAGGACCAACTAATTCACCATCTAAGGTTAAGGAAACCGCTAGAACTCGCTTCTACAAAGGTGTTTTAGAAAACGGAGCTAAGTTTGACGGTAAGTTTTTTGTAAAAATATATGCCGATGAGCATTTTAACAAATATATAGCGAACGCCCCAATAACAGATGATGATAGAGTTGAGTTCAATAGTGTTGATGGTAGGAAAATATACTACTGCTCGCCAGATCACCACTCTATTCACGATGGTGATTATGGTGTTGATGCTGTGGCTTTTGGTAATAACAACTTTATTCAAGATGCTTTTAACTCTGTTTATTTAAACATGCCTAGTGGACCTGGAGGTGGTAATTCTAGTATTACTCCCGGAAATAGAGAAAATGATCAATATTTTAGAGCTCTAATACAACACCTTACACTTGCAGGCACGATGCCGTGGTGGAGAGGTAGTCAACATGTTGCGTACCTTGGTTTCAATGATTACCCAATTGGTTCGGTTACTGCTAATAGAGCTTTTTTCAAAAACGATTTAGTTTCCATGTGGGACTATAAAGGTCATGAGGTTAGCCCAGAAAGTAGTTGGAATAGCTACAGTATCGGTCAATCTGATGCATACGGGTTAAAACTTTTATGGGGACTACAAAATGACCTCGAAGCTCGCGGAAATAGTGATAGCCCTCATGGTTACGAGGATGTTTTCTTTATTGACGGTGGTCCTAGAGCTGGTACCAATAGCAGTATGGATAATCCTATGAGACATAATAGTTACGGAGGAGAGGATTTTAATCATGGCGACCCAGCAACAGGTTTTGGTATAAAAAATTATTCAACGCAAGGCCAAATGGATATAAATTTTGGTCCTATAATGCCAGAGGAAAGTTACCCAGCACATAACAATGGTTCTTGGTCGTGGGAGAGCGTATGGGGTGGTGATAAAAAGAATTTTTTAAACTGGCATCATGCAGATGATACGATATTTGATTTGAATAGAGATGGTTCTAGATACGAGAAAGCTGGAAAATATCTTCATAGATTTTCTTCTGGAAAAAAATTCCGTTGGGTAGAAGATCCTACTAAAACTATATACACGTTAACAACAGGCACTAAAAGAAGTAATAGAAATAGAATTGTTGGAGAAGGTGATATCAATAGTTTTTCCAACACAGCCCCAACTTTTTTGAAAGAAAATGGGGAATTTTTAGGTTCTAGGTTATCAGATAGAAATCTTATTGCTAGAATCGCTCACCCTCATTTTTACACTGGAGAGAACTTTAGCAAAAGTAATATCGCTACATTTAGCCCGCGTATGGAGTGGGAGCCAACAAATAGTGATGGTGGTGGTGTTGGAACTATTAGCGGTGGTAGACATATACAATATCACGCGAATCCCGCACAAACACTTACCGTAACGCCAAGTGAAACTATAAAATCTATAGCAGGTAGTTGGACTAATAATTCCTTTGAAGTGTCAAAACAACATATTGATCAAGCTTGGGATAGTGCTAATGGAACTACACTTGATACTAGTGGGAATGATATATCAGGTGAGTTTACTAGTGTTGTAGAGGGTATGGTATTAACTAGTATTGGCGCTCCTGTGGCAAGCATTACTACTAGTAGTAGCTTTATAAGCACTCCTCTTTTAATAGATTCTATTGTGCAAAGTGGTGATAATTATATAATAAATATAGTTGGTTACAAAAATGTAAGATCTACTAGTAGCAACGCGGTTGGTTTAAGTAGTTTAAACAGCACGAACAGTGGTGTGTTTGATTTAACTTTTAAACAACCAGCAATGAACGGTCTAAGCGTTAATTCTGTTAAAAATCTTAATAGGGAAAGTTTCAGTACCGATGACAATTGGATTGGTATTGGCGCTGTAGGTTATACTTTAGAGTTTTTAGAACCAGTAGAACGTGAAACACTGTTACCTAAAAAACCAGCGGTTTGGGAGACAGAACCAAAAGAATCTACTGATTTAGATATATACTATGAAATAAGTGGAAAAAACCCAGTACACTTAAACAAAAACACTATTAAAATAGCTGCACCTATAGGGTCTACGATTTCTGTTAACAATCAAACTGTCTCACTTACTAATGCCCCTACAGTTATTGGTTATACTAGTATTCCTAATCAAACACTTGTTCTTGACAAGCCCGTGTGTATTGGTGGAGGTGTATTTGGAGTATTTGCGCTTAGTGGATGTCCAGATGGTACAATTCCTATTGACATTGAAGAGGACACTATCACTATAACTAGACCTGACGGCTCTGAGATAACAGCAGATGTTGAGGATTTTGTTGAGGTAGTTGGCACCCCAGGTTTAGCGAACAAGATCGTGTTAAGTAAAAATATATCTAATAGTTCTTATACTTTAAATTGGCATAATTGCTATTCTTTTGGAAATGGCGTTGAATCTAATAGAATTAGAGACTCGTTTAACTTACCTTACATAACTAGTGGTGTCAAAGCCTCAACAGTATTAGAAGCGGAGTACAAACAGGAACATAGAAAATATGGTTTAATATACTCTGGTATATACAACTCTACATCTGGTGTTAATAATTTAAACCAATTTATACAGGCTGAAAAAATAACAAAAGATGTAAACCCAATATATGGTAGCATACAGAAACTACACACAAGAGATAGCAACTTAATAGCATTGTGCGAAGATAAAATATTAAAAATACTAGCTCACAAAGACGCGCTGTTTAACGCTGACGGTAATCCTCAGTTAATAGCAACAGATAAGGTTCTTGGACAAACAACACCTTTTGTTGGTGAGTACGGTATATCTAAAAATCCAGAATCATTCTCGTCAGAATCCTATAGAGCTTACTTTACAGATAAGGTTAGAGGAGCTGTGATAAGATTATCAAAAGATGGTTTAACAGCTATATCTGATGCTGGAATGAAAGATTGGTTTAGAGATAATTTAAAATTATCTAACAAATTAGTTGGTAGTTATGATGACTACAAAGGCGAGTATAATATCACTTTAACTCAAACAGCTGATCCAGATAACGCTAAGTCAATAACATATAGGGAAGACGTAAGGGGTTGGGTTAGTTTTAAATCTTTTGTTCCGGAAAACGGCTTAAGCTGTGCTAACCAATACTACACGTTTAAAGATGGTAGTTTGTACCAACATCACGTTGAAAAAGATATATATAACAACTTAGTTGATAGAAATACTTTTTATAATGTACATACTCCATCAAGTTTTAACGTTATATTTAACGATCAACCTGGTATTATTAAGTCGTTTAAAACGCTTAATTATGAAGGTAGTCAATCTAAAGTAGATGAGAACTTACAAGATGGACAATACTATAATTTACAAGATAAAGAAGGTTGGTATGTTTCAAATATAGAAACTGACTTAGAAAAAGGTAGTTTAAATGAATTTATAAGAAAAGAAGGTAAGTGGTTTAACTATATAAAGGGAAAAGAAGGAGTCGTAACAGATAACGGTGTTGTTGTTGGTGGCTTTGACAATAGTGATACTTCTTTCCAAGGAATAGGTAGAATAGATGGGAATCCAGTTGCGAGTATGGCAGGCGGATGTACAGATCCTACCGCGTTTAATTATAATCCAGTAGCTGTTGTAGACGCTGGCAACTGTATACCTACGGTTGAAGGTTGTATGGATACCTTGGCATCTAATCCAACTGAGGGAGCTAATGTAGATGATGGTTCTTGTTTATACCCAGGGTGTACAGATCCTAATGCATTTAATTATGATTCTAACGCTAGTCAAAACGACGGATCTTGTATTGATATAATCAACGGCTGTACTGACGCTACGATGTTTAATTATAATTCAAATGCTAATACTGATGACGGTAGTTGTGTTGCTTTTGTTTATGGATGTATTGATCCAACTGCTAATAATTATAACAGTGAAGCTAATACAGATGATGGTAACTGTATGTATCCTGTTTACGGTTGTACAGACGTAAATGCTTGTAATCACGACTTGCTTGCTAACACTAACGATAACTCATGTAGCTATTGTGGTGATAGCACTGCGGATAATTATGATGGCGCGACTGATGTTGATTGCACTGACGATTGTGTATATTGCATGTTTAACGACGCCTCGCTCACAAACCTAACTGATGTATCAAGCGTGACAGATACAACTATGCAGGTGAATTGGAATACAGCAAGTGGAGCTATTATTAACTACTTTGAAGTGAGATACAGTATATCGGGAGTTAACAATTGGACTGTTATAAGCAATATTCCTAATGTAAACGCAGGTACTTCTCCACAAAATACTTACTTAATACAAAACCTACAACAAGAAACAGATTACGATATTCAAGTAAGATCTGTTTGTAGTAGTACAGCTTCTGATTGGAGTTCTGTTATTAATGTTTTAACAGAAACAACATTGGTTTACGGGTGTACTAACCCTACAGCATGTAATTATGATCCTAACGCTAACGCAACGCTGAGTGGTAGCTGTGAATACACTACGTGTGCTGGTTGTATGGATTCTACAGCAATTAATTATGACTCATCCGCTACTTTAGATGATGGTTCATGCGTAGCGGCGATAAACGGTTGTACGGACGTTAATGCGTTTAATTATGATCCTAACGCCAACGTTGATAACGGATCGTGTGAAGAAGTTGTAAGTGGATGTACAGATGATTCTTCATGTAACTACAATAGTAGTGCTAACACGGATGATGGTTCTTGTGTAGGTGCTTGTAATAGTTATATTGACTTTGTTAACATTTCAGGTAATTTTGTTAATGATAACACGCTTGGGGTTTACAACTCAAAAGTAACTGTTGGTTGGGACACTCTTACTACGCCCGACGCTTCTACTGGCCACAGGATAAGATATAGAAAAAGTAGTACTTCTAGTTGGACTGTAAGAGGACCTTTTAGCGCTGGACCTGGTTCTGATGATATAAGTGATGTTTTTGAAGAGAATCAAGATTATAGCTTTCAAGTAAAAGCGTTATGTCAAGGTACTGGTTGCCCTCAGGTTTGGTCAAACACGACAGTTATTAATATCGGTGCTTTTTATGGTTGTACTGATTCTAACGCAAGTAATTACGTCGATGGTGCAACTACAGATGATAACTCTTGCTTGTATGTTACTGAGGGCTGTATGTACGAACTCGCAGATAATTACGATCCTAATGCCACTACAAATAACTTAAGTTTATGTACGTTCACCACGATAGCAGGTCCTGGATGTACGGATAGCACGCAGTTTAACTATGACCCTAACGCTACTTCTGATGATGGATCTTGTGAGCCATTTTCTTATGGATGTACAAATTCTACTGCTACTAACTACAATGCTACTGTGAATACTGATGATGGTTCTTGTATTTGGTTAGGTTGTACTGATGCAACTGCTAGCAATTATGATCCTACAGCAACTATAGATAATGGTACGTGTGTATATTAATAAATAATAACTATGCAAATATTAACATTAAATATCAACGGTAGTATAAACGCTAGTCTTCAAGTTGGAGACATAGCGTACTATTCTTCAACTGGTACAGTTGCTGGTAGTGGTTTTTCAACTGTTAACACTGGAGATATATTATTAATTGGAGAAGTAACAGAGATAGATAATGCTTTATCGCAAATAAAAGTATTACACAACAACTGCGACGTTTGCCCAGCACCTCCCACTGCTAATGACTATATTATGTTTGCTAAAAACAAGGTGGTTAACTCGTCTAGTTTAGCTGGTTATTATGCTGACGTAAAGTTTGAAAATTATTCAAGAGATAAAATTGAGATGTTTTCAGTTGGCTCAGAGATATCGGAAAGTAGTAAATAAATAGATAATTATGATAGAGAAAGTTATACAAATTTTTGATTTAGACTTGTCAGATATAAATGCCTCTGGTGAGGTTCGACCGTTTACTGTAAAAGGATCTAATAATAGTGAATTTAGGTTAGAAATTAAAAACGAAGATAATTACTATTATAACTTTACTACAAACTCTTTTCAAGTTGCCCAAAGCAGTCTTGAAGAAAAGGCAGTTGGTGGTAGTTACAATGGTAGAATAAAATTCCCAACAGTAACGGATGACGATCAATATGACATATTTTTATACGCTATGCCCGGAACAAAGCATGCACCGTATAATGAAGTTAGATTTGGCGATGGTAGTATAGATATAAATAGTTCAACAGGCTCCAGCTCTTTAATACTGCAAAAGGTTTTATACCAATACACCGATGTAACATTGACAATATCAAATTATTCTCCAAACGGAACTATTGAGCTTGGAAGTTTATCTACAAAGCAAATCGATTTGTCAAGAGGGAAAAGTTTAAGTAAAACTCCATTTGAAATATCCTGCTCTGTAACCACAGCTGCAAAGTCATATAGAATTATAAAACAACCAGTGCCTAACGACGTTTTAGCTTTTATAGAGCCAGTTATTGGAGATGCGCCAGTTGATTTGCCGGGAGAAAACATATACCCAACTGTTAGTAACACGGATACTGTGGATGGTACTAGTTTTGCTGCTGGTACCTCAACTAAAATTGTCATGGACACAAATGTTGCTGATAAAATGGTTGTAGGAGATAAGATAACTATAGCAACAACCGCTTTAACAGATACGGTAGATGGCGCTGTTTCTAGTGGTGTAAAAGTTGTTATGGATAACAATGTTGCTACAAAAATGGCTGTTGGAGATAGAATTACAGCTGCTTTATCCGGCGTTCCACATGCTCTTTTAAACGAAACCCATCCCACAATAGTAACAGTTGCCGCTTTAAATCCAGATGGCGATAATGTTAAAGAGTTTTCAATGTCACAAGCTGTGACTTTAAGTGATGGTGAAACACTAACCTTTACCCCAAAATGTAATAGAGAATTGTTTACTGTCGCTGCTTTAAATCCAGATGAAGACAATGCTAAAGAATTTTCTTATGTAGATAAAGATGGTGGTACAAGCTCTAGATTTGGTGTTCTTGATGGTGCTACATTAAGTTTTAGCAATCAAAAGAATTATAGTTGGCCTATAACTAAAGCTAACCTAATTAAAGAAGGTATGATAATCGTGCCTGCTACTAACGTTACAGCTGGTACCGCGGTTGGCGTGTATGAAGACAAAGTAACAATATTCGAGGACACTAAAGATGAAAGGGTAATTATAAAAAACACAAGACCAGCTATAAGCACTGTTGGTAAAAAACCAACAATAGCAAAAGGCTTGATAACAGCTCAAGATGGTGATATTGTTTTTAACAAGCAGCAGGTTTTAGCTTTAGCTGGAGACACTTTAAAAATTGGTGGTTATGGTGAAAGTCAAATATATAACTTATATGGATATAAAGTAAAGTTTAGCGACTTAAAAATAAGTTTAGCAGAAATATCAACAACTACAACCAGTTCCGTGAGCAATAGTACTAGTGTTCCTATTACATCTAGGAACGGTATAATAGACACCGTTAGTACTGTTAGCGGTATTGGTATAAACCCAGCTGTAGCGGACCCAACTGTCGCTAGTGGTGCTGGCGCTGTTAGTGGTGCTGGTACTATAGTTCTTAGTGCTGCGCAAACTTTAGAGGATGGTATAACGTTGACATTCAAAGGTGCTGGACAAACTGCTACTATAAGCGGTAATATAGAGATTTTAGAAGCAGGTACAGCTAGTCAAAACTTAAGGTTTGATGTGGAAAAACTACTCTCTATAACGTAATAGTAAAAAAACAAGCAAAACTGTGACTATATTAGGTATAAATTAAATTAAATTATGTCTAAAAATGAATTACAAAAACTATGGAGTTTAGACGTAGACTTACCGTACAGAGAGAAGGTAGAGAGGTTACAAGGTATGTTTACTGGAGCTCTTGATGGTGATGTTGATATAAATAATAACGGTAACAACGTCGTGTATCCTGAGTCAACGAAATATAATCATTATTTTTCTGATGGACTATATGTAAGAGAAATGTTTTGTAAAAAAGATTATTTGTGTTTTACGGTTATACACAACACTGCTAATCCACTTTTTTTAATGAGTGGTAAAGTAGCTTTCTCATCAGAAGATGGAGTTGAAGAGTTAACAGCACCTACTTTTATACTAACAAAACCTGGTACAAAAAGAGTTTGTTATTGGTTGGAAGATAGTGTTATAGTAACAGTGCACCCAAACCCAGATGGGTTAACGGACCTAAAAGAAATAGAGAAGAAAATGTTTGCTTGTAACTGGGATCAATATAATGATGATTTAAAACAAGATGTATGGCAAATGTTTGAACACAAAGAGTATCAAAAAAAAATAACGCATAAAAATAAATAATATGAGTGGAGTAATCGTTGGAGCTGTTGTTGTTGCTGGAGCTGGACTTATACAGCAAAGTATGGCTAGTGATACGCAGGAGAAAGCACAAGAAGCAGCGCAGAAAAATATAGATCAACAAAATAAAATTGCTGCAGAAAATCTTAGGTTTCAAAGGGAGGAAGCGGCAAAACTTGAAAAACAAAAAGATGTGTATAGAAATTTTGAATTCACAAACCCTTACGAGAACATGGAGAATGTTTATGAAGATGCTACTATAGACACTAGGCAAGCGGATTTTCAAAAACAATCATTCCAACAAAGTCAAGCTAACATCATGAGTACAATGCGAGATTCCGCTGGTGGATCTGGTATAGCGTCTCTAGCGCAAGCTATGGCTAATCAAGGTCAGTTAGCATCCCAACAACAAGCCGCATCAATAGGACAGCAGGAGCGAGCTAACCAGCAGAAAGCTTTAGCTGAAACATCTAGAATGGATATGTTGTACAGATCGGGTGAAGCTGGAATTGAAGAAAAAGAAATGAACAGACAATCAACGTTACTTGGCATGCAGATGGGTCAGTTAACCGGTGCAAACGCAGCGGTGCAACAATCCCAACAAAACCAAATGGCGTCAAACGCAGCGGTAGCAAACCTACACGGTCAGCAAGCAGCATCTCAAATGCAAGCAGCTGGTCAAATGTATAGTACAGCGGGTACTCTCGCTAGTCAAGGATTACAATAAAAATTAAACAAATATAAATATGGGAGCAGAGTCACTTTTAATAAACGCAGCATATAAATTAGGCGCATCCAGAGTTCCTGGTGATACCGCTGATATATTTAACAAGCAGTTTGAGGGGCTTGTAGAAGCAAACCGTGCTCAAGCAGGCGCGGGTGTACAAGCATTGAAAGCTGGTGTTGTGGGTGCTAGTTTAGTTGGAAATAAAATTGCTACAATAGCAGGTGCTGATGCTGATGCTGCGAGAGTGAGGCATGCTAATCTTGCTGCAGGTATGTACGCACAGGAAACAGCGGCTACAGGGGAAACAGCTGCTGAAAAAAGAGCGGCGGATCTTCAAGCTAAAAAAGATTATGTAAATTTTAAAAGGAAAAGTAAAAAAGCAGCTGAATCCGATAAACACAAGGTTTATGACCCTGACTCACCAACAGGTACTGGTGACTGGAAAACAGTAGACCAGGTTGAAATGGAGCAATTTGGGGAGCTTACTCCAAAAGTGGAGGAGAAAGAGGAGGAATACAAGATTGGTGACTATGGTGGGTTAAACCTAGGTGGTGGTAGTAGTGGTGGTCTTTCTACTAATAAAAGTGCATTTAACAAAAGAACACCAGCTAAAAAAACGTCTCCAGTAAAAAACGTTGAAGAACAACCAGCGGGTATTAACGTTAATAAACTTAGAAAATCATCTAAACCAAAAAAAGCTACTACACCTTCTAAAGCTAAAGCCACAGGTCAATCTCTAAGCGTTGGTGAGACGAATGATATTATGGAGAAAATGGTTACTGATCTCGCTATAGATGGTATCAAGTCAGCTGGTCAACACTACAACGAGGGAGGTGCTATGAACGACGCTCACTTTGAAGCTGCTGATCTCGCGTTTCGTAATATAAAAAATCAAATGTATGGTTTGATTAATAAAAAGAATATGACGCTTGAAGATAAAAAGCAAAATAACTACCTTCAAAAAGAAACTGAAAAGTTAAAAAATAGTGTAGTAAAAATGAAGGCTCTAGTTATTCAAACTTCACAAGCTTATAACGAGGGACACGTAAATACAGATTTAAGTTTTTTAGGAAAACCAAACGAACAAATGTTATTAAAGCAAGTCATGGATCCTAACGCTAAACTTGAAAAACTTGGAATAATTGCTAGATGGCAAGATGGAGAATTATATTACGAGTACGGACCAAGCCAAATGGCAATGGAGTATGCTTCTAACAAAGGAATTGAAATAGATCCCGAGCAAATAATGCTTGACGAGAGAAAAACTATACCAGCAAGTAAGCTGTTTGGTATGGCTGTTATGAAGGATATTAAATCAGAAAACGATATTAACGGCGTTATTAATAAAGCTGGGCAAGATGCTCTAGAGAAAATTGGAAATACTGGTAAACTTTTAAATAATAATTTTAGTAAAATAGAGGGGAAAATTGAAAAGAACTTTAGAGATATATTTGAAAGTAGTAGTGTTAACTTTCAAGATTTAGCAACTAGAGACTTGACTATAGGTGGCTCAAAAAGAAACTACAAAAAAGACCTACAACTAAACCCAGAGATCAATGCTTTAACATATTCTAGCTTAGGTTTAACGGCTTCTGTTGATTTAAACAATGATGGCATTATATCTAGCGACGAACTTGCGCCACAAGATAGAGGTATAATTATAGAGACATTGACAAACCCAAGGACCTCAGATCAAAAAGAAGCAGCTATAGTTGAGTTGGTAAAATACTGTAAAGCATTAGCACAACAAGAGTTTAACTACATGAGAAAGGCAAGTGGAGAAGATGGTGGTAGTCAAAAATCAATACTAGCACAAAATTTAATTGCAAAATATAATAAAGCTTAACTATATGACAAAGGCAGAAGTAATATTAAACGCTATTAACAGTGGCGCTACAGATGAGGAGTTAATGGTATTGGAAAATACTCCTGAAAACCAATTTACCACAAAAGGTGAAAAGAAAGATGTAAAGGAAGGCCTAACACCGGAGGGTACCACGGTGAAGGGAGAAAATACGGTATCCGAATCTTTGGATGGTACTTTAGTGTCAGAAAAATCAAAAGTAAAACTAAGTGAAATAGATAAAAAGAACGATATGGCTCTTCTCCCAGAGCGATATGACCTAAATGGTGAGCTTAAGCCTGAGTATGAAATGTATACTGATTCTAAAGGAATCACTCGCTCTAGAAGCGTAAGGGAAAAAACAGACACGTCCACCGGCAGTAAAGATTTTAGGTTTGAATATGATAACACTCTAGACAAGGTTAATCAAGTTGTAGATATGGTTAATACTATAAGTGAGGAAGATGAAGAGGTTAAAGATTTATTAAAAAGTAGAGGACCTAATGCTGATATTCTAGATGTAATAGAAGAGGTGCAAAAAAGACGGTATAAAGATATAACAAGCGGTATGAGCGAGAAAGAGATTAATGATATGCTTGTTATGTTGAAGGAGAAAAAAGGTATAAATATATCTACAACTGGAGTTTGGATGTTACCAGAGGTTGAAGCTCATGGAGGAGAGGCTGGTACAGAGAAGCGTGTGGAACAGCAGAGTTATATGGGAAACATTGTGGATGTCGATATCACTAGCACTAACGAAGAAACAATAAATATAGAAAGATCAAAAGAAATAAGAACATTACTAGCTAATGTTGATTTTGACAACGATGAAGTTACTGAAGCAATTGCTAAGATGTATTTTGATTTTAGTGGTATACCGGGTTACAAACCGTCAGCTAGTGATATTCGGGGAGGTAGAAACGATAGAATGATTAGAGAGAATTTGCCTCCAGAAAAATACGAGCAATGGAAGCGTTGGCAAGAAAACAAGGAATTGCCAATGTATTCAACTATTATTGGAGATCCAGTAGATGGAAATGCTTTTGGTATCACTGAGGATATGATACAAAACGCTATTTTTGAAGTAAAAGACAAAGTGGTACAAACTTATTTTGAAGGACTTTCTACCAAAGAAAGGTTTGATGTTATGAAGCATATTCCAACCGCTACGTCAGAAATAAATAGTTGGAAAGATTATTACAAAGCGCGTAGAAAAGATGAAGAGGATTTTCTTAAGAAATATGGATACGCATTATCACATACACAGAAAGGCCCAAGCAGTATGGACGATCGTATTTACACGCCAGTAAATGATTCTGGAGTAGACTGGGCAAAGCATTTTTCAAAATCAGCTAACCAATCATCTGAAGATTATATAAAGAAAGTGGCGGGTAAAATTACAGATGATGACAAAAAATTAGCGCTTGAAATAAAAGCATACAAAGAATTAAACAGTGACTTTATCGCTAGAATTAAAAAGTTAAACGATGAGCTAAGTAACTTAAACGGGGGAAAACCAGTGACTTCTGATTCCCCTCCTGATATTATTGATGCTTTTAACACTATTGTTGGAGAGTTAAAGGTATTAAAACGAACAATTGCAGATCGTGGGTTATCGGGTATATACGAAAACCTTAGTAGACGCTCTGAAAAACTTAAAGCAGATATTGATGGCCTTACAGAGGTGGCAAAAGTCAACAGTGACTTGCAAGTTATTAATTATGCCGCTGGGCTTAATTATAGTAACATAGATAGAACAGTAGGAACGCTTGAAAAAGATTTGCTTAATCCGCTTTTAGTAACCGCTGCTGACGCTGTAGATTTTTTAGTTAATGATTTTTCATTGCCTTCAAATTACAGTAACCACAAGCTTTTTGAAGCATCTTTAAGAATCCAAGGTTTTGATAAAGACGCCGTGAGTAAACTTCCACTAAAAGAAATAGATAAAAAACTAAATAAAGAAATAGATTTAGGGAGCAAAGCAAGAAAAAGAGCTATAAAAACTGAGGAAGATTTTGAAGACACTTTTTCTAAAGCTTTAAGTTTTAGCTGGCAAAATTTAGATATCTGGTTACCTCAAGCGTTAGCCAACAATTCCGCAAGTATTGCTGCTGTTGGTGGGTTTTTTATAAACCCTGCGTTGGGATACTCTTTGTTTTTTGGTATGGGATATGGTCATAAGGTTACAAATATAACCCGTAATAGATTTATGGCGGATAAACAAATTGGAATTATAGATTCTAAGCTTAAAGAAGCAGTAACAGAAGACAGAAGATTATCTCTTATAAAACAAAAAGACGATTGGAGAAGAAAAAAACAAATAGGCTATTGGCAAGAACGATTCTCCGGTATATTAGCTGGAGCCTCAGAGATAGTTTGGGAAAGACTTGGTTCTGTTAATGCTATAAAGAACTTCTCAAAATGGTCTAGAGTCGTTGGTAGAGGTCCGATGAAAAAAGCTATAGGTTTAGGTTATGGTATTACTCTTACGCAAGCAGTAGAGCTTAGTGAAGAGCTTGGTACTCAGTTTACTAATAATTTTTTTGATAACATAGTATTAGGAGAAAATAAATCCATTGGTGATGGTATAAACAAAGATTTTTTCGCCAACGTGATAGTGACTGGTTTAGCCTTACAAAGCAGAAACATAGGACAAACAACCTTTAACTTACTATCTGATCAAATTAGAACAAGAGATCAGAAAAAATTAAATGCAGAACGATTGCAAAGAATTTTTGAGATAGATAAGGCTTTGCAAAATCCACTCACGTTGAATTCTATTGAAGTGGAAAAGCTTGAAAACGAGAAAATGGATCTTATAGAGCAAGCGGGTATAGAGACAGTCATGAACATCGATAATCTTAACAACTTAACATTTGAAGAAAAGCAAGTTGTTTTTGAAAAAGCAAGACAAGCGCAAGAAGTGCTTAGCGAGCTAGAGACTCTTGGTGCTAGCGGCGACGTTACATCTAATTATGCTAAAAAGAACAAGAAGTTCTTAATGGATAAGTATAACGAGTTGGTTGGAGAGAAGGATCAGATAATAGACAAGAAGGGTAAAGAGATAAGGGAAAGAGCTAAAAACAGTAACAATCCTGCTGCAGCCGCTTACAACGCTGGTTTTAATAACTTTGCAACTAATCTTGCTAGGTATAACGCTGAAAAGAATGGTAAGCAGTTTACACAAATAAACGACATTACTAATTTAAAGCAAAACGAAGAGTTGTTTGATGATTATCAAGAAATATTAGAAGCTTATGAAAATGGAGATTATGCTTTTCATGCTGAAAGTGGAAATGTTTATGTGTTTCAAGAGAACGTAGATAACCAAATCTACGGAACTGTTACTGAAAACACTGTTACTGGAGAAAAAGTTTATTCAGATAATAATACTTTAGAGGCTATGATAGCTGCCGTGTCACCACTACATGAGAATCTACATGATAGAAATAGAACCGTTGGTATCATAAAGGATGGTAAAGTGGTAGAGTCAGCGGTTGAAGCTATAGAAGGTATAGAAGCTGAAATGCAAGCACTATTAGATGCTAACAGAATAACTCAAGAGGTTTTTGATTTGTTTAAAGCTAGAAAAGATTTATATACAGACAAAAACTCTGGACAAGTCGATATGGAGGAGCTTATTAATCTTGTAGGTGACTTGCATTTTATAGGGGCTTTACCTATTAGTAGTTTTAATAATTTATTTGGATTAAAATCACTTCTTAACAATGTTGCTAGCTTTTTCTTTGGGGAGTCAGCGCCTATGTTTAGGTTTAAAACAAAAGATGTGTTTGGTTATGTAAGAAGTTTTTACAAACAAAGTAAGTCTAAAAAGTTAAAACTATCTATGCGTGTTACTGATGATAAAAAGGCTATAAGTTTATCTAAAAGTACGTATGATCAATTTAGTCCTGAAGAGCTGGTGGAAATTATTAAGGACCCGGTTTACAATGATACACAAACGACAGCTGCCGAAAATTCTTTAACAAAGCAATTTGATTTACTAGCGTTAAAAGCTTTAAAATATGATACTAGAAAAGGTGATATTGCTAGAGAAGAAGTTTTAGCGGCAGCTAGAGAGTATTTACCAGGTATCATAAATAGATTTAATCCAGAAAACGCTAAGTTCTCCACGTTTGTAAATAGTAATATAGCGCCAAAACAAGCTGTAATATATGAAGAAGCAAAAAGCTTAAGCTTTGAGACAGTTAGTTTAGATGCTCCACAGGCACAGCAGTTGGCTGATGAGACTACTGAAGTAGAAAGTAACTTAACTGAAGATAAAATAACTAAAGTTAACGTTTTGCAGGTTGGTAAAATAGCTAGCAAGCAAGATGAGATTAGAAAAGCTACAAAAGTTAAAAAAGGAGATACACACAAACAAATTACAGATAACAACAAAGGTAACGTTGGGAGTGTAATATTTAATATTCCAGCAAATAAAATAGCTAACCCTAAAGACAATATAACAACTTCTAATAAAATTGTAAACCCTAAAACTGGTAAACCAGTTAAAAAAGGAGAAACTGGTATACCTGAGCGTTCTGAAGCTACAAATATTCAAGATCATTTTTCTGATATAAATACAGCTAAAAATTTTATAAAAATATTAAACCCTACTAATGTTAGTGAAAAAGATGCTGATATAAATAAAATAGGAGAAAACATACAGGTATCAAGAGGTGTTTACGGTAGAGCTATAGGTTTGCCAAATAGAATTTTAGATTACTTCTATAATAAAAAGTTTAAGCCTGA
>Ga0209232_1000389_pt1 | contig 27049 bp, 32 predicted proteins | sample ETNvirenome_2_60_FD_184066 | JGI IMG/M metagenome (GOLD analysis project Ga0209232, IMG submission 184066) | Marine viral communities from the Pacific Ocean - ETNP_2_60 (SPAdes) (version 2) | ecosystem: Environmental > Aquatic > Marine > Oceanic | place: Pacific Ocean | collected 2013-06-22
TTTTTTTTTTTTGGGTTGCGTATGCAACCCGAATTTTTTTGGTGATGACTATCACCAGATAAGGCGTATTAACGCCTTATCATAAAATGTTTTTATTATGAAAAAACCTTATTCAGCAATCGCTGGTATCAATTCAGATCCAGTAATAACCTTTGGTAATTTTTGGTTATGTTTTGCTAACCACTCCTGACCTTTAATACTTTTTGATTGTAAGTTCTTTAGATCTTTAACTTTACCAGATGAATAAGGAACATATTTTTCAATGTGTGTTTCGTAAAACTCAACAGTTGCTTGCCTCTTGGTTTCAAGTAATTCAAGGGTATATTGCATTCTTTCAACAGACCACTCAATTTTGCTTAATTGTTGTGAGTATGTTTCTTGACCTTGAAATGATGCTTTAACACTATTAATGTTAGAACCATTAATTTCTTTGAGTTTTTGGTACTCAATAGCTTTTGCGTCCATCAATGATTTTTGATTATTGATTCTGTAATCTAATCTTCTGATCTCAGAGCCAACCTCACATTTTAGATTGAACATATCATCATATTGCAACAATGCTTTATGTTGAGTAGTTAATGCTGATGTTGTATCAGTTTTAACAGATGCTAGTACTTCAGTTTCTTTTTGTTCTATTGTAGTCATTTTAGTTCTCCTATTTAAGATATTATAATTTATATTATTTATATATTTTATAATATTGTTATATGGTGTTATCTCCATGATAACGCCTTGTATTTTAAAGAAACTAATAGAAAATAATATTAAAGAGCTTGGCAGTTACTGCGACCACTTGTTATTCTCTATATCGCTGGGTGGGGACCCAGCGTAATAATGTATGCATAGTCAAGTTGTCCTCTTTATTATTATTTTTACTTAGTTTCCCAGCTAGGTTCTAAAGGATTTAAGAATCCTTTATGAGATAAGTGGGGGTTTGGGGGTTGTGTACCCCCAACAAAATATGCAGTGTATTCAGTAAGATATTCAATGTCTCCATTTTCTTCTTGACATCAATATTTCTTATCTATAACTAACAAGAGGTGCCTACGCAAGAAACGCAATTAACCGACAAAGAGAAGTCAGCAGTAGCAAAGTATGGACTAACAACCAAGCAAGTAAGGTTGGTAGATACACTTGTAGCCACAGGATGTAGCATCAAAGAAGCATCAGTAAAGGCTGGATATTCAACGAAAGATGGGGGTAGAGTACAGGCGTCACGAACACTACGAACATCAAAGGTACAAAAGTACATGATGGATCAGTGTGCGAGAACACTAGGACTAGGAGCAGTGGTTGCGTCAAACAAACTTGTCCATTTAGCTGGTGGAGCCAAGAGTGAGTATGTACAGTTAGAAGCAAGTAGAGATATACTTGACAGGGTTGGTCTACGCACCCCCGACAAAGTTCAGCATAGTGTCGAAGGACAACTGAAGATCAACATAGACCTAGGATAGTTTGAAACGCAGACAACACTGCTTAGTTCACTACGAGGGGGTGGGGGGTTAAAAACTGCTTGATTCGGTAGTGAACAGGTGTTACACAAACATTAGATGTCAAAAAAGTACTTCAACATAGTTCAAATCCTGAACTGGAGTAGAGAAGAACAAGTTAAATATAAGGTTTGTTCGGTTAAAGACTGTAAAGAATGGGGAAGTTTCGGAATAAATGAGAATAATCGCTATTATTTTCTTTGTGGTAAACATTATAAAGGGCAAAAAGCGTCTTGAGAAAGACGAACATGAAATATTTTTAGGTTCAGACACCTACTAATCTGTCAATGAACAATTTATGTGCATTGATATAGTTTATCCTTATAGATATATTAAATAAACAACACTTCAAAAAGGAACTTACATAAGTTCTAGCTTGTCAGGTTATGACATGGTGTTCATCCAGCTGGATTTTACTCTTGAAGTTTGTAAAAATTTTTTGTAGAAAGGGTATATGGCTATGACACCATCAGAAAAGAAGCACCATGATCTCCGTAAAGAGAACAAGGTGTTAAAGAAAGAAGTTAATGAACTAAACCTACAAGTTAAATTCTTAACTGATAGATTAGAACTAAAAAATGAACAGCTGTTTGAATTAAGAACAGGAACTATCAACAAAACAGTTGATGAGTTTATTGAATTTAAAACAAAAATAATGGAGAAACAACCAAATGCCTAAAGTTGGAAAAAAAACTTTTCCTTATACACCAGCTGGTATGAAAGCTGCTAAAAAAGCTGCTACCAAAAAGTCTGTAAAGATGAGTGCTAAAAAGAAAAAGTAATATTGTCGGAAATAATCAGACCACCTGACTTTGATCCGATTGATGCTGAAGTAGATATTGATAATAGAAAGCAATTTCCTTTATCATTCCAAGATAGACAAAGATTAAGAAAGATAGTTAAGAAAGTTCATCTTAAATTTTTACCAGAGGAGTTATTAACTAATAAAGAAGCTGATAAAATGATAGAAGCATTAGGACCAAGTGTTAGGGAGAAGTTACTGATTGAGCATATTGCAAAAGTCAAGTAATGGAATTTAATTATAAACCCGATGGACAAACACTTAGAGGCTTTCTTAAATCAAACGATTTCTTTAGAGGACTTCGAGGACCAGTTGGTAGCGGTAAGTCAGTTGCTTGCTGTATTGAAATATTTAGAAGGTCACTTCAGCAGTCTAAAGGTAGTGATGGAAGACGAAAGTCTCGTTGGGCTGTTATCAGAAACACGAACCCTCAATTAAAAACTACAACAATTAAAACATGGCTGGATTGGTTTCCAGAAAATACCTTCGGACCTTTTAGATGGTCAATTCCCTATACACATCAGATAACTATTGGCGATGCAGACTTAGAAGTTATATTTCTTGCATTAGATAGACCAGAAGATGTCAAAAAACTTTTATCATTAGAACTAACTGGTGTTTGGGTTAATGAAGCAAGAGAATTACCTAAGTCAATCATTGATGCTTGTACTATGCGTGTAGGCAGATTCCCTTCCATGCGTGATGGTGGTGCATCATGGTATGGTGTTATAGCAGATACCAACGCACCTGAAGAAGATCATTGGTGGGCAGTCATGGCTGGTGATGTACCAGTGCCTGACCATATTGGTAGAGAAGAAGCCTTGATGTTAGTTAAGCCTGATAACTGGAGTTTTCATACACAACCCCCAGCATTGTTAGAAACTAAAGATGATAAGGGTGAACTAACAGGATATAATAGAAATCCTTTATGCGAAAATAAAAAATACATTACAGATGCTTATTATGAGAACATAGTTAAAGGAAAAACTAAAGGGTGGATTGATGTTTATGTAATGAATAAACTAGGATCATTAGAAGAAGGCAAGCCTGTCTATCCTAGTTGGAGTGAAGATATACATCTTAGTACAGAAGTAATTACTCCTTTTCCTACAGATGTTTTTATTGGTATTGATTTTGGATTAACACCAGCAGCAGTCTTTGGACAGAAACTATCAAGTGGAAGATGGGTAATCTTACAAGAACTTGTATGTTTTGATATGGGTATAGTTAGATTTACTGAATTATTGAAACATGAAATAGCTAAAACATATAAAGGATTATCAATAGACATCTATGGTGATCCAGCTGGAGACTTTAGAGTGCAGACAGATGAAGCAACACCCTTTCAAATTATGAGATCACAAGGAGTTAAGGCTAGACCAGCTCCAAGTAATGACGTTTCTCTGCGTATAGAGGCAGTAGAAACAGCTTTAAGTAGATTAGTAGAGGGTAAGTCTGGTTTTTTATTAAATAATAGTTGTGTGAACCTTAAAAAAGGTTTTAATGGTGGCTACCATTATAGAAGAATACAAACATCTGGAGATCGTTATGATGAAAAGCCTAATAAAAACAAATACTCCCATGTACACGATGCGTTGCAGTATATGTTAATGGGTGCTGGAGAAGGTAAACAGCTAACAGTAGGAATATCAACACCTAGTGCTGTAGTTAAAACTAGGGGTTGGAATATCTTTGACAAGAAGAAAAAGAAATCAGTATGGCAAAACAGAACAAATTTTTAGTTTATTTCTTTGAAAATGAAGATGGTCATAAACATACTAAGAAATTTAGAAAAGGATTTAAACACTGTGGGTGTATTAGTTATGATCCAACAACTAAGCATTGGCTAATTATAGAATATATATTTGGTCAAGTATTAGTAGAAACAATTACAGATAAAACAGCAGAAGCCTTTTTTAGAATGATTAGAATGAGAAACGGAGTAGTTTTAGATGGTCAAATGGAACATAAAAAGACTGGGTTTCCTAGCTTTATGGGGTCATGGATTAAAGAACATAGTTGTGTGAGTTATGTTCAACGATTAATAGGTTATAATAAATGGTGGATCTTTACACCCTATCAATTATATTGTGCGTTGAAAAAAGAAGGATATTCTGAGATAGATTTATAAACCTCATGGGAAATTTATTCGGTTCAACAAGATATAGAGAAACAGAAGCAGACAAAGCTCTGCGTGAAGATATTGAAAGAAAACGTAAAAAAGAAGAAGAAGAAAAACTTAGACTAGAAAAACAAGAAAAAAGAAAAAAGAAAAGAATGGGTAAAGGTTTATTAGGAAATAGAAGTTTATTTTCTAGTGCTGGACAACAAGGATATTTTAGAGATGGAGAAGAAATTTGAGTAGTAATACACCATCGTCATCAAAAAAGGGAATGTCTAATAAATCTGCTAAATCAAATGCAGTAGTACAAGGCATAAAAGCAGATCAATATGCTAAAAATAAATTAGGAATAACTGGACCTAATGTTAGTTATGAAGCTGGGCAAGTAGTAACAAGAGGTTTTACATCTTCAACAGTTCCTAGTCAAATGTATGGTGCAGACTATCAAGCAGCAAGAAATGAATATTTAGCTAGTCAAGGTTTAGGAACTGTCAGAGCTGATGGTGGTTTTATGGCTGGAGTACAAACAGATAAAGGATTAACATTTACAAATGCAACTAGAGGTGCATATGAAGCATCTAAAAGAGAACCAATGCCTTTATCTAGACAAATGTATGATTCACAACAAAGATTTAAACAAATAGCTGGTGCTATTGCTACAGGATTTACTGGTATGCCTTCATTTTATACTGCTGCATATATGTCTAGTAGGAAACCATATGCTGACTATATTGGTGAATTTTTAAATAAAAATAATCAAAGCACTAACAGAGGTGTAACAACTAATCAAAATAATAATAAAACTAAAACTGTTACTATAAAAGATACTCCCAAATTAGCAAGCGATCAAGATGCTGCTGCAAGAGGAGATAAAAAAGCATTAGCTAGAATACAAAAACTAGCAGCAAGTCAAACTGGTGGTAGTCCTAACAGAAAATTTTTAGTATCTTCAGCTAAAACATTTTTAGGTTCAATGAAATAATGCCTTATTTACCAACAGCAGAAGATGATACTCCTTATAGTGGAAACGATCCAAGAGTAGCTTCTTTTATTAAAAAATTTAAAGATGCTGAATATATATTTGATAATTGGAAAGATAAGTATGAAGAAGCATATGAATATACTATGCCTCAAAGAGAATCTTTTTATGACGAAACTATAGGCGAAAGAAGAACAGATAAAATATTTGATGAAACAGCTGTAGTAGGTATACAAGAATTTGCATCAAGACTACAAGCTGGAATGGTTCCAACATATGGTCGTTGGGCAAACTTTGAAGCTGGTTCTGAAATACCAGATGATGCAATACCACAAGTTAATGAACAGTTAGATGCTATTACTGAATATGTATTTGAAATATTAGGTGGATCTAACTTTAATCAAGAAGTACATGAAGCATTCATGGACTTAGCTATTGGAACTTCTGTTCTGTTAGTAGAAGAAGGAGATAGTCTTAATCCTATAAACTTTCAAGCTATACCTTTACCAAGAGTTATGCTTAACAATGGACCTGATAATAAAATAGATACAGTCTTTAGAACTAGATATATTAATTATAATCAGATTAAAACAGCATATCCTAAAGCAGAAATGTCTCCTGAAATGATGAAGAAGATTTCTGATGATGGGCATAGTAAAGCTAAAATAGTTGAAGGTGTTTTTAAATTATACGATAAGCCTAATGAAGAAAGATTTAAGTACTGTGTAGTTTGTATGAGTATGCAAGAAATGATTTTTGAAAAAGAATTAAAAGGTATTGGTTCAAATCCTTATATTGCGTTTAGATGGAACAAAGCATCAGGAGAAGTTTATGGTCGTGGTCCAGTATTTAATGCAATGGCTGCAATTAAAACTACAAACTTAACAGTAGAACTCATCTTACAAAATGCTCAAATGAGTATATCTGGTATCTATACTTTTGAAGATGATGGAGTAATAAACCCAGAAAATATTGCACTACAGCCCGGTAGTCTAATCCCTGTAGCACCAAACAGCAGAGGATTACAAGCACTACCAGCAGCTGGTAGATTTGATGTAGCTCAATTAATCTTAGGAGATATGAGAGCAAATATTAAAAAGGCTTTATACATGGAAACATTAGGTAGACCTGAAGGTACACCAATGTCAGCTACTGAAGTAGCAGAAAGAATGTCTGATCTATCACGACAAATAGGATCATCATTCGGAAGATTACAATCAGAGTTTGTAACACCCTTACTAAGAAGGGTAATTAGAATATTAACTAAACAAGGTAAGATAAAAATACCTACAGTTAATGATAGAGAAGTGAAAGTAGTATCTACATCACCTCTTTCTAAAGCACAACATCAACAAGATATAGCTGATGTTATGAGATTTTCAGAAATACTTGGAACTACATTCGGGCCAGAAATGTTAAACATGGTAGTAAAACAAGACGAAATAGCTAGGTATTTAGTAGATAAAATGAATTTACCTGAAAAATTAATACGAACAACAGAAGAGCAACAAGAGGTTGTTCAACAGTTGCAATCGCAACAACAACAAGCTAATATGCAACCTAATGAGTTGGAAAGACCTACAGAACAAGAAATCCAATAAACCTGAATCTACAGAAATAGATCAGATATTTACTTCAGTCTTTAATCAAGTTAATGGTAAAAAAGTAATTGAGTATTTAGAATCTATAACTATAAATAGTATATGTACTCCACAAGCCACTGATTCAACATTATGGCATTTGGAAGGACAGAGATATTTATTACACATTATTAAAAATAAAATAAAACGAGGTGCAAACAATGAGTGAAGATCAAGTAAATGAAAATACGACAGAAGAAAATACAACAGAAGAAAGTACTTCTGATATTCCTTCTTATGTTCCTGAAAAATTTTGGAACAGTGAATTAAGTGAAATCAATGTAGAAGAAATGGGTGCTTCTTATAAAGCATTAGAAAAAAAATTAGGTCAAAGAACAGATGAACTGGCTGGTACTATTAGAGAAGAAGTATTAGCAGACATTAAAGGTCAAGCACCTGAATCATACGAAATAAAAATACCCGAACTACCTGATGGTGTTCAAGTAGATGTAGATCCAGAACAACCTTTATTGAAATGGTGGGAAGAAACTGCTAGATCAAAAGGATTAAGTAACGATGATTTTAATAAAGGCATTGAGGCTTTTGTTAATAATGAAATTTCTGGGTTACCTGATAAAGAAACACAAATAAATTTATTAGGCGAGAATGCTACACAAAGAATTGAATCTGCTGATTTATGGGCAAAAAAAAATTTAACTGAATCAAGTTATGCAGCTATGGCTAATATAGCCAGTACTGCTGATGGGGTTAAAGCAATAGAAGAAATAATGAGCCTTAACAAAGATGCTCCTATTCCTAGTACAGAAACTAAAGTAGATGTATCTCTTGATCCTTTAGACTTAAGATCAATGATGGCTGATGAAAGGTATTGGAAAGATGGAGCAAAAGATCCAGCATATATCAAAAAAGTTACTAACCTTTACGAAAAATATTCGCAAAAAAAAGCGTAAGAAAGTTAAAATACTATGGAGAGATGCTATCAGCCATTCTGAATGGCTTTCTCCTAGTGAAGCAAAACTATATAAACCAGCAATAAATACTACTGAAGGTTATTTATTAGAAAAAAATAAAGAATCAACAATAGTTTATATGTCATATAATGATACTGATGTTGGTGATCTTACTGTAATTCCTACAGAAAATATTAAATCATTTAAATTTGTGCGTTGAATTATTAAGTTATCTATGTAACTGATAACTTAATAAGACCTCAGATGGCATTAGGATCGCCCTGAAAAGGATAACGATTGCTTCCAAACGAGATAATCTTTTTACATAAACAAATAACTTAAAAGGAGTTAAAATGAGTGCATCTATAAGTAATGCTTTTATTACTCAGTTTGAAGCTGAAGTACATATGGCATACCAAAGAATGGGAAGTAAGCTCAAAAATTTAATCCGTACAGTTAATGGTGTATCAGGTGAATCCGTTAAGTTCCAAAAAGTAGGAACAGGAGAAGCAACAACTAAAGCAAGACACGCTGAGGTTGTAGCGATGAATATTTCACACACAAACGTAACAGCAACACTTGCTGATTACTATGCATCAGACTATGTGGATAAATTAGACGAGCTAAAAACCAACATAGACGAAAGAGCAGTTATTGCGAATAACGCAGCATATGCTCTTGGTCGTAAGACTGACAGTATCATTACAACAGCAATGTCTTCTGCTACTACAGTAGCAAACAATGCTGGTGCAAATGGTGCATCTGTAGCAACTGATATGAATGTTGCAAAGTTCAAAGATATGCAAGCTCTATTTGGGAACAACGATGTTCCTGATGATGACCAGAGATATTGGGCTATTGGTCCAACTCAATGGGGAGATTTGCTTGCAGAAGATAACTGGTCAAACCTAGACTACATTGGTCCTAGCCAATTACCTTTTGCTGGAATGAATTATACTGCTAAGAGATTTTTAGGTTTCTTAACATTTGTTCATTCAGGTCTTGATACTTCTGGCTCTACAGACAGACATACTATTGCATGGCATAAGTCATCAATGGGTCTTGGTGTGGGTTCTGAAGTTAGAACTGAAGTAAACTACATTCCTGAGAAAGTAGCTCATCTATTAACATCATACCTATCAATGGGTTCAATCCTAATTGATACTAATGGTATTCGTGTACAGAAGTGTGCAGAATAATAAGGAGATAAAAATATGGCTTACGCATTAGCAAACCCCGTAAAAAAAATCTCCCAGATGGGTGATTCCAATTCAATGTGGTATTACACCGATGGCGATGCTATTGGGGATATTGACAACGATGATTATTTTATCTTGTCTTACAAAGAATTAACTGCTGGAGATATTATTATTGTAAATAGTGGTGGATCAAACGCTGTTGTAGATATATTAATTGTATCTGTAAACGATGGTGGATCTAACCTAAATACAGTATTACTAGCATAATTTATTTAGATGTGGGGGAGTAATCCCCCACACAATGAAAGGTAAAAAATGGCAATAGGTATAGCAGCAAAAGCATTAGCGAAAAAATTACTTAAAAATAAAAGTCTTAAAAAAGCGATTAATGTAACTACAAAACAAACAAACAAATTAAAAGAAGCAGTAAAAGTAAACACAAAAAAAGTTACTGGATCTGCTGCAGTAACTGGTGCAGTTGCTAAAGCAAAACCAGCTGTTAAAAAAGCAGTAGATAAAACTAAAGATGCAGTTGCTAAAGTAAAAGAAAAAGCAAAACCAGCAGTAGATAAAGCTAAAGAAACTGCTAGAGCTGCATCTGTTAAAGCTCGTAGAAAAGCTGGACCAAAAGTTAGAGATACTGCAAAAAGAGTAGCAAGAGGAACTGCTGCCGCAACTGGTGGTGCTTTAGGATTAGCTGGTGGAATGGCAGCCGCACCTACTCTTGGTGGTGCTGTTTTAGGAGCAACTACAGGCTTTGTAAGTGCAAAAGATCCAATAAAAGGTGCTAAAATAGGTGCTGGTGTTGGTGGTGCTTTAGGATTAGCTGCAACTGGTGCGTTAGCTGCATCTATGCTAAAATCTTCTACACCTAAAGAAGCAGCGGTAGAAATAAAAAAAGATTCTAATGGTAGTTATGTAACTAGGTTTAAAGATGATAATAATAATCTTTTTGCTAGTACAAAACAAATTAGTGGTAAAGATTTAGATGAAGTTAGAAGAGGTATTGCAATATTAGATTCTATTCTTTTAAGTGAAGATCCTAGAAAACAACAAAGACAATTTTCACAAATAGCTGCATATTTAAATCTTAAACATGGAATAACAACAATACAAGGAAAAAATTTAAATATAGTTATGCCTCAAGGATTAAACGAAAGAGGTAATAAAAATATGTTAATTTCAAGTCCTAGGTTTTAATATTGGCAGTAACTAAAGTAGATATTGCCTCAAGAGCTTTAGTATTAGTAGGAGCTAATCCTATATCTTCTTTTACTGATAACTCTACAGAAGCCTTAATTACAAATACTATTTATGAAGAAGTAGTAGAATCTACTTTAGCAGAATCACATTGGAGATTTGCTATGGGTCAAAAACAATTATCTTTATTGGCTGATGCTCCAACAACTAGATATGAATACGCATATCAAATGCCTAGTGATCCAGCAGTTATTACAATTATGACTGTAACTAATAATGACAATCCTATTCCTTATGCTAGATATGAAGATAAAATTTATCTAAATGGATATGGTTCTAGTAGTAAAGTATATATGGATTATGTATTTAGACAGGATGAATCTTTATTCCCAACATATTTTAGATTAGCTTTAATATATAAACTAGCTAGTGCTTATGGTGGTTCTTTAGGTAGAGATGCAGACTTAATTAATTCTTATGAAACTAAAGCAGAAAGACAGTTAATCAAAGCTAGAAATATTGCTTCTCAAGAAACAACTACTAAGAAGTTAAATACTACAAGATTTATAGCTGAGAGAAGGAGTAGTCGAAGTGGGCTTGTTGATTATTAATGCCCAGAAAAGTCAGACAAGTATTTACCAACTTTTCAGCTGGAGAGCTTAACCCTTTACTTAACGCAAGAACAGATGCTAAAGCATATTTTGAAGGTGCTAGGCAATGTAAGAACTGGTATCTTTTAGATGAAGGTGGTGTCATGCGTAGACCAGCCACACAATTTACAGCAGAACTACCAGCAGAAGCTAGAATTATTCCTTTTATTTTTGCAGAAGACGAAGTAGCAATTTTTGCTTTATCTAATAATAGACTAGATGTTTACAATTCTAGTGGTACTGCAATAGCATCTAACATTACAAGTAATTGTAATTGGACTACAGCACAACTCTTTGAATTAAGTTATGCTCAATTTGCTGATACAGTATTTATCTGTCATAGAAACAATCCCATTGTACAAATTAAAAGAACTGCTGCTTCTACATTTTCAGCAAGTTTATATGCCTTTGAAGAAGACGACAGTGTTACAGTAGGTGGTATTAATAAAACATTACAACCATTTTATAAATATGAAGAACCTACTATTACTTTAACACCAGCAGCAACAAGTGGTACAGGAGTAACTGTTACTGCAAGTTCAAGTGTATTTACCTCAGACCATAATGGAACATATATTCGGATTGGTGGTAAACAATGTAAAATAACTGGGTATACAAGTGGAACTCAAGTTGCTGTAACAATTTTAGAAACATTAGCTGCAACGACTGCTGAAACAGATTGGGAAGAACAATTAATATCTGCTGTTAGAGGTTATCCTCAAGCAGTTACTTTCCATGATAATAGAATTTGGTTTGCTGGTATAAAAGATGCACCTTCTTCTGTTATAGCATCAGAGATAGGAGCATACTTTAGTTTTGATTTAGGTACAGGATTAGCCAATGAAGCAATTAATGTTAATATAACTGCTGATACTGTAAATGAAATTAGGCATTTAATATCAGGTAGAAACTTACAAATCTTTACAGATTCTGGAGAATATTATATTCCACAAAGTACAGACAGTGCTATTACACCAGCAAGTATATCTTTTTTAAGACAAACACCTTATGGATGTAATAGAGCAAAACCAACTCCTTTTGATGGTGCTACTATTTTTACATCTAAAAATGGCAAGTCAATTCGTGAGTATGTTTTTTCAGATTTAGAACAAGCATATAAATCTAATAGTATTTCTGTATTATCTTCTCAAGTTATTGACAATCCTAAAGATATTACAATGATGACTGGTAATGAAGAAAGACCAGAGCAATTTGCTTATTTCCTTAATAGTGGTACTACATTAGATGGGCAAATAGGAGTTTTTCATAGTATTAGAGATGAAAAAATAGCTGGTTGGACTATATGGAGTACTAAAACAAATGATAAGTTTTATAGTATAACTTCTGTTAATGAATTTTTATTTGTTGTTTCTAAAAGAATATTACCTTCAGGTACTAAATATTTATTAGAAAAGTTTAGTAATGATGATTCAATAACTGTAGATTGTAGTACAACTACTACAGTATATCAAAAAGGATCACCAGCTGTAAAAGGTGGTAGCCAATCAGGAACAACATTATTAATGGATGGGATTACTACTGCACCAGCTATTCAAGAAACATTTACTATTGCTGGGAATGCTACAGAATACACTATTCAAGCAGTAACTAATACAGCAACAAATGAATATAGTTTACAATTAGATAAATCATTAGCGGCAACTCCTTCAGATAATGCTGTAATTACAATAGTAAAAGGATTTGTACATACTGTTAATGCTATTTACGAAGCCACAAATGTTGTAGAAGCAGTTTATGGAAATGGTGCGTTGGGATCATATACTATTGATGCTAATAATAGAATTACTTTGGCTAATGCTCCACAACCTACAGGCGTTAGAGTAGGATATAACTTTACGCCTATATTAGAAACAATGCCTATTGATAAAGAAATTGATACTGGACCATTGACAGGACAGCCAAGAAGGATTAATAAAGCTATAATAGATATTTCAGGGGGGTTAGACGTAACAATGAAAGCTGCTGACTTAACATCTAAAGAATTAATAATTCAACAAGCAGATTTTAATATTGGTACAGATTTAGCATCAGTAGGTGGTAAAAAAGAATTTACTTTTCTGGGATATAGTAAATCACCAACAATAACAATATCACAAGATAGTCCTCTACCTCTAAAGGTATTAGGATTGGCAATGGAGATACAATTCGCATGAGTGCTAATGCAGCAACATTAATGTTAATATCATCTGGGATATCAGCTGTAGGAACATTATCATCTATGAGATCGCAACAAGCTGCTCTTAATAGAGAAAATTATAGAATAGAAACAGAATCACAAATGGCTAAATTAGCAGCCTTACAAGAAGAAAATGCTAGAACTCAATATGCTAAAAAAGAAATAGCTAATAACTTAGCTTACCAATCTATAGCTGGGTATGCAGATGATAGTATGTCTTTTTTAAATATGAATAAACAAGTTATTGAAAATAGAAATAAAGATATATCAGATATTAGATTAATGGGAAAATCTGTTGATGTAAAATTTAGACAACAAGTTTTTGAAAATGAAGCTAGAACTCAGGCAGTTACATTTGGTGGCTATACTTCAGCAGTTGCACAATTAGTAAATGGTTACGGAAATTATAAGTGGTATAGTTAATGGCATTAACATCAGGCGAAAAACAAAAACAAGCAACAGTTAGTTCTATACAAAGTAGAATGGGAGTTGTTGATACTTATAGTGGTGAAAATCCAATAGGGTTAGCTGCAAAAAATGCATCAGCTGTTTTAGATGTCTTTGCAGAAAGAGAAGCTAAAAAAGAAGAATTATCTTGGAAAACAGATTTTAAACTTAAAAGCAGAAATCATTTATTAGAACTTGCAAGAAAACATTATGATGATCCTGATGCTTTCACAAAAGAAGCTGATACTTATAGAAATACTCTTATTACTGCAGCACCTACTAGGTTTAAAGAATATGCAAAAGAATACACAGGTAATATAGCATTTGAATATGGGGATAATATTTGGAAAGAAGCTAAAGCTCAAAAAGAAATATTAGAATTTTCAAATTGGCAAAAACAACACTCAAATTTTCTTGCTGATATGAATGAAGGTATTATGAATAAAAACTCATTTGAAATGCAAGATTATTTTACGCAAAGTTTGAAACCTCAAATGGCAGATGAAATAAGTGATTATGAAACTTTTTATGATTCTGTAGATTCTAGTATACAGGCTTTGTTAGCTGATAAATTTGGAACGCCAGATGTATTTGCAAAAACTGTAATGATACAAGCTGAAACAACAAGATTAATTAGCATAGCAAACAAAGAGTTAATACAAGCACAAGTAGATGATTCTAATATGATTCAAGCTAATGGGGAATATCCAGAAGATTATATTACAGAAGTATCTAAAGTTAATGATAAACATGCCAAATGGGGAGAAAATTATTTAGACAATCCAACACATGATGAAGAAGATGCAAGTGTTTTAAAAGACACTGACAGAAACGATAGAATGGTTATTTTAGAGCAAGTACAAAAATTTACTACTGATTGGAATCAAAAAAACGAAAAAAATGTATTAAAACAAAATACAATATTAGAAGTAGGAAAACAAGAAGAAGTAAAAAATATAATAGCCTCCATAAAAAATGGATCAACTTGGGATTCTAGCGAGTTACGAGCATATGGAATATCCCAAGGTTTTAATGAAAGTCAATTAACAAACTTACAAAATGAAAATTTACTTCAATTACAAATTGATTCAGTGTCCAAAAGTATTGGAACATATAAAGTAAGTAAAGAAACTGGCAATTATGATTTTATAATAAACAAGGATTTCACGCAAGGCGACATAATAAAAACACTTCAAACGAATACAAAATGGTTACAAGACAAAGGTGTAGAAATTACTTTAGAGGAATTTACAGATAGAGTAATGATGAGTAATATGTATAGTGTCTTTAGTATATTAAATCCAGAAGCAACATATCAGGATTTTCTATCTATGGATCTTGATACTGTTATAACTAACCAACCTATTTCTAATAATAATTTTTTAACTAATGCCTTAGTAAAGATAACAGATAAATATGGCTCTGCACCTAGTATGTTATTAGAGTATTTTGATACTTATGACACTTTTAATTTTGAATTAGCAGATGATAGACTTAGATTAAGAAATATGGCTGCATTTGCAAATAATTTATATTTAAATAATGGTAGATTCCCTATTCCATTAGGAGATGATGAAAAAGCTAATAAAGCATTTGAAGCATTAGTAGATTTACACCAAGAATTTCTAAGAGTAGATAAAACAAATCCTGATAGATTAAATTTAAATGAAAGAGAAATAAATGATACTATCGATATAGCTGATTATGAAAAATTTATTGTAGAACAATGGACAGCAAAATATTTACCAAATCAAACAAAATTAGATGAAAGAATAACAGATATACGAAATTTTATTAACGATAATGATATAGACCTTACTGGTATGATGGCTGATTATTTTAAAGATAGAGAAGAAGATGGTCCGTGGTATGGTTTATTTTTTACAGATCAAGGATTATTAACTGGTAATCCTGAAATTAATTTGGTTGGAGATGATGCAGATTTAATACCTGAATTTAATTTAGTAATGGAATTAGCTGGTGATGAAATATATACAAGATTAGCGTCTAGTATAGACAGCACTAGAGGATTAAGTGAACAAGTAATTAGAAACCAAATAAACAAACAATTACCTTATCTTTTAATGACTTTAAGATCACAAGGTTGGGGTTATGATGAAAATACTGGATGGTCAATGCAATAATGGGTCAGCTAGTAAAATTTCCAATGTTTCAAACTTATACTCAAAAAGGATTAACAAAAGATCAAATTAAATCAGATGCAACAATGACTATTATTAACAGAGGTTTAAGAATGTCAAATTCAGAAAGATTAGCATTAGGTGTAAGTGAAGATTTTTGGACAGCAGAAAATGTATTAGGTCTTTGGGATAACGGAAGAATTAGATTTGATTATGATCCAAGAAGTATTGGAGATCCAACATATAGAATATCTATGGACTTAGATGGAGATGGATTGTTTATGGCTTTAAATAATCCAACAGATCCAGATATAAGTTTTAAACCAGAAGCAAATAGAACATTAAATGGTTCTTTAACTTTAGAAGGAGTTAGAGCAGAATTTCAAAATGAGGCTTGGGAAAATTGGATGAATACATTTCCAACTGAATCATTTACTCAAAAATATATGTTTGATCCAGTATCAGAAGTGCCATTTGTTATGTCTACTTTAAAAGGAATGTTTAACCTTATGTATAATGGATATAACAAAGGAAAAAATGGTGTAGAAGATGTAGCTAGAATGTTTAATGACATAGATTGGCTACCAGATGTAGAGTTTGATATGAATACTGTAGAAAGACAATTACAAGAAAATCAAATTAATTTTCTTACATACCAACAACAAAAAGAAGAAGGAATTTTTGATGAAACTATATCTGGTAAATTTGAAGGAAGCGAACAAACAGCATTAGGATTTGAAGACACAGGAACAAGTATATTATTTAGTACTATTAATGACCAAGAAGGTGGCTTTCGTTCTTATGCATATGATTCTGGATATACAGCAGATAGAAATAAAACATTTATTCCCGGTGTTAGAGGTGTTGGTGGTGGACCAATAGAAATGGCAGCTAAAGATAGTAAAATACATAAAGCAGAATATGATTTAATGATGTCTGAAATTGGTGATCCTACTATTGGTACTGGGCTATCATTAAAAGATCCTACTGTTATTAAAGAATTACAAAATCTTGGATATAATATTGATAAATTATTAACTGGCGAACAATCTTTAACTAGAAAAGATAATAATATTGTAATGATGAAAATGATAGATCAAAAATTAAATATAGTAAGTGATCTTGTTGGTATTCCTGTTAATGAATTAGCAACAAATAAAAATGCTTATTTAACTATTGGGTTAATAAAACTAGCATACAATAGTAGTTCTTGGATTGGTCCTAGATTTCAAAAAGCATTAAAAATGTATATAGAAACAGGAGATGAAAAATGGTTAGGTACTTTTAGTAGTTATAATTCAGGTTCTAATGAATTTTATTCAGAAGATCGCCCTAAAATATTAGGTGGTCCTAATAGAAAAGAAATTGAACAATATGAACCAACATTATTAAATGAATTATGGAATGATGCTGAAAGCATGAATGCAAATGGAATGGGTGGTTTTCTAACAATGATGGAAGATGTAGGTGGTTTTATTACTGCTTGGTCGCAAGGTCAAATGACTTATTTCCCTGAATTGCAAATTGCGGCTTCCCCACAAATTAGTAAAAAAAATAAGTCAGTTTTAGATTAATGGGAGAGTTTAGTCCTTTAGGAGATCAAAATGTAAGAAGACCCAATATTAGTGGTAGACCTGATCCTACAGATCCCATAAATTATTTTCAAGGGTTAAGAGATATAGGAGCTGGTTGGGCAGATGAAAACATATTTGGAATTGGTTATAAATATATTGTAGATGCTAGTGTAGCTGAAGATGATACAGAATTTGTAAGAGATACTAATTACAATATATTCCAAGATTCTCAAATTAAAGGATTAGAACCATATATAGGTAATTTCTTACATAGTAAAAGTAAAAAACATACTACAAGATTAATTTCTAAATTTATTAAAAATGCTAAAAACCAAAAAGGTTCTCCTTCTTATATAGTAGGTAGAATATTAGGTGGATTTACAGATCCTACTAGTCTTTTTGCATTTACAAAAGCTGGTAGTTTTTTATTTACTGGTAATAAATTATCAAAATCAATTAAATTAGGAAGTATGATAACTGTTGAAGAAAGTATTAAACAGGGATTAAGCGATACAAGAGCATGGGAAGATACTGTTTTAATAACAGCAAGTGGTTTTGTTATCCCAGCATTATTTCCATCATTTAATAATAAATTAGCTGGTAAGAAATTTGATGAAACTGCTGATAAATTAGATAACATGGACACACATTATTCTAATAGCCAATATGTTGGTGGTGGTATTTATAAAGATAAATCTGTTGGTGCGGCTCAAATAGGAAAAGTTAGAACTGAAACAGAATGGATAAAAGCTAATCAAATTGAAACTACTGGGTTAGGTATATTTGGAGAAAAATCTGGGTTTACACCAGTATTTAGAGTATTAAATAAAGGTGAATTAGACCAACAAGATTTTATTACTACTGTATTAGAAAGTCCTTTATTAACTAAAGGTAATTTTGAAGGAATACAATCTGGACCCACTATTGAAAGAAAAGTAAAATCTCGTCATTACATGATTAAGATTAGTGATGATGCTGTTATGGCTGAATACAATACTTATCTAAAAAGACTTGGTAAAAATGAACAAAATATTTTAGAAAAAACTATTAATACAAAATTAGGTACAGGCTTAGAAAAAACTGGTGTAATGACACCTAGAGAATTTTCTGCTGCTGTAACTAGAGCTAGATTAAATCCTAATTTACCAGTTGCACCTGAAGTAAGAGCTGCTGCTAAACATACTGAAGATTTGTTTTATGGTCCATTAGGAAAAGAATATCAAGAAAGTGGTATAGCTGTTGCATGGCATACATATCAAATTGATAGATTAAATGGTTTTATTAGAAGAATGGAATCAAATAAAAAAACAGATCGTAATCAATTAATGAATTTAATAGCTATCAGAAACAAAATTCAATCTAAATTAGAATTAATGCAAAACACAGGAATACAACTTAGAAAAAATTATATTAATCCATTATACAGAAGAGATGCAATAGAAGCTAATCCAGAACTTTTTAAAAAAATAATGAGAGAAGAATTAGAAAAATTAATGGGTAGAAATCTTAATAAAGATTTAAACAAAGTAACTGGAAGATTTTATGATGACAAAAAAAAATGGTCTATACAGCAAACAAACGATTTAATAGACGATATTATTGAATCATTTATGCAATATCAACCTACTCTTAGATTAAGAGATATTGATGATGTACTTACTAAAATACCAGATGAAGCAATAGGAGAAGTTAATAAAATATCTAGTAGATTTTTAGGGAGAGATTTAGATATTGATTATACAAGATTAATGAAAGAAGGATTTATGGAAGATGACATAATGCTTCTACAAAGACATTATTTTAATCAAGTAGTTCCTGATATAGAAATAACAAAAGTATTTGGTGATCCTATGGGGTACGGAACTAGATGGTCAACAACCAATCAATATTCTGAAGGTTTAATTCAAATTACTGACAATATGTTAAGAAAAAATGGTAATTATAATAGATATTATAATCAAAAATTTGATGCAAAAGCAAAACCAATAGGTGATTATTTAACTAAAGAACAAATAAGCATCTTAAAAGATTTAGATGCTTCTATACATTTAATTAGAGGAACATATGGTTTAGCACAAGATCCTAATAGAACTTTTAGTAGAGGTCTTAGAATGATGAAGCTGTATAATGCTACAACTATGCTTACTGGTATAGCACAAGTAGTAGATACAGCTAGATTAGTTATGATTAATGGCATGGGTAAAACATTTAAAATACAAGTAGAAATGTTCCAAAGTGGCATGGCTAAAGAAATACTTAAAATGTCTAAAAACTCTACACAGTTAGGTGGTGAAGCATTAGACATGATAGATAGTTCTAGAGCAATGGGTATGTATGGTATGGAAGATGCTTTCGGTGTATTTAATAAAATGGAAAGAGGAATGAGCAAAGTAGGAAATGTCTATTTTACATTTTTAAATGCTAGTAACCCATGGAACGCTTCAGTAAAAACTATGGCTGGTTTTTATAATGGTACTAGAATAATAGAAAATGTAGAAAAAATAGCATTAGGAAAAAAAATATCTAAGCTCAATAGAGCTAGATTAAGTTTTTTAGGAATAGATGATAGTATTGCTAGAGAGATATATAAACAATATCAAAAACATGGTGTTGGTAAAAATGGTAAAATAGCAACAAAAGCAGATGGTAATGATTTTAAATATATGCGTGTCGCTAATAGTGATGCTTGGGACGATACTGTAGCAGCAAAAAAAGCTGCTGAAATATATCATCAAGGATTATCTAAACAAGTAAATGTAGATATTGTTACTCCAAGTAAAGGAGATATTCCTCTCTGGGCAAATGGTGAAATAGGTGGTGCTATAGCACAGTTTAAAAAATTTGGTGCTGCTGCTACACAAAGAATGTTAATGCGTGGATTACAAGAAAAAGACATGAATTTTATGCAAGGTGTTTTCTTATTAATGGGTGCTGGTATGATGGTAGATGCATTTAGACAACATCAATTTGGTAGAGATTATAGTAAAAAACCTTTTGGTCAAAAACTAGTAGATGGTTTTGATAGATCAGGATTAGGTGGTATTTTTTCTGATATAAATAATGCAATAGAAAGATTAGGTAATAATCAAATAGGTTTAAGACCATTATTAGGTGGTAAAAAACCTTATGGTACATATAAAGATATATTAAATAATCCTATTCCTGATGTGTTAGGCCCGACTGCAAGTCAAATTACAAATATTGCAGATGTTATGTGGACATGGGGAACTGGTAAATACAACCATCACACAGCAAGGAATGTGCGTAGACTAGTACCATTCCAGAATGTATGGTTTTTGGATTCATTATTCGATCAATTGGAGAAAAAAGTATTAAGATAAATGGCAATAGCAATATCAGACACCTCACCTAGAGTACAATATACAGCAACTGCTAGTCAAACTTCATTTACAGTTCCTTTCGAGTTTTTTGCAGATTCTGATCTAATAGTTAAAAAAACTGCTGTAGCTGATGGTGCTATTACCACTTTAGTTTTGGCAGCCAGTCCTTCTTCTGCTACTCAGTACAGAGTTACTGGTGCTGGAGTTACTGGTGGTGGTTCAATTACACTAGGTGGTGGTGCCACAGTTAATGACAAATATACTATTACTAGAAATTTACCTATATCTAGAACTACTGATTTTGCTACTACTGGTATTTTCCCAGTCGAATCTTTAAACACAGAATTAGATAAAATTGTTGCAATGATGCAACAACAAACTGTTGATATTAATTTATCTCCAAGAGCAGCCTCAACCACATCTACTGCTTATGGATTAATATTTCCAGAATTAGTAGCCAATAAAATATTAACAGTTAATAGTGGTGGTACTGCTTTAGAGTTTAGTCAATCAATTACAGATGTAGCAACTGTTGCTGGTATTGCTAGTGATATTACTACAGTAAGTGGTATTGCATCTAATGTTACTGCTGTTGCTGGTAATGCAACTAATATTAATGCTGTTGCAGCTGATGCAACTGATATAGGTGCTGTTGCTGGTAAAGCCACAGAAATAGGTAGATTAGGTACAGCAGACGCTGTAGCAGATATGGCTATCTTAGGAACTGCTGATGTTGTTAATGACATGAATGTTTTAGGTAGTTCTGCAACTGTAACTGCTATGAACTTATTAGGTACTTCTGATGTTGTATCAGATATGAATACCCTAGCCACAGCTGACATAGTTTCTGATATGAATACTTTAGCAACCGCTGATGTTGTTGCAGATATGAATACTCTGGGTACTGCCGATGTAGTATCTGACATGAATACACTTGCTACTTCAGATATTGTAAGTGATATGAATACTTTAGCTACAAGTTCTAACGTAACTAACATGGACACAGTTGCAACAAATATTACGAATGTAAATACAGTTGCTGGAATTTCATCTAATGTTACGACAGTAGCTGGAATGAACTCTGCAATTAGTACAGTAAATTCTAATTCATCAAATATTAATACAGTAGCTGGTATATCATCAAATGTTACTACTGTTGCTGGAATATCTAGTAATGTAACCACAGTAGCTGGTAATAATTCTAATGTTACTACTGTTGCTTCTAATATTTCAGATGTTAATAGTTTTGCCAATACTTATAGAATTGGATCAAGTGATCCATCATCATCTTTAGATGAAGGTGATTTATTTTACAATAGCACAAGCAATGCATTAAAATATTATAATGGAAGTGCTTGGGTAAGTATTACTGCCGATACTGATGCTTTAGTTAAAGTATCTAGTAATGATACAACTGCTGGTTATCTTAATGGTAAGCTAGTAGCTGGATCAAATATTTCTTTTACAGAAAATAATAATGGTAGTAATGAAACATTAACAATAGCTAGTTCAGGAGCTTCATTAGATGATGCCACAGCTCTAGCAATAGCATTAGGCTAGAAAGGATAGAATGGCTAATACATTTAAAATAAAAACTAATGATGCTATGCCATCTAGTTCTGGTACACCTTTAACACTATACACAGTACCAAGTTCTACTACTTCGGTAGTATTAGGATTATTACTATGTAATATTCATACAGCTGAAGTAAATGTTAGTGTTAAAATTGAATCAGATACTTCTGATACGGAAACAAATCAAACTGTGTTCGTAGTTAAAAATGCACCTATTCCAGTTGGTGGTACTCTTGAAGTACTAACTGGTTCTAAGGTGGTATTACAAACTACAGATGTTGTTAAAGTTGATTGTTCTGTATCTGCAAAAATAGATGCAGCATTATCAATAATGGAGATTACATAGATTGGGATATATAGGCAGAACACCTACAGGATCTATACTTACTGGTGCAGATATAGCAGACGGATCTATATCTACAGCTAAGATAGCAGACACAGCAGTTAGTACAGCTAAGATTGCTGATGATGCAATAGGTAATACTAAGTTAGACCTTACTGCTAACTATGCTTTTACTGGCACTATAACTGGTACACCACAAGATATGGTATTGTTAAGTACAGTAGATGCTAGTAGTGGAACTTCAGCAGTAATTTTTAATAGTTCTGTTGTAACTACTGCATATAAACATTTTTATATTGTTGGTCATAGAATTTATGGTTCTTCAAATTCAGTAAATTTTGAATTTTCACTATCAGATGATAACGGAAGTACTTTTACTAATGATTGTAAAAGAGGACAAGTGTATAGAAATTTATATTCAGGTTCTTCTTTTGGGCATGAACAATCAACCACAAATAATGGAAAAGCTGTAATAGGTGGTTCTATTGCTGACAGCACTGCTGGTGGTAGTTTAAATCTATGGGTTAATGGTAGTGCTTATTCAACTTGGAAATATATTAATTATTTATTTGGATTTAGACATAGTGGGGGTGAAGCATACGCTACCAATGGAACTTTTGAACAACAAAATAGTAGCCCATACAATTATTTTAAATTCACTTTAAGTAGTGGAAACATTTATGGTTATTATTTTTTATATGGAATTAAAGGTTAAATGAGTAGAACAAGAATAGTAAATGGTGTTGTTGAAGAATTAACAGCAGAAGAAATAACTGTTTTAGAAGCAGAAGAAAAAGCATGGAGAGATGCTAATCCAGAACCTACTCCTTTAGAATTATCATTAGGTAATTTAAGAAATAAAAGAAATGGTTTATTATCTAAAACAGATTGGAGTGCAAGTTCAGATTTAACAATGAGTTCAGAAATGAGAGAATATAGACAAAAACTTCGTGATGCTACTGAAGGTTTAGATACTGTGGAGAAAGTACAAGCATACGAATTTCCAACAGAGGTATTAAAGTAATGGCATACATTGGAACAGCTCCCACATCTGGACAATATTCAATCTTAGATGATATATCTTCTGGCTTTAATGGATCATTAACAACATTTAACTTAACAAGTGGTGGTACTGCTGTTACTCCTCAGACAGATGCTAATGCCTTAATATCTATTTCAGGTGTTGTACAATACACTTCAGATTATGCTATATCAGGTAGCACTATAACATTTAGTTCTGCTCCATTATCGACAGATACTTTTAGTGGTAGAGTTCTTGGTAATAGTAAAGATATTGGTACACCTACTGACGGAACAGTATCATCATCAAGTCTATCCTCTACTTTCTTCATGACTAACGGACAGACATTTAACAATATTAGTTTAGCGAGTGGCGATAATGGTATGGCAGTAGGCACTATCACAGTATCAGGCACTTTAACTATACCTTCAGGGAGTACATTTGTAGTATTATGAGTAAAATAGAAGTAAATGCAATCGAGCCAATATCAGGTAGTTCTGATGTTTTACTTGGTGGCTCATCTAAAAATATAAAATTTGCTAGTGGAACTACAGTAGATTTTTCTACTAATACACCAACAGTAAATGGATTACCATTATCTGGAACTGGTAATGGTTGTTATAGTAAACCAAATAATAGTGGTGCTTGGAGTTCTTCACAAACTATAGGTGCTGGATCTTTTACTACAATTACAGCTTGGGAAAATGTAACTACTATTGGTACTGGCGTATCTTACAGTAGTGGCGTTATAACTTGTGCTAATGCTGGACTATATTTTGTTCACATGATGGCTGAATCAAGCACAACTTCACAAACAGGACAAGTGTGTAAAGTAACACTAGAAGGTTCTAATAATTATGCCGCTGGTGGTAGAATGGAAATAGCAAGTATAAAATGTTATAATGATCTTGGTGATAACCTAAGACTTGCTGGTGCTTGTATAGTTCCATGTGATGCTAATGACACAATAGATTTTAAATATAGACATGACAACGGGCCATCAAATGTTGTTGTAAGAAATGGGAGCTTTTCTGTAATACAGTTAAGTACAAATATATCATAATGAGCATATTAAAAACAAATCAAATAACTGACTTAGGGGGTAACGAACTACTAACCAGTAATGGTAGTGGTGTTATCTCTAGTGGTGGTGCTATTACTAATACTCCAGCTTTTATGGTTGTAAAAGGTAGCGATCAAACAATTTCAACAGCAACATGGACTAAAATTACTTCATGGTCTACTCCTTTATGGGACACTGATAGTGCTTGGAGTACAGATAAATGGACTGTACCTACAGGCAAAGGTGGTAAGTATATTTTTCATGCTCATATTTATTTGACATCTTTTGATGATGGAAAAAAAGTAGAAGCAAGATTATATAAAAATGGATCTAATGCTGGTGGAACAACTACAGGAAGTTCATCAGTTAGAATAATGTCAAGTGGAACTAATCACGAAGTTGATATAGGTTGGAGTTGGATAGGAAATTTAAGTGCTGGAGATTACATTGAGTATTATGTAAATCAAAATAATGGAGATAACCAAACTTTTTATAGAGAAAGTTGGTTAAGTGGTCAAAGGTTAATAGGAGCATAACATGACATCAATTATTAAAGTAAATACAATACAAGATGTAGGTGGAAACAACCTATTAATATCTAATGGATCAGGAAGTATTACTACTAACAATATAGCTGGTAACAATACTCCAGCTTTTCACGTTAATAAAACAGATAGCACTTCGTGTAGTGCTAATAGTGCTACAAAGATTACATTTACAGAAGAATATTTTGATACTAATAATGCTTTTGCTGATTCAAAATTTGTTGTACCAAGTGGAGAAGATGGAAAGTATTATATTTACTTTCATGTTTCACAAGCAACTTTAGAAGATAACAAGTATGTATCAGCATATATTTATAAAAATGGGAGTATGTATGTAAGAGTAATTAACTATGGAAGTGGAAGCAACTCTAATCAATATACATCAGGCATTGCACTTATGAACTTATCTGCAAGTGATTATATAGAAATATATGTTAAACAAAATTCATCAGGTTCTCAAAATATTTCTGGCGAATCAGGAGAACCAAGAACTTGGTTTGGTGGATTTAAATTAATAGGAGCATAGCATGGCAATAACTAGATTAAACAACAACTCAATAACATCAATTACTGCTTTACCTAGTGCTGTAGCTGTAACTAATACTCCAGCTTTTATGGCTAGAAGAAATAGTAACCAGTCTTGTGCTAATGGTGCTGATACAATAGTAATATTTGATTCAGAACTTTTTGATACAGATTCAGCTTATGACACCTCTACTGGAAAATTTACAGTACCTAGTGGTAAAGGTGGAAAGTATTTTATCAGTACAAAAATTCGTACTTCAGAAACTGCCGATTGGAATAGTAATGAAATATATATTTTAGTAAATGGTTCAATACAATCTTATGCTGGTGCTTGGTTTGTAAATGATAATTATGGTACTTTAAGTACACAAATTACAATAGACCTCAGTGCTGGTGATTATGTACAGATTGCTTATTATCAAGGTTCAGGTTCAGCAAGAAATATTGGGAATCATTGTACTTTTAATGGATATAAATTAATAACTTAACAAAGAAAGGAAAAACAAATGGCTCAACTATCAACTAAAATAACACTTTACGCAGATTCTCTTGGAGTATCTTCTGTAGATTTTACTAAAGATGTTATGTTGCAAGATGATGGAGATGGTAATGGTGCATATATTAAAGAATGGAATCTTGATATTGCTCAACCAACTAACGATCAACTTGCTACATTTGAATCTGCTGGTGATACAGAAGAAAACAATAACCAAATAAGAGCAACTCGTAGAGCAGCTTATGGTGATATTGGCGATCAGTTAGACGAGATCTATAAAGATATGGATGCTTGGAAAGCTAGAATCGCACAAGTTAAAACAGATAATCCAAAGGAGTAAAGTATGTGTGAATACTGCAATGGCGAATGTATTTGTAGGTAATGCCTTCTCTTTCTGAAAAGACAGAGATAGGATTACCTCTTAAAAATCTATTAGGATTATTAGGTATAACTGCAACAGCAGTTTGGGCTTATTTTGGTATTATTGAAAGACTAAATAATATAGAAACTAGAGCTACTTTATTCGAAGCTGATCTTGTAAAAAACGCAGACCAAACTCCTATAGATCAGGAACAGTTTATGCTATTAGAATTTGTATCAGAACAAGTAGAAGGTATGTCAGAAGATTTAGAAAACATGGCACATAACAAAGTAAATATTATGAGATTACAAGCTGATATGGAAAAAGCATTAGAAGATATAGAGGAATTAAAAGATAAAGTGAGAGCAAACGGATATGGTAACTAAAGTAATTATAGCATTATTATTATTTTCTGGTGGAACTATGA